>Ga0207416_1001810_pt1 | contig 25781 bp, 29 predicted proteins | sample PaiPotPPM11metaG_FD_184107 | JGI IMG/M metagenome (GOLD analysis project Ga0207416, IMG submission 184107) | Iron sulfur acid spring bacterial and archeal communities from Banff, Canada, to study Microbial Dark Matter (Phase II) - Paint Pots PPM... ... | reverse complement strand
CTTCTCCGGAAGCCACTCTTGAACACTCGGAGGCATTAAGAACAGCGTGTCGCGATCGTACGAAACGAAGTTGCCCGCCATGCGCATATTATACCATCGGACCGTCAAAAGTCCGACAAACTCCTAGTGTCCCGAGACGGGACGCTCGCGCGTCGCGTCCATCGGCCTCCGTGCCGGTCTGATGCGCCAATCGGGAAGCGCGCCGCCTAGCCAGCCTATACCCAAGTATAATTGCACCCCCATCCAAGCATAATTGTGATGTCTTTGTCCCAATGCTATCGTCGCATTGATGAAACCGATGCGGTCCAGAGCACAGTTGATCGCCATCGTGGACGATGATGAGGACGTTCGCAGCGCCGTTCATGCCGTCCTGAAATCGGCTGGATTACCGCCTCGATCGTTTGCCTCAGCGGAGGAATTCTTGGGATCCGGCAAACGAAGTGAGACTGCTTGCCTGATTGCTGATATCGAAATGCCCGGGATGAACGGTTTGGAGCTCCAAGCCAGATTGGCAGAAGAAGGGTGCCGGATACCGATCATTTTCATTACGGCATACGGAGATACAAGTACGCGAATGCGCGCCATGAAAGCCGGCGCCCTCGACTTTCTGGAAAAACCATTCGACGACGAAGTTTTGCTGGAGCGGGTCCGTGCCGCTCTCGGTACCTGACTCGTGGACGCGGTAAATACGATGATGAGACCCTTGAGTCGCAACGCCATCGTGCAGCGAGTGATCGAATTTATCGAAGACAACTATGCCGACGGGATCAGCCTCGCGGATGTCGCCCGGGCCTTCAATTACTCCCCGTGCTATCTCACGTCACTCGTGCGCAAGCAGACAGGTCGCCCCGTGACGTCCTGGATCATCGAACGCCGGCTGCTCGCAGCGCGCGAGCGTCTCTTGGCGACTGACGAGCCGGTGGCAACGGTGGCCGAAGCTGTCGGCTTTCGGGACACCGCCTACTTTGCACGCCAGTTTGCCCGTTCCAACGGAACGACACCCACCCGGTGGAGGACGCGCTTGCTCGCCCAGCGCGAAGCCGTTCAGACGTGTCCGACGTGCGGAACGTGGCGCTTCATCGAGGCCGCAGGATAGGCGTGGCCATGACGTATCCGCAGGACCTTTGTTGTCTCCGTGAGGTTGAGTTATGAAGATCGTCGCGCATTTGCCTGAGGACTTGGCCGCGCTCCTGCGCCGAGGACTGAGCCCCGTCACCGATAACCGCAACGCATTGCTGGCGCTGGGCTTTGAACGTGCCTACCCGCAAATTCCAAAGGGCTACGAATCGACGATTTGGGAGCGCTCCATCGAGCATCACCATCGGCCCGACGGGCTTCGTGTACTCGCCCGCGAGCGTGCGTACCTCGTCGACGTAAGCAGCCTTCCGTAATATCAACGAAAGCGCGTACCACGGCGGCAAGGTTATCAATGAGCCGGTCATGGACGGTTCGCCCGGATCGATTCCTGGGAACGCCATCGTGGTTCCCTAGTAGCTCACGGTATCGGCGGCTATCGTCGGGGATCATGCCGGTGCTTTTTCGAACGCCGCGCCTCTCCGCCGCGATCTTCGTCGCCGCGGTCTGTCGGCCGAACCCGCAGAGCCAGCCGTCGACGCGTTGCTGGGAGATCGAGCGCAACGTTATTTCTGCGAAGGGGTATTTCGTACGTCCATGCACTCGATCGCAATCGATTGGCAGGTCGCCGTTCACCTGTGCGCTCGCGGAATCGTTCCATGTCGCGGCCGGGCCCGAACAGGGCTTGCATGGGCGGCGTCGCATCGAGTACGCTTGCACTACATCGCGCCGGGGGAACCAACACAGAACGCCTTCATCGAAAGCTTCAACGGCCGTTTCCGCGACGAATGCCTGAACGAGCACGTCTTCCTAACGCTCGCCGAAGCTCGACGGACGATCGAGGCTTTGGCGCGAAGACTACAAACGCTCGCCGGCCGCACAAATCACCGGGCCAAGTGACCCCGAACGAATTCGCGCAGCACCAATCCCAAGTTGCTTAACAGGCTCTACTTAAGATCCGGATACCAAGTGCGGCAACGTCAAAAGTAGCTGAAGTAAACCGGAAGGTCTTTCCTAAAACGTTTTCTACCAAGTCAAACGCGATGAAGAGTAAGGAGGGTTACGCGTCGTTGCCAGATCTGACTACGGTGGCCGTCGTCTTGGACCCAGAATACGGCAGACGCGATGAGACAATTCAATCCGAAATGCCGGTTTGGATCGTTAGGTCGCCTACGAATGAGGTCGCCTATGATTGGCGACGCTCCATTTCGGCAAACAGCGCCATCTTCGAAGTACGCGATGCGGAAGGCCGTGAGGAGAACCGCGTGGGCGTTCTGGGCGACATCGACGACCACTTTGGCTCATGGTCCACAACGAACCATACCGACGCATTCAAGTAATCGGTCTGCCGTTGAGCGCCAGTGTAGCGGCCCGCTTGAGTGAGGTTGGTTTCGGCGCCTTCGAACCTACAGCCGAAGGCTTCCTCGCAAACCTCGTCAACGAACATTCCGACCGCGGTCAGTTTCCCGGAGCGTGGCTAGCGCCGCTGGACACGGGGATCGAGACTTAGCACAGCCGTTAGACGGCAGTTAGACTGCAACGCCTAACAGCTCGAAAACGAAATGAAAAACCGCGCCGTAGCGCGGTTCTCTTGGTAGCCCCAACGGGATTCGAACCCGCCGGAGAACCGTATCGTCCCGTCCGTCTAGCGGTACGGAGTATGGTTGCACGAGGAAAACGGTCTGTCTAGTGCCGCCCCGTGACATCCTGTTTGAAGGCGTTGGTGGGCCAAAGCGTGGGCCAAAAGTTGTTCGGGAGGCCGATCAGGTTCACGCCTTCGGGATGAAGCGGACGGCAAGGAGGTTTCTGCGCCGTGATGCGCCACGGATGAGCACCACCGCGAACACCGCAAGAGCTCCGGCGGTGCAGGTGAGTGTCGCCGCTGTGCCGCCTCGGTAAGCGCCGTGATTCGCTGCTTTTTGCGTTCCCGGTGCCCGACGGCGTTCTACCGGCTCGGGCGCTTGCTTGATAGCCTTTCAGTTGCAGACGTTATTCTTAAATAGAATAACGTCATCTATTGACTTTCGTCAGTGAGTGCACCGGCTGCTCCTCTGTGGAGTTTCCGGCCAAATCGGCGAAGAGAGCGTCATGAGCGGTTCCCCAGAGACGGCAATATGGCTCGTGATCGCAGCATTCGTGCTCACGGTTCCGCTCGTTTCGTTCGCGCGCCGCGTCGGCGTGTCGTATCCCATCGTCCTGGTACTTGCCGGTCTCGTGCTCGGCTTCGCCCCAGGGCTCCCGCGGGTCCAGCTCGACCCGGACCTCGTCCTGGTCATCTTTCTGCCGCCGCTGCTGTTCTGGGAGTCGATCACGGCGCCGACCGACGTCATGCGCGCGAACGCCGGGTGGATCACGAGCCTCGCCATCGGACTCGTCATCGCGACGACCGGCGTCGTCGCGGTCGTCGCGCACGCCGCGATCCCCGGACTCGCCTGGCCGATGGCGTTCGTGCTCGGTGCGATCGTCGCACCCACCGACGAGCTCGCCTCCGCGCCCGTCCTCGAACGGCTGCGGATGCCGCGCCACCTCGTCGCCGTCGTCGAAGGGGAGAGCCTGCTCAACGACGCCTCGTCGCTGATCCTGTATGCGACCGCGGTGGCCGCCGTCGTGACCGGGGCGTTCAACCCGGGGATGGCGGTGCTGCAGTTCTTCGGCTCGGCGATCGGCGGTGTGCTCGTCGGCGTCGCTTGCGCTTGGCTCGCGATCGAGACGTGGCGCCGGGTGCGCGACGTCGATCTGCAGCCACTCGTCGCGTTCACGCTCCCGTTTCTCACGTACGCGCTCGCCACGCGCTTCGCGCTCTCCGGGGTGCTCGCGGTGGTCGCCGCCGGAATCGTCGCGAGTCGCTTCACGCCGTTCGGGCTCGTCCCGCGGGCCCGCATGCGCGGCGCCGACTTCTACGAAGCGACGGTTTTCCTCGCGAACGCGATCCTGTTCTTGCTGCTCGGCCTGCAGCTGCGCATCGTCGGAGCGACGGTGTTTCGCGAATACGCATGGTGGACCGTGCTCGCCTATGCGGCGGCGATCAACGTCACGATCGTCACCCTGCGTTTTGGTTGGTTCGTGTTACTCGAATACGTACCGTGGTTCGGCGGCGAGGGAAAGTACAGCGAGCCCAGCGTGCGGCGGGCGCTCGTCGCGAGCTGGTCGGGGCTGCGCGGAGCCGTTTCGCTGGCCGCCGCGCTCGCAATTCCGGTGGCAGTTGGCGGCGGTGCCGGCGTTCCGAACCGCGACCTTGTCATCTTTCTCACGTTTAGCGTGATCCTCGTGACGCTCGTCGGCGGAGGGTTGACGCTGCCGTCGGTCGTGCGCGCCCTCAAGATCCCACCCGGCGACGACGAAGAGGCCGCAGAAATGAGAACCGCGCTGACCGCGATGTCGCGGAGCGCACACGAGCGGCTCCACACACTCGAACGCGAAGGACACATTACCGCCGCGGACACGGCGGCATTGGCGCGGCATTACGCGTCGCGCCGGCGCTTGCCGGGCGCACCCGTCGACCGGGAAGAGCAACGGCGGTTCGCAGCCGAACGCGAGGTGCTGCTCGCCGAGCGCACTGCGCTCGTGAAGCTGCGCAACGACGGCGGAATGGACAACACGGTGCTGCGCCGGATCGTCCACTCATTGGACATCGCGGAAGAAGCGATTCCAGTCGAGGACAGCCCGCTGTTACCCGAGCATGAGTCGTAAGAGATCACGATAGTTAGGGCACCGCTCGCATAACGCCTACAGCGAGCGCCGCGCCGATACCCACGATAAGCTGCGTCAGCCCGTGGGCCCACAGCAACGTGAACCTCCCACCGAGCATGCAGGCGATACCCGCAAGCACGACGGCGGCGTCCATAGGTTCGGCGACGCCGCCAAAGAGCAGCAATACCGGGAGGAGCGTTCCGACGTAAACGGAAAAACGCAAGCCCGATGTCGCCCGGTGTCAGGCCCCAATGCCGTCGGTACGCGACGAACATCGCGCTCGAAGCGGTGGAGTTGGACGTCAGGACGATGTATGCGACTGCTGCGGCCAGGGCGCGGCCCGACAGGATCAGTTAGCGGTCTTCCCGCCGTCGACGTTGAGGATATGGCCGGTGATGAATGAAGCTTCGTCCGATGCGATGAAGACGATCGCGTCGGCAAGCTCCTCCGAGAGGCCGAGGCGACCCATCGGAACTGTCGTCACCAGAGCCGCCTTGTTCTCCGGCGTACGTGTGAAACGGGTCAACATGCCTGTGTCCGTAGGACCGGGCGCTACGCCGTTCACGCGGATGCCCCACTTGGCGATCTCGAGCGCCACCGACTTGGTGATGCCTTCGACGGCGTGCTTGCTGCCGACGTAGACGGAGGCCCCCGGCGCACCCTCGTGCCCATAGGTCGATGAGATGTTGATAATGCTACCGCTGCCCTGTCCTTGCATGACGCGCACTTCGTGCTTCATGCTCAGGATCACACCGAGAACGTTCGTGTCGAATGTCTCGGCATAGCTTTCCGCGGTCTGGTCCGTGATCGGCCCAACCTGGCCTTCGGTGCCGGCGTTGTTCACCGCGACATCGAGACGACCAAACCGTGCGACGGTCTTGTCGACCAGAGCGCGGACGTCGTCCTCCTTGCGGACATCGGCGTTGATGAACTCGGCCTCGGAGCCGAAAGAGCGCAGCTCCTTGACGAACGCGTTGCCGGCATCATCACGCCGACCGGCAACGACCACCTTCGCACCTTTCTTGGCGAAGGCGACCGCGGCGGCGCGCCCGATGCCGGTGAGTCCACCGGTAATCATGACAACTTGAGCGTTCATTCTACGATCCTTTGTTTGGCCTCCGGAAACCCGGCGGCGTTTCGTTGTAGCTAAATTCGGTGGTTGCGCCTACTCGGGAAAGGCTGCGCCGAACATCGGCAGGCCACTTACCGACGCCTGGCGCGTAGCTTCGTCTTCGACGACGTCCCAGTGTTCAGCGAGGCGCCCGTCCTCGATGCGTACGACGTCGGCAACAATCCAATTTGCGGGCTGGCCGATGCCACTAAACCGCCCGTGCAGCATCAGCATGTCTCCCTCAGCCAGGATCAAGCTGTTCTGATATTTCAGCGTAGGCGGCATACTCTCGATGAGAGCAAATAAGCCGTCTCGTCCGGCCGGAATATGCGCGCTATGCTGGATGTAGTTCGGCGACCAAAACTTCTCCGCGGCGACATAGTCCCGTTTGTTGAACAGCGTCTCGAAGGCTTCGAGCACGAGCGCTTTGTTCTGCTCCGGCGTCATACGGCTGTCCGTCCTCCGTCAGCGGCGATAGTCGCGCCGGCGATGTAGCTCGCCGCCGGCGAAACGAGAAAGGCCACGAGATCCGCGATTTCCTGAGGTTGTGCCGCTCGATGAAGAGGCGTCGTCTCTCCGAGCTGACGGATCCGATCGGGCGACGATCCGTCCGTGTAGATCGGCCCGGGGGCAATCGCGTTGATCCGAACGCCGGACGGACTGTACTCGGCCGTCCACGCGCGCGTCATCGCGGAGAGCGCCGCTTTTGACGCACCGTAAGCGGCGGCGCCGACGAGACCGATTCTGCCGGCCATGCTGTCCACGCTGATGATGCTCCCGCGACCGCGCTCGGCCATTCCGGGCGCGAACGCCGCGACCAGATAGAACGGTGCACGCACGTTGATCGCGAACGTCGCGTCGAAGGCCTCGACGGAAACCTGCGCGGTCGGTGCGAAGACAACGAAGCCGGCGTTGTTCACCAGGATGTCGATGTCGCCGACCTCCTGTGCGAGCCGTAGCACGTCGGGATGGCTCCCAAGATCGGCCGCAACGAACCGTGCCGTTCCGCCGGCCTCGGCGATCGCGGAGACCGTCTCCGCGCCGCGGTCCGGATCGCGCCCATGGACAATGACTTGCGCCCCTTCTTGCGCAAGTCGCTGGGCGATTGCACGCCCGAGACCCGAGGTCGCGCCGGTGATCAGGGCCTTTTGCCCGTCGAGCCGCTGCGACTGCGGTGAGATTGTTGCCGACATCGAACTTTGCTCCTGGATCGTGGTTTATGCGTCGATCATCGCAGCCGAGGCCGAAAACCGCATCCCACGCTCGACGTCCCCAAAATGACGCGACGTCATCAATTCATGCGATGTCTTCCGACGCCAGATACAGCTCCCAACGGTATCCGTCCTTATCGCGAAACCAGATTCCCAGACTGGCGGAGCCCTCGGCCACGGGGCCGATCTCGTCGCCTGGATCCTCGAGCGCGACGCCCTTGTCGCGCAGGAAGTCACGCGCGCCTTTCAGCGAAGCCATGTCCCTCGTACGAAACGCCATGTGCGTCAACGCCGACGGATCGGGCGTACCCCTGATGAGCGATATCGCAATCGCATCATTACCGAGCACGACGCGGCTTTCCGAGCGCCTGTACTCCTCGAGATCAAATAGTGAAAGCCACCACTCGGCGCTCGCTTTCGGGTCGGTGACGGCGAGACTGAAGTGGGCCACTGTGCCGAGTGCGATTGCCATGGTGTTTGCTCTCTCTCACGTGCAATGGTGCCACAGCCGATGAGCGCCTGGATCACCCGAATTGAGTATCCGTCTCCGCCAGTCCGAAAGCCGGCCCAGCGCGGACCGCGCGATGGAATGCTTAGCGCGGTCCCCGTCGAACGCGGTTTCGGAGGACCCGAAGAGAGAGGACCCGGCCGTGCCTGAAACCAGCCGCGGAGTGGCCGTTGAAAACGACGGACAAAACGCGTTCATGCTGCGAGGGCGAGCCGCCGAAATGGGCGCGGCGGCCGATGCGCTCTCGCGGGCTTTCCATGCCGGCGAAGGTGGAGTTGTCCTTGTGCTCGGGTCGCCCGGAATTGGAAAGACCGCGGTGCTGGACGCGATCGTCGCCCAGGCGGTAGGGCGCGGATTCAGCGTCGGCCGGAGTAAGGCCGACGAGGGAGACCAGATCGCGCCCATGGCGCCGTTGTTGCTGGCGCTCCGGTCCGGTAAGAAGCCGCTCCTCTCGGACGCGGCGTTCGCGGATCTCACGCCGCTGCGCGATCATCCGGTGTGGCTGATCGACCGCATCATCGGAGTGCTCGAAGAGCGCGCGCTGCAATCGCCGGTGCTCGTCGCCCTTGATGACGTGCAGTGGGCGGATCGGCTGACGCTCTCGTGTCTGCGCATCATGCCATCACGCCTTACGGGGTCACCGGTCGTCTGGCTACTTGCGGCGCGGGATGGCAGCGCGCACGTCGACACCTTGATGGAAGCGCGCGCGAGTGACTCGCCGCCGGCGCTCATCGTTCGGCTCGCGCCGCTTGAGGACGAGTCGATCGAAGCGATCGCAGGCGACCGCCTGGGCACGCGCCCGAGCGCCAACGTTCGGCAGCTCCTGCTCGAGGCCGCCGGCAATCCCTTTCTTGCCGTATCGTTGCTCGACGGCCTCGTCGACGCCAACCTGATAGACAACGGCAGCGAGCTGCCGCGCCGTCTGAAGAACGGAGCGCGCCAGCGACTGGCGCCCCTATCGCCGACTGCGCTGGAGCTCGCGCAAGTCGGCGCAGTACTCGGACGCCCGTTCGCACTCCGCGATGCTACGGCGCTACTCGGAAAACAGTCGCCTACCGACCTGCGCGACGCCGTAGATGAGACCGTCCGCGAACGGGTCTTGCAGGACGATCGCGGGCTGCTATCGTTTACGCACGATCTCGTCCGGCAAGCGGTCTACGACGAGATGGCACCGTCGTTCCGTGGCGAGCTACACCGTTTGGTTATTGCACATCTCGTCGAAAGCGGAGCCAGTCCGATCGACGCCGTCCCGCACGTCCTCGCCAGCGCGACCTTCGGCGATCACGCCGCAGTGTCACTGCTCGTGCAGGCCGCGACGAGCGTCGTCTCGTCGCTGCCCGCCGTCGCGGCCGATGTCGTCCTGCGAGCGTTCGCGCTCCTCGCGGAAACCGACCCGCTGTGGCTCGACGTCGGCTGCACGGCGTTCTCAATCCTCGCCGACGCTCGACACGAGCGAGACGCGCTCGCTCTGGCCGACCGGCTCGGCCGTCTCGTGAGTGATCCGAACACGTACGCGACCCTCCAGGCAGGCGCGGCGTGGCCCCTGTGGTCGATGGGCCGCGCCGAGGAGATGATCTCCCGGCTTGATGCCGCGTCTGCACGCGAAGGCATCTCGGAACGCCTACGAGCGGAGCTCCAATCGCTGCGCGCCCTCGGGGGTTCTCGCGGAGACGACTACGAGGCTGCGCTCGCCGCCGGTCGAGCCGCGCTGGACGCGAGCCGAAGCGCCGGCAGCGAGGCCGCAGAAGCTACCGCGGCGCGCGCGCTGGCCGAGACGAGCATGAGCGACGGCCGGTTCGCCGATGCGCTGCAGTACCTTCGGGACATCGGTTCGCCGGCCGAGGCCCGCAAAACGATCCTAAGCCAGATCTTGCTGTTGCAGCTCATCGACCGGTACGACGAGGGCGCCGAACTACTCGCGCACGCGCAAGAGCTCGTCGACCGGGGGGCCGGCATTCGCCCGGCGGACGTCGCCTTCGCGCGGCTCTGGCACGACTACAGCGTCGGTAATTTCGACGACGCCGAAACCGACGCGCTCACGATCCTTCGGGAATGCGATGAGGTTCACGAGGATACGTATCAGGTCGAGGCGCGGCTGGTGCTCGAACGGGTCACGCAGATCTGGGGAAGGTATGCCGACGCGGAACGCCACATCGCCCTCGCGGTCGCCGACATTGCCGGCGGTGACGAAACGCGCGCCGTGCTCATCCCCGCCGCGACGGCCTGGCTCCATGAATCGCGAGGCGACTATGCCCGCGCGTTGCCACTCGTGCGCGACGTCATGCATCCGCGACGCGGGGTTCGGCACCGGTGGCGAAATCTGCCGGGCTGGCTCGTCGTTGCCGCGCGATGCGCAGTGCGCGGCGGCGACGCAGGCCTCGCTGCTGAGATCGCGTCGTTGGCGGTGGGCTTGGCCGAGCGCAACCCGGACGTAGCGACGATAGGCGGTATCGCGGAACACGTACGCGGCGTCGTACGGCGCGACGTCGAAGCACTGCGTCGCGCGACCGGGCTGCTCGAGCGCAGTCCGCGCCGGTTTCTGTTCGCCGACGCCGAGGCTGACTACGGTCGGGCGCTCCTGGCTGACGGCCGGCGCGACGCCGGCGTTGCTGCGTTGGAACGTGCTTGGGAACGCTTCCATGCCCTCGGAGCGACCAGCGAGTTGGAGCGCGTCCAGCGCGCGCTTCAGGCCACGGGTGTGCGGCGGGCAGCGCGAAAGCCGAAACCGCTGACCGGCTGGGATTCTTTGACGGCCACGGAGCAGCGCGTTGCGCGCCTAATCTTCCAGGGCCATACGAACCGATCCGCGGCGAACGCGCTCGCCCTCTCTTCACACACCGTAGCCACCCATTTGCGTGCGATCTTTGGGAAGCTGGCCGTGAACTCTCGTGTCCAGCTCATGCGCGCCCTCATGGACCGTCTTTCGACGGAGAACCGCTAGGAGCAAGAACCTCACTCGTTTGAGGGATGCATCGGCTTCGTCACCGGTGCTATGACACGGGCATGAGCACCGTGACAACGCCGACGACCCTGTACACGCACGACACCGTTCCGACCACGTACGTCGAGGCGGACGGCGTTCGATTCGCCTACCGCCGCTTCGGCCGAACCGAAAAGACGCTGGTGGTGTTTATCCAGCATCTCCGCGGGACGATGGACAACCACGATCCGGCGATTACGGATGCGCTGGCGCACGGCCGCGAGATCGTCCTGTTTGACAACCGCGGCGTCGGCGCCACGAACGGCATCGCACGCGAAACGGTTGACGACATGGCTCGCGACACCGCGCTGTTCCTCGACGCGCTCGGCTTGTCTACGGTTGACCTGCTCGGCCATTCGATGGGCGGCGAAGTTGCGCAGATGCTCGCGCTTGCGCGCCCGGAACTCGTGCGGCGGCTCATTCTCGTCGGCACCGGACCGCGCGGCGGCGAAGGCATGGCGACCCTGAAGCCGTCGACGGCGGAGCTGTTCGCGAAGCAGTACGATCGTCAAGACGAGATGTGGTTACCGATCATGTTCGCGCCGTCCGAGACGAGCCAGGCGGCCGGCCGCGCGTACCTCGAGCGCATACGTCGTCGCCCGGACCGCGACGTTCCGGTCTCGACCGAAGCCGGGCTCGCGCACCGCGCGGCGGCGGCCGTCTGGGGACGGCCGGACACCAACGGCTATGCAGACCTGCGACGCATCGCGCGGCCGACGCTGGTCGTCAACGGCTCCGACGACATCGTCGTCCCGACCGTGAACTCGTTCATCCTCCAGCAGCACATCCCGAATGCGAAGCTCGTGCTGTACCCCGACTCCAATCATGGCTCCCACTATCAGTTCCACGAGGACTTCGTCGCTCAGGCGAAGCTTTTTCTCGACCGTCCCGCGGGAGACCGCGAACAATGACCGACGTACCGCAGCCGTCGTCCGTGAACGATTATATCACGCGCGTCGTCGAGCTTCTTAAGACCTTTGAGACGGGAGATAGCCGGGCGCTATCATTCATCAATCCTGCCAAGTACATTCAACATAACCTTCGTCTTGGCGACGGGGTGAAGGCGCTCGCCGATGGCATTCAAGCGATCCCCAAGGGCTCCGCCAAGGTGAACACTCTGCGGGCTTTTCGAGACGGCAATTTCGTATTCACGCATTCTGAGTACGACTTCGGCGATCCAATGGTCGGCTTTGACATGTTCCGCTTTGAAAACGGCCTGATCGTCGAACACTGGGACAACCTCCAGAAAGCCGCATCGAAGCCGCGGCATTCAATGGTCGACGGTCCGCGGATCGCCTCCGATCTGGAGAAAACCGACGCGAACAAGGCGTTGTTGAAGAGCTATATGGACGAGATCTTTGTCCAGAAGCGACGAGATAGATTTACAAGCTACTTCGATGGCAACAACTATATTCAGCACAACCCGCTGATCGTGGACGACGGGTTGACGGGTTTGCTCGCTGGACTAGAGGCGCTGGCGAAACAAGGCCTCACCGTCGAGTACGATGGCGTGCATATGATCCTGGGCGAGGGCGACTTTGTGCTCGTCGTAAACGAAGGGAAGTTTGGCGGGAAGCCGACTGCCATCTATGACCTTTACCGGGTCGCTGACGGCAAAATTGCTGAGCACTGGGATACTCTCGAAGCGATCCCACCCCGCGATGCGTGGAAGAATGACAATGGTAAGTTCTGACGTTCTCTCGCGCCGCGACCTGCTCGCGGGGACCGCCGCGTTTGTTTCCGCCGCAGCTCTTTCAGGTGCGCCTGCTCTCGCTCAATCACCCGCGCCCGTGAAGGCGCCGATGCCAGTCGAAATCGGTCCGGGAGTCTTCACCCTCATCGAGCCGGGCGATCACATCTGGTGTAACGTCGCGTGGGTGGTATTTCGGGATCACATCCTCGTTCTCGACGCCGGCCGCTTGTCAGAAGTCCAAACATACCTTCCGATCATTCAAGCCACCGCGGACAAACCGATCCGATTCGTCCTCAATACTCATCACCACGGTGACCACTCCTACGGGAACGAGTTCTGGACGAACCGCGGCGCCACAGTCATGGGAAACGCGAGGATCGTGGGGGAGTTCCAGCGCGACGAGCCTTCGCGACTCAACCAGTTCCCCGTGAAAGAACCGGCGGCTCTCTGGAAAGCGGAAGTAGCCGCAACGCACATTCAGCTGCCCAGCCTACTCCTTTCCTCGCCAGCAGTGTTCGACGACGGGACGCAGCGCGTCGAACTGCTGCACCTCGGCGCGGCTCATACCGCTGCTGACACGCTCGCGTTGCTTCCGAAGCAAAGAATTCTCGTTACCGGCGACGTCGTCGTTAACGGACCGTACAACGTGATGTGGGACGCGCACGTCCTAAGCTGGATCGACGTCCTCGCAAAGGTCGAAGCTCTTGGAGCCAGACTCATTGTTCCGGGCCATGGTGCTCCGGGTCCGGGCTCTATCGTCGGCGATCAGCAAGCGTATTTCGTCGCCCTCCGTGACGCGGTCAAGGCGATCGTAGACCGCGGCGGAGATGCGCGAGACTTGCGCGCGAGCCTCGGCTCCATTGAAGAGTTGCTGCTGGCCAATCGTCGCATTCAGCACTGGGTCGTCCCAGTCAAGTTTCCTATACCGGAACTGTTAACGTTGTCGGGGCAATTAGGGTGCTTCTATACGGAGTTAACCGGAAAGGCCTACGTGGCAGCAGACTCTCCGGAGTATTTGCAGGCGCGCGCGCTCGCCGGCCTTTGCTGCGGAGCGCTTAAGGTGCTTGCGTAGCCTCGCCCGCCCCACCACGAAAGAACCGTAAAAAGCAATACTATGGAACACCTGCTCGCACAAGAAGCGGCGAAGTTTGCCGCGCTCGAAAACGCCAGGACAATGTCTGCGAACGATGATGAAGTCTTCGAATCGCTCCGCGAGGGCGCCTTGCATATTAAACTCAGCGCTCTCATGATGACGAAGTCCTACGTCCACCTCGAGGTTTTAGCTGATTGCCCATTCTCGGTCGCTCAGGACTACGCCACCGACTATCTGCGGCGGGCGGAGGCCGACTTCAGCTTCGTGGTTCGCAACGACACGAACGAACGAGGCCGCTCGCATGACGAGCTGTTCGTGCAGTGGGCGGACCGCGCGCCGCTGCTGCCGCGCTTATTAATAAATGGCACACTCCGTTTCCAGATCGCCGGCAGCCGCACGCGTCTCGTCCTCGACGCATCGTACGTTCCGCCGGGTGCGGTGCTGGGGCGGATCTTCGACGCCGTGGTCGGACACCGGGTGGCCGTAAAGATGTGTCGGGATCTCGTCAGACGCATCGCCGGGGAGTTAACGGAGCGCGAGCGGGCATGGCGGCCGAACCGACCTCACATCGCGGGACGGCAGTCGCGACGCGCTTAAGCGATCACACCCGACGCGCATCCAACTGTTGAGGATTTCAAATGCGATCTGACATCGTCCCAGGGGTTGTCTTCCCCGACTACGAGCTTTCCGACCACACCACGAAACGCCGAAAGCTCTCCGAACTGCAAGGACAAGATCCAATGGTTCTCGTCCTTAGCCGCGGAGGTTTCTGCCCCAAGGACCGCCGCCAGGCTGAAGGGCTTGTGGGACTCCATCGTGAGCTCGAGGTTGCGTACTGCCGGCTCGTCACGATCAGCACCGACAATATCACTCAGACGAATGAATATCGCACCGGAGTCGGTGCCCACTGGCCTTTCCTCTCCGACGCGGGACGCATCGTCCAAAAAGATCTCGACATCGCCGAATACACTGATCCCCTGAACAATCCGATGATTCCCCACGTGATTGTGCTCGAGCCCGATCTTGTCATTTATAAGATCTATAACGGCTACTGGTTCTTCGGCCGACCCACTATGGAAGAGCTCCGTGGGGACCTACGTTCCGTTATCAGAAAATGCCGGCCGGACTGGGACATCACAACACCCGAACTCAAAGCGGCATGGCAACAAGGTCGCAAGGAACGCTTCTATCCCTACGGCAAAACGTACGTCCAAACCCTCGCGGAACAGGATTAGGTCCGCTTTGCGAGCGGCTCAGCCTAACCCGCCGTGAGCTGACCGACCTCGATCAGATAACCGTCCGGGTCGCGCATGTAGCACCGCAGCTCCGCGCCGCGGTCTTGCGGCTCCGTCAGGAACCGCGCCCCGCGCTCGCGCCAAAGCGCGTAGCACGCCTGAATGTCGGCAACCCGAATGTTCATGAAACTGCTCGCGACGTCCGGATCGGTGGGCGGCCGCAACGTGACCGATGGTTTGTCCTCCGTTGGGCCGCCGCCGACGTTCAGGATGATCCAGGTATTCGCCAGCTCGATGATGGTCGGCTCGCCGTCGCGGATCGTCTTTCCTCCGAGAACGCGCGTATAGAAATCCGCCGAGCGGACGACGTCGGAAACGGTCAGGAAGTGGGTGACGACAAAGCCGACTTTCGGGCGGTAGGTGTTTTCGCTCATCGGTTGTGCTGCTGCGTGACTGCGATGTCGTGGACGTCGATGGTGATCCTCGCGGTGGGATCGTAGCTTCCGTCGGCGCGGCGCCGATAGACGCGCCGCCGTGTCGGGAAGACGAAGCCGCCGAAGGTCTTGTGCTGGTCCGTGTACTGCGCGACTACGGCGCCGGCGTTCACGTCGACCGTGTAGTCGTGGCGGCGCTGCAGTCCGTCGGTGTCGTAGTAAAAGGTCTGTTCGGCGGTGTGGGTGGCGATCGAGTTGGGGAAGGTCACGTGCAATCGGCGCCAGCGCGCGCCGTTCTCATTCCAGGGCTCGAGCTCGGCGGTCTCCACACCGGGCAGGGTGAACAGGTACGGGGCGGTGAGATAGTTCCACATCGCGTAACTGAGGAAGTAGCCGACCTGTAAGGCGTCCCACGGCGAGAAAAAGTCGTAGCCAGCGTACGACCAACGCGGGTTGAGGCGGCTCTCGACGATCTGGCCACCGCCGGTCTTCAGCGTGACGCGCTCGGGAGCGACGTCGAGCTCCAGGCTCCAATCCGGAGCGATCCAGGGAGTGAAGACGGCGTGCTGGCGTGGGACGTCGAGGGTCAGTGTCTCAGTTTCGAACGCCTCGGGGAATCCTTTGAGGGCCCAGAAGGGGCCGCCGAGGGCGAGTTTCGCTGTGAGGGCGCTAACGTTCGACCAACGCTCGAGGCCGCCGTTGGCCTCGAGCGCGAGTTCCAGCAGGTCAGTCATGTTAACGGTGCATTGGGAAAAACTGCGCCGAACATCGGCAGGCCGCTTACCGATGCCTCGCGTGTAGCTTCGTCTTCGACGACGTCCCAGTGTTCAGCGAGACGCCCGTCCTCGATGCGTACGACGTCGGCAACAATCCAATCTGCGGGCTGGCCGATGCCACTAAACCGCCCGTGCAGCGTTGGCGGCATACTCTTGATCAGACCAAATAAGCCGTCTCGTCCGGCCGGAATATGCGCGCTATGCTGCATGTAGTTCGGCGACCAAAACTTCTCCGCGGCGACATAGTCCCGTTGGTTGAACAGTGTGTCGAAGGCTTCGAGCGCGAGCGCTTTGTTCTGATCGGGCGTCATACGGCCACCCGTCCTCCGTCAGCGGCAATAGTGGCGCCAGCGCTCGCACGAACAATAAGGTCAACGATCTCGCCCGGGTGCGAGCGGAGTGATGCATGGCTTGACGCTATCGAAATCGTGGTCGCGCCGGCACGTGTTGCCATCCACCGCTCCGCGTCCGGGTGAATCATCTCGAGCCCGACGATGTTCCTTGCGCCGAATGCGGCAGACGTGATCACCGCGCCACCGTACGAATGACCCACCGCTACGGTGGGGCCTGGCATCGCGTCGATCGCCGCGCGAGTGTTGTCGCTATCGTCCGTGAGGCTCATTAATTCGTTCTGCACGGCCACAACGTTGTGACCGGCGGACTGTAGGATTGGGATGATTTTGGACCTCCCGCCGCGTCGGAGAAGGCGCCGTGCACGAGCACGAAGTTCGCTGATGGATTTGACACGAGGGAGGTTCCTCTGCTTAGAGTGTGAGTGTGTTGGACGTGGTCTGGCCGTCGGCCGCTATACCGCCGTCCGTCCGCCGTCAGCGGCGATGGTCGCGCCGGCGATGTAGCTCGCAGCCGGCGAGACGATAAAAGCAACGAGATCCGCGATTTCTTGAGGCTGTGCCGCCCGATGAAGAGGCGTCGTCTCTCCGCGCTGACGGATCCGATCGGGCGACGCTCCGTCCGTGTAGACCGGTCCGGGGGCAATTGCATTGATCCGAACGCCAGACGGACTGTACTCGGCCGTCCAAGCGCGCGTCATCGCAGAAAGCGCCGCTTTTGACGCACCATAAGCGGCGGCGCCGACGAGACCGATCCTGCCGGCCATGCTGTCCACGCTGATGATGCTCCCGCGACCACGCTCGACCATTCCCGGCGCGAAAGCCGCGACCAGTTAGAACGGCGCGCGCACGTTGATCGCGAACGTCGCGTCGAAGGCCTCGACAGAGAGCTGCGCGGTCGGTGCGAACACAACGAAGCCCGCGTTGTTCACCAGGATGTCGATTTCGCCGACGTCCTGTGCGAGCCGAAGCACGTCGGCATGGCTTCCGAGATCGGCCGCCACGAAGCGTGCCGTTCCGCCGCCCGCGGCGATCGCGGAGACCGTGTCCGCGCCGCGGTCCCGATCGCGGCCGTGGACCAGGACGTACGCCCCTTCTTGGCCTAGTCGCTGGGCGATGGCACGGCCGAGACCCGACGTCGCTCCGGTGATGAGGGCCGTTTGCCCGTCGAGTCGCTGCGACTGCGGTGAGAATGTTGCTGACATCGAACTCTGCTCCTGGGTCGAGGTTTATGAGTCGATCATCGCAGCCGAGACTGAAAACCGCATCCCACGCTCGACGTCCCCAAAATGACGCGACGTCACCAATTCATGCGATGTCTTCGGTTGCGAGACACAGCTCCCAATTCGCTGACGGCCGGCGCGACGCGGGCGTTGCGGCGCTGGACCGTGCTTGGGACCGCTTCCATGCCCGCGGAGCGGCCAGCGGCGTGGAGCGCGTCAGCGTGCGCTTGCGGGCACGGGCGTGCGCCGGGTGCGATGGGCGTCAAGAAGTCAAAACCGCTGACCGGCTGGGATTCTCTGACTCGAACGGAGCAGCGCGTCGCGCGGCTCATCTTCGAGGGCCATACGAACCGATCCGCGACGAACATACTCGCGCTGTCTTCACACACCGTAAACAGCCATTTGCGTGCGATCTTTGGGAAGCTGGCCGTGAACTCTCGCGTCCAACTCACGCGTGTCCTCATGGATCGTCTTTCGACGGAGCAGAGCTCGCAGCCCGAAACCTCACGCGTTTAAGTGATGCGTCGGCGTCTTCGCCGATGCTATGACATGGGCATGAGTCCCCTGACGAACCTGTACACGCACGACATCGTCCCCATCACATACGGGGAGGTGGGCGCGTTCGATTTGCCTTCCGCCGCTTCGGCCGAACCGAGAAGACGCCGGTGGTGTTTGTCCGGCATTTCCGGCGGCATCGGCGCGATGAAACCCATCGCGCGCGAGTCGGTCGACGACATGGCCCACGATACCGCGTTGTTCATTGATGCGCTCGGCTTGTCTGCGGTTCATCTGCTCGGCTGACCTAAGTTTTTTAACCGGCCCTGGGACGACCGGTCACCTACAAACCCGCTGCGCCCTCGATGGAGCGCCACGTCACCGTTCCTCCTCCTCGAAAACGAGACATCACCATGTTTGTGCCCCGAAAGTTCCCATCCGGCCTTCGCCGCGCCGCCTGTGCCGCGGCGGTCGCCCTTGTCACTGCAGCGGCGACGCCCTCCGTAACTAGCGCCGGATCGGCGCACGGCGGGTCCGCGCACATCGACCTCTGCTCGTATCTCAGCGATGCTGCCGCGAGCGGGGCGCTGAGCCTGCCACCCAGCGAGAACCTGCGGCACGCCCGGGTTTCGAGCGACCTCTGCGTCTATCGAGCGCCAGGACGGCCCGGCTCTCTCGCCTTCGTCAACGTGGTAACGGGCAAACCTGCGGCGCTACGTCGCTTTGGCGAGCTCCTGCGGCTTGCAGGAGATCGTTCGCAGGCGATCGCCGGTGTCGGCGACGTGGCCTATGCGATCGGAGCGAACGTGTTCGCGCTTCGCGGCGATACCCTGATCGTCACGGGCGTTGGATACGCCGGCGCTTCGGGCTCGGCACTGCGCACAGCTTCGATCGAGCTCGCGCGCAGTGTTGCCGACAGCGCGATCGCGACCAGCTGCACGCGCGGGTAAGGCAGCGCGCGGGCCGCACATTAGACGCACAAGCGCGACTTGAGGGATACCATGTCAATTAACCGTGACGTCGGAGCTCGCACAAGCGGCGACGGGGTTTCGCCGAGCAGAGCCACTTCACGCGAACGTTTAAGAAACATGTAGTAGGCGTGTCGCCGGGCGCGTGGCAGAGTCCACGGGCCCCCGCGCGACACACGGCTGAGCGAATGAACGGGAGAGAGTCCCATGCAGAATGACCACCAGGGTTCCACACAGTCCATCCTTCCAGTCTGGAGGGCAGCCCTTTCCGACGAGACGGCCTTCGGCGACGCGGTGACGCCGCAGGTGAGGTTGGAGGGGAGCATCTATGCGGCACCGCTAAGCGGGCGCGAGAAGGTGTGGACAGCTCTGCGCACAGCCGGCGGCATCACTGAGGCATTGAACTTCATCCACGAGTCGACGACGTCTGATCGCAGTTACCTCGAATGGGAGCTCGAGGCCCTGGGCCAGCGGTTCGAAGGCGTCACCGTCCTCAGCTTCGACAGCTCCGGCCTGATAGACAACGTGGCCTTGCACCATCGGCCGCTCGGCGGCGTCCTGGCGTTCTCAGCTGAGATGGGTCGACGGCTCGGGAACTCTCTCGGCCCGGATATGTTCTTCCAAGCCCCTGAAGGAACTTGACAGCGTCCCTCACGCTGCCGTCTTTGAACCGCTCGTTTCGCGGAATATTCGGATTACAGAAACAAGGCAATGGGTCACAGTGCGACCGAGGCGATGTCGCGCGCGCTGCGCGCAGGTGACTTCTGGGGCGAATATCTGACCATTGATGGGTCGATTAAATTCAAACGCGGACGACCTGAGCGACTGCTGCACCTTCATGAAGCCGCCCAGACCGTACACCACAATCTCCACCACGATGACGACGGCCGACTTCATCATGATGCCGCCCTCCAATGTGCCACCCGACCGACGATTGAATCGCCTCGACGAGCGATCGGGGAGCGCTTTGCTTCGCGCAGCTCCCATAGGCGCTTGTCTCGTGGTCCGGAAAAGCGAACTTCGCGACCTGACCGGCCGTTACCGCCATTGAAGATGGCCCTCATCGTACGCGTCTGCGCCGTAGTGGTCGCAGCCGTTCTTTTTTGCTTTTTCCCGCTACCCATAGCTGCCCAACCGGAGCCGACGACGTTTTCGCTGGCCGGCGACCAAGCCTCGAGCACGCTCCTTCATGTCCTCTACACGGGCAGCGGTTTGTGGCGCGAGTGCGACGCGCCGGGCTGTGCGCAAGCCAACAGCGACTGGGGAACCGACTCGACGACGGATGCTCTGTACCTGCGATGGACGGTGACGCACGATCCAACGATCCGCACGGTGATGGCACGGCTCGTCGCAACGGCACAACGCTACCCGGAGCCGTGCCCGCGCGCCGCGTGCCCGTGGTGGAGCGACACCCCCGCCTGGGACGCGGTCACGCTGATGCGCGAGTACGAAGTGCTCGGCAACGATCCAGGGGCGCTCGCGAGCGCGCAGCGCGCCTTCCGCTATCTCTCGCAATCGCAGAGCTTCACGGCCGGCGCCTGTCCCGAGATCCCGTACCAGCAGCCGCAGCCCTCGGGGAGTGTCGTAAAGACGCTCGAGACCGATGCGAACGCGATCAAAGCGGCGCTGTTGCTGTACGGTGCGACGCGGGATCCCACCTATCTGAACTTTGCCCGCGCGCGTTACGCGGCGGACCGCCATTACTATTTGGATGCGGACGCGCCGCTCTACTCGGTCCACGTCGTGGATGACGGCACGCACTGCCAGCAGGTACCGCGCCGATTCTTCGCGTCGGTCAATGGCGACATGATCTGGAACGGGGTCGCGCTCTGGCGCGTCACGGGCGAGCAGCACTACTACGACGACGCGATCGCGACTGCGCGCGCCGTGGACCTTGACCTCTCCGACGGACGCGGCGTCTTCGTCGACATCCAGGGGGAGAACGACGTCGTTGAGCCGCTGGTCGAAGCGATGTACGACCTGGCGGCGAACGAGTACCTCGCGTTCGCACGCGACTGGATCGTCCGGAACGCCGGTGCCGCCCTCTCCGCTCGCGCGACGGACGGCACCTTTTCGCGCTTCTTCGACGGTCCCACGCAACGGGTTACGTCGGTGTGGGAATGCAATGGCGGCCTGGCGCTCGAGATCGCCGCGGCCGCCCTCGACCCCGGGGGCATCGCGCCCGACGACGACGCGTGGCAGGCCGCTCGTTTCGTCGGCGAACCGGTCACGACGCTCCCCGCAACGATCGTCTTCGACGGGTCGGGTATCGCGCTGATCGGGACGATCGGCGAGGCATGCGGGAACGGGCACGTGCGCGTCTTCATCGACGGCGTCGAGACGTTCGACCGCACCGGCCTCTGGCAAAATCCGTCGATGCCCAGCGGGGATTCGGTGTTCTTCGCGTGGCGTTGGTCGAAGACCGGGACGCACACGATCCGCCTCGAGCCCGGCAACGCCGCCGAGATCGGCCCGAGCGTGATGCACCTGGAGAGCTTCGTCCTCGCGCCACCGTTGGCGCGCGACGTCGCAACCGTGAAGATTCGAGCGGCTCTCGAGTGGCTCAAGGATGTCGACATCGAAGAACCTGTCGGCTTCGCTATCGAGCCTTCATAGAGAACCGTCTCGTAACGGCAGGCGAGACGTTGCGCCTCGACGGCGAAACGGTCACGGCGTCATGAGCGGCCGAAGATCTCGAATGTCTCGAAGATTCTCGAGATTATTGATTTGGGCAATCAGCCGCGACGTTTTGTCCGCGCCAAGCACGGGTGCCATCAGCTGTCTCGCCTTCTCGGCGACGTCCTCGGTGCTCAGCGGATTTTCTTTGGTTCCAGGCGGAAACTTTGTATGATGCGCGACGTGCTGACCGTCCGTCGTCGTTACTTCGACGATGGCGCCGCGCGGCGCCGCCGGATCCGCCAAGGCCGGGTCGGCGGTCACGGTCACCTTTGCGCGCTGTTGCAAAATGTTGGGATCGCGCATGAGAGCGACGTCGTTGCTATCGGCGAAAGATACGGTGCCTTTCAAAAGCGCGATCGCGATGATATGCGCGCAATTAACGTCCACCATGGCACTGTCGCCGACAATACCGACCGCATCCGGCGGCAGCTTGACGACAATACTGCGGACGTTGGCGGGCGTCAGATTATGCTGTTTGCGCAGCGTCAGGAACGCATCCAGAGGCGCTTGTATCGGGTACCCAACCGCGAATTTCTTGATGGCCGAATCGCCGACATAGAAATGGCTGCCAAGGCCTTTCAGCATCTCTTGCGGTTTGGGATCGGTCGAGAGCGCGATCAGAAGGTTATGGGTGCCGTCGAGAACATCGATGACGCCGGTCATGCCTGCCTGCACCAGGGTTACCGCCATGACGCCATTGCGCGCGCCCATCCCGCCAAAGTCGAATGCCTTCTCGATGTGATCCTTGTCCTTCACCCAACTCCACACACCCGATACCTGCTGCGCAGAATAGGAGATGGCGTAGCGCATCCCGGTCTCGTCAAGCCGCGCCAGCGATGCCGCGGCGCCCAAAGCGCAAAAGGTCGCGCTGGTACCCTCCGCGGCGCGATTCGTTGCCCGCACCAGGTCTGGGCCCAAAGCCATCAGCAGGCGGCAGCCGACATCATACCCCAGCGCGACTGCGCGAAGGAACTCCCCTCCGCTCCGCCCCTCCTTTTCGGCCATTGCCAGAGCGGTTGGAACCGTGGAGCAGCCGGGATGCGCCTTGGTGTCCGGCTCGAAATCGTCGGTCTCAGCCGCATGCGCGCACATCCCATTGGCGAATGCTGCGTTGATCGCCGTCGTGCGGAAATCGGTGCCGATCACCGATGCCTGCGGCACCCCGCCTAGCCCGCGAACATATTCGGCGGCCAACAAGCCCGGCCTCAGGCGGCTGCCGGACACCATCGCCGCAAACGTATCGAGGATGCGCTGCTTGCAGGCGGCCAACACCGTCGGCCGCAGGGCGTTATCCCGTGCCGCAACCATGTAGCGTGCGAGTTGCCCGGTGATGTCTGCATGCGCCGCCGTGCCCGCGTTCGGCGCGGCCGCTGCGATACCGGCTGGGAGAGCCGCCAACACGGCGGTGGCGCCGGCGGATTGGAGTACCTGGCGTCGTGAGGGCATTCGACGTCGATGCAGGGTGTCCCGATGAAACTCCTCTAGCGACGGCTCGGTCAGTCGCCGGTGGCATCACGGTGACCGGTACCTTGTGGTCTACAGGGACCGGGATCGACGCGGGCGCAAACAAGCGTGGGCTTGCAACCTCGCGTCCGCCGAAAAGTGCGATCCGATCCGCAATACGGCGCGATGAAGCCGAAGCTTTATCGGCTATCAAAGCGCCGGGCGCGTGACGGGAGGCGCCGGCCTCGCGCGGACCTTCTTCCCCGGCCGCCGAACAGAGGGGTAAGGAGGCGGCGATGGATCGAGTTCGACGCGACGACTTCGTGACTTCTCTGAACTGCAACGTGCTGCGTACGTTCATTCGGGTCGTCGAGCTCGGCAGCATCACCCGCGCGGCGCAAAGCCTGTACTTGGCGCAGTCCGCCGTCTCAGGGCAAATCGCCACGTTGGCGTCCTACGCCGGCGGCGCGCTCCTGGAGCGGCGTGAGGGGCGCTTGGTGCCCACGCGGCTCGGCGCGGCACTCCACGAGGGCGCGCTGGACCTGCTCGCACGAGCGAGTGAATTGGAAAGGCGCCTGCGGACGGCCGTGGACGAAGGTGCACGCAGCGTCGCCGTCTCGTGCACGCGCACCGTGTGCGAGACCTCGGTCGCGCGCGTCATCTCCCTCTTTGCGCAGGCGTGCCCGGATGTGCGCCTGCAGGTCTCGAGCGGAACGCTCAAGGACACCGAGACGCGCCTGAGGGCGGGCGAGACCGACGTTGCCCTGGTCGAGGGCTTCACCGACATCCCCGGAGCCACTCTGGTCGCATTTCACGTGGACCGTCTGCTGCTTGCGGTGCCTGCTGCACATCCGCTCGCGGGATCCCGTTCCGTCAAATTTGAAGAGGCGGCGAAGTACCCGTTCGTCATGCGCACGCGTGCTTCGGGCACCCGCCTGCTGATCGAGCAGCGCCTCGGGCGGCGCTTCGAAAATTTGGGAATTGCGATCGAACTGGAGGGTAATTCCGAAGTGGTCTCGTGCGTCGAGGCAGGAATCGGATTGGCGCTGCTCTCGGAGACGGCCCTGGCGAGCGCGCTGGCGGCCCGCACCGTCGTCGCCTTGCAGATCGAGGATGCGGACTTTGCGCGCGAGTTCTACCTTGCGGTTCCCGAAGATCGCCCCTTAACCGATGCAGCGAAACTGTTCGTCGATTGGCTCTCGACGCAGTACGCCGAAGCTAAACGACGGGAGCTGCTCTCGGCGTAGGGCGAAGTGCGCCCATCGCGACCGGCGATTGCGGCGTTCGTCGAATGCGATGAGGATCCGGCGGAGCCCCGTTCTTGAACGCGAAGCGCTCGCGCAATGTATACCGCGGCGGTGACGATGCAGCCCATGCTCCGCGCCGCGTTCCCGGGTACCGAGCTGGAGCGTGCGCGCGGCGTCCTTTCCGACAATTCCGTCGTGCGACGGTATGAAGCAGACGACGTGATCGCGTTCGAGGGCGATCAGGGCCTTGGGATCGGCTTCGTGGTTAGCGGCACGGTCCTTGCGCTCGTACTCTCGGAGCACGGGCGCGAAGTCGTCATATCCACAACGCGCAGTGGGGAGCCGCTGCACGATCTGTCCTGGTACGACATCGGACCGATTCCGCTGACCCTGCGAACGCAACACGACGCGCGAGCCGAAGTTTTGCTGATCGACGGGGCGGCGGTGTCCTGGTGCCTGCGCCAATTCCCGGCGTTCCGCGTGTCGCTGCTCGCTGCGACGTCCCGCGGCCGGCGCGCCTTGCTCGAGCGTCTTCGCGAACTCTCTTTCTACGAAGTGCGCTCGCGCGTCGCACGCCAACTGCTGGATGCCGAGCAAACCGACGCGCGCGTCCACATGCGACGGCTTGCTGTCGCGACCGCTACGGTACCGGAGGTCGCAGGACGAGCGCTCCGGTATTTTCAGCGCGAAGGAATTATCTCGCTCGAGCGCGGCGTGCCGCGGATCGTCGATCGGCGCGCGCTTCACGAAGCGGCGAACCTTGCAGGGCGCCCTCGTAGGACAGACGACGACGGCGTATTGCTACGCAAGGATGCTTCGTAGGCCTTTTCGGATATCGGCCTCGCTCATCGCTCCCTCGAAGACGCCCACAATGTTGCCGCGACGGTCGAGGAAGGCCGACGTCGGCAACGCGAAACCAGCTGCGGCACCGTACTTGCCGCTGGTATCCAAGAGGATCGGATACGTCACCCCGAACTGCGATACGAACGCGCGCACGGCGGTGACCGGATCTTCCTGTTCGATCCCCACCACGACGAGCCCGTGAGCGCGGTACGCGCGCCAGGTCGCCTCGAGTCGCGGCGTTTCGCTCCGGCACGGCGGACACCACGTGGCCCAGATGTTCAGCAGCACGGGACGGCCGCGGTATGCCGCGAGCGATCGGTGACCCCCGCCCAGCGCGGCGAGTTGCAGATTCGCGAGCGGATTAGGATGTGCCGCATGCGTGCCCCGCGCCGCAAGTGCTGGAAGCGGTGCCGCAACCAAGCCCGCGGCCGCGCCGTGAATGAATTGACGACGGGAAAGCATCAGAAGAGCTTTGCGGGAACGGGCGGGAACGCGATCATGCGCGTCTTGTCGAACTTCGGACGAGGATGGCGCAGCACGAACGCCGAGACATCGTACGCCTCCTGTTTGGAGAGGGTGTCGGGGGGCGAGCCGTACGGCATGTTGACGCCGGGATAAGGTGAACCCACTTCCGCCGGGATAAGGCGGACCCACCTCCGACCCGGGCCGGTGGCCCGGAAGCAGAAGCAGGCCCCTCCTTGAAGGCTCTGATTACGACATCACGGCCA
>Ga0207416_1001809_pt1 | contig 25788 bp, 20 predicted proteins | sample PaiPotPPM11metaG_FD_184107 | JGI IMG/M metagenome (GOLD analysis project Ga0207416, IMG submission 184107) | Iron sulfur acid spring bacterial and archeal communities from Banff, Canada, to study Microbial Dark Matter (Phase II) - Paint Pots PPM... ... | reverse complement strand
CCGGGGCCGGGCCGCCCGGGCCGGGGAAGATCTCGTCCAGCCGACCGAGCGCCTTCTCGTCCAGCTTGATCTCAAGCGCGCGCAGCGCCCCCTCGAGCTGCCCGAGGCTGCTCGGCCCGACGATCGGCGCGGTGACCGCAGGCTGGTGCAGCAGCCAGGCCAGGCCGACGTTGGCGGGATCCTCGCCGAGTTCGGAACAGAACGCCTCGTACGCTTCGATCTGCGGACGCCGCTCGGCCAGCGCCTCGGACGCGCGCCCGCCGCCGCTGCGGCCGGATCCCCCCTGCTTGCGTAGGATCCCGGCCAGCAGTCCGCCGTGCAGCGGGCTCCAGGGCAGCACGCCCAGCCCGTAACCCTGGCAGGCGGGTAGCACCTCCAACTCGACCGAGCGGACCGCAAGGTTGTACAGGGACTGCTCGCTGACCAAGCCGAACGCGCCGTGCCGGCGGGCCGCCTCCTGCGCCTGGGCCAGGTGCCAGCCGGCGAAGTTCGACGAGCCGACGTAGATGACCTTGCCCTGGGACCGCAGGACCGTCATCGCCTCCCAGATCTCCTCCCAGGGCGTGGCCCGGTCCACGTGGTGCATCTGGTACAGGTCGATGCGGTCGGTCCGCAGCCGCCGCAGCGAGTCCTCGCAGGACCGGCGGATGTTCACCGCGGACAGGAACTGGTCGTTCGGCCACTCCCCCAGGCCGCCGTACAGCTTGGTGGCCAGGACGACCCGGTCCCGCCGCCCGGCCCCGGCGGCCATCCAGTCGCCGATGATCTGCTCGGTGACGCCCTCGGCCCGGGGCCGGCCGTAGGTGTTCGAGGTGTCGAAGAAGTTGATCCCGTGGTCCAGCGCGCGGTCCATGATCTGGTGCGCGTCGGGGGCGTCGGTGAACGCGCCGAAGTTCATCGTCCCGAGGCAGAGCCGGCTGACCGAGACGCCGCTGCGTCCGAGGTGTGTGTAGTCCATGCCGTAACCGTACGGGGCGGGCCTGACGTGGCCGTGGGGTGCCGGTACGCGGTACGGTCGCGCCATGGCGGGATACGACGACGACCTGCGTTTCGCGCATGTCCTGGCTGACTCGGCGGACGACATCACCATGCGCCGGTTCCGCGCGCTGGACCTGCGGGTCGAGTCCAAGCCCGACCTGACTCCGGTCACCGATGCCGACCTGGCCACCGAGGATTCGCTGCGGCACGTGCTGAGCCGGGCCCGGCCGCGCGACGCGGTGCTCGGCGAGGAGTCCGGCAAGACCGGTGTCGGGAAGCGCTGCTGGGTGATCGACCCCATCGACGGTACGAAGAACTTCGTCCGCGGCGTGCCGGTCTGGGCCACGCTGATCGGGCTGATGGTGAGCGGCGACGTCGCCGTGGGCGTGGTGTCCGCGCCCGCCCTCGGCCGCCGGTGGTGGGCCGCGCGGGACGGCGGCGCCTGGACCGGCCGCAGCCTGACCAAGGCCTCGGCGTGCCGGGTGTCCGACGTGGCCAGCCTCCAGGATGCGTCGCTGTCGTTCTCCAGCCTGTCCGGCTGGGAGCGGCAGGGTCGGCTGGACGGTTTCCTCGGCCTGGCCCGCTCGGTCTGGCGGACCCGTGCCTACGGCGACTTCTGGTCGCACATGCTGGTCGCGGAGGGCGCGGTCGACGTGTCCGCCGAGCCCGAGGTGTCGCTCTGGGACATGGCCGCGCTGCAGGTCATCGTCGAGGAAGCGGGCGGCACGTTCACCGACCTGACCGGCAAGCCCACCCCCGACGGCGGCAGCGTGGTGTGCACCAACGGTCGCATGCACGGCGAGGTCCTCGACTTGCTGGCCGCGCGCTGACGCACGGACGGGGCCGCCCGAGTACGGCCCGGGCCTCCCTTAGGGGTATTGCCCTGCGCGGCGAGATCGCGGATGCTGGGTGGCATGGATGTCACAAGTGCACAAGCCGGGGGGAAGGAGCGATCATGAACGTGCGCGACGGGATGAGCCATGTGGTCTTGGCCGTCGGCCCCGCGCATACCCTGCGCGAGGCCTCCCGCCAGATGTCAGCGCGGCGTGTCGGGGCCGCGGTCGTGACCGACCCCGAGCACGCCGGGATCGGGATCCTGACCGAGCGTGACATCCTCGACTCGGTCGGCGCGGGCCAGGACCCGGACACCGAGCAGGTCGCGGATCACCGCACCGCCGACGTGGTATTCGCCTCGCCCGACTGGACGCTGGAGCACGCGGCGGTCGCGATGGTGCGCGGGAACTTCCGCCACCTGGTGGTCATCGAGGACAACGAGGTCGTCGGGCTGCTCTCGATGCGCGACATCGTCCGCTGCTGGTCGGGGGCCGCGGGCGGCGTCCCGGCCGGAGGAGCCCGCGCCGCGGCCCAGGCCTGACGCGTCCTGGCTCGGCGTTCTGCTCCCCGGCCACGCGGGGCAGGTGCCGCACCCCGGCCGGCCGGGCCGGGAGGATGCTGCCATGGATACCGAGTCGTTCCTGGCCGCGGCCTGCGAACTGCTCGCCGTGCCGTCGGTCGCGTCCCGGCCCGCCGAGCTGAGCCGGGCGCTCGACCTGGTGCTGGGCTTCGTCGGGCCCGGTTTCGCCGTGGAGCGGTTCGAGTCGGGCGGCAAGCCGAGCGCGCTGGTGTACCACGGCGCCCCGCCCGGAGGGCAGCGGCCGGCGTTCCGGGTCATCCTCAACGCGCACCTGGACGTGGTCCCGGCCCCGCCGGGCCAGTTCCGGCCGCGCCGCGACGGCGACCGCCTCTACGCCCGCGGCGCACACGACATGAAGGTTTCCGCGCTGGCGGCGGCGCAGGTCTTCCGCGAGGTCGCCGCGGGCCTCGGCTACCCGGTCGCGCTGCAACTCGTTACCGACGAGGAGGTCGGCGGGCGCGACGGCACCCTGCACCAGCTGCAGCACGGGGTCACCGGCGACTTCGTCATCATCGGCGAGCAGAGCGGGGCTGCGCGTCGTGACCGAATCCAAGGGGATGATCACCGCCAACCTGCTGGCGGCCGGGCGCGAGGGCCACGCCGCCTACCCCTGGCTGGGTGATAACGCCCTGGTCAAGCTGCAGGCGAGCGTGGCCAGGCTGCTGGCCAGGTACCCCGTCCCCGCCGCGGAGGCCTGGCCGACCACGGTCAACCTCGCGCGCGTCGAGACCACCAACCAGGCGCGGAACCAGATCCCGGCCCAGGCCGAGGCGTGGCTGGACATCCGCTTCCCGCCCGAGGACGGCGACCTGAACGGCAAGACGGTACCGGAGCTCACCGAGTACCTGGCCGCGTTCTGCGAGCCGGGCGTCACGCCCGTGGTCGGCCACGTCGGCGCCCCCCATCATGCCGACCGCCGGCGCCCCGAGGTGCGCAGGCTCCAGCAGGCCGCCCGCGACCAGGGGTACTCCGGTGACTTCCTGCGCAAGCACGGCGCGGCCGACGGGCGTTTCTACTCCGAACGAGGGATCGACGCCGTCATCTTCGGCATCGGCGGCGACGGCCAGCACGGAGCCGACGAGTACGCCGACATCACCACGATCGCCCCCTACCACCGGGCGCTGACCGCGTTCCTGCGCGATCCCGGGCCACGCTGACGGCGCGATCGCCCGGGCCCGCTCCTTACATCGTGTCGGGCTACATCGTGTCCGGCGCGGTCACGCCGAGCAGGCCGAGGCCGTTGGCCAGCACGATCGCGGCCGCTTCGGCCAGCCACAGCCGGGCCCGGCCGACATCGGGGGACGGGTCGCCGTCGCGGGGCAGCACGCGGCAGGCGTCATAGAACCGGTGATAGGCGCCGGCCAGGTCCTCCAGGTACCGCGCGACCCGGTGCGGCTGGCGCAGCTCGGCGGCGGTGGCCACCACGCCCGGGAACTCCGCCAGCGCCTTGAGCAGGTCGTTCTCCCGGGCGTGCGAGAGCAGGCCCGGGTCGTAGCCCGGGCCGCGGGTGATGCCGGACGCGGCGGCCTCGCGCCGTAGCGAGGCGATCCGGGCGTGGGCGTACTGGACGTAGTAGACGGGGTTGTCGTTCCTGCGCCGGGTCCACAGGTCGAGATCGAGATCGATGGGAGAGTCCAGGGAGTAGCGGGCCAGCGCGTAGCGGGCGGCGTCCACGCCGATGGCCCCGACGATGTCGTCGATCGTGACCACGGTGCCGGCCCGCTTGGACATGCGCACCGGCTGGCCGGCGCGGATCAGGCTGACCAGCTGACCGATCAGGATCTCCAGCGTCCGATCGGGGTCGTCGCCGAAACAGGCGGCGATGGCCCGCAGGCGGCCGATGTAGCCGTGATGGTCGGCGCCCAGGATGATCAGGATCTGGCCGAACCCGCGGGCCCGCTTGTCCAGGTAGTAGGCGCAGTCCGCGGCGAAATAGGTGAAGTCCCCGTTCCCGCGAACGTAGACGCGGTCCTTGTCGTCGCCGAAATCGGTGGTGCGGACCCAGGTCGCGCCGTCGGACTCGTACACGTGGCCCGACGCGCGGAGCCGGGCCAGGGCCGTGTCGAGCTCGCCCCGCTCGTGCAGTTCCTTTTCCGGGAAGAACACGTCGAATCGCACGCCGAACGCGGCCAGCGAACCCTTGATCTCGTCGAACATCAGGGCCACGCCCTCGGACCGGAAGACCTCGCGGGCGGCACTTTCCGGCTGCGCGAGCACGTCGGGGTGCCGGGCGATGACCTCCGCGGCGATCTCGGCCAGGTACTCCCCCGAGTAGCCGTCCGCGGGCGGCGCCTGCCCCCGCGCGACCGCGAGCAGCGAGCCGGTGAACCGGTCGATCTGCGCGCCCGCGTCGTTGAAGTAGTACTCGGTGCTGACCGTGGCACCCTGCGCGCGCAGCAGCCGGGCCAGCGCGTCACCGACGGCGGCCCAGCGCACGCCGCCGATGTGGATCGGCCCGGTCGGGTTGGCCGAGACGAACTCCAGGTTCACCCGCTGCCCGGTGAGCTGCGTCCCGTGCCCGTAGGCGCCGCCCTGCTCGATGACGACGCCGGCCAGCGTCCCGGCCCTCGCGGCGCCCAGCCGGATGTTCAGGAACCCCGGGCCGGCGATCTCGACGCTCCGGATGGCCGGGTCATTGATCAGCTTGTCGGCGATGGCCTGCGCCATCTCGCGCGGCGGCAGGCCCGCCTTCCTGGCCACCTGGAGCGCGAGGTTCGAGGCGTAGTCACCGTGGTCCGGGTTCCTCGGCCGCTCCACCTCGGCCAGCGCCGGGAGGACCGACGGATCGAGGCCGCGTTCGGCCAGCGCGGCCGCGGCGGCCGTCCTGACCGCGGTGGCGAGCTGGGCGGGAGTCACGGCACCCGATGCTAGCGACGGGGCCGTCCCCGGCGCGCGGGCTTATTCCGCGGCTTCCGCGGCGCCGTGGGCCCGGACCTGGGCCCGGACCAGGCGGATGATGACGCTGATCCCGAGGGCCCCGGCGGGCGCCAGCGTGACCAGGGCGGGGAGCTGGTAACGCCAGGAGAACTCGAACGTGTCGGAGACCAGCGTGACCGCCGCGGCCGCGACGAACAGGGTCAGGCAGGCCAGGGCCTGCTGCCGGGACCGGGGGTCCAGCCGCCGCCGCGCCGCCGCCGCCGAGCCGATCAGGGCCGCCAGGACGAACGCCGCCAGCAGCGGCCCGGGGGTATAGCCGCCGTCGAGCTGATAAGCCCGCAGGAACGCCGCGACCGGCCGCCACACCGACGGCATCCCGCCGCCGTACCGGGCGTACGCGGCCTTGACCGCGGCCTCCGAGGCATGCGGCGGGTAGTACGGGAACCTGGTCTGGAACTGCCAGCGGGCGATGATCGTGTCGCCCGGCCGGCCGTCGCGGGTCAGCGCGAACATCTGCCCCACGTCCTGGCCGTAGGCGCCGAGCACCCGCAGCGGCTGCTGGGTCAGCACGCGGTGGTTGAAGTCGGAGATCATGCTGTCGGCCCGGTCGCGGGCCAGGCCCGAGTAGTAGGGCCGGATCGGGGAGCCGGCCGCGTACTCGAGCCAGTCGGGGCCCATGGCCTGCTGGGCCGGGGTCGGGCACATGCCCCGCTCGGCCGCGGGCAGCCGCAGGGTGGCGCAGTCCGCGGCCGCGGCCATCCGGCCGTAGAACGACGTGACGCCCGAGTGGGACAGGAAGAAATCCCCGGTGAGCACGTAGGAGCCGGTGCAGTAGGCCGCGATCGGCAGGGCGAACGCCACGCAGGCCACGGCGGCCTTGCCGATCGCCTGCCGCCAGCCGCCGCCGGCCGCGAGCACGTAGACCACCGCGGGCACGATCAGCGCCTCGCCGACCTGGGCGACGGTGGCCGAGGTGCCGAGCACGACCCCGGCGGCGGCCACCCGCCACCAACTCGGTTTCGGCACCCAGAGCAGGAGGACCAGGCCGGCCACGATCAGGGCCTCGAACCAGGTGTCCGGCATGATCGTCTGCTCGATCTGCAGCTGGTAGCCGTCCAGCAGGACCGGGGCGATGGCCAGGGCGGCCAGCCATCGGCCCGTGCCGCGCCGGATCAGCAGCAGGTAGATGACCACGGCCATGGCCAGGCCGAGCAGATGCTGGACCGCGGCGACCGTGTCGAAGTTGCCGGCCAGCAAGATCGCGCGCAGCGCGCCCTTGTAGCCGACCGGGTCCATGCCATCGGCGTTGTACAGGTAACGCGGCGTGTCGATGTAGAACAGGGCCGGCCGGTAGGCCAGTTCGGCCAGCACCCGGAGCACCAGCCCCGCGGTCAGCAGCACGAGGGCCGGCCAGTGCCGCCGCACCGCCGCCGCGGCCCAGGGCCGGGGCCCGGCCACCGCCGACGGTTCGCGGGCCGCCGGGCCAGCCGGGCGGTCCTCGCGGTCCAGGCCCGCGGCTTGCGCCTGGCCGTTCCCGATGATGCGGGTCATGAGGCCGGCGCGAGCCTGCGGTACGCCGGCACGCGGAAGCGTTCCGTCTGGTATTTGATCGTCGCCATTACCGGCCCGGCGCACTCTGCCCGCCGTTCGATAGCCAGATGGCCAGGAAGACCGTGACGATCGTCAGCCACCGGGTCATGCGGTTGCGCGGGACCAAGGTCAGCGTGGCCCAGGCGATCGCGGTGTACCAGGCGAACACCCAGGGCGCCACGAGAACCCAGGCGAAGGTCAGGGCGAACGGGGCCACGATCTCGCGGGGCTGATCCGAGGAGATCCGCCGGTAGATGACCCAGGCCAGCAGGAGCAGCGCGATCGGCCAGAGAACCCCGATGACCGTGGTCATGGTGTTCTGGCTGACGCCCAGCCCCTGCCCGGCGAGCTGGAACAGCCGCCACGGCGACGGCATCGTGACCCATTTGAGCCCCACGAACGTGGCCTTCAGCGCGTTCAGCCCGTAGAAGCTGTACTGGACCGCGAAGACGGCCAGCGCGACCAGCGTCATGCGCGCGACGCGCAGCCAGTCGCGCCGCAGCAGCAGCGGCACGGCGAGCCCCAGCCCGACGAGCGCCGCGCTGATCTTTATCCCGCAGGAGATCCCGATCACCACGCCGACCAGGAAGTCGCCCCACAGCCCGGAGTACCGCCGGGCGACCTGGATCGCGCAGATCGCCCCGGCCGCCACGTACGTGTCGAGCTGGCCGCCGCTCACTAGCTGCTGCAGGATGACCGGGTTCGCCACCCAGAACAGCGTGGCCCGCACCGGATCGTCCGAGGTCCGCAGCAGCAGGTACCCGACCCCGATGAACACCATGCCGTTGAGGATCATCAGGACCCAGATGGTGGCGGCGGCGTTGGGGCCGCCGATCCACGCGCCGAGCGACTGCAGGACGGTGGCGACCGGGCCGTACACCGAGCCCTGGTTCTTCCACACCGCGCCGACGACCATGGTGTAGGCGGAGTGCGGGCCGAGGAAATGCTGCGGGCTGGTCAGGTAGGGGTTCCCGCCCAGGGACGCGATGCGCCCGTACGCGGCGTAGCTGGCGACGTCCGAGGAGCCGACCGGGGTGAGGCAGACCATGAGCGCGACGATGACCGAGCTGGCCAGCAGCAGCCGGCGCGGGTCGGGGCGCCAGCCCTGGCTGTGCGCCCAGAGCATCCCGGCCAGCCCCAGGCAGGCCAGGACGTTCCCGGTGTAGAGCAGGGCCGTGGCGAGGGTGCCGTTGTTACTCAGCGACGGCAGAAGGTAGGACAGCGGCAGCTTGATGTTCAGCGTCTCGACGTTCGGCGCGGTCGCCCCGACGAGCATGCTGAGCAGCAGGCCGAGGCCGGATACGGTGACCGCCACCTTGGGGTGCGACAGCCTGCTCCAGGAGAGCTTCCGGATCACCGTGCTCATGACCCGTTCGATGGGCCCGTTCGGCGCGGGCCGTTCCAGAGGACCGTACGTCCTGGGGCCGCCGGCCGCCCTTATCGCTTCAGGCGGGTCGGCCGAGCCGGTGGACACCTGTGTCACCTCGGCCTTACCTCCATAGGCGGACCTGCACGGCCACGGCCGACGCAGCTAACGCCACGGCGCCCGGCCTGGGACGATCGGTTACCTGCACTACCCTCGGCGGCGCCGGTTGCACGTCTTCACGTGCCGCTTCGGACGTCCGGCGATAACGCCTTCGCCCAGCGTAGGCGGCACCCGAGGGCCCCAAGCCACATTAGCGTGAATCGTACCGGCCAAGCCTGAACCTTCCATGAGCGCGCGACGCCGCGTCCACTACATCGCCCTGCGGCGAAATGTATGCCCGACAAACGGCGAACTGTATGATTCACTCTTAGCGTTCTGTATGATAGCTGGCGTGTTGCTGGAACGGGCTGTCGCGGGCCGCTACCAGGACACGGTCACCGCCCGGCGGGTGACCGTGCTAACTGGCCCGCGCCAAGCGGGCAAGACCACGCTGGTGCAGAGCCAGCTTCGCGGCGGCACACTGCGGAGCCTGGATGACCAGGGCACCCTTGACGCCGCGGTCGCCGATCCCGTCGGCTTCCTCGCCCTGGGCGCTCGGCCACTCGTCATCGACGAGATCCAGCGAGCTGGCGAGCCGCTGGTACGCGCGATCAAGCTCGCCGTCGATCGCAACCCCGCTCCGGGACAGTTCGTGCTGACCGGCTCATCGAACTTCCTGACGGTCCCGACCATCTCCGAATCGCTCGCCGGCCGGGCTGGCTTTGTCGAGATATGGCCCTTCACTCAAGGCGAGGTCAGCGGCAAGCCCGACCGATTCATCGATCTCGCGTTGACGGGACCCGCTGCGTTCGGCGCCTATCGGCCCAGCCGCTTCAGCCGACGGGACCTGCTCGAACGGGCCTGTACCGGGGGCTACCCCGAGATCCGACGGCTCGCGGCTCGCGAGCGGCCAGGATGGTTCCGTGACTACGTACTGACCACCATCGAGCGTGATGTAGTCCAGCTGTCCGGTATCCGCAAGGTCGCCGAGATGGGCCAGCTACTCCGCCTGTTCGCCGCGCGCACAGGCTGCGAACTGGTCATGCAAGGCATCATCGATGACGCCTCGCTTGAGCGGCAGGCGGTCTACGATCACCGGGCCTGGCTTGAGACGATCCATCTGATCACAACGTTGCCGGCCTGGTCCCGCAACCTCACCCGCCGGGTCAAGAAACACCCAAAGATCTTCCTGACCGATCCGGGGCTTGCCGCCTGGCTGCTCGGCAAGACCCCCGACGCGCTCGAGAGCCCCACCGACCCGGCCACCGGCCAGCTCGTCGAGACGTTTGTCTTCAACGAACTGCGCCGACAGCTCACCTGGGCCGCCATCGACGTCAACATGTTCCACTGGCAGGACCGCTCCGGCGCCGAAGTCGACATCATCCTGGAAGCCGCCGACGGGCGGGTGGCCGCCATCGAGGTCAAAACCGGCCAGACGGCCAAACCCGAATGGTTCCGCTGGCTGGGGCAGGTGCGCGACGCCCTGGCAGACAAGTTCATGACCGGAATCGCTCTCTACACCGGCAACGAGGTCCTTCCCTTTGGCGACCGGCTCCTCGCCGCTCCCGTCTCCTCGCTGTGGGAACTATGAGAGAGGTCAACCTCCCGACCGAACCGCGCTAACTCAGCTGGGTGCTGACCTTGTCGCGTAGCTGGCGGCGGGAGGCGACGCGGAGTCTGCGGAACACCTTCTTCAGGTGGTACTCGACGGTGTGAGCGGTGATGAACAGCCGGTCGGCGATCTCCTGGTTGGTGTAGCCGGCGGCGGCCATGGATGCGATCTGCGATTCGCGCGCGGTGAGCGGGGAGCCCGGGGCCTGCGGGCGTCCGGGCTGGCCCCGGCGGCCCGCAGTTCGCCGCGCGCCCGGCGGGCGAACGGGATCGCGCCCATCGAGGTGAACAGGCCGAGCGCGGTCTGGAGCTGGCCCCGGGCCTCGGCGGGGCGCTGATGTCGGCGCAGCCATTCGCCGTACAGCAGGTGCGCCCGGGCCAGGTCCGCGATCGCGGTCGTCCGGCCGAGCATGTCGATCGACTCCTGATAAAGCTGGCCGGCCTCATCAGGTGAAGCAATCAGAGCCTTGGAACGATTGAGCAGCCCGAGCGCCCAGCCTGTCCCGCTGGCGGTGGCGCAGTGTTCGAGCTCTGCGACCGCCGCGGCGGCGGCGGCGTGGCCCGACCGCAGTCCGGCCTCGACGATGGCCGGCAGGGCCGGGCCAGGTCCTCGCAGCGGGCCATCCAGCCGAGGGCGAACCGGTCCTCCCAGATCGCGGTCGCGGCGAAAGTCGCGCCCATCAGCCAGACCGGGACCCGGTCGCGCGGGCCGGGGTCGGCGGCCAGCATGCCGATGGCCTGCCGGAGCAGCGGCGCCGCGGCCCGGTACCGGCCGGCGAGCAGGGTGGCCAGGCCGGCCAGCAGCTGTTCCTCACCGGTGCCGGGCGCACCCTCGCCGAGGGCGCGCAGGATCTGCCCGCCGAGCTCGGCGGGTGTGATGCCGGCCGTCATCTGGCTGGCCGCCATCGTGGCCGTGACGGCTTCGAGCAGAATTTCCCGGGCCAGCCCCGGGGGCCTGGTCCAGGCACGACAGGCCCGCGTTCAGCAGCATGGCGGGCGCCTCGGCCACGGACCGGCCGGTCGCGAGGCGGGCCTGGACCCGCAGGTGCTCGGCCTGGGCCTGGACGGCGACGGGCGCGGACGGCGGGATGAGGCCGGTCAGGGACTCGGCGCGCAGGGGCGCGCCGCCGAGCAACGCCGCCTCGGCGGCGCGCAGGCGGCGCAGCGTGGCCTGCGGGCCGGCGGGGCTGAGCTCGCCGGCGCGCACGAGGAATGCGGACTCGTTGAGCAGGGAGCCGCGGCCGTGGGCCACGGCCGCGCCCGCTTCCAGCTCGGCGGCGACGTCCTCGACGGGGGCGAGGGTGGCCGCCGCCCGTGCGCAGATCGCGAGCCTGCAGGCCGGCCAGCCCGCAGAGCACCAACGCGGCGGTCGTTACGCCGCCCAGCTCCGGTGCAGCTCCCACTGGAAGAACCGGCGCCCGCTCATGTGCCAGACCCGCAGGCAGCCGTAGCCGTTCTGGTACCTGGTGCAGCCGAGGAACTCCCCGAAGTCGCCGTCCCGCGCGACGACCGTCCCGCCGCATGGACAGCGGTCGCCGGACTGGACCAGCGCGGCGCGGAACTGGCCGACCTGATTGCCGCGACCGTACGCGAAGATCACCAGCCCGATCACCACCGCCATGGCCACCAGGCCGCCGAGCACTAGCAACGCCAGCATCGGGCTGCTCCTTCACCCGCAGGATCTGACTGCACGAGCCAGCTGGACGATGAGCAGCCTACGGCGAGGTACTGACATTCGGGGCGGACCGTGCGACCGGGCAACTCGCTGGGCTGCCCCGCGCCAGCAGGGTACGGAAGTAGCTATACTTCTAGCCATGTCCGTGTCAGAGCAGATGCCACTCGCCGATGTGAAGAACCGGCTTTCCGAGGTTGTGGACCGCCGCATCTCGGCGGGCGCTGACCAGGTTTCCCGAGAAAGTGGCCACCGCGGTAGTCGAGTTCCTATACGGGTCCCTGGCCTCAAGCCCGTACCGCGTCGGTAAGGCGCTGAAGCTGGGCCTCGAGGGGCCGCACAGCGCACGCCGGGGTGATTACCGGGTGATCTACCGTATCGACGATCGTCAGCGCCAGGTCACGGTCGTCGCCATCGAACACCGCTCAGACGCTTACCGAGCCCGGCGGTTATGAGCCACCCCGGCGATCAGCGCGATCTCACCAACTGGCGGCCGTGAGCGGGTCCGGGCGGCCCGGGCGCGCGGATGACGTCCGGCGCGGCGGCACCGGCTTCTGCCGGTCGATCTCACGCAGCACCGGTCCGAATATGGCATCGCGCGTGGTCGGACCGTACTTCCGGTTGATGGCCCGGAGCACGCCCTTGCCGCTCGCGTCCGCGATCATGTCGCTCAGGACGCGGTAATCGACCTGCTCGTCCCGGGTGAGCTGGTCATAAGCCGACTGGGCGAGCTTGGCCAGACCCGGATGATCAGCCGACTCATTCAAGATCATGAACGTCGCGTCCTTGAGGTCCATGACGGGAGCGTATCGTTGCGGCCCGCGCCGGGCGCGGGCAGCGGCGGCCCTACCAGCGCGGCTGCATTCGTTCATAGTCAGGATGCAGGCGGCGCATGTAGCCGGTGTCGTCACGGCTGCGGATGCCACATCTCAGGTACTGCTCGTGCAGCCGGGCCAGGGCTTCCCGGTCGAGTTCGACGCCCAGGCCCGGCCCGGCCGGGACGCGGAGGGCGCCGCCGCTGAAGGTAAACGGGTCGCCCGCGACGACGTCCTCGGTCTTCCACGGCCAGTGCGTATCGCAGGCGTAAGTCAGGTTCGGGGTGGCCGCGGCCAAGTGAACCATGGCGGCCAGGCTGATGCCCAGGTGCGAGTTGGAATGCATCGACAGCCCGAGCCCGAACGTCTCGCAGATCCCGGCGAGCAGCCCGGACCGGCGCAAGCCGCCCCAGTAGTGGTGGTCAGACAGGACCACCTGGACCGCGTCCTGCATGATCGCCGGGGGCAGGTGGGCGAAGGCGACCACGCACATGTTGGTGGCCAGCGGCATGGGCGCGACCCGCGCGACCTGTGCCATGCCGTCGATGCCCGGCGTGGGATCCTCGAGGTACTCGAGCACGCCCGCCAGGTCGCGGGCGACGTTGATCGCCGTGCCGGGCGTCCACGCGGCGTTGGGATCGAGCCGCAGCGGGTGGTCCGGGAAGGCGCGGCGCAGGGCGTGGATCGCCTCGGCTTCCTGCTCCGGCCGGAAGACGCCGCCCTTCAGTTTGAGCGCGGTGAATCCGTACCCGTCCACCATTCGCCTGGCCTGGGCGACGATGCCGTCGGGATCTAGCGCCTGGCCCCAGTCGTCGGGGTCGGCGCCCGGATGCGCCGCCCACTTATAGAAGAGATAGGCGGAGAACGGCACCTCGTCCCGCACCGCGCCGCCGAGCAGGTCGGCGACCGGGCGGCCGACGGCCCGGCCCTGGATGTCCAGGCACGCCACCTCGAACGGCGAGAAGATCCGGTCGGTGGCGGCGCTGCGACCGATCAGGCCGGACGCGATCGTGGCCTCGGGCGCCGCGACGGCCTGGATGCGGCGGTAGATCTCCTCGGTGTGGTAGACATCGGCGCCCTCGATGACGGCGGCCGCGGCATGCAGCGCGTCCAGGTGCTGCTCATCGGCGTAGGTCTCGCCGAGGCCGGTCAGGCCTGCGTCGGTATCGATCTCGACGACGGCGCGCAGCGCGAACGGCTCGTGCACGCCGACCGCGTTCAGCAGCGGCGGGTCGGCGAACGCGACCGGCGTTATCGTGATCTTCGAGATCCGTACCGCGCTCATGCTCCCAGCGTCGCAGGTCCGGTGCTATCGGCTTCGCCGGGGCCGCGCGCCCCGGTAAGGGGTTATGAGGTTTCCTTTTTTCTGCCCAGTATCCCGAGGTGGGTGTGCTGGAAGCTGTCGTCGTACTTGAGGCCGTAGCCCAGAAGGTGGTCGAGACCGATGTGGGCCAGCCAGATCAGGCCCAGGGCTAGAACCAGGGGCCGGTGCTGCCACCAGCCCAGGCCGATCAGCACGGCCGGCAAGGGCGTGGCGTGCGCCGCGTTGTAGGTGATGGCCCCGATGCGGGTCCCGCCGAGATATCCCGCCCACGCCAGGTCCGGCACCAGGACGAGCGCGGGTACCAGCCACCAGGGCTGCCTAGTGGCGGAGTAGGCGGCGAGGGCGCCGACCAGCAGGACCATGGCCTCGGCTCGCAGCCATACCCGGGGGCCACCCGAAACGGTGCCATCGGATGCCGACTGGCCGGTGACGTGGTCAGCCGGGCCGTCGGCCGGGGAGCGGTTGGCGGTCACGAGTCACCTCGGCGTCTCCACTAATGCCGTCGTCGCCGGGCGTGCCGACGCATGGCGTGTACCTTGGCCGCGAATGCGGCCGGCTCGATGATCGGTCTTCCCGCCACGGAGACATCGGCAGGAAATCGGTGTCATTGGACACCATGATGAGCGCTCCCACCTCGGCAGCTAGATCGAGGATCAGGTTGTCTTCATGATCAGGACAGTCGCGGACGGTCCGGGGCACCTCATTCAGGATGCCTCCGCCACTGTGATCTGCCGCTCTTACGACCCACTCCAGGTAGGCATCGATCTCGGGCTGGGCCCACTTGAACAACTCGCCCCAGAATCCGGTCCACGTCGGCCGTGATCGGTCACGCTCGCCCGCCTCACCACCAGCCCCGGCAGCGACCGGCCACCGAACCCGGTGGTCACACTGGCGCCGCCGCCAGCACCGATCCCGTACCTGCCACTACCAGCGGCAATCCGCCTAGAAGCCCACTGAAAATCTTGATGGATTGCCGGGATGCCGGGACGGATGATGGCTGGGAGCCGGGGCAGCCGGGATCTATGCGAGTGCCCAGGTGCCGTCGCTGGTGCGGGTGAGCCCGAGGTTGACCAGCCGGCGGAGGTTGAGGGCGGCGGCCCGGTGGTGGAGCCAGGTGTTGTTCTTGGTGATGCCCCGGTAAGGGACGCGGCGGTTGCCATGGGCGACGAGCCAGGCGATGGCCCGCTCGACGGGTGGCCGCCAGCGGCGGTATTCGTCCTGCCAGGCCGGGCCGGCCGCGGCCCGGCGGGCGGCGGCCAGCAGGGCGTGCTGGGGGTGGACGCTGAGGACTCGCCCGGTCTTGGAGGTGGTGCAGCGCTGGCGCAGCGGGCAGCCGTGGCAGGCCGCTGTGAACTGGGCCAGGCGGGTGCCGTCGGCGTGAGGGCGGCCCAGGGCGACGGTGTGCCCGGCCGGGCATGTGGCCTTGCCGGCTTGGTCGTCGATGTTGAAGTCGTCAATGGTGAAGCCCCCGGGGATGGCCAGCCGCAGCGGAGGCGGCTTGATCACCGCCGAGTGGCTGTCTGCCCGGAGGCGCTCGCGCAGGTCGCCGGTGCCGTAGGCGGTATCGCCGAGGACGGTTAACTCCTCCTGCTCACCGGCCAGCAGGCCAGCCGCGATCGCGGCTTCGTGATTGGCCGGGCCGCTGCCGCCGGTCAGCGCGACCGCGGTGAACAGCCCGGTCTCGGGCTCGAAGGACACGTGTGCCTTGAAGCCGTCCTGGTGGCGGGTGCGGTTCTTATGGATGTGCCGCGCCTCGGGGTCGACCACCGACACCACCCGGTCTGGTGCCGTGCGCCTGGCAATCCGCCACCGCCCATCAGACCCGTCGGAGCCCTCAGCCGGCTCCACATCCTGCCCCGCGACCAGGGCCAGCAGCCCCACCGCGTTCGCGGCCCGCTCGCCCAGTTCCTGCTCCGGCAGATGTTCCAGCAGGGACAGCGCATCGGTGACCAGCCCGTCCACGAGCGCCGCCCGGGCCGCCTCATCGTTCCAGGCGATCTTCGGCTTACCCGGATCGGCATAATCGTGGGCCGTGCAGCACCGGGCGGCGACCTCGGGTGCGCCGGGCACCTCGCGGATCACCCGCCGGACCGCCGCGATCAGCTGAGTCACGGTGTCCTGGGTAGCCACCGCATCATCGAGCACCGTGGAATCCAGCGCCCGCCGGTGCTTACCCGCCAGCACGCCCGTGGCCGCCACCATCTGACGGACCTTCGAAAACAGCCGGTTCGGGTCCTGCGAGCCGTGCAACCTGCGCCGGAAATACGTCAGCAGCGACGGGTCGAACGCGGTATCCAGCAGCCCCAGCCCGCACGCGGCCTTCCACCGCAGGTCACACCGCAGCTCCTGCACCGTCTCGAAGTCCGACAGCCCCTGCAGCGCTTGCAGCACCACCGTCGCCGCCAGCACCTGCGGCGGCAAGCTCGGCCGCCCGTTCGGCGAGGGATACATATCCGCGAACATCCCCGCCGGGAACAGCGCCTCCCGGTGCTCAGCCAAGAACGCAAACACGCTCCCGGCCGGGATCAGATCCCGGCACGTCTCCCATACATCCGGCCCCGTCGGCACCCCGGCCCGCTCACCCTGCATACCTACAACAATGCCCCGGCCCAGCAACCGGATCAGGCCAGAACAACCAAGATTTTCAGTGGGCTTCTAGTTCACCCATTATCTACCCGGCCGGCTCGCGGCGAGTCTAGCGTCAGGTCGTCGGGACGGTTACCGGCGGGTAGGGCGATCCTTTACGGAAAGGGAATCCTATGGGTGACCAGGACAATCCGAGCTCATCGACGGGTTACACGCGGCGGCGCCTGCTCCAGGCCGGGGCCATCGGCCTGGCCGGGGCGGCCGTGCCGGCGCTGGGCGGGACCGCCGCCGGCGCGGCGACCCGCGCGACCAGGTTGCGCAGCAACCGGGCGGCGGCCGCCACCCCCATCAAGCACGTCATTGTCTGCTGCCAGGAGAACCATTCGTTCGACCACTACTTCGGCTCCTACAAGGGCCTGCCGTCGGGCTACGGTATCCCGGCGGGCTTCACCCAGCCGAACGGCCACGGCGGGACGGTGAAGCCGTTCCACTTCACCAACCTGACCGACAACGGAGGCGACCCGTACCACGACTGGGACGACATTCACAACGAGTGGGACCACGGGAAGATGGATGGCTTCTACACCACCAACGGCGAGGTCGCCATGGGGTACTACGAAGCAGCCGACCTCCCGTATTACTACTCGCTGTTCCCGGAGTACGCGGTGTGCGCGAAGTACTCCTGCGGCGTGCTGAGCGAGACCTACCCCAACCGCCTGGTGCTGTACTCGGGCACCAGCGGCGGGAACACCAGCAACGACATCAACAACGGCACGCTGAACTACCCGTGCATCCTCGACCTGATGTCCGACCACCACATCACGTTCAAGAACTACAACTTCCACTGCCCGGCCAACTACTCGATCCTGGCCCTGTTCAAGAAGTGGGCCACCGGCGGGCCGAACAACGAGCTGAACCAGTCGATGTCGGCGTTCTTCTCCGACTGCACGAACAACACCCTCCCCCAGGTGTCGTTCATCACCGAGCAGCCGCCCTACGACGAGCACCCCCCGTCGAACATCCACACCGGGGAGGCGATGATCCAGTCGATCGTCGAGGCGGTCCAGAAGTCGAAGGCCTGGGCCAGCACCGCGATCCTCATCACCTACGACGAGGCCGGCGGCTTCTTCGACCACATCGCGCCGAAGCAGCTCGACGCCTACGGGCCGGGCATCCGGGTGCCCATGACGATCGTGTCGCCGTACGCCCGGAAGGGCTACGTGGACACGAACTACTCCGACCACAGCTCGCCGCTGAAGTTCATCGAGCACGTCTTCGGGCTGCCGACGCTGGCCTCGATCAACCACCAGTTCGACACCAGCACGCCGCTGACCAACAACCAGGCCAACGGCGCGCCGTTCCCGCCGCGCGACAAGTACACCGAGCTGAGCAACCTGACCCAGTGCTTCACTTTCGGGTGACCGCGCCTCACCCGTAGAACAGGCGCTCCATCACGGCCCGGGCGCGGCGGGCGGCCCGGCGGTAGTCCTCGGTCAGGTCCTGCGCCGCGTCGGGGGCGTACCCGAGCACCCGCGCCACTGCGCCGAGTTCCGGCTGCGCGGAGGGCACCGTGTCACCGGGCCGTCCGCGCACCAGCACGACCGCGTTGCGGATCCGCGTGGCCAGCAGCCACGCCGCGGTCAGCGCCGCCGCGTCGGCCGCGTCGATCAGACCCTCGTCCCGCGCCGCGTGCAGCGCGGTGATCGTGCGGGTGGTGCGCAGCGCGGGCACCGCGTGCGCGTGCCGGAGCTGGAGAAGCTGCGCCACCCACTCCACGTCGGCCAGGCCGCCCGGGCCGAGCTTGAGGTGCAGCGCGGGATCGACCCCGCGGGGCATGCGCTCGGCTTCCATCCGGGCCTTTATCCGCCTGATCTCCCGGACGGCGGCCCCGCCCATGCCGCCGACCGGGTAGCGGAGCCGGTCGGCCAGGGCCGTGAACGCGCCGCCCAGGGCGGTGTCGCCGGCGACCGGCTCGGCGCGCAGCAGGGCCTGGGCCTCCCAGGACGACGACCAGCGCGCGTAGTACGCCCGGTAGGAGGCGAGCGTGCGCACCAGCGGGCCCTGGCGGCCCTCGGGCCGCAGCCCGGCGTCGACCGGCAGCGCCGGATCGGGCCCGGGGCGGGCGAGCAGCCCGCGCAGTTCCTCGGCCACCGCGTGCGCCGCCCGGGTCGCGGCTTCCTCGTCGGCGCCGCCGTGCGGCTCGTGCACGAACATCACGTCGGCGTCGCTGGCGTAGCCCATCTCGTGCCCGCCCAGCCGGCCCATCGCGACCACGCACATCCGGGTGGGCAGCGGCCCGCCCTCCCGCTCGACCTTCCGGGTGGCCGCCTCCAGCGCGGCGCCGATCGTCACCGCGGCCACCGTGCTCAGGGCCTCGCCGGTCGCCTCGGTGCCGGCCAGGCCGAGCAGGTCGGCGGCCGCCGTGCGCAGCAGTTCCCGGCGGCGCAGCGCGAGCGCGGCGGCCACCGCCTCGTCCGCGGTCTCGTGCCGGCGCACGGCGGCTAGGGCGTCCGGGTGCAGGGCCGCGGCCGGCCGCGCGGCGAGCTGGGCGTCGTCGGCGAGCATGGCCACCGCGTCCGGGGCGCGCAGCAGCAGCCCGGTCGCGTACCGGCTGGAGGCGAGCAGCCGGGCCATCCGCTGCGCGACCTTGGTGTCGTCGCGCAGCAGCCGCAGGTACCACGACGACTCCCCCAGTGCCTCGCTGACCTGGCGGAACGCGAGCAGGCCCGCGTCGGGCTGGGCCGCGTCGGCGAACCAGCCGAGCATCACCGGCAGCAGGGTGCGCTGGATGGCCGCCCGGCGGGAGACGCCCGAGGTAAGGGCCTCGATATGGCGCAGCGCGCCGGCCGGGTCCGCGTAGCCGAGCGCCTCCAGCCGGGCCTGGGCCGCCTCGTGGGTGAGCCGGGCCGCTTCGCCGGGCAGCCGGGCCACCGCCTCGAGCAGCGGCCGGTAGAAGAGCTTCTCGTGCAGCCGCCGGGCCTGGCTGGCGTGCTGGCGCCACTGCGTGATCAGCTCGTCGGCGGGGTCGCCGGGCGAGCGGCCGTCCGCGGGCGGCTCGGGCCGCTCGATGGCCCGCAGCGCCCGGCCGACCTGGCGCAGCACGGCCGGATCCTCGGGCAGCGTGTGCGTGCGCCGGAGCCGTCGCAACTGGAGCAGGTGCTCGACGCTGCGCAGGAACCGGTAGGCGGCGCCCAGGCTGGCCGCGTCCTCGCGGCCCACGTAGCCGCCGCGGGCCAGCGCGGCCAGGGCGTCCAGGGTGGCCGCGGCGCGCAGCGTCTCGTCGGTGCGGCCGTGCACGAGCTGCAGGAGCTGCACCGCGAACTCGATGTCCCGCAGGCCGCCGGGGCCGAGCTTGATCTCCCGGCCGGCCCGGTCGGCGGGCAGGCTGCCGATCACCCGGCGCCGCATGGCCTGCACGTCGGCCACGAAGTGCTCGCGCTGGGCCGACTGCCAGACCAGCGGCGTCAGCGCGGCCAGGTAAGCCTGGCCGAGCTCGGCGTCGCCCGCCACCGGCCGGGCCTTGAGCAGCGCCTGGAACTCCCAGGTCTTGGCCCAGCGCTGGTAGTAGGCGCAGTGGCTGGCCAGGGTCCGGACCAGCGGCCCGTCGCGGCCTTCCGGGCGGAGGTTGGGGTCGACCGGGAACAGGGCCTCCTCGGCCCCCGCGTCGGCGCAGGCCCGGATCATCCCGGTGGCGAGCCGGGTCGCGGTGCGCAGCGCGGCGGCCTCCCCCGCCGCGCCCGGCCCGGGCTCGGCCACGAAGATCACGTCAACGTCGCTGGCGTAGTTCAGCTCGCGGCCGCCGCACTTGCCCATCGCGATCACCGCGAGCCGGCACGGCACGGAATCGGGCGGGAGCTGGGATCTCGCGACGGCCAGCGCCGCCTCGAGCGCCGCGGCGGCCAGGTCGGCCAGCTCGGCCGCGACCTCGGCCAGGTCACCGGCCCCGGTCAGGTCGCGGGCGGCCAGGCGCAGCAGCCGCCGCTTGTAGCCGACGCGCAGCGCGGCGACCGGGTCGGGGCCGGACGCGGCGGCCAGCAGCTCGGCGCGAAGCTCGCCGGCCGCGGGCGGGCGCAGCGCCTCGGGGCCCTGGAGCACCCGCCAGTCGCCGGGGTGCCGCGCGAGGTACCCGCCGAGCGCGGCGCTGACCCCGAGCACGCTGATCAGGCGTTCGGCCAGGTCCGCGTCCGCGCGCAGGGCGGCGCGCAGGTCCGGGTCCGGCGGCAGCCGGGCCAGGCTGGCCAGGGCGAGGTCCGGGTCGGCCGCCGCCGCGAGCGCCGTGAGCAGGCCCGCGTCCGCGCCTGCCGGGTCGAGCGCCAGGTCCTCGGTGACCACGCGCTGCGCCCGCTCCGTGTCGGCGAAGCCCATCGCGGCCAGCTGGCCGGCCAGGGTCGTCCCCCGCGCAATGCTCACCCCTGCACGGTAGCGACCGGCGCCGCCCGGTGCCGCTCACCGGGGCCGGGCGGGGCGGCCGCCGGGCGCAACTCGCCCGGTCGCGGGCCAATCCCTGCATGTCAGGCGATCGGCGGCGGATATCCTCGACGCAGGCGGCGGTGGCGGACAGCCCCGTCCCGTGCGACAACAACCGTGCGACAACATCTGGCCGACGACCTGCGGACGGACACAGCGTGAACGAAGACATCCGGGAAACCGTGGCCCCGCTGATCGACGCCGTGTCGAGGGCCTGGGACCAGATGGTCCGGCAGGTGGATGAGGTCCTGCGCTGGTCGCCGGGGCCGGCGCCGGGCCAGCGCGGGCCGGCCGCGCTGATGGCCGACGGCGAGGTGCGCGAAGCCCTGCTCGCGATCGCGTTCGGCCTGATCGACGCCATCGACCCGGTCCGGCTGGCCAGTTTCTCCGCCGAGGATGACCCGCGGTGGCGGTTCAACCTGCCGGCCACCGTGGCCACGCACGTGCGGGCCATGTTCACCGAGGCATCGCACGCGTTCAGCCTCGCGGTCGTCGGCCTGCGCGACCACGCCTCGATGGCCGACCTGACCGCCGTCGGGCGGCTCGCCGACATCCTGGTCCGGGCCCGGTGGCTGCTGGAGCCGACCGAGGAGAAGGCTCGGCGCGAGCGCGCCTGCGCGCTCACCGCCGAGGCGATCACCTGGTTCCAGGAGATGACCGAGCGCAGCGCCATGTGGGGGGAAGGGGAGGCGGGTGGGGGCGCGGGCCAGCCCGACCTGGCCGCCGAGATCGCCAACCGGGCCGGCACCATGCGGGGCAAGCTCGCCGAGCTGATCGCCGAGGACGACCTGCGCGAGGTCCGGGTGCCCAAGCGGCGCAAGCTGTTCGAGTCCTACCTGCCCGGCAGCGGCCTGACGCTGTCCGCGCTGTCGGCGGCGGGCGCGTCGCGGCCCGGCGCCGCGCCGTCCTCGCTGTTCTACCACGAGGCGGGGACCGGCAACGCGCTGCAGAACTTCCAGCGCCTGCACATCACCCGCGCTTACTGGATCGCCCAGGCGATCCTCCTCTACGCGGACTTCTGCGACGCCGCCGCGCCGGTCCTCGGGCAGCACGACTGGGAAGAGGTCGTGGCCACGGCCGAGGTCAGGCTCCGGCCCCTGGCCGAGGAGGCGGACCGGCGGTACGCCGAGCGCCTGCACCGCGGCCTCCACCCGGGCCTGTAGCGCCGACCGCCGCGGCGCGGCCTCAGAGCATGCTCAGGTAGCGGTCCAGCTCGAACTGGGTGACCTGGCGCCGGTACTCCTGCCACTCGGCGCGCTTGTTGCGCAGGAAGAAGTCGAAGACGTGCTCGCCGAGCGCCTCGGCGACCAGTTCGCTGCCCTGCATGACGTGGCATGCGTCCGACAGGCTCTGCGGCAGCGGCGCGATGCCGAGCGCGCGCCGCTCGGCAGAGGTCAGCGCCCAGACGTCGTCCTCGGCGCCGGGCGGCAGCTCGTAGTCCGACTCGATCCCCTTCAAGCCGGCCGCCAGGATCAGCGCGTAGGCCAGGTAGGGATTGCAGGCCGAGTCGATCGAGCGGAACTCGACGCGGGTGGCGTTCCCCTTCTGCGGCTTGTACATCGGCACCCGGATCAGCGCCGACCGGTTGTTGTGGCCCCAGCAGATGTACGCGGGCGCCTCGCCGCCGGCGCCGGCGGTCTGCTCGTCCCCGCCCCACAGCCGCTTGTAGGAGTTCACCCACTGGTTGCACACGGCGGTGATCTCCGCGGCGTGGGTGAGCAGCCCGGCGATGAACGCGCGGCCCAGCTTGGAGAGCTGGAACTCGGCCCCCGGCTCGTAGAACACGTTCCGGTCGCCCTCGAACAGCGACATGTGCGTGTGCATGCCGGAGCCGGGATGCTCGCTGAACGGCTTGGGCATGAACGTGGCGTAGACGCCCTGGTCGAGCGCGACCTCCTTCATGGCCAGCCGGAACGCCATGATGTTGTCCGAGGTGGTCAGCGCGTCGGCGTAGCGCAGGTCGATCTCCTGCTGCCCGGGCGCGCCCTCGTGGTGGCTGAACTCGACCGAGATCCCCATGCTCTCCAGCATGGCGATCGCGCTGCGGCGGAAGTCGTGCGCGATCATGTGCGGGGTGTGGTCGAAGTAGCCGCCGGCGTCGATCGGGCGCGGCTTCGCCCCCGGCTCCGGCTTCTCGCGCAGCAGGAAGAACTCGATCTCGGGGTGGGTGTAGAACGTGAACCCCAGGTCGGCGGCCCGGCCGAGCGCCCGTTTGAGCACGTGCCGGGGATCGGCGTAGGACGGCGACCCGTCCGGCATCAGGATGTCGCAGAACATCCGGCCGACGGCCGCCTCGCCGCGCAAGGGCATGAGCTGGAACGTCGACGGGTCCGGCTTAGCGATCATGTCCGCCTCGTAGACCCGGGCGAAGCCCTCGATGGCCGAGCCGTCGAAGCCGATGCCCTCCGCGAACGCGCCCTCGAGCTCCGCCGGGGCCACCGCCACCGACTTCAGGTACCCGAGCACGTCCGTGAACCACAACCGGACGAAACGGATGTCACGCTCCTCGAGCGTGCGCAGCACGAATTCTTCCTGCCTGTCCACCCCGACAGTCTGCCCGCCCCGTGTTTCCGGCACGTTAACGCCCCGGGCCGCGGGACTAGGCTGAGGACGTGCCTACCATGCGGATCGGACTTGCCCAGGTCAACGCCACGGTCGGGGACCTGGCGGGCAACGCGGACCTGATCACCCTGTGGACCAGGCGCGCCGCCGAGCAGGGCGCCCGGCTCGTGGTGTTCCCCGAGATGATGCTGACCGGCTACCCGGTGGAGGACCTGGCCCTGCGCACGTCGTTCGTGGACGCGTCGATCGCGGCGCTGGGGGTCACGGCCGAGCGGCTGGCGGCCGAGGGGCTCGGCGGCATCGCCGTCGTCACCGGGTACCTGGACCGCAAGACCGGGATGCGGCCGCGGGTCGGGCTGCCCGCCGGGGCGCCGCAGGACGCGGCGGCGCTGCTGCACAACGGGGCGGTCGTGGTCCGGTCGGCCAAGCACCACCTGCCGAACTACGGGGTGTTCGACGAGTTCCGGTACTTCGTGCCGGGCGACGTCCTGCCGGTGGTCCGGATGGCCGCGGGCGACGGGGCGGACGTGGACGTGGCCATCGCGATCTGCGAGGACCTGTGGCAGGACGGCGGGCCGGTCACGGTCGCCTGCACGGCCGGGGCGGGCCTGCTCGTGGTGCCGAACGCCTCGCCGTACGAGCGGGGCAAGGACGATACCCGGCTGGAACTGGTCGAGCGCCGGGCCCGCGAGGCGGGCGCCACGCTGGCCTACGTGAACATGGTGGGCGGCCAGGACGAGCTGGTGTTCGACGGCGATTCGATCATCGTGGACGCCTCCGGGCGGCTGCTGGCCCGCGGCCCGCAGTTCGAGGAGGCCATGGTCGTGGCCGACCTGGAGCTGCCCCCGGCCGCGCCGGCCCGCTGCCCCGCCGACACGCCCGAGGACGCCCGGGACGGCACGATGATCACCGTCCAGCGCCGCCAGCTCCCGGGCGTGCCCGTCCCGGCTCCCGCGGCCGGCGCCCAGCCGCGGGCGGTCTGGCCCCGGCGGCCCGACCTCGACGAGGTCTACGCCGCGCTGGTCACCGGCGTCCGGGACTACGTGCGCAAGAACGGGTTCCGCTCGGTGATCCTGGCCCTGTCCGGCGGCATCGACTCGGCGCTGACCGCGACGATCGCCGCCGACGCGGTCGGCCCGGAGCGGGTCCACGTGGTGCTGATGCCCAGCCGCTACTCCTCGGAGCACTCGGTCACCGACGCCGAGGACCTGGTCAAACGGCAGGGGCTGCACGCCCGGACGGTACCTATCGCGTCGATCGTGGAATCGTTCGATGCAGAAATTGAGCTCAGCGGCCTGGCCGCGGAGAACCTCCAGGCCCGGATCCGCGGCATGATCCTCATGTCGCTGTCCAACCAGGCCGGTCACCTGGTCCTCACCACCGGGAACAAGAGCGAGCTGGCCGCCGGGTACTCCACGCTCTACGGCGACTCGGCCGGCGGGTTCGCGCCGATCAAGGACGTGTTCAAGACCCTGGTCTGGGAGCTGGCCCGGTGGCGCAACGAGGAGGCGGAGAGCCGGGGCGAGATCCCGCCGATCCCGGAGAACTCGATCACCAAGCCGCCCAGCGCCGAACTGGCCCCGGGGCAGCTCGACAGCGACTCACTGCCGGACTACGCGGTGCTCGACGCGCTGCTGGACGACTACGTGGAACGCGACCTGGGCGCCGCCGAGCTGGTCGCGGCGGGCCACGACCCCGCGCTGGTGCACCGGGTGATCGCGCTGGTCGACCACGCGGAGTACAAGCGCAGGCAGTACCCGCCGGGTCCGAAGATCACCGCGAAGAACTTCGGCCGGGACCGGCGGCTGCCGATCACCAACCGCTGGCGCGAGCCGCTCCGCTCGGCTGGCTCGATCCCCGCCGACCCGGCTCCGGCTGGCCCGGCGGCTGACCCGCCGTCCCTGGCCTAGCCGCGCCGCGCCCGGGGGCCCGAGCCGGACGTCAGGTGGCGGCCTGGGCGCGGATGGCCGTGACCAGCGCGAGCGCGGTGGCGGTCATCGGGCGGCGCCGGGGGTAGCACAGGACGATCTCCCGCTTGCTCAGCGGCTCGCGCGGGGACAGCCAGGTCAGCGCCGGGTCGACCGCTCTGCGGGCCGCCAGGCGGCCGATGCAGGCATGCCCGAGCCCGGCCGCGACCAGCCGCTGCAGGGCCAGGTTGTCGTCGGTGCGGTAGACGATCTTCGGCGCGATGCCCCGCCGCTCCCAGGCTTCCTCGAGCTCGCGCTGCCCCAGCCACCGCTGGGTCCAGGCGACCACCTCCTGCCCGTCGAGCACGTCGAACGCGGGACGTTCCAGCTCGGCGAGCTCGCCGTCGCGCCGGGTCAGGATCACCCACGGGTCTTCCAGCAGCGGGACGGCCTCGACAAACTCGTCTGGCTCGGGATTGCGGTCGAAGGCGAGGTCAAGCTCCCCCCGGCGTCGAGGTGG
>Ga0207416_1001808_pt1 | contig 25795 bp, 19 predicted proteins | sample PaiPotPPM11metaG_FD_184107 | JGI IMG/M metagenome (GOLD analysis project Ga0207416, IMG submission 184107) | Iron sulfur acid spring bacterial and archeal communities from Banff, Canada, to study Microbial Dark Matter (Phase II) - Paint Pots PPM... ... | reverse complement strand
GGCTATCGGGTGGCGGTGGTGGGGGCGACCGGTGCGGTCGGGCGCGAGGTGCTGCGCCTCTTGGAGTTGCGGCGGTTTCCGGTGGCGCATCTGCGGATCGTGGCGACGAAGCGCTCGGCCGGACAGCGCATCGGGCCGCACCTGGTGGAGCCGATCGCGCCGGAGATCTTCGACCAGATCGACGTGGCGATCTTCGATACGCCCGACGAGGCGGCCAGGGAGTGGGTGCCGGTTGCCTCGGCCCGCCGGGCCTGGTCGATCGACAACTCCGCGGCGTTCCGGATGGCCGACGACGTGCCGCTCGTGATTCCGGAGATCAACCCCCACGCGCTGCGCCGGGCGCCGCGCCGGATCATCGCCAATCCGAACTGCACCACCGCGACCGTCGCAGTGCCGCTCGCGCCGCTCCATCGGGCGGCGCGCCTGCGCCGGCTGATCGCCTGCTCGTATCAGTCGGCGTCCGGCGCCGGCCAGCGCGGCCTGGACCAGCTGTGGGCCGAGCTCAAAGACGCGGCCGCCACCGGCCGGGCGCCGGAGCGTCCGCGGGGCGACGTCTCGCCGAAGCATCCGATGGCGCTCAACATCATTCCGGCGGTCGGCTCGCTCCGCGGCGCGCACACGAGCGAAGAGGTCAAGATGCAGGCGGAGCTGCGGAAGATGCTGGAGGCGCCGGAGCTGGTCTGCGGCGCGACCTGCGTCCGCGTGCCGACGCTGCGGGCCCACGGCGTGGCGGCGCACGCCGACTTCGCCGAGCCGTTGTCCGCGGAGCGCGCCCGCGAACTGCTGGCCGGGGCGCCCGGCGTCGAGGTGGTGGACGATCCGGCCGCGGGGGGCTTCCCGACCGCCATCGCGGCGTCGGACCACGAACCCTGCTACGTCGGCCGGATCCGGACCGACGCCGCGGGATGCCTCGCCTTTTTCGCCGTGGCCGACAACCTCTGGAAGGGCGCCGCGCTCAACACCGTCCAGATCGCGGAGACGCTCGTGCGCGACGGGCTGCTCGCTCCCGCGCGCGCCTGACGGCGCGGCCGGCGTTAATTACATGGTGGCCGGCCGCAGGTCGGCCGGCGTTAATTACATGGTGGCCGGCCGCAGGTCGGCCGGCGGGGAAAATGTCCGGCAGACGGACGATCGTGAAGGAGGCGGCGGCCGGATGGCGGAACGTCTCCACCACATCACACGCAAGGGGGTGACCGGGATGGCGGACTTTGGACGCGTGATCACGGCGATGGTGACGCCGATGGACAAGTCCCTCGCGGTCGATTACGCGAAGGCGGCGGCCCTTGCGAAGCGCCTGGTCGAGCAGGGTTCGGACGGCCTGGTGGTGTGCGGGACGACCGGCGAGTCGCCGACGCTCAGCGACGAAGAGAAGATTCGCCTGTTTCGCACGGTGCGGGACGCCGTGGGCGCGCGCGCCGCGGTCATCGCCGGCACCGGCACTTACGATACGGCGCACAGCATCCACCTGACCAAGGAAGCTGAGAAGGCCGGCTGCGACGGTGTGCTGCTCGTCAACCCGTACTACAATAAGCCGTCGCAGGAAGGGCTGTACCGGCATTTCCGGGCGATCGCGGAGAGCACCCGCCTGCCGGTGATGCTCTACAACATTCAGGGCCGCACCTCCGTCAACTGCGAGCCGGCCACGATCGCGCGCCTCGCCGAGGTGCCCAATATCGTCGCGGTCAAAGAGGCAAGCGGCAGCCTCGACCAGATGTCGCAGATCCGCAAGCTGACCCCGCCGGCGTTCCGGCTCTACAGCGGCGATGACAGCCTGACGCTGCCGCTGCTCTCGGTGGGCGGCCATGGGATCGTGAGCGTCGCGGCGCACATCGCCGGGCGCGAGATCAAGGAGATGATTATCGCGTTCGAGGCCGGCGACGTCCGGAAGGCGCTGGCGCTCCATCTGCGGCTGTGGCCGCTGTTCAAGGTGCTGTTCATCACGACGAACCCGACGCCGGTGAAGGCCGCGCTCGCGATGACCGGTTTCGACGCCGGCGGGCTCCGCCTGCCGATGGTCGAGGTCACGCCGAACGAGCGCGAGCAGATCGCCGCGGTCATCAAAGCTCTCGCGCTGACCGCGGTGCCGGCCTAGCGCGGCCGCTCGTTCAGACGAACCGGCGAACCCGAGGCTCCCCGGTGGCGCGATGACCACCGACGGGTCCCGGGAGGGCCTCGGGATTCGCAGCCTGCTGCCCGTCCTCGTCCTGGACATCGCCTGTCCGTACGCGGCGTATCAACTCTTGCGACAGCAGATCCCGCGGATGTCGCCGTCCACGGCGCTGCTGCTGTCGGGCGTGTTTCCCGTCATCAACAACGTCCGCAGCCTCGTGCGCAGCCGGACCCTCGACATCATCGGGATCGTGATCTTCGTCGGCATCGTGGTCGGCGCCGCGAGCGCGTTCGTGACGGGGGACCCGAAGATGCTGCTCATCCGCGAGTCGTTCGTGACCGGCGCGCTGGCCCTCGTCTGTCTGATGTCGCTCTTGTGGCCGCGGCCGCTCCTGTTCTTCATCGGCCGGGATTTCAGCACCGGGCACGACCCGGCGCGGATGGCCGAGTTCAACGCGATGTGGGAGCGTGCCGGCGCCCGCCGCGTCTTCCGGGTGATGACGGTTGTCTGGGGACTGGGATGGTTCGGGGAGTTTCTGCTTAAGATCGCGCTGGTCATGACGTTGACGATTCCTCAGGTCCTGGTGGCCGGCCCGATCGAATCCAATGGGATCACGATCGCGCTCATCTTGTGGACCATCCGGTACGCCAACGAGTCGCGGCGGCGGGGCGAAGAGGCGCAGCGAGCGGAGGCGCTCGCTGCGCCGCCCGCCTAGCCCGTTTCAACCCGCCCCGTTTCAGCACATTCCGCCGTTCCGTCCGGCCGTCGTCACCCTTTGTCTTCACACTTATGCTTTTTTGGAACGAAACCGCTGTCCCCGGCGCTAACTGGGCATCACAGATGCCGGCAACAGATCTGTTTCGGGGGGCGCGGATGAAGATGAGGGGGATCGGACGAAACGCCGTTCGTGTGCTGGTGGTGGCTCTGGTCGCGATCGTGGTGGCGGCTCCGGGATTTGCGCCGCGCGCGTCGGCGCAGCCGGGCGCGTATACCGGGCTCGTCATCGTCGTTCGCACGATCCATCTCGACCGGTCGATCAGCCCCGCGGTGCTGACGCCCGCGGGCGAGGTCGTCTACGGCCGCGGCTGGTGGAAGCCGGGCCAGCTCAACGATGATTTTGCCGAACATTACGGGATCGTCGAGTACGCGCTTTCTCCCGAGTCGGCGAGCCGCGTGGGGCCGCGTCCGCTCGTCGTGTTCGCGATCGGCGTCAGCGGGCCGGTGCTGTCAAACTTCAAGACCGACGTGGTCGTGAGCGATGAGGACGCGCTGCGGATCCGCGACGCGAACACGCGCAGACGGTTTCTGCAGCAGATGCGGGTCGCGTTCGTCAACCAGCCGATGGCCCGCCGTTTGACCTACTAGGCGATCGCAGACCTCGGCGCGTTCTGATCGAAGAGGGGGGTGGACCCGAAGGGACCGCCCTCCTTCGTTTTTCTTCCGGCGCCGCTCCGGTTATGATGTGGGCGTGGATCGGGAAAGCAGGGAGCGGCGGCTTGCGGCACTCCGGCGCGGGATCGCGCGGTGCCGCCGCTGCCCGTTGTGGCGCCGCGCGACGCACGCCGTACCCGGCGAGGGCAATCCTCACGCCGGCGTGATGGTGGTCGGCGAGGGCCCGGGCCGTCAGGAAGATCTCAGCGGACGGCCGTTCGTGGGTCGCGCCGGCCGTCTTCTCGAAGACTTGCTCGCGCACGCCGGCCTGCGACGCGAGGACGTGTACATCACCAACGTCGTCAAGCACCGGGCGGCCACTCCCGGCACGCCGGAGCGCGACCGGCCGCCGCTTTCGGGCGAGATCGCCGCGTGCCGCCCCTGGCTGCTGGAGCAGATCGAGATCCTTCGTCCCCGCGTGATCGTCACGCTCGGCCGGCACGCTCTGGCCGCGTTTCTGCCGCACGCCGCAATCGGGGAATGCCACGGGTGTCCCCAACCCCACGACACCGGCACCATATTGCCGCTCTATCATCCCTCGTACGCGTTGCACAATCCGGGCGTGCGGCCTGTGCTGTTTCGCGATATGCTGGCGCTGAAACGGCTGGTCGCCGCGCGGTCAGTGCCTCAGCGAGGTTCGTGAAGAAACGTGGTGATCGGAACGAAGACGACGCCGGCGTCTTGAAACTCGCCGAGGTGCCGCGCGACGATCTCGGGCGCGCCGGTCGTGATGTGCGCGCCGGCGACCGCCCAGCCTTGACGAACCGCGGTTCTCAGCAGCGCGCGGACCTTGCCGTCGATGTTGGTCGGCGGGTCATCGAGATACGTGGTTACCAGCACCGACCGGACGCCCGCCTCGCGCGCCGCGTTGAGGGCGACCGATCGCGGGGTCGTCCGGTCCTCCTGGAACCACAGGCCGCGCGCCTTGAGAACTTTCATTACCGCGGTCATGACGCGTCGGTCGGCCGTCGCGCGCGAGCCGGCGTGGCTGCTCACGCCGACGACGCCGGGCACGGAATCGAGGTCGCCGGCGACCGTGCGGGCGATATCTCCGTCGGCCATGCGCACCCACACGATGCCGCCGACGGGGCCCACGTCGGCCGCGTTGACCGATTCCAGCGGCAGGTGCAGCAGCGGGGTGAGGCCGTGCGCGATCGCGTCGCGCACGATCTGCGCCGAGTAGCGCTGGTGCGGAAAGATGCCCAGCCCGAAGGGCCGGTGCATCGCGTAGATCGGTTTTAGATCGTCGAGGCTCGCGCCGGCGTGCTCGAAGACTATCGCGACGCGCGGATGGGTCGTGCCGGCGCCCGGCGTCGGGCCGAGCCAGGCCAGGCATAGGACGGCGGCGGCGAGGCGGAGGATTCGTCTCATGCGCCCGTACCGTAGCGCGGTGAGGGCGCCCCTGTCAACGGCGCCTGTTGACGGCGTTGACGGCATAAGAGGACGGCGCCGGAGATCCCGGCGCCGTCGACTCATCGGTTCACTCGATCGGGGCTATCGTTGTGATCCCAACAGTTCGGACGCGGCCTCAACGGCCGTGCCCATCGTGGTCGGCGTGGCCGCCGCCGCCTCCTCCGCTGCCGTGACTCACGCCCGCGCCGGCCGAGAGGGCTGCGCCGCCGGTGGCGCCGGTGCCGCCCGCGTGCGCGTTGCCGGCGTGCGCCGCCGCGGAGACGATGCCGCCCACGGTCAGCCCCGCGGCCGCGAGTGCGGCCCGGTTACCGCCGGCCCAGTTCGCCACCGTGGAGACCCACGCGCCGTGGGTGGAGAACCCGGTCGCCGAGCTCAGCGACGCCGCGGTCGCCGATGACGTCGAGCTGAAGCTGAACTTGGTCGTCGACCCGATCACCGTACCGGTGTACGTGCACGACCCGCCTGAGCAGGAGTAGGTGCCGCTCGCAAACGGCACTCCGCCGACGGTCATGTTCCACGTGCCCGCCGCCGACGTCGTCGTCGTGGTCGTGGATGTCATCGCCCCCGGCACCCCGCCGAGCGTACCCGTGCCGCTCAGCGTCCCATTGCTGGCCACCGTGAATCCACCAACGGGCAGCGCCGAATCGACCGCCGCGAATGCCGGTAGCGCGAGGCTCAGTGCAAGCAGTACAGTGAGACCAATGCGACCCATGATGACCTCCAAATGCCGCCTAAGTCCAGGATCTCCCTAAGTCCACTGCGACCGTTTATTTTACCCAACGGCAGGTGTTTTGGTGTCATCTCCAAAAATGACGCGCACGTGACACCGGAACCCTCGCACGGAATGACGCAACCCGGCGGGCATCACCCGTCGCGCCGCCGGCGGCACCGCCGCGGGAGGCCGGCATCGGGCGAGAGCGGCCCCGTCCCCCAGCGCCAGTCGCCCGCGGCGCCTCCGGCCCCGGCGCCTTCATCCCGGCCGGCGCAGCCTCGTCAGGGTCGCGTCGCGGCCCGCCCCGACGGTGGCCGTTCGAAGCCCGCCCCCGCGCCGCGCGGTGCCCAACGCCGCGCAGCGACGGGTCCCGTGCTCGAAGTGATCCCGCTCGGCGGGCTCGGCGAGATCGGCAAGAACTCCACCATCGTCCGGATCGGCCGGGACTGTCTCGTCATCGACGCCGGATTGATGTTTCCGGACGAAGAGGACCTTGGCGTCGATTTCGTGATCCCGGACTACCGGGCGTTCGAGCAGGCCGGGACGATCCACGGCGTCGTGCTGACGCACGGCCACGAGGATCACGTCGGGAGCCTCCCGTACCTGCTGCGCGCGGCGCCGGTTCCGGTCTACGGGATGCCGCTCACGCTCGGGCTTGCGCGCCGGCGAGTCGAGGAGACGCCGGATACGCCGGCCATGCGGGAGGTCGTCTGCGAGACGCGCCGGCCGTTCCGGGTGGGGCCGTTCGAAGTGGAGCTGGTCCACGTCAACCACAGCATCCCGCAGGCGTGCGCGGTCGTCGTCCGCACCCCCGCCGGGACCCTGGTCTCCAGCGCGGACTTCAAGTTCGACCAGACGCCGATCGGCGAGCCGCCGACCGACTTCGCCCGTCTTGCGGAGGTCGGGGAGCAGGGCGTCCAGCTGCTCTTGATGGACTCGACCAACGTCGAACGGCCGGGGTACGCGCCGTCCGAGCGGGTCGTCGGCGCCGCGATGGACGAGATCGTGGCCCGCGCGCGGGGCCGCGTCCTTTTGACCACCTTCGCGAGCAATGTGCACCGGCTGCGGCAGGCGTTCGACACGGCCGCCCGCCATGGACGCAAGGTGGCGGTGGTGGGGCGCAGCATGGTCGATACGGTGCAGATCGCCGCCGACCTGGGCATCCTCCGGATTCCGCGCGGCGCCATGGTGCCGGTCGATCAGTTGAAGGGACTCGCGGACGCGCACGTGATGATCCTGACGACCGGCAGCCAGGGCGAGCCGATGTCGGCATTGAGCCGGATGGCCACGGGGCAGCACCGCGCCGTCGCAATCAAGGCCGGCGACACGGTCATCGTGTCGGCGACGCCCATCCCGGGGAACGAGGGCATGGTCGCGCGGACGATCGACCAGTTGTACCGGCAGGGGGCCGAGGTGCTGCACGGCGGTCCGGTGCATGCCTCCGGGCACGCCTGCCAGGAAGAGTTGAAGCTGATGCTGACCCTGCTGCGGCCGCGGTGTTTTCTGCCCGTGCACGGCGAGTACCGGCACCTGGTCCACAACCGCCGGCTCGCCACGTCCGTCGGGATACCGGAGGAACGCAGCCTGGTAGCGGAGAATGGGCAGGTCATCGCCGTTTCGGCGGACCGGCTGATTCGCTCGGGGTCGATCGAGGCCGGGTCGGTGCTGGTGGACGGCCTCGGCGGGGTCGGCCCGATCGTGCTGCGGGACCGGCGCCAGCTGGCGAAGGACGGGGTCCTGATCGCGCTCGTGGCGATCGAGCGGCAGACCGGCGAGCTGCTGATGCCGCCGGACATCGTGTCGCGCGGCTTCGTCTATATGCGTGAGTCCGGTGATTTGATCGAAGAGTGCAAGAAGCAGATCGTGGAGGTGCTCGCCCGGTGCCGCGAGCGCGGCACCACGGAGTGGGCGGCCGTCAGGTCGGCGATACGGGAGGCTCTGGGACGGTACCTCTTTGAGCAGACCCACCGGCAGCCGATGATTCTGCCGATGCTGGTTGAAGTGTAGCAGCAGTCGTAGAACGTTCGTCGTCGCATTCGTCGCAGCATAGGAGGCCGCCAGTGCCGAAGCACCAGGCGTCCCTGTCCGGGTATACACAGGCGGTAGGCGCGGCGCTCATCGCGCTCGCGTTCCTCATCGGTGTCAGTCTCTTCCCGCACCAGAGCGCGCCCGCGCCGCGATTTGTGGCCGCGCGCGGCGGTCAGGTCTTCGGACTCGGAATCTGGCTGCTGCCGTTCCTCTGCCTAGTCGTCGGTCTCATCATCCTGGTCCGCCGCAGTTTTGCCTTGAGCGGCCGCGTGTGGGGTCTGCTCTCGGCGTTTGTCGTCACGCTCGTCGTCCTGCACCTCCGGTATCCCGCCGGACGAGAACTGCTCGCGGCCTCCGGTCGCAAGGGCGGCGGATATCTCGGGGCACTTCTCACGCTGGTCCTCCGCCGCGTCACGGGAGAGCCGGGCCTGTGGGTCGCGACGGTCGGCGGCGCCGTGGCCGCGATCGTGCTCCTGTGGGGCCTCTCGCTCGACGACCTCGGGCGGCTCGGCCCGACGGTGTTTCTCGCCGGCGGCCGGGCGGCGGCCCGCGCGGCCAGGGCAGTGGCCGCCTGGTTCGGCGGTTTGCTCGTGTGGCTCGGCCGAGCGGTCGTGTGGCTGGTGCTCATGACGCTGGCCGGCGTGCGCGCCGCGGGCCGGCTCGCGTGGCGGACCATTGCCGGCGTTCCGCCGATCCTGCGCCGGGCGGCCGCGTGGGCGGCGGGCGCGGCGTCCACCGCCGTGCGGCGCCTCGCAGAGCGGTGGCGCCCGATCCGCGCGTCCACAGCGCCTCCACTCGTGCCGGCCACTCTGTCCGCGGCGAGCCCCGCAGCCGCTCAACCTCTTGCGTCCGTCGCCGCCACGCCCGCCCTTCCGGTGACCGGGCCGGCTCCCGCGGCACGGGCGGACGAGCCGCCTGCGCTCTCGCTGGATTCAGAGGAAGACGCCGAGTCGCCCGAAGACGGCTTGGAGGAAGCGCCGGCGGAACTCGAGGTGCCCGGCGAGCGCGTGCCCGCGGAAGAGCCCGCCGCGGAGTCCGGTGCCGCGGAAGCGCCGGCCGCATCCGGCGCGCCGTCGGAGACGCCCGTCGCGCCCAAGCGCGCGAAGCGGCGCCGCTCCAACGTCACCCAAGAGGCCCTGCCGTTCCCGGCCGAGCCGCGCCGAGCCTACGTGGTGCCCGAGCTGTCGCTGCTCGACGCGTTCGCCGCCAAGGCCAAGGCCGGCAAGGTGGATCCCGAGGAGGTCGCCCGCAACCTCGAGCGCACGCTCGCGAGCTTCGGCGTCGAGGCGAAGGTCGTCCGCTGGGAGACGGGCCCGGCTGTGACGCGCTACGAGCTCCAGCCGGCGCCCGGCGTGAAAGTCCAGAAGATCACAAGCCTGCAAAACGACATCGCGCTGTCGCTCGCGGCGAGCAGCGTCCGGCTCGAAGCGCCGATCCCCGGCAAGTCGGCGATCGGCGTCGAACTGCCGAACGAGCGGCCGAGCCTCGTGCACCTGCGCGAGATTCTCGGGAGCGACGAGTTCACGCGCGCGACGTCCCCTCTCGCCGTAGCGGTGGGGAAGGGGATCGCGGGGCTGCCGATTGTCGCGGACCTCGTCCAGATGCCGCACCTGCTGATCGCCGGGGCGACCGGCGCCGGCAAGAGTGTCGCCCTCAACGCGATGATCGCGAGCATTCTCTTCCACGCCACCCCGGAGCACGCGCGGTTTCTCATGATCGATCCGAAGCGGGTGGAGCTCACGAACTACAACGGCATCCCGCACCTGTTGAGCCCGGTGGTCACGGGCGCCCGGGAAGCCGCCGCGAAGCTCCGTTGGGCGATCCAGGAAATGGAGAGCCGCTACGAGATGTTCGCGAAGGACGGCGTCCGGAACATCCAGGCGTTCAACGCCGCCCATCCGGACCGGCCCCTCGCCTACATCCTCATCATCATCGACGAGCTGGCGGACCTGATGATGGTGGCGCCCGCGGACTTCGAAGAGATCATCTGCCGGCTGGCCCAGATGACCCGCGCGACCGGCATGCACCTCCTCGTGGCCACGCAGCGCCCGTCCGTCGATGTCATCACCGGCCTTATCAAGGCCAACATTCCGTCGCGCATCGCGTTCTCGGTGTCGTCGCAGGTCGACAGCCGCACCATTCTCGATCATCCCGGGGCCGAGAAGCTGCTCGGCCGCGGCGACATGCTTTTCTCGCCGCTCGGGGCGATCCGGCCGACGCGGGTGCAGGGCGCGTTCATCAGCGACGCGGAGACGGAGCGGCTCGTGCAGTTCTGGCGGACGCAGGGCGAGCCCGCGTACGTGGATGCGCTCCTGCAGGCGACCGCCGACGAAGCGGCGGAGGGAGGCGGCAACGACGCCGACGCGCTCCTCGCCGACGCGGCGCGGCTCGTGGTGCGGGCGGGCTACGCGTCGGTGTCGCTGCTTCAGCGCAAGATGCGCATCGGCTACGTGCGCGCGGCGCGGCTCGTCGACCAGATGGAAGAAAAGGGGATCGTCGGGCCGTCCCAGGGGTCCAGCCCCCGCGAACTGCTGGTGGGCCTCGACGAGCTGGAGCGCGCCCTCCGCGCCGGCGGACCGCCTGCCGGCGGACTCGCCGGCCAACATGAGATTAAAGCCGGATCGGCTGAGCCGGCGCGCGCCGGGGCCGGCTCCGCGGAGGGCGCATCGTAAAAGACCGGCGCGTTAACGCGATCATCAGAAAGCCTTAACCGAGCGGCGGAGCTGCATCGCAGGAAACACATTTCAGGCTCCAGAACATCGCAAAGCTATGGCCTCAGTAGGGATCGGTGAACGCCTTCGCAACGCGCGCACGGCCCGCGGCCTGACGCTCGAAGACATCGAGGCGGCGACGCGCATCAAGCGCCATTACCTGGACGCCCTCGAACGTGAAGCGTGGGACGAGCTGCCCGGGGTCACGTACGTCCGCGGGTTCCTCGCGTCGTACGCCCGGCAACTCGGCATCTCCGTGGACGAGATCCTCAGCCTCTATTCCGCGCCCGCCGCCGGCGCGCCGTCTGCGATGGTCTCTTCGGCGGTGCCGCGGCCCGTCGAAGTCCGCATCACGCCGGCGAATCCGCAGTCGCGTCTGCGGCGGACCATCACCGCGATCGCGGTCGTCTTTGTGGCGGGAGCCGTCGTGCTCGGCTACATTCTCGTCGGACAACTGCGGCAGTTCGCCGCGACCCGCCCGCGTCCGGAGGCGGCGGCGCCGGCACCGAGCGGCGCGGGCTCTCAGTCCGGCGCGAGCCAGCCGGCGGGTGCGGCGCCGGGTACCGCCGGCGCCGCGGGCCAAACGGTCACCGGAACGTCCGGCGCTCCCGCCGCCGGCGGGAGCCAAGCGGTCACCTTCACCGGCGGAGGGGGCGTCGTGGTCAACGCGCAGGCGACGGACCGTTCTTGGGTGCGGGTGGTCTCGGATGGCTCCGTGGTGTACGAAGGGTTCTTGAGCGCGGGCGATCACCAGGTGTGGCAGGGACAGCACCAGGTCAGCGTGCGCGTCGGCAACGCCAGCGCGCTGGATCTCTCGGTGAACGGTCAGCCCGTCGGCCGGCTCGGCAACCCCGGCGACGTCGTCGAGCGGACGTTCACGTCCGGCGCCCCGGGCGGGGCCGCGCCGTCTACCCCGGCGCCGGCGACCACCCCGGCCGCGCCGACGGTTCCGGCCCCCGCCGCGCCGCCGCGTCCCGCGCCGGCCGCTCCGGCGCCGGCCATACCGGGCCCGGCACCGGCCCCGTCCGCTCCGCCCAGGGCGCCGACCGTCACCCCGACGAGTCCGCCCGCGACTCAGCATCAGTGACGGCGCTTCTTTGGAAGGACGGGGAGATCGCGAGATGACCCGCGCGGAGATCATTTCCGTCGGCACGGAACATCTGCTCGGCCAGATCACCGACACCAACGCGGTCTGGCTCTGCAACGTGCTCGCAGCCGCCGGCATCGCCGTGTACTACCGGTCGACGGTCGGCGACAACGTGGCGCGCGTGCAGGAAGTGTTTCGCGAGGCGCTCGGCCGCGTCGACCTCGTCATCGTGACGGGCGGGCTTGGGCCGACCGACGACGACCTCACGGTCGCCGCGGTCGCCGGGGCGCTCGGGCTGCCGATGGAGCGGAACGAAGAGGCGTGGACCCACGTGCAGGAGTTTTTCCGGCGCCGCAACCGGCCGCTTACGAGCCAGCAGCAGAAGCAGGCGATGATGCCGCGCGGGGCCCACATGATCCCCAACACGCGGGGCAGCGCCCCGGGCGTGATCCTGGAGCACGAGGGGAAGATGCTCGTCTTCACGCCGGGCGTGCCGCGCGAGATGAGGGGGATGATCGAGGACCACGTCATCCCGCATCTGCGCGCGCGCGGCCTGGCCGGGACGGACGTCATCCGCTCCCGCATTCTCCGCGTCGCCCTCGGCGAGTCCATCGTGGAAGACCGCGTCCGGGACCTGATGCGCGCCGGCACCAATCCCACGATCGCGCCGTACGCGCACACCGGCGAGTGCCATCTGCGCATCACGGCGCGCGGCCAGGAGGGTGACGTCGACGGGCTGCTCGACGAGACCGAACTGGCGGTCCGGGAGCGTCTCGGACGCGCGATCTACGCGGTCGGGGAGCAAACACTGGAAGAGGCCGTCGCCCGGCAGCTGGCCGACGCCGGCCTCACGATCGCCGTCGCGGAATCGTGCACGGGCGGGCTGATCGCGCACCGCCTCACGCGGACGCCCGGGGCGTCGACGTACCTGGACGGCGGCGTCATCGCCTACAGCAACGCGGCGAAGAGCCGGTGGCTCGCGGTGCCGCAGGAGCTGATCGAGCGCCACGGCGCCGTGAGTCCGGAGGTGGCGCGGGCCATGGCGGAAGGCGCGCGCGCGCACGCCGAAACGGATCTCTCGATTTCGACGACGGGCATCGCGGGCCCGTCCGGAGGCACGCCCGAGAAACCCGTCGGCTTGGTGTTCATCGCGCTGGCCCACCGCGGCGGGACGGACGTCCGCGAGATGCGCTACGGCACGGAGCCCGGCCGGGCGGGCGTCCAGTACCTCGCGTCGCAGACCTCGCTCGACATGATCCGGCTGCATCTGCTCGGTCTGGGAGAGCGCAGCTCGAGGTGACCGGCACGCCCGCCCCCGAAGCGGCGTACCGCGGGCCGGGGCAGACGGATCGTCACCGCACCTTCATCGCGGTTCCGCTCGCGCCGGACGTTCGCGATGCCGCGGTGCGGGCGCGCACGCCGCTCGCGGCCTACGCCGACCGGTTCCGCTGGGTTTCGCCCTCGCGCCTCCACCTGACGCTGCAGTTTCTCGGGGACCTCACGACCGCCGAAGTGGCCGGCGCCGTGGAGGCGTCCGAGGCCGCCGCCGGTACCTTCGCGCCGTTCGCGATTTCCTTCGCGGGGCTCGGCGCGTTCCCGTCCGTGGCCGCGCCGCGCGTGGTGTGGGTGGGCGTGGCGCGTGGGGCAGAGCGCCTCATCGCGCTGGCCGAGTCGCTTGCGGGGGCGCTGCGGGACCGCCGCATCTCGCTCGACCCCAGGCCGTTCGCCCCGCACCTGACGCTGGCACGGGCACGCGGGACCGGCCGGCCGCCAGATCTGAGGCGCGAGGCCCAGGCGTTCGATCGGGTGGTCTTGGGAGACCAGCCCGTGACCGAACTGGTCGTGGTGAAGAGCGTGCTCGGCTCGTCCGAGCCGGTCCACACGATCGTCGCCACGGCACGCTTGGCCCAAAAGCACTAACGAAGGTTCTTGAGTAGCGCGAATCCTCTCAGTGAGTACTCGGCAGAATCAGTAACAGACTTATGAACATCTTGACACCTTACTATTAATACGACTATACTCATATGTAGCACGGGACCTCTATCGAGCGGAACCTGATGATAGAAACAACCCCCACTTTCGTCTGCGAACTGGTACTGAAGGTTTCGCCTCGTGTGCGTCGTGCACTGGTCGTAAGGATGACTGCTGCCCAGTGGATTTACAATGCCTGCCTTGGCGAGGCACTGAAGCGTGTTGCTCTTGTTCGGGAGAGAAAGTTGTATCGTAGAGCTCTAGGTCTACCAAAGGGACCCGAGCGTATCGAGTCATTCCGAATTGTCAGAGTGTCGGTCGGCTTTACAGATTCCGCGTTGCAAAGGTACGCGATCAGGGTCCGTCGGCAGGCCTTTGCCAGCCACATTGATGCCCACGTTGCTCAAAAGTTGGGATCCCGTGCGTTCCGGGCCACCAATGACTACTTGGTTGGTAAGAAGGGCTGCCCGAGGCCTCGGCAGCCCGGGAAACTTTCTAGCATCGAAGGGAAATCAAACTTGGCCGGCATTCGATGGCGTGGCGACCATATTGAGTGGAAAGGCTTGGTCCTTCCAGCAATTATTGACAGCCGCGATCCGGTTATTGCGCACGCGCTGTCCTGTAAGGTTAAGTATGTCCGTCTTATTCGTCACGTCGTGCGGAGTCGCGACTTGTTTTGCGCTCAACTCGTCTGCGAGGGTATCCCATACCGTAAACCCAGCCACATTGTAGGAGCCGGATCCGATGCCTGGGATGCTGTAGCGCTCCAATATCGGAGTAGCGAGAGCCTGGGAGAGGTAGAGGCGGTTCCTTTCAGAATTCCCGAGAATCCAGCAGGAAGGGAAAGGTTGCGAGCCGAACATATGTTTGCTATGATAGGGCAAGTTAAATACCCAAGACCTCTAAAGCAGCCGCGTCTGAGAGGAGTATTGGCATGAACGAACGGCAGCGTGCCCTGGACCTCGCCTTGACCCAGATCGAGAAGCAGTTCGGCAAGGGTTCGATCATGAAGCTCGGCGAGCACCAGGCCAAGCTGAACGTCGACGTGATCCCCACCGGCATCCTGGCCCTCGACGCCGCGCTGGGCGTCGGCGGCGTACCCCGCGGCCGGATCGTCGAGATCTACGGCCCCGAATCGTCCGGCAAGACGACGCTCGGCTATCACGTCGTCGCCGAGGCGCAGCGTGAAGGCGGGGTCGCGGCGTTCATCGACGCGGAGCATGCCCTCAATACCGAGTACGCCCGTAACGTCGGCGTCGACATCGACAACCTCCTGATCTCCCAGCCGGACTCCGGCGAGCAGGCGCTCGAGATCGGCGAGATGCTCGTTCGGTCCGGCGCGATCGATGTGATCGTGGTGGACTCGGTGGCGGCGCTCGTGCCGCGGGCGGAGTTGGACGGCGAGATGGGAGACGCGCACGTCGGCCTGCAGGCGCGGCTCATGTCCCAGGCGATGCGGAAGCTTGTCGGCGCCATCAGCAAGTCCCACACCACGATGATTTTCATCAACCAGCTGCGCGAGAAGGTCGGCGTCATGTTCGGCAACCCCGAGGTCACAAGCGGGGGCCGCGCGCTGAAGTTCTACGCATCGGTGCGCATGGAGATCCGCCGGATCGAAACGCTGAAGTCGGGCGATCAGGCCATCGGCCAGCGCGTGCGGATCAAAGTTGTCAAGAACAAGCTCGCCGCGCCGTTCCGGGACTGCGAAGCCGACATCATCTTCCCGCGGGGGATCAGCAAGTCCGCCAGCCTGCTGGACGTGGCCGCGCTCCACGGGATCGTCTCGCGGTCCGGGACGTGGTTCGCCTACAAGGACATGAAGATCGGCCAGGGCCGCGACAACGCCCGCGAGTTCCTCGAGAGCAATCCGGAGCTGGCGCGCGAGATCGACGCCAAGACCCGCGAGAAGCTCGGGATTGCCCGCTCGCCGGCCTCCGCCGCGGGTGCGCCGGACGCCGCGCCGAACGGCAACGGCGCCGCTCCCGAAGCAAAAAGCCCGGCGCCGAGGCCGGTAGTTCCCACCTCCGTGCCATCTGAAGACGAGCTCAGGAAAGTCGCCGGCGCAGCCGTGGTTGCGAAGGGAGTCGCGCCTCGGGCTCAGCGGTGAATCGCGCAGGGCGCGTCCCTGCGGCACGGTACCGGTCTCGCGGCCTACACCGCCCAGGCGGCGTCGGCCGCGATGCGTCCGCGGAGCAATCGAGCTCCGGCGCCTCCGGGGGCGCTGCCCCGGCGCCTGCCCGCATCGCCGTGATTCGGACGTCCGGTGGGCCCGCGTCCGGCGCCGGTGAGTTGCGCTTGATCGTGCTGGAGGACGGACGGCGGTTCCGCGTGGACGCGGAGGAGGTCGCGCGCCTCGGCCTGGAGCCGGGCCTCGTGCTCGCCCCGCCGGCGCTCCTGCTGCTCGAAAGCCGCGACGCCTACCGGCGCGCGCGGGAGACCGCGCTCCGCCTGCTTGGGGCGCGGCCGCGCAGCATCGTCGAGCTTCGGGCGCGCCTCCGGCGCGCCGGGGCGCCGCTGGAATCGGCGGCATCGGTCATCGCCGACCTCACGAACGACGGCTATCTCAACGATTTGGAGTTCGCGCGGGCGTGGGTGCGGAACCGTCTCGCGGTCCGGCCGTGCGGTGCGCTGCGGCTTCGCTCGGAATTGCGCGAAAAAGGTGTCGCAAGTTCGCTGATCGAGCAGGCGATCCGCGAGGCGAGCGGCGAAGAAGAAGCGGCGGTCGCGGAAGAACGGCGCGCGCGGGATCTGGTCCAGCGCCGCCTCCACGCCTACGCGCGCCTCGCGTGGGATGCCAGGATCCGGCGGCTGGCCGGCCTGCTTCAACGCCGGGGATTCGCCGCACCAACAATCGCACGCGTTCTTCGGACGGTGCCACGGCAGGAGGCCGCGACGCGGCCGGAGGTCCTGCGGGGGACAGGGAGCGACCGCGGTGGGATCTCGGATGCGTAACGGGCGCGAGGCGCGGCCAGCCGTACCTCTGAAGGGCGGACAGCCCGGCGGCGCGGACACGGATCAACTCGCCCTCGGGCTGGCCTCCACCGACGTCGATGCCCTCGCGCCGCGCCAGGACACCGGCATCGGTCTTCTCGACGGCGCCCCCTCGCTCGACGTCCAATCACTCGACGCCGCGGTCGCGAAAGCGCCCACGCGCGCCGACGAGATCCTCGCCGGGCTCACCGACGAGCAGCGGGACGCCGTGACGCACGCCGGCGGCCCGCTCCTGATCGTCGCCGGCGCCGGCACGGGCAAGACCGCCGTCATCACCCGCCGGATCGCGCACCTCATCGTAACCAAGGACGCCCGGCCGAGCGAGATCCTGGCGCTCACCTTCACCGACCGCGCCGCGGCCGAGATGGAGGAACGGGTCGACCGGTTCGTGCCCTACGGCTACACCGATACCTGGATCAGCACGTTTCACGCCTTCGGGGATCGTGTGCTCCGCGAGAACGCCCTCCATCTCGGTCTCTCGCCGGACTTCCGGGTGTTGAGCCGTCCAGAGCAGGTCATCTTCATGCGCGAGCGGCTGTTCCAACTGCCGCTCGATTATTTCCGCCCGCTCGGCGACCCGACCCGGTACGTCGACGCTCTGATTACGCTGTGGAGCCGGGCCAAGGACGAGGCCGTGACACCGGAGGACTACGCGGCCTACGCGGAGCGCCTCGCCGCGGAGGCCGCGTCCCAGCCGGACAACGCCGCGCTGGCCGAGCAGGCGCGGCAGCAGCGGGAGCTCGCGGCGACCTACCGCGCCTATCAGACGATGCTGGCGGAGGCGGGTTGCGTCGACTTCGGCGACCTGATCGTGCTGACGCTGCGCCTGCTGCGGGAGCATCCGTCGGTTCGCGAGGCCTACCAATCGCAGTTCCGCTACCTGCTCGTCGATGAGTTCCAGGACACCAACTTCGCGCAGTTCGAGCTTGTGAAGCTGCTCGCGGGGGAGCGCCGCAACCTGACCGTCGTGGCCGATGACGACCAGGCGATCTACCGCTGGCGCGGCGCCTCGTACAGCAACATCTCGTACTTCACCGAGGCGTATCCGGACGCCCGGACGGTCGTGCTCACCCGCAACTTCCGCTCGACGCAGCTGATTCTCGATTCGGCGTACCGGCTGATCCGCCACAACGATCCCGACCGCCTCGAGGTCCGGCACGGCATCGACAAGCGGCTGCGCTCGGCCACGGAGCCGGGGCAGCTGCCGCGTCACCGCCAGTTCGAGACGCTCGCCGAGGAGGCCGAGGACGTGGCCGGCCGGATCGAGGACGCCGTGCGGACCGGCCGCTGGCGCTATCGCGACGTCGCGATTCTGGTCCGCGCCAACCGGGACGCCGACCCGTTCATGCGGGCCCTCAACATGCGCGGCATCCCGTTCACCTTCACGGGGACCCGCGGTCTCTACGACCGCGAGGAAATCCGCTTCCTCACGGCGTTCTTGCGCGTGCTGGCGCACCCGAGCGACAGCATGTCCCTGTACCTGCTGAGCTCGTCGCCCTTCTACGACGTGCCCCCGGCGGACCTCGCGCTCTGCACCAGCTACGGCCAGCGCCGCAACCGGTCGCTGAACCAGGTCTACCGGGCGCTCCCGCGGCTGGACGACCTCGAGGTCTCGGCGCCGGGCCGGGCGGTCATCGCGAAGATTGTCGAGGATCTCGACGCGATGGGCCGGTTGGCCGCGACGATGAAGACGGGCCGGGTGCTCTACGAGTACGCGGTCACGCACACCGGCTACGTGCACCGCCTCGCGGCGTCCGACGATCCGGCCGATACGCACCGGGTCGCCAACATCGCGCGATTCTTCGACCTCGTCGCGCGGTACGGGGAGAGCGCGAAGGTCGACCGTGTGCCGGCGTTCGTCGAGTACCTGGAGCTCCTCATCGAAGCCGGCGACGATCCGGCGACGGCGGAGGCCGAGGCGGACACCGACGCGGTGCGCGTCCTCACGATCCACAAGGCGAAGGGCCTCGAGTTTCCGGTCGTGTTTCTGGTCAGCCTCGTCGCCGATAAGTTTCCGTCGCGGGCGCGCCGTGAGCCGCTCGCCCTGCCGGACGCGCTGATGCGCGACATCCTCCCGAGCGGGGACTTCCATCTCCAAGAAGAGCGCCGGCTCTGCTACGTCGGCATGACCCGCGCGCGCCGGGAGCTCTACCTGACGGGCGCATGGGACTACGGCGGCGTGCGGCGCCGCAAAGTGAGCCGGTTCGTGCTGGAGGCGCTCGATCTGCCCCGGATCGAGCCGGCCGCGGCCCCGGCGTCGCCCGCGCAGGCGGTGGAGCGGCACGCGCCGCCGGCCGCTCCGGCGGAAGGGCCGATCGTACTGCTGCCGCCGTCCGACGATCCGGTGCCGCTGTCGTTCAGGCAGGTCGACGACTACACGACCTGTCCGTACAAGTACCGGTACATCCACGTGCTGCGCGTCCCGATTCTGCGGGACCACCGGATCGCGTACGGCGCGGCGCTTCACGAGGCCGTCCAGGAATACAACCGCCGCCGCGCGCGGCGCCAGCCGGTCACCGCGGACGATCTCGTGGCGACGCTTGAGCGCGCGTGGATCAGCGAGGGGTTTCTCAGCCGCGAGCACGAGGACCGGCGCCTCGAAGAAGGCCGCGCGGTGCTGCGCCGGTTCTTCGCCTACCAGGAGGCGGCCGGGACGGTGCCCACGTTCGTCGAGCGGGAGTTCCGGTTCCGCTCCGGGGGGGCCTACGTGCGCGGCCGGTGGGACCGCGTCGACATCCGCGGGAACGAAGTCGTGATCATCGACTTCAAGAGCACGGACGTGCGGACGCAGGAAGACGCCGACCGGCGCACCCGGGACAGCGAACAGCTCGCGATCTACTCGCTCGCGTATCAGGAGGTGCTCGGCCGGCTGCCCGACCGCGTGGAGCTGCACTTCCTCGGCCGTGAGGTCATGGTCGGCCGGGCGCACAAGGACGCCGGCGACGTCACGGAGGCGCGGGAGATGATCGAGCGCGCGGCGGAGGGCATCCGGGCGCGCCAGTTCACCGCGACCCCGGATCCGTATCGCGCCTGCCCGTACTGCGCCTTCAAGCAAATTTGTCCGTTCACGGCGGCTGAATGAGCGTGCGTCTCCTGCACACGTCCGACGTGCACCTCGGGGCGACGTTCAAGGTGCTGGGCGACCGGGGGCCGGAGCACCGCAGGCAGCTGCGGGAGACGCTGACCCGCGTGATCGACCTCGCCGTCGCGGAGCGCGTCGACGCGGTGCTGGTCGCGGGCGACCTCTTCGATTCGGTGGCGGCGGCCCGCGTGCACGCGCCGTTTGCCGCCGAACAGCTGAGCCGGCTCGGCCAGGCGGGCATTCCGACCTGCGCGATCGCCGGCAACCACGACCCGCTCGGCGAGGGCAGCGCCGGGGTCTGGACGGACCTCGAGCGCTGCTGCCCGGGCCTGACCGTCTTTGGGCAGCAGCTCGGCGAGCGCGTCATCGCCGAGCGCGATCTGACCGTCGTCGGACGGTCGGCGCCGCGGCGGCTGTCGGCCGAAAGCCCGCTCGCCGGACTGCCGGTGCGCCGTGCCACGCGCTACCAGGTCGCCCTCGCCCACGGCAGCGTGCAGCGCCCCGATTTCGAGGCGCAGTTCACGATGATCACCCCGCGTGAGATCGCCGCGAGCGAGGTCGATTACCTCGCTCTCGGCGACTGGCATTTGGCGCAGGACGTCTCGGCCGGCGGCGTGGCCGCGTGGTACAGCGGCGCGCCGGAGATGATCGACCTCGACGAAGGCCAGTCCGGACACGTGCTGCTCGTCACGGTTCCCGAGCCCGGCCGCGCGGAGGTCGAGCCGCGCCGCGTGGGCCGGCGCCGCAGCGAGCGTCTCGTCGTCGATCTGGCCACGGCCGGCGACGCCGAGGCGATCGCCCGCCGGATCCGCGAGCGCGCCGATCCGGACCTCGCGCTACGCGTCGTCCTGGCGGGACTCGGCGGCCTCGACACGCGGGTGCTGGCGGAGCGGATGCGCGAGGACCTCGCGCCGTCGTTCTTCCGCCTCGATCTCCGCGATGAATCGCGCCTCAGGCCCGACGTGGCCGACCCGGCGCAGTATCCCGACCACACCGTGATCGGCCGCTTCGTCCGCGAGATGCAGGAGCAGATCGCCTTACGCAAGGGAGAGGACCGCGCGCTGGCCGAGGAGGCGCTCGCCTACGGCGTCGCGCTGCTACAGGGGACGATGGAGCTGCCCGGATGATTATCCGGCGCGTGCGGGTGCGCGGCTTCCGCGGGCTCGGGGACGAGGATCTCGCGTTTGCGCCCGGCTTCAACGTGGTGCGCGGGCGCAACGACGCCGGCAAGTCCACGCTGCACCTGGCCTTTTCCGCCGCGCTCTTTCCGGTGCGCCCGTCCGAGGCGAAGTCGTACCGCCCGTGGGGCGAGGCGGACGGCGAGGTGACGCTGGAGTTCGAGGCCGACGGCCGCTGCTACGAACTGCGAAAAGACTTCGCCTCGCAGAAGACGCTGCTGCGGACGGACGGCGGCGAGTGGGAGACGTCGAAGGACGTGGCCGGCCGCGTCGGCGCGCTGCTCGGGTTCGGCAGCCTCGCGCTGTTTCGGGCGACCGCGCACATCGGGCAGTGGCAGCTCGCGCCGTCGGAGGGCGAGGCGCGCGAGATCGGCGCGCATCTGTCGAGGATCATGACCGGCGGGGACGGAGACGCCGTGCGCGTGCTCAAGTCGATCGCCGACTGGGTCCGGCGGCAGGAGATCGGCCTGCGCGGCCGTCCGGCGAGCGCGCCCGGCCCGCTCAAGCGCGGTCAGGACCGGCTCAAGACGCTGGCCGACGAACGGCAGCGGCTCGCCGCCGAGGTCAAAGAGATCGAGGGCGCCGCGTCCGAGCGCGAGGTACGCGCGGCGAGGATCAGCCAGTTGGAAGGCGCCGTCGCCGAGGATGAGGCGCTGCTGGCGGCCAACCGCCGGCTGGTCGAGCTGGACCGGCGGTGGGACGAGGCCGGCCGGCGCGGCGGCGATCTGGCCGCGAGCTTGGAGCGCATCGACGCCGCGGCGCGGGCGCTCGCCGCCGCGGAACAAGATGCGGCGCTTCACGCGCCGGAGATTCCCGAGGACGCGTTGAGCACGCTGCAGCAGGCCGAGGCGCGCACGTTCGTGCTGCGCCAGCAATTGGAGGCTGCGGAGGCTCAGGGCCCGTCGGGCGGTAGGCCGGCGGCGATGGGATCCGGGCCGGCCGGTGGCCGGACGCCTCGGGCCGCTGCGGGCGCTCGACTGCTCGCGGCGCTGGCCGCCGCCGGCGGAGTCGCCGGGATCGCGCTCGTCGCCGCGCACTACCAGGCGGCGGGGCTGGTCGTCCTTGCGGCCGCGGCCGCCGCGGGCGCGGCGTTTGTAATCGTGCGCGGGGGCGCGGACGCGGCTGCGCGCCGGGCAGCGTTCGAAGAACGCCGGCGCGCCGAGCAGGCCGGCCGGGCGCTGAGCGCGCTGCGCGAGCAGGTGGCGACGGCGGCAGAGGCGGTTCGCCGCGACCTCGCCGCGCTTGGTGTCCCGTCGCTCGAGGCGGCCGCCGCACAGTGCACCGCGGCGCGCGCCGCCGGCGGGCGCCGGCAGGCCGCGGCGCAGCTGCTCGACGGGCTGCTCGGCGGACAGTCGAGAGACGCGATCGCCGAGTCGCACCGCTCGGTCCTGACGGAGCTCGGCGCGGTGCAGGCGCAGCGCGAGGATCCCGATCTCACACTCCGGCGGCTGGACCCGGCGCAGTTCCAGCGGCTCCAGCTCGACGCCCAGCACCGCCGGCAGGCGCTCGAGCAAGAGAAGGCGGCCGTGCAGCGTCTCGAAGGACGCCTCGCCGGTCGCTCGCCCCATGAGGCGCTGGCGCGCGTGGAAGAAGAGCTCGCCGACACGGAAGCCCGCCTCGCGCGACAGCAGCGGCAGGTCGAGGCGCTGCGTCTCACGCACGACGTGCTGGACCGCGCGCACCGCGCGACGATCGTGCCCGGACGGGCCCGCCTCGAGGAGCTGGCGAGCGGCTACCTGCGCCGGCTTTCGAACGACGCCTACGAGCGGATCGCGGTGGACGAGCAGACGCTGGCGCCGAAGGTGTGGGTGGGGGCGCCGAAAGAGTGGGCGGAAGTCTCGGCGCGCGAGATCGGCAGCGGGGGAGTGGACCAGTGCTACCTCGCGCTGCGGCTGGGGCTGGCCGATCTCTTGGCCGACGGCCGGCGGCCGCCGCTCTTTCTCGACGATCCGTTCCTCGCGTACGACGATGACCGTCAGGCTTCGGCGATGGCCTTCCTCCGGGGCCTCGCGCAGGACCGGCAGATCTTCCTGTTCACGTGTCGCACGGTCTACGACGGCTACGCCGACCACGTCGTAGTGCTCGGGGAGCGGCTGCCGTCGACCGCGCCGGCGCGGTCATCCAGCCCGGCCTGATCGAGCCGCCGGCGTCATCGCTCGGCGTCTGGACGAGGTTCGGTCAGGGCGTCAGGATGCCGAGGAGTCTCCAGTACGGCACGCTGAGGGCAAGGCCCAGCAGTGTGAGCGCGGTGAGGGCGACGCCCGCGATCGTCGCCTGCCGCTCGGTGAACATCTCGCCGCGCGTCGCGTCGCGGACGAGCCGGCAGTAGTCGCTCTGCCGCGGATGCAGCCACGTATTCGCGGCAACCAGGACGACGAAGCCGGCGACCCACGGCGACAGGCCAAGCCGCGGGGCCGCCGGAACGAGCGCCAGGCTGAGCAGCAGCGTGGCCGGGATCCACGGCAGCACGAGCCGGAAGACCACGACCGCCGCGGCCAGCAGCATGACCAAGGCGCCCGGCCCGCCCGCGGACTGCGCCAACGGAACCAGCGCGTCGCCGATCCAGCGGTCGACGCCGGCGTTGTGGAGCACGCCGCCGGTTCCCAAAAGGACGCCGAACAGGATTAGGAAGCCCCACTCGATGGAGCTGCGGAACGTGTCTCGGGCCAGCGCGCCCCCGGCGAGAACCACGACGAGCGCGCACGCCGCCACCCACGCGCTGTCGACCCGGACGACCGGCTGCGCCACGAATCCGATGAGCAGCACGGCGACGGCGACAATGGTGACGCGTTCGCCGGACGTCAGCGGCCCGAGGACGAGGCGTTGACGTTCCAGGGCGCCGTCTGTCACCGTGGGCGTCCCTCGGGGCCGGAACCCGGCGAGCAGCATCACGGCGGTGCCGAGAAGAAGAATTACTCCCGTCGGTGCCGCGCCGAGGAGCCACGTGAACCAGCCGAAGTGCGCGCGGTCGGCCGGCGGCATGAGCGCGAAGACGTAGAAGTTCATGGCGAGGCCGGTCACGAAGATGCTGCTGAACGCCGCATACCCGAAGATCCCTGCGAACGCCAGGCCTGCGCTGCCGCGGCTCCGCGGTGGATACCCAAGGTTTTGGGCGATCTCCTGGACGAGCGGCGCCACGGCCGCGACCCGCCCGATCGACAGCGGCATGAGCGGTGTGATCAGCAGTCCGCCAGTCAGCAGGGCCAACACTTGGCCGGGGTACGACGTTGGGAACGTCTGCAGCAGTCGCAGCGCCGCGCGATAGAGCAGGCCCGAGCGCACCATCGCCGCGGCGAGGCCCAAGGCACTCAGGGCGACGACATAGGACGGGCTCGTGAACCCGGCCAGCGCCCGTCCCAACGGTACGAGCCCGGCGAGGCCCCATGCGGTCACCATCGCCAGGGCGGAGACAAAATCGGGCACCGGCTCCGTGAGCCACGCCAGCGCCGCGCCGAGAACGATGAGGCCGATATGCCAGCCCGTGGCGGTCAGCCCGGCCGGCGCCGGCAGCATCGTCCACAGTACGGCGGGGACCCCGACGGCCGCGAGCACGGCGAGGGTTCGAGCAAGCGGCGGCGTCGCGGCACGCGGCACGTCCAGCCTGATGGGAAGTGTCGCCGGCGCTGCCGCGGGGATGCCTGCATGCTCGCGAGACCGGCGGTCGAGGAGTTCCGCGAGCGATGCGGCCATCGCAAGGCCGAGGCCGGGCCGCTCCCGCGCCACCCGGTCGAACCGTTCCCGGGACAGCCTCCATACGCGGATGCCGGTGACCGCGCGCACCGAAGCCGTCCGCCGCGCGAGGAGCAGGCCGAGCTCGCCGAAATGCGACGGTCCCTCCTGCTCGGCGAGCAGCAGCTGCTCACCGGAAGGGGTCCGAACGCTCACCGCGACGCGGCCCTCTGCGAGGAGGTAGAGCGCGTCGGCGCCGTTGCCTTCGGCGAAGATGATCTCGCCGGCGGAAAACGTCGCCTCTTCGAGTGCGCCGGTAAGCCGCGCCACATCGACGCGATCGAGGGAATGGAAGAACGGCACACCACGGATCAACGCCTCGAGCGATTCCGTCATTGCGTTGAACACCCCGGGCACATAGGCCGCACGGCACGCCGCGGCGTTGTGACGGTGTATTTCTTGCGCGGCGGTTTGGGGCCGTTCCTCTAGAGGCCGAACGATATCGGGGAATCTAGACCGAGCCTTAGCGCGCGCTCCGGGCCAGGATCCGCACGTCCGTCAACAGGTCTTTCGAATCGAAATTGGCCGGCAGGAAGACCCGCACCTGGCCCTGCGGATCGATGATGTAGAGGATCGTCGTGTGGCCGACGCCGTGGGCCGCCGCGTCGCTGGCCGACGTCCCTTCCTTGGCGTCGCTGGCGACAAAGTAGTGCGCCCAGACCGGCCGCAGCTGCGCCCACGTGCCGCGGACGTAGGTAAGCACCCCCGTCACGTGGTGCGCGTCCAGAAATTCGCGGACGGCGTCGGGCGTGTCGCCGGCCGGATCGACGCTGACGGCGACGAACGCCACCTTGGCGGCGAGGGGCCCGAGTTGCGCGTGGACCTTGTTGATTTGGTCGGCGACCAGCGGGCAGTAATCGGGGCAGTGCGCGTAGAGAAAAGTGAGCGCGACGACCTTCCCGCGCATCGACGCGAGCGAGACCATCCGGCCGTCCGGGTCGGGCAGCTCGAAGTCGTAGGCCAGGACGGGTGGGGTGAGCACCGCGCCCTCGAGCGGAGGGGGCGCCAGCCGGCTTCGCACCCAGAGGCCCGCTCCGGCAAGCAGGATGATCGCCAGCGCGGCCGCGATCCACCACCGCCGCGGGCCCGCGCGTCGTGCTTGTGTCATTGCGTCTCCTCCAGAATCGGTCTCCACCACTATACTCCCATATTCCTATACACCGGCGAGCTGGCCGCGGACCGTGCGGCCCGGCCGGGGTGTCGTAGGTCAGTGATCCTGTCATCATAACGGATTAATGAAAATGTCATCCGCTGGGGTCTGAAGCTGTTTGCGCCGAGCGCTGGCGAGTAGCGTCCGTCGCCATGGATGATCCGGTGCCGGGATGTTTGGCTTTCGGGATGGCTGCCTGCCA
>Ga0207416_1001807_pt1 | contig 25826 bp, 26 predicted proteins | sample PaiPotPPM11metaG_FD_184107 | JGI IMG/M metagenome (GOLD analysis project Ga0207416, IMG submission 184107) | Iron sulfur acid spring bacterial and archeal communities from Banff, Canada, to study Microbial Dark Matter (Phase II) - Paint Pots PPM... ... | reverse complement strand
GCTTCATGGTTTGCGGAAGCGTCCGATCCGCTCGGATCGGCAGAAGGACGGCATTCATTTGGTAAATCGACCGGCCCTGATGTGCAACCTCCACCTGGCCGGCTGTTTGCGGACCGACGCCGCCCAAAGTCAGCGTCCATGTGGATGGGTACCGAAATGCAAAGCCGAGTTTCTTGCTGGTAAAGGTGCGCCACGCATTTGAGTGCTTGTTGGCGGAAGCAGCTACTGAACCCGTCGCGGGGCTAACCGTTGCACTCAGAGTGGCCAGCAGAATGACAAGAAAGATCGGACGCATGCCTGCTAAACCTCACATATCAACGGATCGGCACTCCAAAGAGCCTTATTATGACACGCACTGCCTTTGAATTGTCTACTCCTACTGAACGTGGCAGAAGTGACGGTCAAATCACACTTCGAAACTTGACAAAAGAGTCATTTCATCCGATAATGCAGCCAATCTGGCAGCGAATCTCCGTGCTCGGAGGTTCGCTGCCGCCCTTCCCCACCTTCTTCCACGTATCCTCCTCATACGCCCGCTTCTGCCTTGCCGTGTATTATCACGGCCCGAGCACACTCCAACTGCGCCGGTCTTCATCCTCTGCTGCTACCCTCTGCTACCGATGAGGACCCCGCTGCCGAATACGAGCAGTCCACCGACGACAACCTGGAGTACGCTCGTAAAGAAATTCATCCTGAAGTAGCGGTATCGAATATAGGCGATTACGATTGTGGATACCGACCCATCCATGAGTCCGGCCAGACCGGGCTGAACAATCCGCAGGACAAATCGCTGCTCGTCAGTCCGGCCCGAGTCTTCCTGCTTGGCGGTCTGTTCTTTCAAGCCTGAAGCACGATTACCTATGCAGTGAGTACGTCAAAACGGCAGTGTCAGGCGCCACCAGATCACGGCCAGGGCCGCACCCAGGAGAATCACGACCAAGAGAGCCAGAAGCGCCCAGGTGCGAAGCTCCTGGAAGCGCTCGCGGCGCCGCTGACGCGCCTCAAGCTCCTCCAGCACACTGTCGATCATGTGACGCGTTACAACGCGTCCGTCGTATCCCCGATAGATGTCGTGATCGCGGTCACTTCCTACATCCTTGGACACGATGCGGTCCCTTCAGCCGGCGAATGAAGTCTTGGTCGATCGAGGCTTGCTCCACTTCAAATCTAGCAGAAGGAACGGTGAGCTACCCGGTATAGTGGGAGTGGAATGGCCACCCAGAAGTCCCTCGGGACGTACTTTGATGCCCTCTACCAGATCACGCTGCGCATCAGCAGCAGTCTAGATCTGGACGCGGTGCTTTCCTATGTGACCGAGGAGACAGCTCAAGCGGTCGATGCGAAGGCGTCATCGGTGCGCTTGCTGGACGGTGAGGGCAAGCGGCTTGAAATGCGTGCCGTCTTCGGGCTGAGCCAGGCGTACCTCGAGAAGGGTCCGGTAGAAGTTGCCCGAAGCCCGGTGGATCGGGAAATCCTGGGTGGCACCGCGCTCCAGCTGGCCGACGTGACCAAGGACGCTAACTTTCAGTATCCCGAGGAAGCGGCCCGTGAGGGCATCGTATCGGTGGCAAGTGTGCCACTCATCGCCCACGGGCGACCCATCGGCGTGTTACGGGTCTACAGCGGCGAGCTACGGACCTTCAGCGAAGAGGAGATGAGGTTTCTAATCGCCGTCGCCGACCTGGCGGCACTCTCTATCGAGAATGCACGGCTCTACGACCAGATGCGACAGAACTACGAGGACACCATGAATGTCCTCTGGGGCGAGTTACCGGCGTAGCGACTCCTCGAGGGATACATATTCCTAGAGTCCTTGCCTACAATGAGCCATGTCTTCAGTCGCTGCCATCGACTACGCCCACGAGCACCACGCCAGGTTCCTCGAGGAGCTCAAAGCGCTGCTGCGCATCCCGAGTGTCAGCACACTCCCAGAGCACAAGCCGGACATGGAACGGGCTGCGAGCTGGCTGGCAGCACGGCTCGCCGACTTGGGAATCGAGGCGGAAACGATATCGGGTAACGGTCACCCGTTGGTCTATGGCGAATGGCTTCATGCCACAGGTGCCCCCACCATCCTGATTTACGGTCATTACGACGTCCAGCCGACTGATCCCGTCGAGCTATGGGAGACACCACCGTTCCAGCCGACGGTGCGGAACGGCAACATTTACGCGCGCGGCGCCTCCGACGATAAAGGTCAGACGATGACCTTTCTCTATGCTGCCGAGAGCCTACTTCAGGCTGAGGGTAAGCTTCCCCTCAATCTCAAGTTCCTCCTTGAAGGAGAGGAGGAGTGCGGAAGCGGACATCTCAAGGAGTACATTGCCGGCAACGGTGAACGCTTGCGCGCAGACGTGGTTCAGATTGCAGACTCACACATGTTCGCGCCCGGCGTTCCTACCCTCGAAACCGGCCTACGCGGCGTTGTTTACACGGAAGTGCATGCGGTGGGTGCAGCGCACGACCTCCACTCGGGTCTCTACGGCGGAGTGGCGCCGAACCCGCTCAACGCGCTTGGCCACATCATCGCAGAGCTCAAAGACATCTATGGACACGTCACCATTCCCGGCTTCTACCAGGACGTGCGGATGCCGGACGAAGGGATTCTTCATTCCTGGCGCGATCTGCCGTTCGATGCCGAAACCTTCCGAGCACAGGAAGTCGGGTCTTCAGAACTGGTAGGCGAGCCGGAATTTACGCCGTTGGAGCGCATATGGGCAAGACCGACGCTTGACGTTCATGGCATCGTCGGCGGCTTCACGGGACACGGGGCCAAGACGGTGATTCCTGGGCAGGCGGCCGCCAAGATCAGCATGAGGATTGTGCCCAATCAGCGTGCCGACCAGATCTTCGAGCTCTTTCATAACCGGGTATTGGATCTGGCCCCACCCGGAGTCCGGCTGGAGGTGCAGCTCCTGCATGGTGACGACCCGGTTTTGGTTCCGGTGGACAGCGCCTACGTCCAGATCGCCTGTCAGACACTGCAGCAAACATTTGGCGGGTCTGTGGTCCTGGGCCGCTCAGGAGGGTCGATTCCTGTCGTCGGCGTATTTAAGGAATTGCTTGGTCTCAACAGCATTCTCATGGGATGGGGATTACCCGACGACAACCTGCATGCGCCCAACGAAAAGTTCATGTTGGATAACTTCTACAACGGAATCGACGCTACAATCCGGTTCTGGAAGGAAGTGGGTCGGCTGGGACGGCCCGCCGGCAGAATGGAATGATCGCCTAGCCGTGACTTTTCGGCTGCCAACCGCGTTATGTCCGAGAGATCGACACCCGTCAGAACCGCTGCTCCGGCTCGACACGACTCACCCTTGAAACGCTTTCTCACCCTTTTCATACCCATGATGTTGGTCGCCGCTTTCGCGGGTATCGCTGCGGCGCGGGCTACCACACATTCCGCGAGGACGCTGCCTCCAGTCGGTTCGGGATACTGGCACACGTCGGGAACCCGAATCCTGGATGCATATGATCGGCAAGTCCGTATTGCGGGAGTGACGTGGTATGGCATGGAGAGCTCCTATTGGGTCCCGGCAGGTCTGGACTACCAGCCATTTACCACCATCATGAACACGATCAAACGCCTTGGCTATAACGCAATCCGGTTGCCGTACTCCAACGAGTTAGTTGAAACAAATCCGGTCGTGACGGAAAGCATAAAGGCCAACCCGCAGTTTCGCGGCATGCATGCCCTGCAAGTGCTTGACGCTATCGTCCGATACGCGCACCGGATCAACCTGAAGATCATCCTGGATGACCACCGCTGCCGGGCAGCGCGCCCTTTGTCCGTCAACTATCTGGTCGAGCCGCTCTGGTACACGTCGGCGTACCCGGAATCGTCGTGGATCCATGACTGGCAGACGCTGGCTCGTCGTTACCTGGGGAACGACGCCATAATCGGATTCGACCTCAGAAACGAACCACACACCGATGGGCCGGGTCCGTGGAACCTACGGGCATATCTCCACCAGGGTGCCACCTGGGGGCCGTACAACGGCGTGGAAGACCTGTCGACCGACTGGCGGCTGGCAGCCGAACGAGGCGGGAACGCGTCACTGGCGGTCAATCCGCACCTTCTCATATTTGTTGAGGGGGTTCAGTTGTATCCCAGCGCTCGGTGGACAGGCGGCATGGACTCGTACTGGTGGGGAAGCATCCTGACACCGGTAATGCGATATCCGGTAGTGCTCAAACTGGCGCACCAACTGGTGTACTCACCGCACGACTGGGGGCCATGGAAGTGGAACATGTCGTGGTTCAGCAATATGAGCTATCGTTCGATTCAGGCAGTGTGGCACACCAACTGGTCATTTCTGCTGGACCACAGCGACAGCCAGAGTGCCGTCCCCATCTGGATTGGTGAATTCGGCACGTGCACGAACAATCCTGGGTGTGTCGACCTGCAGCGGCAGGGCAACCAGGCCCAATGGTTCCATCTCTTCCTGCGCTACCTGCGGGAGCATCAGGAGGTAGGCTGGAGCTTCTTTGCCCTCAACGGCACGAACTCCAACGATTCCGTCGCCAACAACGGATTGTTGAATGCACACTGGTCTGCAGTGAGCAATCCCAAGCTCCAGGCGGATCTGTCAACCATCCAGCATTAATTATTCCGCGTCGGCCGGCTTACTCTGCTGTAGGCCGCGCAACCGTATTAGCCAGAAGACGGCCGCGGCGAGGACGAGGCTGATTGAGACAATCTTGACGACCGGCTGACCGTTCATGTCACCCAGAAGTTCAAGAATGCCGGCGCCACCAAACCAGCCAAACCAGAGCAGCAGGCCGGTCCACACCACGGCGGCGGGAATCAGTCCCAGCAAGAACCGCTCGGTTGAGAGACCGGCTGCCGCTGCGGCAAATACTGTAGCATTTCGCAGTCCGGGCACAAGGCGTGCGATGGCAATCCCACCCGCGCCGTGGCGCTGAATGAGAATGCGTACCCGGTCGGGCAAGACCTCGACCGATCGGCGGTGGCGGCGGACGCTGAAGAACAGGACACAGGCGCCGGCCACCATGCCGAGTGCCGCCAGCGCCCAGGAGAACAGGATGAACGGTCCTCCCTGCGCCGCATACACCCCTGCGGCCACGGTTGAAATGTCTCCAGGCAGCAAAAAAACGCCCGCTTCCTCAGCAGTGAGGAGCGTGCCCAGGCCCAGGTAGAACAGGAAGTGGCCCCAATGTAAACCCAAGCTAGCTCTTGGCTCCGTGTCCCGTGCCTTTGGTGACACGATAGACGTGAACGATACGCTGCGCGACCGTGTAATAGGTGGAGAGGCACAGGACGGCAAGAATGACCGTCAATGCGGTTTCCCGCGTCGCCTGCGCAAGGATCAGACCGATGGCCAAAATCACAATGCGCTCGGGACGCGCCATAATTCCGACCTCACAATCGAGCTTCAAGACCTCGGCTCTGGCCCGCGCATACGAGATCATGACTGAACCGAGCACCACCGCATAGATCAGACCGACTTGAAGGTCATCCTGCTTCACGAGCGCGTGCCAGAGCAGACCAAGTCCGACGCTTGCCTCGGCAAGTCGATCGAGTGTGGCATCCAGAAAATCACCGAATTGGGATGCAGCATTCTTGACTCGGGCCAGTGCGCCGTCTGCCATATCAAAGACGCCTGCCAGGAGCAGCAACACCCCCGCGGCGAACAAGAATCCCTCCCCAATCACCACGGCAGTCACCACGTTGAGCAACAGACCGATGATGGTCAGCGTGTTGGGCGAAATTCGGCTGCGGGCCACCGGCTGGATCAGGCGCATGGAAAGGCGCCGAACTCGTACCTGAAAGGCGGCCCCAAACATTCTTAAATTTCTCCTAACTGGTCTGGCCAATTATGACTGATTCCGCGCCATGCGTCGATACGTAAAAAGCACGACTCAGCCCGTACTTTGGGAGTAGGGCTATTGGCCCACGGGCGAAGGTTGCCGCCCTCGCCATGGCCATTGAATCCTTGACTTGTAGCGCTCGATGATAAGCGCCGCAAAAAAAGCCCCTACGAGCACGAACGCGGCGCCGACTGCATCGAGAAGGTAATGGTTGCCGGTCACAACAACGGCGACCAGCATGATGATTGGATACACCACCCCAAAGGCCTTGGCCCAAACCGGCCGCGCCAGGAGCACCAGTGCCAGACCTGCCAGGAGCGCCCAAGCCATATGGACGCTCGGCATCGCCGAAAACTCGTTGTATCCGGCGCCTGATGTGCCAACGAATTTCTGACCACTTTGTAAGAGCCCAAACACGGTGTCCTGAAATGTGAACAGATGATGGTTGAAAATGAGATTCGTTGTCAGGCGCGGCGGCGCGACCGGAAACGACTCGTAGACGAAGAGCGCCAGGGCATTGGCAAGAATGAGCGTATTGCGCCACAGGGCGAAGTATTTTCGTCGACAGAAGTACAGCCACAGGGCGACGCCCAGGGTCACAAATATGTGACCGCCGATGTAGACCCCATTCATGAGGCGTGCGGCATTGGGCCATGTCAGCGTGAACGCGAGAAAGTGATGGGTGTGCTGGAAAAACAATTGCCAGGCCGGTTCGACCCAGAATCCATGCGCCGCCTCGAAGGAGACTACCTGACGCGCATCGGCAATGCCCTGAGGCGTACCATGCTGAGAAAAAAAGCCTCGACCGACATCGTCTCCAACTTCGACCGACACGGCAATGAGCATCTGAGCCGCGAATGCCAGCCCCTCGGATGCAAGACTATGCCGCCGAATTACCTCCGCCGACACCGCGCTCATTGGATGTTTTCGCCCTCTCGGTCAGCGCCATGCTGACCGCATGTTCCGTGGGAAAGAGAGGGCGGCAGGGTACACCGCTCCCTCGGGCCGAACAGTACGCCGCACGGATCGCACTCACGATTACCCCTGCCTCCGCGAAGTTGCGCTCCGCTTCGTCCTCACCCCTGTCAAGTACGTTGTACTTGAACACCTTCTCAAACCAGTCTGGATGATACGAAGATTGTGTCAGCTTACCACAGAATGGAAGGTCGCGCTGGCCCGCGCCGTTCTCGACCATGATGCGGTCGTCGTAAATGGTGATCGAACCGTCTGAGCCGCGGATCAGCCCTCCATTGGTCCGGCCGTTTGATGTCCAGGACAGTTCGATCCGAGCCTGAGCTGCCGGAAAATGCATATTGATCTGGGCTTCATCCTCTACCGGATGGTGGCGATCATCGACCGTGCGTGTGATGGCGCTCACGCTCTCGATTGGGGCACGTATCCAACCGAGAAGAAGGTATAGCTGATGCCACCCATGGTCGAGGATGATCCCTCCCCCTGCGAAGGCGGGATCAGTTCGCCAGCGCGGCATCCAGCCAACGTCGCCGAGCGCACAATCGGGCCGCCCAGTATGGAGCTCAGCCCACTGCACGGTCCCGACTGCTCCCCGTTCAATCGCCATCGACACGTGACGATTGAGATCGGAATGCAACCAATTGTTGACGCTCACGACGCGGCTTCCGGCCCGCTGTTTGGCCTGTGCAATCCGAGCGTAATCGTCTTCGGATAGAACCAATGGCTTCTCGCACACTATATCGGCCACGCCGCGTGCACATGCCCCGAGAACGAGCTCTACATGGGTGTTGGGAGGTGTGCAAATATCGACTGCATCCAGCTGCGCGTCGGCAATCAGCTGCATTGGATCGTCGTAGACGGCGGCGCCATGCACCAGCGAGCGAGCACGATCGAGTCGCTCCGGCGAGACATCGGCGATGGCGGCAATCTGAACATCCGCAAACGACTGCCAGGCCGGCAAATGGCCGTGCTCCGCTATTTTTCCAAATCCGATCAATCCAACGCGACGCATGACTCGGCCCTTCTTAGACACGACCCGCGACCGGCGCGGAGACTGAGACGAGGATCTCTTCCAGGATGTCGCAGCCCGCGTCTGCGAGCTCGCGCGTCAAGGTCAGCGGAGGATTGATGCGTAATGAGGATCCGGACGGCATGACCAAAAGCCCACGGGAGAGGAGGGCAAGGAAGATTTCTTTGACCTGCTCACGCGTCAGCGGCCGGCGCGATTCCTGATCCTTTACCAGCTCGATTCCTAGCAACAGACCTCTTCCGCGTACATCTCCAACGATCGGTGAGAGCTCAACCAGGCGCCGCAGCCGGCGCAGCATGTGTGCGCCTACATCGGCTGCGTTCTCACCGAGGCGCTCATTGCGCAGAACCTCGACAGTCGCCAATGCCGCGGCACAGGCGAGTGCATTCCCCCCATAGCTGGAAGAGCTACCACTGGGTTTACCCCAGGGTTCAGAGCGCGCGATCGCCTTGCTCGTCGCGATACCGCTGATCGGGTAGCCGTTGCCGAACCCCTTTCCCATCACGAGAATGTCGGGAACGCAGTCCTCATGCATGAAGGCAAAGGCGGGACCGGTTCGATAGAACCCGGTAATCATTTCGTCAGCTACAAAGAGCGCGCCCACTTCCTGCGCGACATCGCGAACCGCTCGGAGGAAGCCGGGTGGCGGAACGATGTTGCCGCCGCGACCCTGTATCGGCTCGACGATGATTGCCGCCACATCACGGTTGGTGCCATGCTCGATCATCTCGCGCAGGAACTGAATGGAGCGCTCGCCACAGTCGCCCTCGCCTCCAAACGGCGAGTGGCGGGGATTGGCGAATGGGGCCAATACAACGCCCGGCGAGGGCACTCCATATCCGATTTGCTCGCCTTCGGAGAGCGGGCGCGTTCCGTCGGTCTTGCCATGGTATCCGCCCCAAAAACCGATAACGGTTGACCTGCCGGTGGCGCACCGCGCAAGCCGAAGCGCCGCCTCGACGGCCTCAGCTCCGCCGCTGTAAAACTGCAGGCGGCTCAGCGACGGTGGCAGAATGGAGCGCATAGCCTCGAGCAGTCGCACCCGCGGCTCTGACGTGAATCCACCGGCTGCCAGCCTGGCCGCCTGATCCGCGATGGCGGCAGCATGCGCCGGGTGGCCGTGACCGATACTGCACACGGCGACACCGGCCATGAAGTCGAGAATGACGTTACCGTCAAGGTCATAGAGGGCGCAATCGCGCCCGTGACTGAAACATGTCCGGGACCACTGCGTTACGCTCTGCAATCCAGGCGCGATGAGCTCTTGCTCGCGCTCGTACATGGAAAGAGAAGCAGGACCGGGAATAGACGTCACAACATGAGGAATGGGCATTCAGTGGCTCCGACCTGGTGAGGAATAAATAGCCTCGGGACATGCTTGGCACGCCCTGACCTGGGTCAGCATAGCAGAGAACGCTACACCGCGCATGCGTGAAAACACGTAGAAACGAGCATTTAGCCATTAGCCATTAGCGGTCGATGCTTCGCGTGAGATGAGGTGATACCACACCACGCCTAGCAGACGTCACGCTGCCTGCGAGTCAGGGAAGTCCAAGCCAAGATTCGAGACCGAGCAGCTAAGAGCTAATGGCTAGAAGCTAAAAGCTACTTCGCTTGCTCTTTGAGGCGGTAGCCCACACCCCATACGGTTTCGATGAAGCGGGGTTTGGAGGAGTCATCGTTCAGCTTGGCGCGAAGACGACGCACATGCACGTCGATGGTGCCACTGTCACCGAAGAAGTCGTAGCCCCAGACATCCTGGAGCAATCGTTCCCGACTGAATACAACTCCGGGTCTGCGGGCGAGCTCAACCAGCAGATCGTATTCTTTGGCCCGAAGGGACACGAGTTCGCCGTTTAACCGAACCTCGCGCTTGGCTGTGTCGATGGTGAGCTCCCCATGGTCCAGGCGCTCACCATCGCTCTCGGTGGTCTGCGTCTGACGCGATCGACGCAGGATGGCCTTCACCCGCGCAACCAGCTCCCGGGGGACAAACGGTTTGGTGACGTAATCGTCCGCGCCGATCTCAAGGCCGACAATTTTATCCTCGTCGCCTTCGCGCGCGGTAAGCATGATGATAGGCACGTCGCTCGTTCGGCGAATCTCTCGGCAGACTTCCCATCCGTCGATATCCGGCAGCATTATGTCAAGCACGATCAGAGCCGGCTGATTGTTCGCGACGAGTCGGAGCGCTTCTCCTCCGGTGCGCGCGCTCGAGGTTCGAAATCCCTCGCGCTCGAGGTACATCGAGATGAGTCGAATGATACCGGGCTCGTCGTCGACGATCAGGATCTCTCCCCTTAGCACGGCTGGCAAGCTCCTCCCGGATTGACTTTGCAGCATTGTATCGCCATTCTGGGAGTCCGTCGGGATCGGAGAGAGAGGGATTCAGAATTTGTAACGGAAATTTAATCGTCGCGAAACCGGTTGGCCAGAAACTTGGCTATCCGTGGGCTTACACTAAGGAAAGCGACAAATGAACACAAACCGAACACTGCCAGCAGCATTTTCCCGGCTCCGAGCGGTGCCACTCATCGTGGCCTTGTGGGTCGGTCTGGGTGTTTCGCCGAACCAGGTAGCCGCGCAGCGCAGCGCGACCACGCAGGTCCCCCTTGCGCGGTTCAGCGGTCAAATCACCAATATTGTCGGGCCACCGGATAATCCTGTCGGCTTAGCCCTCCTGGTTCGCAACCGGGTGATCGAGATACGCCTGGCGCCAGCTACCGCCCTGACGCCCATGAGTGCCGAAGCCAGCCTGGCCGGCTTGCAGGTCAACGATTATGCCGTCGTATTTGCGCGCCGGATACATAAGCAATGGATCGCCAATCGTATCCAGTTCGACGTTCAGCCGATCGTCCAGGGTCCGACTCCCGTGACCGTCAACGGCATCGTTTTGAGGCTTGCAACCAATCCGAAGCGCTTCCAGATCCGGACGGATGGGGGCGATGTCCGTTGGATCTTCGTTACAGCAAAGACCACATTCCGCATCGATGGACAGCTGCAGGTTGGGCAGCCAACTCTGTCAAAGGGCGATCAGGTTTCGGTCTCGGCGCGCTTGATCAACCATCGCTGGGTGGCAGTCGAGGTCAATCTCGAGTCGACTGCCCCATTTCTGTGACTACGTGGCTACCTGATTCATCAGGTAGTTACGCCAGCAATCAGGTAGCTACCTGATTGCCCTCATAGAGCTGGTCATTTTGGACGCGCCACTTCAGAAAGTGCAGGCGCTCCCACTCGACCAGACTAAATACCGGTTCGCTCGTCAGACGAAACTCTCGGCTACAGGGTTGCGAGCAGAACGGGCCGACTCGTCCGTTTTCGACCACGCGCCAGTACCAGTTCTCACTGGAGTTGTCGGTGGGTTCTCCGTGCTTGGAGCCGCACGTCAGGCATTTGTAATCCATTTCTGAAAGCCTCAGTAGGTGCTGGCGCCTAGTATAAGGCTTATTTTGAAAAAATCAAGGTGGAAAAAAGGAGTACACCCGCTGCGGCGCGGTCACACGATCGAAATTCAGGCGCTGAAGTTTAGTCGCAAACCGTACCGTTGGTGGCGAGCGACCGTCGAGGCACGCGATCGAGAACATATCTCAACCTTAAACCGGATTGGAGAGTCTGTCCATGGAGTCGAGCCGGGCTGGGTCTACAAGCACAACCACCGCAACATTTTTTGGTTTGAGCGGCCCTACAATCTGGTCGAAGTGTACGAGCGAGATGGACGCCTGAAGCAGCTCTACGTCCACATTGCGAGCTTGCCGATCTTCCAGAACCATCGATTGGTATACATCGACCATGAGCTGGACGTAGTCTGGCGACCCGGCCAGGCACCTCGTGTCGCAGATGAGGCGGAATTTCTGGTTGCGGTCCGCGAATTTGGGTACTCCGCCGAATTCCAATCGGCGTGCTGGCGCGCTGTGGAAGAAGCGCTGGAGCTGGTAAGGCGCTGGAAGCCGATCGGCTCATCGGCATTCTTGCGCTGACCCAGCGCTCCGACGTCACGTGTCCTGCTCGACCCTCACCTTCACGCCTGCGACATCCTCAAGGATTCGCATAACTGAGGTGTAGTCGCTCCGTCCGAATCCGGCGGCCTGCGCTTCCCCGTACAGCTGGCGGGCCAGAGCGGTGAGAAAGAGGGGGGATCGATTCTCTGTCCCCAGATCGAGGGCGAGTCCGAGGTCCTTGTGTAAGAGGTCGGTCATAAATCCGGGTTCGAAGGTGCCAGAAAAAGCGCGCAGCGGGAATTGGTTTGCCAGCTGCCAACTCGCGCCGGCGCTCACACCAACCACATCTGCCATGGTCTGCACGTTTGCCCCTGCTTTGACGCCGAGGACGAATGCCTCGGCCGTGGCTGCCGCAATAACCCCCACGAGGATGTTGTTGACCAGCTTGACAACTTCGCCGGAGCCCGAGGGGCCCACGTGAAAGACGTTCTTTCCCATCGCCTCCAGGACCGGTCGGACGCGATCGTACGCCTCTTCTTCACCGCCCACCATGATGGCCAGGGTGCCGGACTGGGCACCCTGTGTTCCGCCGCTGACCGGCGCATCGAGGAAGGAGACGCCGCGCTCGTGTGAGAGTGCTGCCAAAGACCGGCTAACCGAAGGAGCAATGGTGCTCATGTCGACGATGATCATTCCGGCATGCGCACCTGCCAGTAGTCCGGAGGGCCCCGCCACGAGCTCCTGTACATCCGGCGAATTGGTCACGATCAAGATCACGACATCCGACAGGCCGGCGAGCTCGGCGGGTGAGTCGGCCCATTGCGCTCCCTCGGCTCGAATCGCCTCGGCGCTGTCCGGATGTCTCGCCCACACGGTGAGCGGGAGTCCGGCCTTCAGTACGTTCCTCGCCATGGGTAATCCCATGGCGCCAAGCCCAATCATTCCGACGCGCAGCATCGAGCCCTCCATCCTTTGAGCATTCATACGAGCATACGCCATACACGTCTTCTGGCCGTTGATAGACTTGTGCACAAGGTGGACGATGTTCGACAGTCTTCGTAGCCGGCTAGCCCTGCTCAATCTTCTGATCACGCTCCTGGGCCTACTGGTGGTCGTTGCGCTCTTCACCAACCTGGTTGCGCAGCGCGGTATTGACGTCAAGAAGCACGACCTGGCGAATCAGTCCAAGTCCATCGCCAAGCAGGCTGATCAGCTCTTTAGGCTGCGCGCCGGCTTATCCGACCTGGTGGCGCAGATCGATTCTGAGAGCCGCCTGTTGGGGGAACGCATCATCGTCGTCGGTCGGACCGGCAAGATCGCTTACGATTCAGCGTCGCACACATCGTTCTTCGAGGGTGTGCAGGTTCGCCCGGATATGACGGCGCTCGCCAACGGGAGAAACACGAGCAGCTCGGTCAAGAGTCAGAACGTGATTGTCTTCCAGAGCCCACTTCACAGCACGGTTGGTCCTGGGCCGGTGGGCGCTATCTTGTTTGTGGCGCACACGAACGACGTCAGTCTCGGGTGGTGGTCGCTCTTGCGGGTAGCTGCGATCGGGGTGGCCGTAGCGCTGATTGTCTGGCTGTTGATCGGCTTCTACTTCACCTTCTCCATTTCCAGGCCCTTGCGCCGCATCATGGACGCCACGGCGGAGATGGCCAGAGGGAACTACGGCGCACGCGTGAACGCGCGTGGGCATGGTGAGATATCTCGCCTGGCCAGAAGCTTCAACCAGATGGCGCAGCAGATACAACAGAGCAATCAGGTGCTCAAGGACTTTCTGGCCAATGCTTCGCACGACCTACGGACACCGCTCACCATGATCGCCGGCTTCTCCCAGGCTCTGCTGGACGGAACGGCGAAGCCGGATGAGTTTGAAGGCCCGGCAACCGTGATTCACGACGAAGCGATCAAGATGCAGCGCCTGGTGGACGATCTCCTTCAGCTCACACGTCTGGAGTCGGGCCTGCTGACGCTCAACCGGCACCTGGTGGAGATCGGATCATTTATCCAAAGCAGCATCGATCACGTCGAGCGTGTCCACGCGAGCGAACCGAAGGCGACCATTCGATACCTTCCAGCTCCCAATTTGCCCCGCATGGATGTCGATCCGGAGCGCATGGAGCGGGTGCTGCGAAACCTACTCGAGAACGCGCTCCAGTACACACCGGTCCACGGGGTAGTGACCGTAGAGGCACGGCGCGCGGGGTCTCGATGGATCGAGATCGCCGTTTCGGACACGGGAGCGGGGATCCCTCCCCAGGATGTTCCACGCATCTTCGAGCGCTTCTATCGTGCCGACAAGGGTCGAGAGCGAGCGCGCGGGCACTCCGGCCTCGGCCTCGCTATTGTCAAAGAGATTGTCGAGGCGCACGGTGGGCAGGTGACGGTGCAAAGCTTGGTTGGAGAGGGAACCACTTTCCGGATCACCGTGCCTCAGGCGGCGGGCTTGAGAGCGGAGGCTGAGGAGCCGGGCCCCAGGGAATCTGTGAGACAGGCAGTCACGTAGTGAGCTTCGATCGGGTCGCATCCATCTATGACGCGACGCGCTTGCTCCCGGCCGACGTCGTCGAGCGTCTGGTGAGCCGTGTGGTTGCGGCAACTCGGGCCGGACCTTCCACCCGGTTTCTGGAGATCGGCGTGGGCACCGGCCGCATCGCGATGCCGTTCGTCGAGCGAGGATACGAATACACGGGAGTTGATATCTCATGCCAAATGATGGAGCAGCTGAGAGCAAAGGCCTCGCATGCCAGGAACCTTCGGTTGATTGAAGCGGACGTCACAGAGCTTCCATTTCCTGACGGGAGCTTCGACGTCGCACTGACAGTGCACGTCTTACACCTTGTTCCTGAATGGAAAAAGGCCTTACAGGAGATTCGCCGGGTGCTTCGACCCGCGGGCTACTTTGTCCAGGCGAATGATACGAGCGTACCCGGGAGTGCGGGGGACGAGATCCGCCGCACCTGGCGCCAATTTGTCGAAGCATCGGGGGCAGCGCTGCGTCCGGACTATGGCACGTGGCAGGCTGTGGACGCCGAGCTGACGGCCCAGGGCTGCAGGACGGCGCATTATCGGATTGCACTCTGGACGCAGGAGTTCCGGCCGATCGATTTTCTGGAGGAGCAGCGCACTCGCACTTTTTCCATGACCTGGGAGGTGCCGGACGACGTGCTCTTCTCGGTCCACGAACAAATGCTGAGGTGGGCGCGTGAGCGGTACGGCGACGTGCGCCGCTCCCTTGCCAGCGAGTACGAATGTGTTGTGTCGGTGAGCCGTTTTCCTGCGTAGCGTGCGTGTTGCCTCATCCCAGGTGAATCCGTATACTTATGCGTACCGCTGAGCGGGTCTGTTCTCTTGAGGCAGGCACATGAGGCGGCGCCTCGCCGACAGCGAGCAGGATCGAATCCGCAAGCCGAGATGGCGGAACCGGTAGACGCGCCGGTCTCAAAAACCGGTGGCCGCGAGGCCGTGAGGGTTCGAGTCCCTCTCTCGGCACCACAAGTGAAGATACATGCGGTCGTGGCGGAATCGGCAGACGCGCATGGTTCAGGACCATGTCCCCGTAAGGGGGTGGAGGTTCAAGTCCTCTCGACCGCACCACTCGAACCCATCTGGCAGGCCAGTGATACCGCAAAAAGCTCGCGGTACTGCGCCTGCGGATGGATTTTTGTTATCCGGGCACCTTCGACTTCGATGCGAGAAAACGCCAGTTGGCAGAAGCGTTGGAACCAGCGCATGGCATCCTCCCGGCGCCGCACTGCCGGGTGCCCGAGGACGTTGCCGACGCTCCGGAGAAGCTGAGCCGGCTCCCGATAGGCATTGAGCTCTGTTGGCCCTTGCTTGGGTAGGCGCTCCAGTTGGTGACGCAGCTTTCTGAACTCGTCGCGGAACGTTGGATCGTCAATCGCGTCACACAGATGCTGATACCGGAGGCGCTCAATCATCCGCTCCAACCGCTTCCGCTCGACTGAACTCTCATCCTGATGGGGCATCTGCAGAAGCGATCGGATACTGGAACGCCACTGGCGCGGTAGCGTGATCTGCTGCAGGCCTTCGATGAGCTGATCCTCAAGGACATGTGAGCGGGGCATGCGCGGCCGCGAGCAGCCGGCTGGCTCGGACACGTGAAACGTGCGACGTATGGCGCCGCGAGAGTGACCGTGATAGACGCTGCCACAATGGGCACAGCGGAGCACGACGTGCAGAGGATACACGCGACTCGTGGCCGGTGCAGAGCGCGCTGCGTAGAACTGGCGGTTGGATTGTGCTGACTCCCAGAGCTGGTGGATATCGGAAGGAAAGATCTGTTGATCCGCTGGTGTGGCACGCGTCCGTTCGTCGGGGTATTTGGAGTGATAACGTACGATCTCTTCGGGTCCGTAGAACGGATTATTGATGACTGTTTTGATACTGGCAGTGGTAAAGAGACCGCCACGGTGCGTCCGGAAGCCGTGCTGGTTGAGCCAATCGGCTGTTTTCCGGTATGAGCCAAGCTGGGAATAGCGGACGAGGAGCGCGCGAAGCACAGGGAGCTCTGCTTCGTTCAGGACGCGAACAGAACGGGTGTGCCGCTCCGGACCCTCCGCGATACTCCCATCGCGCCGAACGTACACGTGCTTGGTTCCGAGCGGGGGGTGGCCATTTGCACCGTCTGCTTCAAACTTCGAGAGCAAGCCCGCTGTCACCAAATCGCCCAGGTTATCGACATACTCCTGATCGATCGCGTGGAGGATGCTCTCTTGCAGTCGCGTTGAGCGCTGACCAGAGATGAACCCCTGAGCCGTGTAGACAAGCACTCCACCTGCTTCTCGGATCTGGCGCTTGAGCCATTCAGCATCAGCTGTTGAGCGCACGAAGCGATGCGTCCATCCAACCAGCAGAACGGCGTAGCGTTTGGCCTTCAGATCGTAAACCGCCTGCATCATCTGAGTTCGGTGGCGTAGTGTGGTACCGGTGATGTACTCCTCGTACACGATTCCACTGTCCACGAGTCCATAGCGCTCGGCGAACGCGAGATTCGCTCGCCGCTGCATCTCAGGACCAAAGCCTTCCGCTTGGTCAGGTGTCGAGTCGCGCAGATACTGGGCGTATACGAGGCCACCTAGGTCTTCTGGCCGAATGTCACGCCGCGTCGCTGTGCGCACGCTTCTCCTCCTCAATGATGATACGGATGAGTTCGGCGAGAACGACGAGGAGCGGATCCACTTCCTCGCCGTTCGTCTGAAGTCCTCCAAGGCTTCCCACTTGCGATGATTCGATTGTAGATGGAATTGGGTCCTCAGTCATCGGAGGCTACGTCGCTCCCTCCCCGCGAGAGAAGGCAGGATCCTCACTGTCCTTGCTGCCATCTAGGGTACGCCGATTGCTCGCAGGAGTGAAGTCGAGGTAGGTGTCCAGATTGTCCCAGCCGGGCCCATGCCGGAGATCATGTTTTCGGGCGTACCATCCGCAAGCTGCAATGCTCACACAGAAGGCACAGAAGCTCCAGCAGATCAGGCTAAGATCAGCGCCTACCGTCAGCGGAAATATCACTGCGGTTACAGTCCCCAGAACCAGCAGGCCGACAAAGGCGAAAAGAGCCACTTGGAGCATCCTGGCCGTCTTGGTCGGTACAAAGCCATAGTCGCGGTAGATGCACACCGTTTCGGTGAGCATGGCCCAGCACAACCGAGCTATCCAGTAGGCGACAAAGCCAGCGACTACCAGGGCGAGCACAATCAGCATGACCCATCCATCCCCATCGCTGTAGCGTCGGTAGGACATAGCCATCTCCTTACCGTGGCTGTCGCTGAAGCGAGGTGAGGACAGGATCGTAGACGGGCTTCAGTCCTGCTGCACGCAGTCGGCCCACCTGAACAATCAGCAGGTCCCGCGCTTCTCCGCGTCCCAGTGAGGCGAGATCCGAGATCTCCTGTGCGGCCTTGAGCAGGCCCCGAGCGTAGGGCACGACGTCTGCTCGACCGGATGCCAGCAGGGCCTTGGCTTGGTTGACGGTTGCTGCATAGTACGCCCCAAGCGGCTCTTTGTCGACAGGTCCCACGCCCACCAGTTGCTGCTTCCATGCCAGCTGGAACGCGGCTCTGCTTAAACTCCACAGCTGATTCCGGTACGCGCTCGCCGCCGTGATTAAAGGGCTTTCTCGCTCGGTGCTATCAAGTCCGAGCGAATCAGCCTTGGCATTGAGGTGCTCAAAGCGAAGAGCGAGGGACTCATCAGCCCCCGCACTGGGAGGTGAGCTTTCCAAGTCGTCAAGGCTTGCCGAGAAGTAGATCATGGCGAGGCCGCTGGCATCACACGCCGGGCTATCGGGATTGCCCAGATCGAGCTCGGCCAGTGCTGCAGCTGCGCCGAAGTCACCTCTACCCATCAACCGCTGGATATTGCGAATATCGCCCTCGTAGCTCACACAGTGGCGTTGCCCGCTCTGCTTCATCCACTGGATGTATACCCGAAGGATCGCTACATCGTGGAGGCGCTGTGCCTTCGCTCTAGCAGCCTGCATCGTCAGTGCTGTATTCTTCGCCTCGAGGCCGCCAACCGGCGCGTGTCCGATCAGGTACCCAAGACCCGCTACCAGCGCGATGCCAAGGATCGCTCCGGCAATCAGGTAGCCAGTCGTCTGCGAGGTTCGCGCTGCTCCTTGTGCTCGCCTCCGCCAGGCCTGCTTTCGCTCAAACATGTCTGTTGTCATTGCTAACCCTCCAGAGAACGATGCGGCTGGTACGACCACTCCGGCCTGGGCAGAAACGTTGCATCAACGGACGCCCTGCCCAGTGCCAGCTCATCCATGTCGTAGACCGTCGCTTGTAGTGGCTGCAGATACACCACCACCAATGGCACCTGCTCGGTGAGCGGGTTCATCGGCGCTTTGATGTTGGCGTAGGCAACTTGCACATCAATGTCGTGGTCGCGGCGCCACGCCTCGAGCCCCTCATCGATGCGGGTGATGTTTTTGGCAAAATCCCGCGGATGAATCGGAGCGGCAACCAGCGCAACCCGGGTCGTTCCAAGCCCTGCTTTGGGCAGCGCAACTGATTGCCGGGCTGCGTTTTCGACCACATCCCGCACGCCTCGCATAGCTGCGTCCTCCACGGCCGCTGCCTCAGTCAGGTAGAGCTCTGGTAGGTAGCGCTTCCAGGCTGGCACGTAGCGGATCGGCAAGTACTCGGCGTACACCGAGAGGGTCGCAAATCGTGGCTCAACCTTGCCGTTTTGTGGGAAGGTGTACGCTCCCAGGTTCCACAGCTCCAGCGACTGGGGCTTGAGCCAGGAGGCCACCGTCATGCCCGGGAAGAACATCGAGATACCCAGGTCCGATGCTTTGGGGTTGCGCCGGTTGTCGCACACGGTAATCTGGGTGATCAGACCATCATGGCAGTAGTAGTCACGAATCTCCGGAAATCTGGCCCGTGCCTGCGTCTTCTCATCGAGGATGGTCACCAGGATGATGGGCACTTCGGGGTAGAGCTCGTGGAAGGCTTCGATGGGCCCTCTGGCGAGTGCGGCTGAGCCTCCGCTGGAGACAAACACCAGCAGGACCGCCGGCTTGGTCCTTGCCTTAATGATCTTGAGCCAAGTCTGCGTTCCCTGCTTGACCTCAGGTTCCCACTTATGCCTGATTTGCAACACGTCAAACACACTCTTGCCACTCATGCCCCCTGGGTAGAGGTAGAGATTCGCATGCGCGATCCGATTAGCAAACACGCTGGGAATCTGTGCCTCGCACACGTCCTTTCGGCCAAGATCAGGCTCAAGCAGGTAAATGCCTCCAATGAATCCGGCCGCTGACGCGCGTACGTAGCCTTCGAGCAGGTATGGCAGCTGCGATGAGGCAAATGAGCCATCGCTAAGGATGGCGACCTGGCCTGCTCCTTCCGAGCGAAGCAGGTCCTCATCACCGAGCTGCTGCAGGAGCGAGGCGAGCAACAGCAGATCGTCTCGCTCCTTGGTTCGCTTCTCCAGCTCCTCGCGTAATTTTCTCTTCCAACATCTGTTCAGTCCATTCAGTCCCAACACGGTACATCCTCCAACAATCGCTGCTAGGTCACTTCCTATTCCGATATCCATGGGCATCTCCTGCTGGGGCTGGACGGGAACCTGCACACCTGATTCGTCTCCAAGCCCCGTCCAGCCTTCGTTCTGCAGCGGTTCGCCTTACTCAGCTGCAGCCGACTTGCCGCCGGTGATACGCGTCGCTTCGGCGACCGCATCAGCCTCAGGCGAGTACCCGTGTTCCACGGCATGGAGCACGCGCTGTGCACCAAACTCGAGCGCATGCAAGATGCGCCCGAAGGCGATGCGAATCAGCTTCTCCGGCACGGCCGCCTCAACCAGCTCACACCCGACCTGCACGCCCGCAACCTCGCCAGCCAGCAGCCAACGGTTGAAGGGCTTGAGGCCGACATTCAGGTCGTTGAGCAGCTCGAGCAACTCAGCTCGTCGTGTCTGAGGCACAGGGGCAACCCCGCAGCGAAAGAATGCTTCCTGCTGCTCGTCATCTGTGATGACTTCGATCACCAGGGGTCCGCCTCTGGGGCTCGGAACGAGGATGGCAATCATCCCGGTCCTCGTATCCACCAGAAACGGGACCTCGTCCTCTTCCAGGGTGCGTATCACGGTATCGTATATGCTCTCCGGCATCTTTCTTCTCCTTGGTATTGGTCTGCGAAGCCGTACACTTGATCGAGCCCTTCCCAGAGCTCGCTCTGTGGCTGCGTTGTTGCGGATCGCGTCGTTACAGCGGTGATCGCACCGCGGCGCTTCTGGCCCGACTAGCCGTACCGGGCGACTAACCCCGGCTACCTCGTACCTGTCAATCCGCGCTCGCTACTCGGATGAAGTACGGAGCGATCTAGTACGAAAGGTCAAGTTAATCGCAACGAAGAGCCCAGTACGTAGCTCTGGAAGGCTCCGCTGTTGCCCGCGCGGTGTCCTCTCTCACTTGGCCCGCGCGGGCTCGTTCCACCTCCTTCCATGACCACCTTTTATTCGCTTGGTGAGAAGTCTCAATCTCTGGCTGCAGGCAAAGCGTTGATGGTCACTGAGACGAATAGTAGAAAGCAGAATGTGTATCTAGGTACACAGATCTGCGAAGAATGGAGCGAGCCCCAGCAGGCAAGAGGATTTCTGAATGGCACAGGTTCAGAACAGTGGCCGCATCTTATGGGAGATGCTCGAATACGAGCGCGTACACAAGCACGGGAATATGCCGGTAGACAAGTTCCGCGACGACATCCTCGGCATCTCTCACAAGGCCTGGTACAACTACAGGAGCGGGAAAGGCGACGCCCACTCGAGGATCGTGCGCAGGATATGCAGCCGTCTCGATTGGCCCCTCGACCAGACTATGGCGCGATTAGGAGGGAATCCGGAGCCGTCCCCAGAGCAAGAGCGCAGGCAGGGCTTGGAGGCAGCTCTTAGCTTCGTTCTTTTGCTCAGTGAACCGGCAAGCCCACTCCCTTCCATTGCCAAGCCCAACCCGGAGTGGCTAGGCAGGTTGGCCGCCTCGTTCGCTCTCTATGACGAAGCGCTGAAGCACTATGAAGAAGCGCTGGCGCAAGCTCGTTCTGATCGAGATGTTCAGCGGGAAGTTCTCGTCCAGACCGATGTCGCTCTTGCCTTCATACTCCTTGGGAATCACGGACCCGCCACTGAGGCTCTAGATAGGGCACGCACCAGTGCCGAGCGCATCGGCGACCGCTGGGGCTTCAACCGTGCTATGGTCAATGACCGGCTCCTACAGCTGCGGCAGGGTACCTTCGCCAAGCTGGGGGATACTGGCATGACCGAGTCGTTACACGCAAGTATGCACGGCCTCGATGACGTATATGGTCTAGCCAAGGACTACTTCACGCTAGCTTACGCGGAGTTCCTGCAAGGCAGTCTTGATGCCGCACACGATCTCATTGAGAAGAGCAGTTACTTCGCTGCAAGGGCAGCTAATTTTCCTGAGCGAGTTAAGGTCTGGATGACCTCCTTGACTCGGTTCCGTGCAGATTTCCGAGACTTCCTGCCGGCGGGAGGCGCGTGGCGCAAGGCGTTTGCAGTTAACCTCTTGGCGGACATTGAGTACTTGCGCGGTCAACCACCGGCACCACTTCTAGCGCTTTACAGCGAGGGCAGCGCCTTCAGACCGCTGTGGAGGCTCAAGGTCGCGGACATCATTGCGACAGCACGCTTTCGAGCTCAAGTCGAACTCCAAATGCCAGAGAGTGACCCGTATGAGGTAATTGAGTCAGTAGAAGAAGAGCGTGACACTTTGCATCGCCATGGCGCGACGTGGGACGAAGTAGTAGTAAGTAACATCCTCGGCAGCCTATACGTTCGCGTGGGGGACTGGGGCGATGCCCTCCAGTCCTTTAGAAGGGGCGAGAGCCTGGCTAACGGGAGATTCCTCTACGAGGAGTATGAGTCCTTGTACGGCCAATATTGGGCGATCAAGCGTGCTAATCAGGATATCGTCACACCTGCTGCTCAGGCATATCTCGATCACGCCAAACGGGTCGGTCGAAGACACGGCTTTACCGCCCTCCCAACCTTTTTACGGTGAGACCGGATCAGGCCCTTCCAGTGGAGGTGTCTTATCTCTTAGTCGACCAACAAGAATCTGAGCAACATCTACGGCAAATTCTCGGTAGATGCGACGTAGATTCGCGTCAAAGCCTGGATTTTCACGGGGACGCAGCTGCCCGTCGAACGGTGGGATGGGCAGACCTTGCTCCAACATGCCTCGCCACGCGTCGAGGAGCTCGTGTCGAAACGTCGCGAGATCGGCTCTGTTGTAGTTGGACGCAGTCGGCTGCTCCAGGTACATGTTGAGCGCTTGATCGCGTTTGGACTGGAGGTGTGCTCCCAACTCATCGAGCGATGGCAAACGCTTGGGCAGAGGGTCCTGGATTCTCGGAACATCTACTTCCCCGGCGGCGCTGAGTACGTAGATCGTACGTCCCAGGATGGGACCCCCAGCGGCCTCTGGTGCTGTTGGCTGCTCCCCCATAAACTGCTGTTCGTGATCGCGTCTCTCCCCCCGTTCCATAGTTCGGCAATGATATCATAGTAGGCCAATTTGTCAAGCTGTAGTGCGTGATAGTGCTGGTCATGGGCGTTCGTCGGCACGTCGCAAAGCCGCGATTGTGCGACACGGAAGTGATATGGCTCGCTTGGGTGAAAGTTGCATAGCCGAGATGGGAGTGCGGGAGATTGAGGAACCCGTTCCAAATTTAGATCGTCTTCCACGCGCGGGAGACGTGTCGTCACTTTATGGCCACTTCCAGCCGTAAGTTGACGAGACGGGTTGGGCGCTCTGGGATTGCGCCTGAGCATTACCGGACGCGAAGGAGGTGGGAAAGGCGCGACATAGACGGTCAAACCAGCTCGTAACCGAAGCGGTCCTTGAGTTGCACGAGCGCTCCGAGGAGCGAAGGATGCGTGAGCGGCTCGTCGAAGATTTGGGTGACTGGGATGCAGCGTTGAGCCCGCTCATAGAGTGCAACAGCCGGGTTATTTGCATCCATCGACGACGAATACCACAAGCCTTCCACATTGGGGTACGCTTCGTAGATACTCCGGGACCATCCCCGAGCGAAATCCTTGCGACCTGTGGAGATTGCCATAGATGCGCCCGCGGCGGTAGACCAGGGTCCGCGCAGGTCAAGTAGAAAGACATCACGGGTGGTCCTGAATCCCGCAAGTGCTGGTTGGTTGAAGCTTCGGTCGATGGTCCTGTCTTCCTGAAATACCTCGGCAATGCACGTTGAGACGTAGTGGGCGGCGTACAGAATGCTGCGATGTTGGTCGCTCGGTGGGGGAACGTGATGATCGAAGCGCGCCTTGGCGGATGGACCGTACGTGCGGAAAAAGTCCCACTGAGCAGGGAATATTCCCCCACGGAAGTACACTCTCCACAATACCGTGCCAGCAGGAAGACAATACAGCTGTGGAGGGAGTCTGTTAGCCAGTGCGCTCGGTGATGGCGACCGAGGAAACTTGGCCACCAGAGCTAGATTGGGTCAGAGATTCCGGCAGCAAGACGAGAAGGAACAGCGGGATCTTGCCCAAGGCGCAGCCATTCACGAGGGCTCATCGGGTCATCATCATCGCCCACGACCAAGTCCGGATTTCGAGACGTGAACCACCTATACACTGCAATTGGGTGCAAGTTTTGATCGAGACAAGACACTACATCCGCGATGCCAGGCAAGAGACTACCATCATGAAACTGAAACTCGGGAATGAGCCATCTATCCTCCAGATGGACGCCGTAGAGAGCCCGGCTGGCCAACTGCTCCTCAATCTGACGCGTGTCGACTTGGAGCATCTGTGCGACCTCTTGCACCTGCTTCGCCGTAACAAGAAGTCTCTCGTAAGCCTCAGCAGTTCTGGCAAGGCCACCATCGGGGCTGAAATCCGGAGGACCTAGGTTGAGCCCACCCTCCGTGAGTGCATCAGCCTGAATAGAGGGAAAGGCACGACGCCCCTCAGTGCCAGACCAGCTTGCCCACAGGCGACTGACTGCGTCACGCACTAGCACTTCCAATGGCTTGACTCCAGTCCCAGTAGACATGGCCTTCTCCTTCGACGCTGGCCCGACCCTTTCCATAGCACTGTTGCACCAACTGTGCCGGAACCCCCAAGAGTAGAACATTCCGGTCAGTTCGGCAAACTCTCCTTACACCCAGATATATCACACGAAAGATAGTTATGTCAAGGGATCCTACGATTCGATCACTGTCCATCGTCAGACTCAGAATACCGTCACATTACGGAACAACGATGATAAAGTCAACGGGGGGAAAGGAGGAATTGGTCTGGCATGGAAGAATTATGTCCATGGCAAGTTTGCCCATCTTCGGGGACGACAAGGAGTTGCACACGGCCGTCGGACCTGTGAAGTCCACGCGTTTTCCACAGAGCTTCCTCTGGAAAAGACCTCAATCCACAAACTTTTCAACAGAGCAACAGTCTCCATGACGTATAACGTCCCCGGGTTACAAAGCGTGACGACAACACTCTTGCCATCGCTGACAGCTTACCCCTGATTCGCGAGGAGGGCATCGGGCGGACAGCAGAGAGTCAGCTGCGACAAATGACGTAGGATGGTTAATAAGTGGCTTCCTCTTCCTTCTCTTCCTGCAATGGCCCCTCCCCGCGCACGGGGAGGTCCCCAGCTCCTCGCCTGAACATGTTCCGTCTTCAGGTACACTTTGTGTTCGGCTCGACCGAAGGTCGACTTCCGCGAGGAGATGGGGGGAGGGGCAGTCGGGGGCAAAACCGCAAGGTTTTAGGTGCGAAGCGCCGGCTCCCGACTGCCCCTCCCTTTCCAGGCCATTGCACTTTCTCCTTATAAACACAACGTGTTTTCCCCTCTCCCCTTGCCTCCTTCTACCTCCAGGTCTGAGTACGCATGGGGTTCGAACACATATCTGGGTGTTGCGATCAAGTCAACAGCCAATTCAACACCCATTTCAACAGTTGACCAGAGGGGATACGAGGAGTAATTCTGTTCGTTCACCTGCTGTATTCGAAGATCGGCAGATGTCTGGTCGCCTCGCCTCTACTGCCATGGGGGTTGGTCTGCTGCAGCGATCACGATCATCCAAACCGCCCCAAGACATGGGTCCGAAAGCGTCCAGGATGGATTGTGCCGTGGGTTTACCCGTCGGATTGACCATTGGTCCATCTCTCCCCTCTTTCCCGTCTTGTCGAGCGATCTGTGAGATCTGACGGAGATTCAGCCTCGGATTCTGCCTCTTTGAAACCGAGAAGATCGTTTACGACGCTGAAGAAGTACGGCATGGGCTTGTGGATATAAGCCCCAGTGCCGATTCGTGCATGAGTGGTGCGCTGATCGTTCACGATTGCCCGAGCCTCGAAGAGTCGAGCGACGAAGACACTCTCAGGAAGGGCTGATTCCTGGAACAGTCGCATGACGTGACTGAGGTTGGAGCGAAGGTGCACGCTGTCGCCCAGTTCTGCCGAGATGTCTGTAATGCAGGAGGCGATTTGTGGCGATGGTTTGAGATGAGGGTGTGTCCCAGTCGCCTTTGGATGCC
>Ga0207416_1001806_pt1 | contig 25837 bp, 38 predicted proteins | sample PaiPotPPM11metaG_FD_184107 | JGI IMG/M metagenome (GOLD analysis project Ga0207416, IMG submission 184107) | Iron sulfur acid spring bacterial and archeal communities from Banff, Canada, to study Microbial Dark Matter (Phase II) - Paint Pots PPM... ... | reverse complement strand
CGGATCTCGCAGGCGGGGCCGCAGCGGCGGAGTGAGCCGGTCCAGCCTCGGGTGGCGGCCACCTCGGCGACCTGGATCGCGACCTGGCAGGGCCGGCCGGCGACATCGGCCCAGCCGTACCGCAAGACCAGGATTCCGTCCGCGGCCAGCGCGTTGTCCCGGCCGATGTCCTGCCACCGCGCTTCGGCCGGGTGGTAGGCCTGGCCATCGAGCTCCACCCCCAGCCTGAGCTCCCGGTACAGGTTGTCGAGGTACTGGGGGCCGCAGGCGCGGATGATCAGGGCCTGGCGCCGCGCGGCGGGCAGGCCGTGCGCGCGCTCGACGTCGCGGACGTAGCGGTGCTCCAGGGGGGACATCACGCCGTCGGCGATGTCGGCCAGGGCCAGTTCAAGCTGAGCGCGCCAGCGAACCTTGCCGCGGGCCTGCATCGCCGCCCGGATCAGGGGCGCCGTGGTGAGCCGCCCGCTGCAGGGGCGGCTGATCCAGCCGAAGGCGTCGTCGAAGGTGGGCGCGAGCTGGGCTAGGTCGAGCGCGGTCTCCTCGACCCTGGTGCGCGGCGGGGTCCGGGCCGGATGCCGGGCCAGGTCGACCCGGCCGGAGCGGTGCACGGCGAGGCCGGGGATCTTGACCAGGTGCTGGGCCAGCGGAACGGTGACGTGGATCAGCCGGCTCGGCCGCGGCGCGAAGCCGTCGAGTTCGGCGGCCGTGTGGTGGCTGAGCACGGCCCGCGGGCCGACCCGCAAGACCGCCGCCCACAGCTGCGCGTCGCGGGGCAGCCCTCCGGTGAACGCGGCGTAGACGCCCAGCTCCAGCCGCTGCCACCGGCCGGTGCGCAGCCGGGCCTGCACCACCTCCAGGTCCAGCCCGAGCCTGGTGGCCTGCCACCGGGCGACCACGCCGCCCTGGGTCTCCAGCAGCTCGCCAAGTTGATCGGGTATCGGCTGGGCCATGCCCCGAGTCTCAGCGCCCCGGCCCGCTCCGCGACAGCCGGTTACCCGCGCCTGTGGACAACCCCGGGCACCGGCCCGCCCCTGTGGATACCGGCGCGATCACGGTCCCGGGACGGGGAGGCCAAGCTCGTCGCGGAGGTAAGCCACGGTGGGCGCCAGGTCGCGGTGGTGGACGGCGACGAGGCCGATGGCCTGGGCCGCCGCGATGTTGGCCTCGACATCGTCGATGAACAGGCATTCCTGCGGCTCCAGCCCGAGCAGTTGCGCGGTGTGCCGGAAGATGCGCTCCTCGGGCTTGCGCATGCCCACCTCAGCCGAGATCACCACGACGTCGAATAGGTCCGGGAACAGATGCCGGGGGTAGTCGTCGCCCCACGAGTTGGACAGCAGCGCGGTCCGCAGCCCCGCCGCCCGCAGCGAGCGGATCAGGTCGAGCATCGCCGACTGGACCACCGACGCGGCGAACATCCGGGCCAGCAGGCCCTCGGCCGCCACCGGCCGGCCGTCGAGGTGGGTCAGCTCGGCCGCGAGCAGGCGTTCGAACTCCTCGTTCGTGCACTCTCCGCGTTCCAGCGCATGGATCGGGCTGTGGTCGGCGATGCCGTCGTAGGCCTGCGCGACCCAGAGCCGCATGACCGCGGCGTAGCTGCCCCGGTCGATCTGGTCGGCCTTGATCCAGGCCTCCACCGTGTCCAGGATGGGCGTGGTGATCACCCCGCCCCAGTCGATGATCACGCCCCGGATCGGCGCCGGGGGCGAGGAGGGGAGGTCGGGGGTCTCGGACGGGCCAGGCGGGCCAGCCGGAGCAGGGGTGTCGGCCACGCCCTCGATCGTAAGTGAGGGCCGCGGTCAGCCCGGCAGCACGGGGCGCACGCGGCGGGTGGCCTGGGCGCGGGCGGCGAGGTCGGCGTCGGGCGGGTAGCGGACCTCTTCCAGGCACAGGGCGTGCGGCGCGGCGACAGCCGCGCCCGGGTCACGTACACGCGAAGCGAGGACCTCGGCCACCCAGCCGACGGGGCGCCGCCCCTCGCCCACCGCCAGCAGCGCGCCGACCAGCGCCCGGACCATGTTGTGGCAGAACGCGTCCGCGGCCACCGCGGCCACCGCCACCCCGGGCGCGTCCCGGGTCCACTCCAGCCGGAGCAGTTCGCGCACGGTACTGGCGCCCTCGCGCCGGCGGCAGAACGCCGCGAAGTCGTGTTCACCCAAGCAGGCCCGGGCGGCGTCGTTCATGCGCGCGACATCCACCGGGCGGGGATACCAGAGCGTGTCGCCGCGCCGCAGCGGATCGGCGGCGGCCGGGTCGTCGCAGACCCGGTAGGAGTAACGCCGCCACAACGCCGAGAACCGGGCGTCGAACCCGTCCGGAGCGTCGCCGATGGCCCGGATCCGAACGTCCGGGGGCAGCAGCCGGGCCAGCCGGCGCGCGGCGGCCGGGCGGGCCGCCGACCAGGCCGCCTCCGGCACGTCCACGTGCGCCACCTGGCCGCGGGCGTGCACCCCGGCGTCGGTGCGGCCGGCCACGGTCAGGGCCGGCTCGGCCGGCAGCGCCAGGACCCGGGCCAGCGCCTCCTCCAGCACCTGCTGGACGGTCCGCAGACCCGGCTGGCGGCTCCAGCCATGAAAGCCTGAGCCGTCGTAGGACAGGTCCAGTCGCAACCGGGTTCCCGGGCTACCAGCCGGGAGCCCGGGACCAGCCAGCGACCCGCTCAGCCTCGTCCCCGGGCGGTGCTAGCCTCGGGGGGCCGGCTCCCCCAGACCCCCCCGCGCGTCACCCGCTCGGGCCGACCTCCGGCCGGCCGTCGCGGCGGACGTCGGCTGCGCCGGCTGGCCTGCGCGGGGGCCAGCTTCCGGGGACGATCAGCCGTCTTCGGGCTGCTCGTCTTCGTCGTCTTCGCTCTCGGGCTCGTCGTCCGCTTCGTCGGCGTCCTCGGCCGAGTCCGCGGGCGCCTCGGCCGAGTCGTCGGCGTCGGCTGCGCCGACCGCCGTGGCCCCGGTATCGTCCGCGGCCTCAGCGCTCTCGGCCGCCTCGGCGCTCTCAGCCTCGGCGGTGTCGGCGGCCGCCGCGGCCTGGCCGCGGCGCGGACGGGCGGTGGCCGGAGCGGCGGGCGGCGACCGGCGGGCCCGGCGCCGGCGCGGCCGCGCCTCGGCCTCTTCCTGGACCAGCTCGATCACGGCCAGCGGCGCGTTGTCGCCCTTGCGCGGGCCGATCTTCGTGATCCGGGTGTAGCCGCCGTCCCGGCTCGCGAAACTGGGCCCGATCTCGGCGAACAGCGTGTGCACGACGTCCTTGTCGGTGACCGTGGTCAGCACCCGGCGCCGGGCGTGCAGATCACCGCGCTTGGCGAAGGTGATCAGACGCTCGGCTACCGGGCGCAACCTCCGGGCCCGCGCCTCGGTCGTGGTGATCTTGCCGTGCTCGAACAGCGCGGTGGCAAGGTTCGCCATCATGTGCCGCTGGTGGGCGGGGCTACCGCCCATCCGGCGGCCCTTGGTGGGCGTGGGCATCGGAACGTTCTCCTTGTTCGCTGCCTAGACGGGTCAGGCGCCTAGGCGGTCAGGGGTCGTCAGTACTGCTCGGTCTCGACGTAGCTCTCGTCGTCGTCCGCGCCGTAGCTGTCGGCGGCGGTCCCGGGGTCGAACCCGGGCGGGGAGTCCTTCAGCGCGAGGCCCATGTCGATCAGCTTCTGCTTGACCTCCTCGATCGACTTCGCGCCGAAGTTGCGGATGTCGAGCAGGTCCTGCTCGCTGCGGGCGACGAGCTCACCCACGGTGTGGATGCCCTCGCGCTTGAGGCAGTTGTACGAGCGGACGGTGAGGTTCAGCTCCTCGATCGGCAGGGCCAGGTCGGCGGCGAGCGCGGCGTCGGTCGGCGACGGGCCGATGTCGATGCCCTCGGCGTCCACGTTCAGCTCGCGGGCCAGGCCGAACAGCTCGACGAGCGTCTTGCCCGCGCTGGCCACCGCATCCCGGGGACGCATGCAGGGCTTGGTCTCGACGTCGAGGATCAGCTTGTCGAAGTCGGTCCGCTGCTCGACTCGGGTGGCCTCGACCTTGTAGGTGACCCGCAGCACCGGCGAGTAGATCGAGTCGATCGGGATCCGGCCGATCTCCTGGCCGGGCTGCTTGTTCTGCGCGGCGGAGACGTAGCCGCGGCCGCGCTCGACCGTCAGCTCCATCTCCAGCTTGCCCTTGCTGTTCAGCGTGGCGATGTGCAGCTCGGGGTTGTGCACCTCCACCCCGGCGGGCGGCGCGATGTCCGCGGCCGTGACCTCACCCGGGCCCTGCTTGCGCAGGTACATCGGCACGGGCTCGTCGTGCTCGGAGGAGACCACGAGCTCCTTGAGGTTCAGGATGATGTCGGTGACGTCCTCGATGACGCCGGGCACCGTGGAGAACTCGTGCAGCACTCCCTCGATCCTGATGCTGGTCACGGCGGCACCCGGGATCGAGGAGAGCAGGGTGCGGCGGACCGAGTTCCCGATCGTGTAACCGAACCCCGGCTCGAGCGGCTCGATCACGAACCGCGACCGGAAGTCGTTGACCTGGTCCTCGGTGAGGCCTGGACGCTGGGCGATGAGCATGGTGGTTCCTTCCCGCGATGCCCGTTATATGACTATCGCGATCTTCGCTGACGGCAGGCCGCCGCCATTGGTGCCAGCCCGGCGGAACGGCTTCCCCCGGGCCCCCGCGTTACTGCTTGGAGTAGTACTCGACGATCAGCTGCTCCTGGACCAGGGTGTCGATCTGAGCCCGGGCCGGGAGCGCGTGCACGAGAATCCGCATCTTGTCCGGGATCACCTCGAGCCAGGCCGGGACCGGGCGCTCGCCCGCCTCGGCCCGCGCCACCACAAACGGGGTCAGTTCCCGTGACTTGGCCGCGACCTCGACGATGTCGGCCTCGCTGACCCGGAACGACGGGATGTCGACCTTGCGCCCGTTGACCTGGACGTGCCCGTGCCGGACAAGCTGGCGGGCCATGTCCCGGCTCTTGGCGAAGCCGGCCCGGTAGACGACGTTGTCGAGGCGCCGCTCGAGCATCTGCAGCAGGGCCTCGCCGGTCCGGCCGCGGGTACGGGTGGCTTCCTCGTAGTAGTTGTGGAACTGCTTCTCGAGGATCCCGTAGATGCGCTTGGCCTTCTGCGTCTCCCGGACCTGAAGCAGGTAGTCGTTCTCCTTGGGCCGGTTGCGGCCGTGCTCACCCGGCGGGTACGGCCGGATCTCGATGGGGCACTTCGGCGAGTCGCACTTGGCGCCCTTCAAGAACAGCTTGGTCTTCTCGCGGCGGCAGCGCTTGCAGTCGGGGCCGGTGTATCGAGCCATGTTCGCTTACTCCTCAGACCCGGCGCCGCTTGGGCGGGCGGCAGCCATTGTGCGGAACCGGGGTGACGTCCTGGATCGAGCCGACCTCCAGGCCGGTGGCCTGCAGCGACCGGATGGCGGTCTCCCGCCCCGAGCCAGGGCCCTTCACGAACACGTCGACCTTGCGCATGCCGTGCTCCATGGCCCGCCGGGCCGCGGCCTCGGCGGCCATTTGCGCGGCGAACGGCGTGGACTTGCGCGAACCCTTGAATCCGACCTGGCCGGACGAGGCCCACGAAATCACGCTGCCCGCGGGGTCGGTGATCGAGACAATGGTGTTGTTGAACGTGCTCTTGATGTGGGCGTGCCCGTGAGCGATGTTCTTCCGCTCTTTCCGGCGAACCTTCTTGACGGCGCCGGTGCGACTCTTCGGAGGCATCCTCTTCCTCGGTTTGGAGGTGGTCGGACCGCGGTATGCGCCGGGTCAGCCGCCTGGGGCGGCCGGTCCCGGCGCCGCGGACTACTTCTTCCCGGCCTTCTTCTTGCCGGCCACGGTCTTCTTCTTGCCCTTGCGGGTACGAGCGTTGGTCTGCGTGCGCTGCCCGTGCACGGGCAGCCCGCGGCGGTGCCGGATGCCCTGGTAACACCCGATCTCGACCTTGCGGCGGATATCGGCCTGCACCTCGCGGCGCAGGTCACCTTCGACCTTGTAGGTGGCGTCGATCCAGTCCCTGAGCCGGACGAGGTCATCGTCGCTCAGGTCATGCACCCGGGTGTCCCCGCTCATCCCCGTGGCCTGCAGGGTCTCGAGCGCGCGGGTCCGGCCGATGCCGTAGACGTACGTAAGGGCGACCTCGAGCCGCTTCTCGCGCGGGAGGTCGACGCCGACGAGGCGTGCCATCGTGGGCAGTGCTCCTTCTGGTTTGCGGAGGTCCTGCGCGCCGCTCCCCGCCCCTGCCCGGGCGGGGCCCCGGCCTCCTCCGGGGGTCGCCCTTAACCGGCGGGCCGGTTAAGGGCTGCGGTACGTGTCTTGCCGTGCTGTCGTGCTCGCTGGTGTGGTCTGGTCTTGCTGGTCTGGCTCAGCCCTGACGCTGCTTGTGCCGCGGGTCAGAGCAGATGACCATGACCCGGCCATGCCGGCGGATGATCCGGCACTTGCTGCAGATCTTCTTCACACTCGGCTTGACCTTCATGGTGACTCCTCAGGATGCCCGGATGGGGTTCCGCCCGGACATCTCGTTACTTATACCGGTAGACGATCCGCCCACGACTCAGGTCGTAGGGGCTCAGTTCGACGACGACCCGGTCATCGGGGAGGATCCGGATGTAGTGCATCCGCATCTTTCCGCTGATGTGAGCCAGAACCTTGTGCCCGTTGTCCAGCTCAACCCGGAAAAAGGCGTTGGGCAGTGACTCCACCACCGTGCCTTCGATCTCAATGGCGCCGTCTTTCTTGGGCATATCCTCCGCGCTTTGCTTCTAGCTGTTCGTGCAGTTGTCATGGCCCGGGCCCGGCCATCGCTGGCCGTGCCCGGAGCAGATCGGGCGGTCGTCGGTGAGGCTTGGCCCCGGCTCGTGCCTGCGCACAGGATTCGGGGTCCGGGCGGCCACGCTAAACGGCTGCCGTCGCACCGCAGGCTCACGCCATGCTGCGAAAGCAGCTCACGGGCCGGAGCAGAGTCTACGCGACCTCTGCCGCCAAAGCGAACCCGGGGCCGCTTCTTCCTGCGTGACCGTCCCAACGCGCCCAGGGGAGAGATTATTCCGAACGGATGGCCGTCCGGCGAGCCGTGCCGCCGGGCGTGGTCCCCGGCGCGCCCCGCCGAGCCCCCGCAAGTCTCACAGGCCACGCTGGCCTCGCGGCTCACTCCCTTTCTCCCGCTTTGGTGATCCAGGACCGAAACCCGTCTATTTGTAGCATTTGGGTCCCAGATCTTTAGGATCGCGTCACGGGCGGGGCAGGTGAGACCAGAGGGACTGGTGCGCACCGAGGGCACGGGCCGCGGGAGGATGGCCCGCAGCTTGGCGGGCGTCCGGGCCGCAGCTTGGCGGGCGTCCGGGCCGCAGCTTGGCGGGCGTCCGGGCCGCGGCTTGGCGGGCGTCCGGGCCGCGGCTGGCGGGCGTCCGGGCCGCGGCTCGCGGGCGTGGTCAGGTGCCGGGCGAGCCGGGGCCGGGCTGGTCCTGGCCGCCGGGAAGCTCGCGGTGCGGGTGGTGGCCCACACCGGGGTGGCCGCCGGAGATCCAGGTGCCGAGCATGACCGCGCCCCAGGGCGCGGCCACCCAGAGCGGCCACGGGTACCCGAACCCGCTGATCGCCCAGATCACGAAGCACACCAGGCTCGCGGTGAACCAGCTCCCCCAGGCCGACGCCCAGGCCGCGGAGAACCGCCCGTGCGTCCGCGCCACCCGGCCGCCGTGCGCGGTCGCCGCCGCCTCCAGGAACGAGCTGGCCCCCGGCTTCGGCCGGCCGTAGCGAGGCAGCCCCGCATCGGGCAACCGGTACAGGTCGATGGCGGGCAGATCCGCCATGAGCTCGTCGAGTTCGCCCATGGTCTTCGCCGCGTAGGCCTGGTCGAGCCGCTCGTTGAACTCCTCGGCGGTCAGCCGGCCCGCCGCGTGGTGCTCACGCAGCAGCGTGACGACGCGGTCCCGGTCCTCGTCGGAGGCCCGGATCTTGGGGTCAGCCGCCATCGGATCCTCCCCTCAGCTCGTCAAGCGGGCGCCGGCGGGCTGACGGCCCTCGGCGAGCCCCTCGAAGCCGCTGGCCCCGCCGTCCTCGGCGGTCAGCACCCACGGCCCGGCCTCGGTGATGGCCACCGTGTGCTCGAAGTGCGCCGACCAGGTGCCGTCCGCGCTGACCACGGTCCAGTCGTCGTCGAGCACCCGGGTCTGCGGCCGCCCCAGGACCAGCATGGGCTCGACGGCCAGCGCCATCCCCTCGGCCAGCACCGGCCCGCGGCCCGCGCGCCCGTAGTTCGGCACGGGCGGGTCCATGTGCATCTCGGTGCCGATGCCGTGGCCCACGTACTCCCGGACGATCCCGTACCGCCCGCTGGCCCGCACGCTCACCTCGATCGCATGCGAGATGTCGGTCAGCCGGCGGCCCGGCCGGGCCTGGGCCAGACCCGCCCAGAGCGCCCGCTCGCACGCGCGCAGCAGGGCCTGAAGCTCCTCGCTGATCGGGCCGACCCCGACCGTGCGGGCCGCGTCACCGTGCCAGCCGTCCAGGATCGCGCCGCAGTCGATCGAGATCAGGTCCCCGGCGGCCAGCCGGGTGCGGGGGCTCGGGATGCCGTGCACGATCTGGTCGTTGACCGAGGTGCAGATCGTCGCCGGGTACCCGTGATAGCCCTTGAACGACGCAGCGGCCCCGGCGGCCCGGATCTCCCGGGCGGCGATCGCGTCCAGGTCGGCGGTGCTGATGCCGGGCTCGACCGCCTGGGTCAGCACATCCAGCGTGTGCGAGACCACCAGGCCGGCCTGCCGCATCGCGGCCAGCTCGCCCGGCGTCTTGATCTGGATCGGCGGTTCCCGCCTGGTCTCCATGGCGCCTCCGGAGTCTTCTCTCAACGTTACCCGCCTAACTCCAGCGCCCTGCGGTCACCGGTCAGCGGATGAAGCGCCGAAGCGCGCTCAGGGCGCGGTCGGTGACCTCTTCCACGGGGCCGGTGGCGTCGACGCCGAGCAGGATGCCCTCGTCGGCGTAGAACGCGATCAGCGGCTGGGTCTGCTGCTGGTAGACGTCCAGCCGGTGCCTGATCGTCTCTTCCCGGTCGTCGTCGCGCTGGAACAGGTCGCCGCCGCAGTCGTCACACCGCTCGGTGCGCGACGGCGGGTCGAACAGGACGTGCCAGACGTGCCCGCAGCGGCGGCAGGTCCGCCGGCCAGAGAGCCGCCGGACGACCTCGTCGTCTTCGACCACGAGTTCGAGTACGAGATCGAGCCGGGTGTCCCACTCGGCGAGCATCTTCTTCAGCGTCTCGGCCTGCGGGACGTTCCGCGGGAAGCCGTCCAGCAGGAACCCGGCCTGGGCGTCGTCCTCGGCGAACCGGCTGGCCACCATCGCGATCGTGATCTCGTCGGGAACCAGGTCGCCGCGGTCCATATAGGCCTTGGCCGCGCGGCCGAGCTCGGTGCCCCGGCTGACGTTGGACCTGAAGATCTCACCTGTCGAGATCGTCGGGATCGCCAGGTGGGAAGCTATGAACTGGGCCTGCGTCCCCTTGCCCGCACCGGGGGGCCCGACGAGGACGACGCGCACTATCGCAGGAAGCCCTCATAGTTACGCTGTTGCAGCTGGCTCTCGATCTGCTTCACCGTGTCCAGCCCCACCCCTACCGCGATCAGGATGCTGGTACCGCCCAGCGGGAACTGCTGCGAGGCTCCGACCAGCCCGATCGCCACCATCGGGATCAGCGCTATCAGACCCAGGTAGACCGAGCCCGGGGCGGTCAGCCGGCTGAGCACGTACTGCAGGTACTCGGCGGTCGGCCGGCCGGGACGGATGCCCGGGATGAAGCCCCCGTACTTCTTCATGTTGTCCGCGACCTCGGTCGGGTTAAACGTGATCGAGACGTAGAAGTACGTGAAGAACAGGATGAGAACGAAGAACAGTCCCATGTAGTAGGCATCGTCGCCGTAGACGAGGTGCGTTTCGATCCAGTTCGCCCAGGGTTTGGGATGGCCGCCGTTGATGCCCCCGAAGAGCTGCGCGGCCAGGCCCGGGATGTATAGCAGGGACGAGCCGAAGATGACCGGGATGACGCCGGCCTGGTTGACCTTCAGCGGGATGTACGTGGAGGTCCCGCCGTACATCTTGCGGCCCACCATGCGCTTGGCGTACTGGACCGGGATGCGCCGCTGGGCCTGTTCCATGAACGCCACGAACGCGATGATCCCGACGCCGACGAGCAGCACGATGGCGAACACGAACGCGTGCTTCTGCCGCTCGATGCCGAGCATCTCGCCCGGGATGACCGCGATGACCTGCGTGAAGATCATCAGCGACATGCCGTTGCCGACGCCGCGGTCGGTGATCAGCTCGCCGAGCCACATGATGACCGCGGTGCCCGCGGTCAGGATGACCACCATCGTGATGATCGTGAAGAGGCCCTGGTTCGGGATGAGGTTCTTGCACTGCGTCTGGCCGGTCAGGCCCTGCAGCTCGCCCGACTTGGCCAGGGCCACGATCCCGGTGGACTGCAGGATGGCCAGGCCGACCGTCAGGTACCGGGTGTACTGGGTGATCTTTGCCTGGCCGCTCTGACCCTCCTGGCGCAGGGTCTCCAGCCGCGGGATCACCACGGCCAGGAGCTGCAGGATGATGCTCGCCGTGATGTAGGGCATGATCCCCAGCGCGAACACCGACAGCCGCAGCAGCGCCCCGCCGCTGAACAGGTTGACGAGCTGGAGCACGCCGGCCTGGCCGGTCCCGGTGTTCTTCACGTTGAGGCAGGCGTTGATCGCCTTCTCCGAGATACCGGGCGTCGGCAGTGAGGAGCCGAGCCGGAACACCGCGATGATGAAGATCGTGAAAAGCAGCTTCCTGCGCAGGTCAGGCGTGCGGAACGCCCGGATGAACGCGGTCAGCATGCGCAGTCCTCTTCTCGAAGGTTCGGTCTATGCCGCCCGTCGCCGCGGGAAGGATGGCCCCCACCCGCCTTCTCTTTCCGCTCTACGGCAAGCGCGACACGCACGCCGCAGTCTAGCCTGCCGTCAGCACTCGGGCAGCCACGAGCAAGCGTGCGTGAAGACAGCAGATGCATGCTCCGGCCGATGGCATGCGGGGGGGTCTGGGGGGGTCGTCCCCCCGAGGCAAGCACAGTTAGAGCTCGGTAACGGTCCCGCCCGCGGCGGTGATTTTCTCCCGGGCCGCAGCCGAGAAGCCGTGCGCGCTGACCCGCAGGCCCGCGACCGCTTCGCCCGAGCCGAGCACCTTGACCAGCTCGCCCGACCGGACCGCGCCCTTGGCCACAAGGTCCTCGGGGGTCACGTCCCCGCCGTCCGGGTACAGCGCCGCCAGCCGCTCGATGTTGACCACCTGATAGGTCGTCTTGAACCGAAGGTTCGAGAACCCCTTGAGCTTGGGTATCCGGCGGTGCAGCGGCATCTGGCCGCCCTCGAAGCCCGGCGCCACCGGGCCCCGCGCCTTGGTCCCCTTGGTGCCCCGGCCCGCGGTCTTGCCCTTGCCCGCCTCGCCCCGGCCGACCCGGGTCCGCGGGGTGTGCGCCCCCGGCGCCGGGCGCAGGTGGTGGATCTTCAGGCCCCGGGAGCCCGCGGCGTTGCCGCCTTCTGCCATTTCAGTCAACCTCCTCGACGGTGACCAGGTGGCGCACCGCCTGGACCATGCCGCGTATCTCCGGCCGGTCCGCCTTGACCACCACGTCACCGATCCGGCGCAGGCCCAGCGAGCGCAGCGTGTCACGCTGCCCCTGGGTGCCGCCGATCTTCGACTTGACCTGGGTAACCCGAAGCTCCGTCATGACTGGGTCTCCCGCTCGCGCTCGCTCGCGCCGTTGGCCGCCGCGCTCGCGGCCGCGGCGGCCCGCGCCCGGAGCATGGCCGCCGGGGCCACGTGCTCGATCGGCAGGCCGCGCCGGGCCGCGATCTCCTCGGGGCGGTTCAGGCTCTTCAGCGCCGCGACCGTCGCGTGGATCACGTTGATCGGGTTCGACGACCCGAGGGACCGCGAGAGCACGTCATGGATGCCCGCGCACTCGAGCACGGCCCGGACCGGGCCGCCGGCGATCACACCGGTACCCGGGCTGGCCGGCTTCAGCAAGACCACGCCCGCCGCGTCCTCGCCCTGCACGGTGTGCGGGATCGTGCCCGCGATCCTGGGCACCCGGAAGAAGCCCTTCTTGGCCGCCTCGACGCCCTTGGCGATGGCCGCGGGCACCTCCTTGGCCTTGCCGTACCCCACGCCGACCAGGCCGTTGCCGTCGCCGACGACCACGAGCGCGGTGAAGCTGAACCGCCGTCCGCCCTGGACGACCTTGGCCACCCGGTTGATGGTGACCACGCGCTCCAGGTAGGCGGTACCCCTGTCGGCCGCGCCGCCGCGGCGGTCGTCCCGGCGGTCGCGCCGTTCGCCGCCGCCTCCTGCGCCGCGCCGCGATGCTGGTGGCATTAGATAATCCCCTTCTTACTGTCCACGATGGCCGTCATAGGGCCAGCCCGCCTTCGCGGGCACTGTCGGCGAGCGCGGCCACCCGGCCGTGGTAGGAGTGCCCGCCGCGGTCGAACACGGCCGCCTTGATGCCGGCCTTCGACGCGCGCTCGGCGAGCAAACCGCCCACCAGCTTGGCCTTGGCTGTCTTGTCCCCCTCGGAGCCGCGGACCGACACTTCCAGGGTCGACGCGGACACCAGCGTGCCGCCGACCGTGTCGTCCACGAGCTGGGCGAACATGTGCCGGGCCGAGCGGGTGACCACCAGCCGCGGACGGACCGCGCTCCCGGTGATCTTCTTCCTTACCCGAAGGTGGCGGCGGGCGCGCGCCGAGGCGCGCGCGGCCGTGCGGCCGGTAATGCGGCCGTGCCCCAGGGTCCTGGTGCCAGACATCTCTTACTTCCCAGCCTTCCCGACCTTGCGGCGGATCTGCTCGCCCTGGTACCGCACGCCCTTGCCCTTGTACGGGTCGGGCTTGCGGAGCTTTCGAATGTTGGCCGCGACTTCGCCGACCTGCTGCTTGTCGATGCCCTCGACCACGAACCTGGTGGGCGTTTCGACCCGCAGCGTGATCCCCTCGGGGGCGGTCACCGGGACCGGGTGGCTGTACCCGAGCGCGAACTCCAGGTCCTTGCCCTTGGCCTGCACCCGGTAGCCGACCCCCACGATCTCCAGCGTCTTGCGGTATCCCTCGGTCACGCCGGTGACCATGTTGGCGATCAGCGAGCGGGACAGGCCGTGCAGGGCCCGGATCTCCCCCTCGTCGTTCGGCCGGGTCACCGTGATGACGCCGTCGGTCTCGGAGACCTCGATGGGCGAGGCCACCTGCAGGTTCAGGGTCCCGCGCGGCCCCTTCACGGTGACGTCGCGGCCGTTGATGGTGACGTCTACGCCGCTGGGGATGACGACGGGCGTTCGTCCGATTCGTGACATCGTGGTCCCCTACCAGACGTAGGCGAGGACTTCCCCGCCGACGCCCTTCTTGTTCGCCTGCTTGTCGGTCATCAGCCCGCTCGACGTCGAGATGATCGCGACGCCGAGCCCGCCGAGGACCCGGGGCAGGTTGTCCTTGCGTGCGTACACCCGCAGCCCGGGCTTGGAGACCCGCTTGAGCCCGGCGATCGAGCGCTCCCGGGTGGGCCCGAACTTGAGCGCGACGACCAGGCTCTTGCCGACCTCGGCGTCCTGCACATGCCAGCCCGAGATGTAGCCCTCCTGCTGGAGGATCTCGGCGATGTGAACCTTGATCTTGGAATGCGGCATGATCACGGTGTCGTGGTATGCCGAGTTGGCGTTGCGCAGACGGGTCAGCATGTCTGCGACCGGGTCGGTCATGGTCATGGCCTGATGGCCCTCCTCGCCGTGGTTTCCCGCGGGACCTGCGGCGTGGTCGGTGGGCGCGGGTCGCGCCCAGGTCGGTCGTCGGTCCGGGCGCGGTCGCGCCCGGACGGTGGTCGTGTCGCTACCAGCTGGACTTGGTGATGCCGGGCAGCTCGCCCCGGTGCGCCATGGTCCGGAAGCAGATGCGGCACAGGCCGAACCTGCGGTAGACCGCGCGCGGGCGCCCGCAGCGCGAGCACCGGGTGTAGCCGCGCACGGCGAACTTCGGCTTGCGCTTCGCCTTGGCGATAAGCCCCTTCTTCGCCACTGGTCAGTTCTCCCTAAACGGAAATCCGAGCCGCCGCAGCAGCGAGCGGCCCTCGTCGTCGTTGGTCGCGGTGGTGACGACGGTGACGTCCATGCCCCGCTGCCGGTCCACCTGGTCCGGGTCGATCTCGTGGAACATGAGCTGCTCGGTCAGGCCGAAGGTGTAGTTCCCCCGCCCGTCGAACTGCCGGTCGCTCAGGCCGCGGAAGTCGCGGATCCTGGGCAGGGCCAGGGACAGCAGCCGGTCGCAGAACTCCCACATCCGGGTGCCGCGCAGCGTGACGTGCGCGCCGATCGGCATGCCCTCCCTAAGCTTGAACTGGGCCACCGACTTGCGCGCCCGCGCGACCGCCGGCTTCTGCCCGGTGATGATGGTCAGGTCGCGGACCGCGCCGTCGATCAGCTTGGCGTCCCGGGCCGCCTCGCCGACGCCCATGTTCACCACGATCTTGGACAGGCCGGGGATCTGCATGACGTTGGAGTAGCCGAACTCCTCCCGCAGCGCGGGCGCGATCTCGGCCCGGTAACGCTCCTTGAGCCTCGGCGGCGGCGCCGGAGTGTTGTCCCGGGGCGCCGCCCCGCCCTGCTGGTCGCCCGGGCCAGCGTTCTGGCCGTCGCGGCCGCGCCGGCCCTCGCGACCGGCCCGATCCGCGCCCTGGCCGTCGCGGCCGGGCCGCGTCTGCTTGGTCTGTGCCGCAGCCATCAGATGTCCTTACCGCTCGGGCGCGAGATCCGGACCTTCTTGTCGTTGTCGTCGCGCCGGTAGCCGGCGCGGGCCGGCTTCTTGGTGTCCGGGTCGACCAGCGCCACGTTGCTCACGTGGACCGGGGCCTCCTGGTGGATGATCCCGCCCTCTTTGGCGCCCCGCCGGCCCTGGTAGTCCACTTTGGTGTTCTTCTTGATCATGTTGATGCCCTGCACCAGCACCTTCTGCCGGTCCGGGTAGGCGGCGATCACCGTGCCGTCGAGGCCGATGTCGTCGCCGGCGATCACCACGACGTGGTCGCCCTTCTTGATCTTCATTCCGGCCGGCTTGGCCGGGCTGGTCTTCTTCGTCACGCCGGACTTCCTGGTCATCACAGCACCTCCGGGGCGAGCGAGATGATCCGCATGAACCGCTTCTCGCGCAGCTCGCGGCCGACCGGCCCGAAGATGCGGGTCCCGCGCGGGTCCCCGCCGTCCCTGATCAGCACGGCCGCGTTCTCGTCGAAGCGGATGTAGGAGCCGTCACCGCGGCGGCGCTCCTTGCGCGTACGCACGACGACGGCCTTGACCACGTCGCCCTTCTTCACCCCGGCGCCGGGCAGGGCGTCCTTGACGGTCGCCACGATGACATCGCCGATACCCGCGTATCGCCTGCCCGAGCCGCCGAGGACACGGATGCAAAGGATCTCCTTGGCACCCGTGTTGTCGGCGACCTTGAGCCGCGACTCCTGCTGGATCACGTCTACTCCTGCTTCGACCCCCGGCCCGCTGGCGGGCCGGATTCGTGTCTGCGGCCCGCACGCGAGCCGGTGTCTGTCGGTGGCCGGCGCGGGCCGGCCTGGTGGTCGCGCGCGGGGTGTCTCCCCGCGCGTGTCTGCCTGCTTACTTCGCCTTCTCCAGGACCTGCGCGACCCGCCACCGCTTGGTGGCGGACAGCGGCCTCGTCTCCATCAGCAGCACCCGGTCGCCGACGCCGCACTCGTTCGCGCCGTCGTGCGCCCTGTACTTCTTCGTACGCCGGATGACCTTGCCGTACTTGGGGTGCTTGACCCGGTCCTCGACCATGACCACGACGGTCTTGTCCATCTTGTCGCTGACCACCAGGCCCTCCCGGACCTTGCGGTAGCCGCGCGAGACGGTCCCGTTCTGGCCGGCGGCGGCGCTACCGTCCTCACTCATCCTCTGCTGCCTCCTCCGCGAACTCTTCCGCCTCGCTCACGATCCCGAGCTCGCGCTCCCGCTTCACCGTGTAGATGCGGGCGATCTCCTTGCGCACGGCGCGGAGCCGTCCGTGGCTCTCCAACTGGCCGGTGGCGGCCTGGAAGCGGAGGTTGAACAGCTCGATCTTGGCCTCCGCCAGCTTGTTATCCAGGTCTTCCTCGCTCGAGCCCCGCAGATCAGCGGCGACCAGGCTCTTAGCCATCACGCCTCACCGACCTCTCGCTTGACGAATTTGCACTTCATGGGGAGCTTGTGCATCGCGCGGCGCAGCGCCTCGCGGGCGATCTGCTCCGACACGCCCGAGAGCTCGAACATGACGCGGCCGGGCTTGACGTTCGCGACCCACCACTCGGGCGCTCCCTTGCCCGAGCCCATCCGGGTCTCGGCCGGCTTCTTGGTCAGCGGCCGGTCCGGGTAGATGGTGATCCAGACCTTCCCGCCGCGGCGGATGTGCCGCGTCATGGCGATCCGGGCCGCCTCGATCTGCCGGTTGGTCACGTAGGAGTGCTCGACGGCCTGGATGCCGTACTCGCCGAACGTCACCCGGGTCCCGCCCTTGGCCGCCCCGTGCCGGTCCGGCCGGTGCTGCTTGCGGTGCTTGACCCGTCGCGGGATCAGCATGTCTCAGCCCTCCTCGCCCGGGCCGGCGCCCGTGCTGGCGGCACCCGTGCTCGGGGCACCGGCCCCGGCCGTCGCCGAAGCCTGCTCCCGGCCCTCCTGGCCGCGGTCGTCGCCCCGGTCCGGCCCGCCGCCCGGGCGGCGGCGGCCGCCTCGCGGAGAGCGGTCCCGGTCCCGGTCCCGATCCCGGCCCGGCCGCTGCCCGGCGCGCAGCGCCGCGGCGGCCGCCTCGCGCTCGGCCCGGGTCTGCGCGGCCTCGCCGCGGTAGATCCAGACCTTCACGCCGATCCGGCCGAACGTCGTGCGGGCCTCGTAGAAGCCGTAGTCGATGTCGGCGCGCAGCGTGTGCAGCGGCACCCGGCCCTCGCGGTAGAACTCCGACCGCGACATTTCCGCGCCGCCCAGCCGACCCGCGCACTGCACCCGGATCCCCTTGGCGCCGCCCTTCATCGCGGTCTGCATCGCCTTGCGCATCGCGCGGCGGAACGAGACCCGGCTGGACAGCTGCTCGGCCACGCCCTGGGCGACCAGCTGGGCGTCGATTTCGGGGTTCTTGACCTCGAGGATGTTCAGCTGGATCTGCTTGCTGGTCAGCTTCTCCAGGTCGCCGCGGATCCGGTCGGCCTCCGCGCCGCGGCGGCCGATCACGATGCCGGGGCGCGCGGTGTGAATGTCGACCCGGACCCGGTCCCGGGTCCGCTCGATCTCCACCTTGGAGATGCCGGCGCGCTCCATGCCGCGCTGCAGCATGCGCCGGATCGCGACGTCCTCCGCCACGTAGTCCTTGTACAGCTTGTCGGCGTACCACCGGCTCTTGAAGTCGGTGGTGATGCCCAGCCGGAACCCGTGCGGGTTCACTTTCTGGCCCACTAGCGGGTCCTCCTGCCGTCTGCGGCGCCTTCGTCGGACACGATCACCGTGATATGGCTCGTGCGCTTGTTGATCCGGTAGCCGCGGCCCTGCGCCCGGGGGCGGAACCGCTTCAGCGTCGGCCCTTCGTCCACCCAGGCCCGGCTGACCACGAGCGAGCCCGCGTCAAGCTGCCGCACCTGCCCGGCGTTGGCGATGGCGCTCGCCAGCACCTTGCCGACGGGGTCGCTCGCCGACTGCGGCGCGAAAGCCAGCGCCGCCTGTGCCTGGTCAGCAGGCATGCCGCGGATAAGGTCCACCACCCGGCGGGCCTTACGCGGCGTGACGCGCACATACCGCGCCTTTGCCCTCGCTTCCATCGCTCTCTCGCTCTCTGTCTTTCGCTTATCTGTGGCCCGCGCTGCTATCGCCGGCTGCGCCGGTCGTCCCGCACGTGACTGCGGAAGGTCCGGGTCGGCGCGAACTCGCCGAGCTTGTGCCCGACCATCGCCTCGGTGACGAACACGGGCACGTGCTTGCGGCCGTCGTGCACGGCGATCGTGTGGCCCAGCATCGCGGGAACGATCATGGAGCGACGGGACCAGGTCCTAATCACGTTCTTGGTGCCCTTGTCGTTCTGGAGGTCCACCTTCTTCATCAGGTGGTCGTCCACGAACGGGCCCTTCTTCAGGCTACGAGGCATTTCTCAGTGCTCCTACCGCTTCTTCTTGCCGCGTCGGCGGGTGATCATCCGGTCGCTGGGCTTGTTGGCCTGGCGGGTGCGGCCCTCGGGCTTCCCCCAGGGGCTGACCGGGTGCCGGCCGCCGGAGCTCTTGCCCTCGCCGCCGCCCAGCGGGTGGTCGACCGGGTTCATCGCGACGCCGCGGACCGACGGGCGGCGCCCCTTCCACCGGCTGCGGCCCGCCTTGCCGAGCTTGATGTTGCCCTGCTCGGAGTTGCCGACCTCGCCGATCGTCGCGCGGCAGGTGGCGTCCACCCGCCGGATCTCGCCGGACGGCATGCGCAGCTGCGCGAGCTTGCCCTCCTTGGCCAGGAGCTGCACGCCCGACCCGGCCGAGCGCGCGATCTTGGCTCCGCCGCCGGGCCGGAGCTCGATGGCGTGCACGACGGTGCCCGTCGGGATGTTGCGCAGCGGCAGGCAGTTGCCCGGCTTGATGTCCGCGCCCGGCCCGTTCTCGACCCGGTCGCCCTGCCCGAGCCCCTCCGGGGCGATGATGTAGCGCTTCTCCCCGTCGGCGTAGTGCAGCAGCGCGATCCGGGCGGTGCGGTTCGGGTCGTACTCGATGTGCGCGACCTTGGCCGGCACGCCGTCCTTGTCCGCCCGGCGGAAGTCGATCAGCCGGTACGCGCGCTTGTGGCCGCCACCCTGATGCCGGGTGGTGATGCGGCCGTGCACGTTCCGGCCGCCGTGGCTGTGCAGCGGGCGCACCAGAGACTTCTCCGGCTCACCGCGGGTGACCTCGGAGAAATCGGCGCCGCTCGCGCCCCGGCGGCCCGGGGTGGTCGGCTTGTACTTGCGAATGGCCATCTGCTCATAACTCCTATGGATCGCCCGGCTAGCTGCCCGGGCCGCCGAAGATATCGATCCGTTCTCCCTCGGCGAGGGTGACGATGGCGCGCTTGGTGTCCGGCCGCTTGCCCCAGCCGAAGCGCGTCCGGCGCCGCTTGCCGGGCCGGTTGACCGTGTTGACTCCGGTCACCTTGACCCGGAAGACGGTCTCGACCGCCTGCCGGATCTGGGTCTTGTTGGTACCGGGCGCGACGATGAAGGTGTACTTGCCGTCGTCGGCCAGCCGGTAGCTCTTCTCCGAGATGACCGGCTTGACCAGCACGTCACGCGGGTTGGCGGGCTTGCTCACGACGCTGCGTCCTCCGGCTCGGTGGCCCGTGGTTCGGTGCCCTGTGGTTCGGTGCCCTGCGGGGAATCGGTGGTCGCGGGTCCGGCGCCGGACCTCGACACGAACTGGGCCAGCGCGGACTCGGTGAACACCACATGGTCGCTGACCAGCACGTCGTAGGTGTTGAGCTGGCCCGCGGCGATCAGGTGCACGCCGCGCACGTTACGCAGGCTCATGAACGTCACCTGGTCGTCGGCGGCCGCCACGACCAGCACCTGCGCGGCCGAGGGCGCCAGGCCGGTCACGCTCGCCAGCACGGCGACCGCGTCCCTGGTCCGCGGCTCGTCGCCGTCGGTGAAGCCGCTCACCACGTGCACCCGGCCGTGCGCGGCCCGGTCGGACAGCGCGCCGCGCAGCGCGGCGGCCTTCATCTTCTTGGGCGTCCGCTGCTCGTAGGACCGGGGCACGGGACCGTGCACGACCCCGCCGCCGGTGAACTGCGGCGCGCGGATCGAGCCCTGGCGGGCCCGGCCGGTGCCCTTCTGCCGGTACGGCTTCTTGCCGCCGCCGCGGACCGCGCCGCGGTTCTTCACCGCGTGCGTGCCCTGGCGCGCCGCGGCCTGCTGCGCCACGACCACCTGGTGGATCAGCGGCACGTTCACCTTGGCGTCGAAGATCTCGGCCGGCAGCTCGACGGTCGCGTCGGTCGCGCCCGAGGGCGAGACGACGTTAACGGTTGCGGTCATCGTGCCTCCTACCGGCTCCCGGCCGGGGCCGGGGTCTTGACGGCGCTGCGCACCAGGACCAGCCCGCCGGACGGCCCGGGCACCGCGCCCTTGATCAGCAGCAGCCCGCGCTCGGCGTCGACCGCGTGCAGGGTCAGGTTGGGCGCGGTCGTGCGCACCCCGCCCATCCGGCCCGCCATCCGCAGGCCCTTGAATACCCGGCCCGGGGTGGCGCAGCCGCCGATGGACCCGGGCGCCCGGTGCTTGCGCTGGGTGCCGTGCGAGGCGCCCAGGCCGCGGAACCCGTGCCGCTTCATCACGCCCGCGAAGCCCTTGCCCTTGCTCCGCGCCGTGACGTCGAGGAGCTCGCCGGCCTCGAACGTCTCGGCGGTGACCTCCTGGCCGAGCGTGTAGTCCGAGGCGTTGTCGGTGCGCAGCTCCACCAGGTACCGGCGCGGCGTGACGCCCGCGCGGACGAAGTGCCCGGCCTCGGGCTTGTTCACCCGCCGCGGGTCGATCTCGCCGTAGCCGAGCTGGACGGCGTTGTAGCCGTCGGAGTCCGGCGTCCGCACCGCCGTGACGACGCAGGGGCCGGCCTCCACGACCGTGACGGGCACCATCCTCCCGTCGTCGTCGAAGACCTGGGTCATGCCGAGCTTGGTGCCCAGGACTCCTTTGATCTGCTTGGTCATGTCGGTGCGTCCCTCAGAGCTTGATCTCGATGTCGACGCCGGCGGGCAGGTCGAGCCGCATCAGGGAGTCGACGGTCTTCGGCGTGGGGTCGATGATGTCGATCAGGCGCTTGTGCGTGCGCATCTCGAAGTGCTCACGCGAGTCCTTGTACTTGTGTGGCGAGCGGATGACGCAGTAGACGTTCTTCTCCGTGGGCAGCGGCACTGGTCCGGCCACCTTCGCGCCGGTACGCGTCACCGTGTCGACGATCTTCCGCGCCGAGCTGTCGATGACCTCGTGGTCATACGCCTTGAGCCGGATGCGGATCTTCTGTCCCGCCATGTGGTCCTTCGCTTCCCGGGTGCTGTGGTGCCGCCGTGTCGTGCCGAGCTGTTCCGCGCAGTGTTACCTGCTACTTCGCACTGCGGCGGCCGGGCCTCGGGCGGCCCGGCCGCCGCAGTGACGGCTTGCTACTTGCTGATCTTCGTGACCCGGCCGGCGCCGACCGTGCGGCCGCCTTCCCGGATCGCGAACCGCAGGCCCTCTTCCATGGCGATCGGCTGGATCAGCTCCACGCGCATCTCGGTGTTGTCACCAGGGAGCACCATCTCGGTGCCCTCGGGCAGGTGCACGACGCCGGTCACGTCCGTGGTGCGGAAGTAGAACTGCGGGCGGTAGTTGTTGAAGAACGGGGTGTGCCGCCCGCCCTCGTCCTTGGACAGGATGTAGACCTGACCCTCGAACTCGGTGTGCGGGGTGTTGGTGCCCGGCTTGATCACGACCTGGCCGCGCTCCACCTCGTCCCGCTTGATGCCGCGCAGCAGCAGGCCGGCGTTGTCCCCGGCCTGACCCTCGTCGAGGATCTTGTGGAACATCTCGACGCCGGTGATCGTGGTCTTCTGCGCCTTGTCCTTGATCCCGATGATCTCGACTTCTTCGCTGGTGTGGATCTTGCCGCGCTCGATCCGGCCGGTCACCACGGTGCCGCGGCCGGTGATCGAGAACACGTCCTCGACCGGCATCAGGAACGGCTTGTCGACCTCGCGGACCGGCTCGGGGATGCTGTCGTCGCAGGCCGCCATCAGCTCGGCGACCTTGGCGCCCCACTCGGCGTCGCCCTCGAGGGCCTTGAGCGCCGAGACCCGGATCACCGGTACGTCGTCGCCGGGGAACTCGTAGGTGGTGAGCAGCTCACGCACCTCGAGCTCAACCAGCTCGAGGATCTCCTCGTCGTCGACCATGTCGGCCTTGTTGAGCGCGACCACGATGTAGGGCACGCCGACCTGGCGGGCGAGCAGCACGTGCTCGCGGGTCTGCGGCATCGGGCCGTCCGTCGCCGCGACCACCAGGATCGCGCCGTCCATCTGGGCCGCGCCGGTGATCATGTTCTTGATGTAGTCCGCATGACCGGGGCAGTCCACGTGGGCGTAGTGCCGCTTCTCGGTCTGGTACTCGACGTGCGAGATCGAGATCGTGATCCCGCGCTCCTTCTCTTCCTTCGCGTTGTCGATCTGGTCGAACGGAGTGAAGGGGTTCACGTCGGGGTACTTGTCGTGCAGCACCTTGGTGATCGCCGCGGTCAGTGTCGTCTTGCCGTGGTCGATGTGTCCAATGGTGCCGATGTTGACGTGCGGCTTGGTCCGCTCGAACTTGGCCTTCGCCACTGGTGTCTCCTCGTTGCGATCTTGATTGCGTGGTTCTGGTTCGGGGGGCTGTTATTCGCCTCGTGCCTTGGCGATGATCTCCTTGGCGATGCTGGGCGGGACCTCGGCGTACGAGTCGAACTGCATGCTGTAGTCCGCCCGGCCCTGGGTGCGGCTGCGCAGGTCGCCCACGTAACCGAACATCTCGGCCAGGGGCACGAGGGCCTTGACGGCCCGCGCTCCGGACCGCTCCTCCATGGCCTGGATCTGGCCGCGGCGGCTGTTCAGGTCGCCGATGACCTCGCCCATGTAGTCCTCGGGGGTACGAACCTCGACGGCCACCAGCGGCTCCAGCAGCACCGGGTCGGCGTGCCCGGCCGCCTTCTTGAACGCCATCGATCCGGCGATCTTGAACGCGAGCTCGGACGAGTCCACCTCGTGGTAGGCCCCGTCGGTCAGCGTGACCTTCACGTCGACCATCGGATAGCCCGCCAGCACCCCGAACTCAGCCGCCTCCTGGCAGCCTGCGTCGACCGACGGGATGTACTCTCGCGGCACCCGGCCGCCGGTGATCTTGTTCTCGAACTCGTAGCCGCCGCCGTCGCCGCCGGTGGGCTCCAGGTTGATGACCACCTTGGCGTACTGGCCGGCGCCACCGGTCTGCTTCTTGTGGGTGTACTCGACCTTCTCGATCAGCCGGCGGACGGTCTCGCGGTAGGCGACCTGCGGGCGGCCGATGTTGGCCTCGACCCGGAACTCCCGCCGCATCCGCTCGACGAGCACCTCGAGGTGCAGCTCGCCCATGCCCGCGATGATCGTCTGCCCGGTCTCCTCGTCGGTCCGGACCTGGAAGGTCGGGTCCTCCTCGGCCAGCCGCTGGATCGCGATGCCCAGCTTGTCCTGGTCGGCTTTGGTCCGCGGCTCGATCGCGACGTTGATCACCGGCGCGGGGAACGTCATCGACTCGAGGATCACCGGCTGCGCCTGGTCCGACAGGGTGTCGCCGGTCGTGGTGTCCTTCAGGCCCATGACCGCGACGATCTGCCCGGCGTTGGCGGTGGCCCGCTCCTCGCGCTTGTTGGCGTGCATCTGGTAGATCTTGCCGACCCGCTCGCGGCGGCCCTTGGTCGAGTTCAGCACGGACTTGCCGGCCTCCAGCACTCCGGAGTAGATCCGGAGGTAGGTCAGCTTGCCCAGGTGCTGGTCGGACATGATCTTGAACGCGAGCGCGGCAAACGGCTCGGAAACGTCCGCGTGCCGCTCGATCTCGTCCTCCTCCGAGCCGACCGCGTGGCCCTTGATCGAGGGCACGTCCAGCGGGCTCGGCAGGTAGTCCACGATCGCGTCCAGCATGGGCTGCACGCCCTTGTTCTTGAACGCGCTGCCGCACAGCACGGGGGTGACCGCGCCGGCGATCGTGGCCCGCCGGATGGCGGCGATGAGCTGCTCCTCGGTCGGCTCGGTGCCGTCCAGGTACAGCTCCAGCATCTGCTCGTCGTTCTCGGAGATCGTCTCCACCAGGGCGTCACGCCACTCGCGGGCCGCCTCGGCGTAGTGATCCGGGATCGGGACGACGTCGTAGGCGTCGCCCTTGCCGTCGGTCGGCCAGAGCAGCGCGCGCATCTTCACCAGGTCGATGACGCCGCGGAAGTCGGCCTCGACGCCCCACGGCAGCTGGATGGCCAGCGGCGTCGCGCCGAGCCGGTCGGTGATCATCTCGACGCAGCGGTGGAACTCCGCGCCGACCCGGTCCATCTTGTTCACAAAGCAGATCCGCGGGACCCCGTACCGGTCCGCCTGCCGCCAGACGGTCTCGGACTGCGGTTCCACGCCCGCGACCCCGTCGAACACGGCGACGGCGCCGTCGAGCACCCGCAGCGACCGCTCCACCTCGACGGTGAAGTCGACGTGGCCTGGCGTGTCGATCAGGTTGATGGTGTGATCACGCCACATGGCGGTAGTCGCGGCGGACGTGATCGTGATGCCGCGCTCTTGCTCCTGCTCCATCCAGTCCATCGTGGCGGCGCCCTCGTGGACCTCACCGATCTTGTAATTGATCCCGGTGTAGAACAGGATCCGCTCCGTGGTCGTGGTCTTGCCCGCGTCGATGTGCGCCATGATCCCGATGTTCCGGACCTTGGCGAGTTCCGTGGCGGTCTGCGTGGCGGCCACTGCTCGGATCCTCTTTCCTTTGCTGTTTCAGCGACGTGGTTGCGTTCGAAGAAATTTGTCTAGGTCGCGCTCGCTGTTACCAGCGGTAGTGCGCGAAAGCCTTGTTGGACTCGGCCATCTTGTGGGTGTCCTCGCGGCGCTTGACGCTCGCCCCGAGGCCGTTGCTGGCGTCGAGCAGCTCGTTCATCAGCCGCTCGGTCATGGTCTTCTCCCGGCGCTGGCGCGAGTAGCTGATCAGCCAGCGCAGCGCGAGCGTGGTGCTGCGGGATGCCCGCACCTCCACCGGCACCTGGTAGGTGGCGCCGCCGACCCGGCGGCTGCGCACCTCGAGGGTCGGCTTGACGTTGTCCAGGGCGCGCTTGAGCGTCACCACCGGGTCGTTGCCGGTCTTGTCCTTGCACCCCTCCAGCGCGCCGTACACGATGCGCTCGGCCAGCGACCGCTTGCCGTTGCGCAGCACCTTGTTCACCAGGGCGGTGACCAGCGGCGAGCCGTAGACGGGGTCGGTGACCAGCTGGCGCTTGGTCGCGGGGCCCTTGCGCGGCATGTCAGCTCTTCTCCTTCTTCGCGCCGTAACGGCTGCGGGCCTGCTTGCGGTTGCGCACGCCCTGGGTGTCCAGGGAGCCCCGGATGACCTTGTAGCGGACACCGGGCAGGTCGCGCACCCTTCCGCCGCGGACCAGCACGATCGAGTGCTCCTGGAGGTTGTGGCCCACGCCGGGGATGTAGGCCGTGACCTCGATGTGGCTGGTGAGCCGGACCCGGGCCACCTTGCGGAGCGCGGAGTTCGGCTTCTTCGGCGTGGTCGTGTAGACGCGCGTGCACACCCCGCGGCGCTGCGGGCTGGCCTTGAGCGCCGGGGTCTTGTTCTTGGCTACCTTGTCCTGCCGGCCCTTGCGGACCAGCTGCTGGATCGTGGGCAACGCGTCTCCGTCTTCTCTGCGCGCGCCGGGGGGGCGGCGCGGTATCTCCTGGGCCACGCTTTCGGCGTGACCGTCCTGCACTACACATACTCTGGCCTGCGGATTTCCTCGCCTGCCCGGCCCCCGCGGTCGGGCGTGTCCCGCTAGTCGCGGCACACCCCCGAGCCCGCAGCCGAGCCCGGGCAACGAGAAAGGGAAAGTCCTCCGCGCGTCTGGCCCACGCGACCCCCGGCCTTCCGGCCACTGGGGTCACATTCCACAGACGTGCCGCACCCGCGTGTCACGGGCACGAAGAACAAGATTACCCAACGCCTGGCGCGAGCGTCAAAGCGAAGGGTTGGACCGTGCTCCGAAGTTAACCAATCGTAGCCTGACTTCATTC
>Ga0207416_1001804_pt1 | contig 25840 bp, 24 predicted proteins | sample PaiPotPPM11metaG_FD_184107 | JGI IMG/M metagenome (GOLD analysis project Ga0207416, IMG submission 184107) | Iron sulfur acid spring bacterial and archeal communities from Banff, Canada, to study Microbial Dark Matter (Phase II) - Paint Pots PPM... ... | reverse complement strand
ATTGGCACGTCTCCAAAGCCGCAACGGGTGATAAACACAAGACCTATTATAGAATCCGCATTTCGGGTAGAAGCATACAACGACTAAAAATCACTCGTCGAACCATACCTGCTTTCGGCGCTTCAGTATGAGTTGCCCGATTGAGTTCGTCAAGGGACAACGACGAGTGTTGCCGAGTTTGCGGGATAGCTCAAGGAGAGGGTCGACCCGGTCATTGTCTGATTAGCCCCTCGCACGATGGCCGACAAGTTGGCCTGCGAATATTGGTAAACTTGCGCCGGCCCCTTCGCTGTATGAGCTTTGAGGACAAAGGTGGCAGATAGCGCGGAAGATTTGCGATTGAGCACAATAGTCGTGATAGCTCCGTCGTACGCGCGTTGCGCCCCATACACTTCGAGACCGCCAGCCGCGCCCGCATTTACTTGGATCGAAGTGTCTCCAAACTGCGAGCCCTTCCCATCGTAGTTCGGAACATCAAGAACGCAAATGCCGTCGAGTCCGATGATGGGTCGCTCAGCCCCCAGTAACTGGCGAGGTCAACGCCTTGCTGTCCGAAGAGTCCCAATCCATCGGCGGTCATCAACGTCTCGGCGAGCGTCCCCTCAGCGCTGCCCCAGTTGTACTCATCATAAGCCAGCTTCGTACCTGGAATCCGGCGCGCGGAGCGGTCGTCTATGTCACCGATAGTCGCGGCGTGATAGCGCTCGTTCCTGGGTAGTAATCCCCTAACAAGCGTTGCATGGTCTTGACCGGGTCTACTGTTGCAGAATGCGCCGGGCCTGATCGGCATACAAGGGATGGAAATGCGCGTTGAGCGAGAGCGCGTAGCGTAGCCGCCGTAGCGCCCGGGCTCGCTCGCCGTTGTGCAGTTCGATGACGGCTGTGTGGAACTGCAAGCGTGCGTCTTGGGTCCCAAGTCCACCCGCGTCTTCGGCATATTCTCTCGCCGCCTTCCATTGCCCGTGCATGGCCAGCGCCCATGCCAAGGTATCCTCGGCATAGATGTCGTGACGCACTGAGAGATCGCGACGCGCGATCGTGACCGCGCGTCCGAGCGCAATGCCATGATCGCTGTAGAAAACCGCGATCAGGCGGTCGTTGATTCGCTGAGCGTTGCCGATGCGCTCGATGGCGGCGATTAACCGCGCAGTCACGTGTGCGGCTACCTTGTCATGGAGTGCTAACTGCGCGTCGTACTCATAGCCAAGCGTTTCGGGCAGGGGATAGACATCCACGGACGCGGTCGCCTCGGCGAGCGACTCGTGCCAGCGTTTCTCTGCCCAATATAGCTTGGCCAAGCCGGCCGTCGCGTGCCAATAGTGAGGAAACATGATCAAAGCTTCTTTGTATTTGCTTTCTGCTGCAGCAAGATCGCCGGCTTCAAATGCCATCTCGCCCTCGCGCCAGTGGTACCAGGCGCGATTTTCAGCCGGTAAGTACGTGTTGGAATCTGCCTCTACGCGCGCCCGCGCGATGATTTCGCGCGCCGCTGAGAGGTTGCCGGTCAACTCCGCATAGCGCGCTGCAACCGTCCTCCAGGCTGCATTCGTCCGGCCCGGCGACATGCTGAGCAGTTTTCGGGCGTCGGCGTAGTTCCCGAGCTCCATGTTCATCGAAGCATCACCGGCGCGTGCATCATCGCTCCAGGGGCTGATCCGTACGACGTCCTCCGCGTACTGTTTTGCAAGGCGAAACTGATGTAATGCGTTGTAGGCTGACGCCAACGTCGAGTCCGCCGCGGCATTGAAACGGGGCTGATAACGTAAAGCGAGGTGCGCTTCGGCAACGGCGCGGAGCAGGTCGCCAACGTCGGGCGCCTCGCGAAAGCGTTGCAAATATTGACCCGCGAGCATGCGCGTGTCCAGCTGATTGGGGTTGCCGCGCACGTCGCTTTCCAGATCGGCGATCATCGCATTGCGATATCGATAGTCGGCCACCACTGGCGCCATCGTGCTCACCGTTGCGATGGACGTAGCTGAAGTCGTCCGTGCTGGAGTCGCACCGTGCGCGCGCGCTACGACGAAGCCAGCGGCGAGCACAACCAATGCGCTCGCCGCCAGTAGGGAAACGATTGCCATCCACCTGCCCATGCTTCTTAGTACGGCGCGTTTACGTACGGGAAGGCATTGCTATAGCTCTGAAACGTGCCTTGACCACTGGAGAGGTTATCGTCGCTAAGACACCAGGACTCGTTCCCGTCATCCGGCGCTCCGCCGAGAGCTGACACGGTGTTACCGAAGATGATGCCGAGCGATGTCTTGATCGTGTCGTCGTTGAGCCACCGACCGCCGAACTTCGAGCCTGTAGCTCCGCCCGTCTCCACGCCCAAATATGCCGCGCACGGAGCATTGGCCGGGCCGCAGCCAGCGACGCTTTGGCTCAAGTCCACCTTCATCTCATCGGGGATGAGCACCGAAACGATGAAGGCCGCCGTTGCTGAGCTTCGGTTTGCCACGCCGCCAGAGCCAGGTGGCCCGAGGAACGTGGTGATCGCGCCCTGGAGCGCCGAGTCATTGGTAGGTGCGCTGCGATTGGTCTGGTCGTGGTTGCCGAAAGCCTCGAAGGCTTCCTTAATGGCAGGCCGCGACAAGCGCTCGATCTGCTGATATTGTGCGAGCGGCGGCAGGTTGTTGCCAGCGCTGCTGTTGCAACCCGCAAACGCGAGAGCCAGAGTGCAAACAGCGAAGGTTGTAATCAGCTTGCTCTGCATGTGCTTCATTCCTCCTAGGAGCCCGAGGTCGTGCTGGTTGTCGCCCAGACACCGATAACCGGGTGCGCGGCGTTGATCAGTAAAGATTTCGGGACCTCAATGACGATAGTGATGACGTTGAACTTGTTTGACGACAGAGCATCTGACGCAGGCGTCAGGCTGCAGCTTGTCTTGTGGAGTGTGTTGAAGCCAGCCGTAAAGCCGTTAAAACTGGAGGCGGTGGCTCCGCCGCACGGGACCCCAAAGGCGTTGCTGAAGGGTGCGTGACAGCCGAAATAACGATCGGGAATCACGTTGAAGAAGGTGAGCAGATCGAAGAAGAACGGATCTTTCGTTGGCCCGACAAAGACCTTGAGACCATTTGTTTGAGCGATTCCGCTGCGATCGTTGAACTTCACGCTCCCGGTTTGCGCTACGAACGTGGAGTTCGTGCCGGTCGCGTTGGGTTTGGCGGGCCCGAAGACGTTGATTGTTTGGCCCGTGCCGGCCGACGTTGGTTGAAGTTGCAGCACGAGATCTTCCACCCCATCCCCCGTGTTGTCGATCTTGAACTGGTACATTACGGCCGGATCGAGCGCGTCCATGCCGACCTCACTATGCGTGATCAGCGGCCAGACATCCATCTGCAAGACGATGTTGTTTGAGTTGTCCGGAGCCTGGTAGGAAAACACGTCTGTGATGTCTGCGGCAGGACGGTTAACTGTCGTAGGTGAGTCTTGATGGTCGGAGCCGCGCACCGGATGCGCGGTGTACAGAAGAATCGCACCGGAGATCGTGGCTAGCCCCATCACTCCCAAGATGCGAAGGACATTGCGTTTCATAGATTCGCCTCCGTTGTTGCAAGGTTGCAAGCCGCACCGAGCGGATGTTAGCGAGCTTTCGAGCGGCGGCACCTGCGCGGCTAACGATTGACGTGTCGAATCGGATGATGCGATCCCAATCGTGCTGCTATGCGACGATGAAAAAAACGTCCAGGCGAAAACCCCCAGGAGAGCAGCAACCAGGAAGCCGCTGACCGCGAGATCGGGCACGGGTGAGTGCCAGCCGAATACCTCAACAAGTTCGTAGAGTCCCACGATGAAAGCTAACGCGGTGACTGCCACGATCCACGTGCGCGTAAACCGAGCGAGTTCGAGAGGATGACGAGTGCACAAACGATACACGAGGATGCTATCGAGCGTATCGGTTACCGCCATGCCAAAGCAGAACGTCAGGCCTACGAGCGCTCCGAACAGCAGGTTAGTGGTGCTGGTAAGGGCGAGCGAGAAGGCCGCGATCTGGCTTGACGTGTCGAAACCAAGGCCGAACAGCAGGCCGATGGGAAGAGCAGCAAGTGGCGTTGACGCCGCTCTCAGAGCACCCGGCAGCGCCGCAAATTTGAAGCCGGCGACCGCTCCGGCGCGGTTGGAGGCTAGTTGGCGCACGTTGAGTGCCCCGATCGCGAAGAGGGTGAGGATGCTGACCCAGGTACCAGCGGTTTCGAGAACGTCGCGATGAGCCGTGATGTGGCTGCCAAGCAGACCAGCCAGTGTCGCGATCGACAGCACCATCACTGAGTGCCCGCCCGCAAACAGAGCGCCGACGAAACGAGCCAAGCGAGCGTGTGCGCGCAAACTGTTTCGAGTCAGATTGTCGATGGCAGCGAGATGATCCGGGTCTGCTCCATGACGCAAGCCGAGGACGAATACAGAAAAGGCGACCACCCAAAATGTCGCGTGGCTGCCCGGGTGCCAGATCACGTCGCCTCCCGTCGGCTCATCGCCGGGTGATCGTGGCCGGGCGTCAAGGCGTAGCCGACGATAGCGGTGACGACCAAAGTGGCCACTGCCCAAAACGAGACCGCGACAAGGCTTGCGGCTGCTTTGGCTACCATGACCGAGCCGATCGAAGAGATTACGACGGCTGTGAGGAGCGGTGCGTGCCGCGCGATACGGTCGAAACCGCGGCGCTCAGACAGCCACGAGGCGCCGCGCACGAAAACAATTCCAAGCGCAGTAAGCGCGGTCGCGAGACCGATGCTGAACGCCACGACGACGAGCAGCCCGTAGCCAACGCGATGCAACGTAAGTGCTGTCAGCAACACGACAAGCGCCGCAGGACATGGAGCAATATTCCCGCTCATTGCGACGAGGATGACGCTACGAAACGACAGTCGGCCATCCTGAGAATCGAGAAGCCGGTGATCGTGATCGGAGCGGCCGTGCACGTGGCCAGAAGAGCCCTGATGTCCGTGACCGTCACCATGGTCGTGCGCAGCACCGCGCTGGTGCCTAACGTAACGTCCTAAGGCCGAAGCGCCGAGTATGACGACGAGTGCACCAGAACCGAGCGCGACCCAGGGATAGACGTTTTCCGGCACGATGAACTGAGCGAAGGCCAACAACGCGACGCCGAGCGCCACGACTCCGGCCGTGTGCGCGAGCGTGAGCGACAGCGCTAAGAGGACCGCCTGCATGGGCGTAGCGCGGGCACCGACCAACGACACAGCTAGTAGCGTTTTGCCGTGACCCGGTTCGAGCGCGTGAAGCGCGCCGAGGCCAATCGCGATAAGCAGCGTGAGCATTGCCACCACCAGATCCGAGCTGCCTCTAGCGAGCCTGTCCGAAAGGACGTTGGAGCGTGCTTGTGAGGGTGATCCGGCAAGCGCTAGAACCATTGGATTGTCCGTTGCAACGCGCAGCGCGTGAGCATCCGGCGCGAGTGTGAGACTAACTGCCGTGACAGCCTTCGGCGACCCCAAGAGCGCGTTGGGGTAGGCGCGCAGCTCTTTGGTCGGTTCGGTCTGAGGCGCGACAATAATGTCCTTCCAACCGATGCGCCCCGAATAGTTATCGTCGATGACGTCGAGTCTCTTCGGCGGAGTTTGACGTGGATACGCGGCGCGAAACGTATCGACAAAATAGAGCGTAGGTAGACCGCCGGCGCCCAACCTGGTCGAAACGTTGGCAACGGTCGGCTTCAGCCTCAGCCGTTGACCGTCTGCTTCCACTATAAGGTTGGCGCTGATGACTCCGGTTTCACTCTCGCCCCAGTCCTTTAGGCGCTGCGCGGGCCGAGAAGGGTCTATACCGCGTTCAGCCATGATTTGGAAGGTCGGAATCTCTGCAATATCCAGGATGTAGCGGATGATGGCCTCATGCCGGTGCAGCGATATCTTGGCCAAGTGGTTGATGGTGAAGTTTCCGAGAGGGTGCGCGGCGGCGGGAGCCTCAAGCACTCCCAACGCGACGATTACGGCAAACGCCCAAGCGAAACACCGCAACTGCTCACCAGCCTTTCCATCATCGCAAACCGTATGGTGCCTTAACGGAGGAGGTGGGCAATCGGATTGAGAGCCGTTCGCGCAGTTCCTACGATAGCCAAGCTCGCGAACTCAATATTTGTATAACCAAACAATCGAACCGATTGCTTGCTATGTAGCAGCCAAGCAGCCTTAGACTTGCTGCGGGACAACATTTTTTTGCTTGTTCGCGGGTTGTAATGGTGAGGGCTCTATATTTGAATCGCGGTCGAGCTCGGACAGAGACACTTTACCAAATTCAACAGCTGGGCGCCGCAAGAAAAGGATGGTGTCCTCCAAATGAAACTTTGGAAAATCGCATTCTCGATTGCTCTGCTGGCTGCGATGGCGCCCGCGCTTGCGGCGGCGGCATGGCCTTCCCATACTGTGCTGGTCTCAGGCTCGGGCTGGGCGGCCACCGCCACTCAGGCGGTCCCGATCGGCAGCGGTCGAATGGGAACGACTTTCATGACGGGCAGGCTCTCCGAGTCCGTACCTTTGCGGATAGTCGTTGGGTTGGGCATGCGCGACCGAGTCGGCGCACACCAGCTATTGATGCATCAAGTCACTCCGGGTGATCCGCTCTTTCATAGATTCGTAACTCCCGCCCAGTTCACCGCATTGTTCAATCCGACGCGCGCGCAAGCGCAAGCCGTCGCTGCTTATCTCCAACGCGAAGGCTTTACCAACGTCAACATTGAGCCGAACAATCTTCTTGTGACCGCCACCGGTTCTCCATCACGAGCCGAGGCAGCATTTCACACGGCCATTCGCGCAACGGTCGCCAATGGGGAAGTCATCTACGGGAACGTCACGCCTGCGCAGGTTCCGGCTCAGCTGCGGGGATTGGTCGTCGCAGTGCTCGGACTAACGAACGCCTACAGAATGCATCCCCACATTAAATTGAGAGATCACGCTCAAAGTAGCCAAACATTCATTAGTCCTACGCTCAACCTGGGAATGCAATCCGCGGTGACGCCCGCGCACACGCCGCCGCCGTGCTCCACGGTTTCGCCGACAGGCGTATGCCTTATCGGGATCTACGGGCCGAAGCAATACCAAGTAGCCTACGACGCGTGTTCATCGTCGTGTACCGGATACAATACCTCGGTCGCCGTGATGGCTGAGGGCAACGTCAGTCAGGTGGTCAAGGACCTGCGATACGCAGAGACATATTGGGGTTTGCCCCAAGTGCCGTATACTGCCAAACAGGTTGGAGTGTCAAGTCTCGATACCGCTGGTCTGGATGAATGGGACCTAGACACTCAATCATCAACGGGTATCGCGCAAAGCGTAAAGCATCTCTACGTCTACTACACGACGACGTTGACCGACTCCGACATCACCCTTGAATACAACCACTGGGTTACCGACGATCTCGCGCAAGCCGGCAACTCCTCGTTTGGCGAACCTGAAACATTGGCGTACGCGGATGGCTCGATGCTCGTCGATGACGAGATGTTCAACCAAGCGGCATCTCAGGGCCAGACGATGTTTGCATCCACCAGCGATAATGGCGAGGGATGCTCGACGCTCGTTGCAACTGGCGTCCCCGTGACTGGCGCGCCCGAGCCCTGCTATCCGGCTGTGTCGCCATACGTCGTTGCGGTTGGAGGTACAACCCTCGACACGAAAGCGGTCGGCACGCAGCCTGGAGCCTACTACGGCGAGCACGCGTGGGTTGCGACTGGCGGCGGTTTCAGCACCATCGAATCTGCACCGTACTGGCAGTACAACGGCATCGTTCCCGGGAGCCCGGTCCTGGCCACTGGTCTTGCGGCACGAGGCATTGCGGACATCTCGATGTGCGGCGACAACAACGGTTGCCCCATGTTCATTTTTGTCAACGAACCAGGCAACGCAGAAGTTGGCGGAACGAGCCTCTCATCGCCGCTCGCGATGGGCGTATGGGCCCGTCTGCAAACACAACACAATAATTCGCTGGGCTTCGCAGCGCCTGTATTCTACGGTGTATACGGCTTCTACGAACCGTGTCCGAAGGGCTCAACTGCGTGCTCACCGATTCCCGCGATAGAGCCTTCGCACGATACGTCTGCGCTGCCACCGGACACGACGGCGCCCATCGGCGGTTTCCACGACATCATCTACGCATTCAACGGCGTTACAACACTACCGGGATGGGACTCGCCGACTGGCCTAGGAACAATTGACATCTGCGTCATGCAGAAAGACATCGCGAACTCCATCTTCTCCGGACACTAAGAAGCGAGGGACACCAAGGGGACAAGCGGAGTCGGCCGCCTCACAGCGGCCGACTTCGTTTAGTGAACGCGGAGAACCGTTGCAAGGACGCCGGCGAGCACCCCACATATCACCACGCAAATAGCGACAAATCCCAACACCCGAGGTGGAAATGCTCGTCGAACAATCCATATCGACGGTAAACTTATCGCAGGTAGCGTGACGAGGAGCGTAGCCGCGGGTCCCACACTCATCCCGTGCTGGAGAAGCACTTGAACGATAGGGACCTCTCCGGCGGTTGGAATGACAAAAGCCGTGCCAACAGCGGACAGCGCGATAATTTCCGCCAACCCGTGCCCGCTAATCGTGAGACTTGTCGGGAAAAGCCACGCGCGGGTTGCACCTAGCACCAACACCACGATCGCATAGCCCGGTAACAGTTGGTAAATCTCGATCCAAAGCTCCCGAAGCCACGCAATCACGAGCCCCCCGAACGAGCGTTGCGGATCCTCGATCGGCGCAAGCGCCAGCTCCCTTGAAGCTTCATGCGCGAGCGAACCGTGTGTCAGGCGGTCGGCATACCACGCCACCACAAAAACGAGCAAGATTCCAAAGAAAAGACGCAAGGCTGCAAACTGCCACGACAATACAAATCCTATAAAGACGAGAGTTGCTGGGTTGAGGAGCGGATTTCCCAGAAAGAACGCTAGCGCGGCCCCGATCGAGGTTTGCTGCTTGCGGAGGCCCACTACCAGTGGGCCGGTGCAGCACGTTCACATCATTCCGGCAAGGGAGAAAACCCCAGCTAGCGCTACCGATGTCGACCGTGTTTGGCCCAGCAGACGATGCAGCCAGCGGCGCGGTACAAAAACCTGCAGCGACGCGCCGAGAATAAGCGCCAGAGCTATTGCCTTCCACACCGAGCTAAAGTAAGCGACTGCATAGCTCCATGCCGCTTGCCATCCAGCAACAGGTACCTGGGCGACCTTGCCGCTGACAATAGATACACCGATGTTGTGATGCGTCGCCGCTATATGTGCTTTCAGCCAATACGGTGACCACTTCACCAAGAAAAGTCCGGTTGCGGCAATCAGCACAAATATGGCTAACCCGGCAAGGAGCCGGATTGCCGGAGCTCTATGATTTTCAAACTGCGCTTCGCGAGAAATTGACATGTGTATTATCCTAAAAAGCTTGGGCAATGATTTGCGGCGGTTCTTCAGATACAAAAAACTGCGCTTTATACAGACTCGCATAAAGGCCGTTACGCTTCAACAGCTCAGCATGCGTCCCTGATTCAACAATACGCCCCTCGTCGACAACGTTGATGACCTCGGCGCGCAGCACGGTCGAAAGCCTGTGTGCCACCACAAGGCTCGTTCGCCCGCGCATCAACGGTACCAGAGCCTCCTTTATGAGATGCTCTGACGTAGAATCCAACGAGCTTGTCGCTTCGTCCAAGATCAAAATACGGGGATCTTTGAGCAAGACGCGCGCGATCGCGATGCGCTGACGCTCCCCGCCCGAGAGCTTATGACCGCGCTCGCCGACCACTGTTTGGAGACCTTCGGGCAAGGTTGCGACAAGCTCGTAAATATTCGCCGCTTTGCAGGCTGCGACGAGCTCCTCGTCCGTCGCATCGACCTTGCCATATCGCAAGTTCTCCGCAATAGTCGCGTGGAAAAGATAGGTTTCTTGCGTCACAATACCGATGTTGCGGCGCAATGAAGCGAGCTGAAGATCTCTGACGTCGTAGCCGTCAACCAGCACCCGGCCCTCTTGCGGATCGTAAAAGCGAGGCAACAGCTGCATAATCGTGGTTTTGCCCCCGCCGCTTGGGCCGACGAAAGCCACAAGCTCACCCGGCCGAGCGTGAAAGGATATGCCATCCAGCGTCCAGCGATCAGACGTGTATTGAAACCGCACATTATCAAACGCAATGTCACCGCGAGCTGCACCCAAATTGATCGCATCCGGACGTTGCGATGCCTCAGGCTTCATATCAAGGTAGTCAAAGATGCGCTCGAATACCGCAAGCGCGCTCACCAGCTGCACTTGAACCCCGATGAGCGCCGATGCCGGACCATACAAGCGTCCTAGGTACGCCACGAACGCGACGATCGTGCCGACGCCGAGTCCACTGCGAATCGCAAGCCAACCTCCGCTGAGCCAAATAATCGCAGGGCCGATGACAATCAGCGCACCGATGAGCGCCATGAACCAGCGGCCCACGAGCGCGAGACGGATTTCCAGATGCATGAGGTCGGTGCCGGCCGTGTGAAAACGCTCCGCTTCTTGCGGCTCGCGCACGAAAGACTTGATGAGGGTGATTCCCGACAACGACAGCGTCTCTTGGATGAGGCTCTCGATGCGGTCACGTTGCTCTCGCGTACGCTTGCGTACTTGGTACATTGCCTTGCCAACTGGTCCAAGTGGAATAACCATGAGCGGCACAACCGCCATCGAGAGGAGCGCGAGTCGCCAGTCGAGGAGAAAGATCGCAACAACGGTTGTCAGGATGACGATCAGGTTGGTCGCGATTGTGACCAGCGTTCCGGTTACCACATTGTCGACCGCATCGACATCGTTCGAGACACGATTCATGATCTCGCCCGTCTTTGTCGACGTAAAGAAACCCAGCGACATGCTGTGCAAATGACGAACAAGCGCATCGCGCATATCGCGCATGATGCCTTCGCCGACAAATGCGTTGAGGTACCCCTGCCAGCCACCAATTGCACTGGCGATGAGCGCAGCCGCCACCATGCCCCCGACGTACAAAAACAACAGGTGCACGTTCTTGCCTGCAATCGCGCCGTCGATGATGAACTTCGTGAGCAGGGGCGGAAGCTGTCCAAGAACGCTGATGATGAAGATGCAAATCAGCACGAAGAGTTCTTGGCGCCAGTACGGGGCAAAATAGCGTAAGATGCGGCGCCAGTCGATATTCCTCGGAGGCTTCGGATCCTGTCCGAGGTTCATACCGTGCATTAAGTACATGGGGGAAGCGCCGCCAAGCATACCTTTTATCCAAACGAGCTAATCAGGTGATGTCGGCCTACTTCTTTTCGGACTGACCACGAACCCGCTACTTGCGCTCCAGCGTGCCAATGTCGCTATCAGCCACGGGCAAATGTCCGCTGCGTAAAGACGACGCGGCACCGTGATCTCCTTTGAGGTATGCATCCCAAAAAATGAGGGTTGCCTGAACGACATATTCGTGGATTTGATTGATGTCGCGCGTTTGACCGCGCGCGACGATTTGAGCCACGGCGCTGGACGCCGGCTCATCGGCGAACGAGAAGTGATTTGCGCCATCCACGACAAGATTGTATTTGTCTCCCGCGGGCATGCGTTCGAACGGGTCGCGCCGCCAGCTCGCCGGCTGTCCCTGCGCAGCCACGTCGTTCGATCCGTACACCGTCATGGTTGGATGAACGATGTGGTCCCAGCGGTGAAGGTCAGCCTGCGAATACATGCCTTGGGGCGAAATCGCGATAAACGCTTTGATGCGATCGTCGACAACCGTCGTGGAACCGCCGGGGACAGTTGCGCCATCGAGCACAAGGGCGGTCCCAGCGCCCATCGAGTGTCCGGCCATCCCGACGCGCGACAAGTCTACCAGACCCGCGAGTTCGGGAGCCTGCTTCACAATAGAATCAAATGACGAAATGATGAGCGAGTCGTCGCGAGCGTTATCGGTGAGCTGCGTTGCGCTGACCGCTTCGCCGCTCCGTATGCTGCCTGGACCCATCGCACGCAAGGCGGATCGATCGCCGCCATGATGCGTCGGCAATACAACGACATACCCAGCCTTGGCCCAGCCCTCTGCGAGGTACCGATAACCGTCTTTGTCGGCGCCGAAGCCATGCGAAAATATAAGCAATGGCTCGGAGTGCTGACCCACGGGGTAATAGATTTTCAACGGAACATCGCGATTGCGGGCTGCATCGTGCAGCGTGATCGAATCGATCGTTTTGATTTCATAGTTGGACGTGGCGGCCTCGCAGGCAACGTTCGAGATCAGAATACTGACAATCCCTACGAAGATCGGCCATACAAAGGTACAACGAGTCACACCTCACACGTTAGGAAGTTATAGGAGAAGTACCCGCGAGAAACCGTGAGAGGTACGTGAGACGTAAATGAAAGGAAGAGCCGGGGACCTTTGGTAATCGTTGCAAATCAAAATGCGGCTCTCGATGAGAATAGCGTGCGTGTTCATGGCGGTCATTGCGTGCACCGCGTCATGCTCCCAACCGTCTCTCGGACCTCACGGCTCGTCCAGAACGTTGACCTTTACGGGTTTGGCAGGGGAACCCGACTCGCTCAATCCGTTGGTTTCTACTTCATCGGATCTCTACGATTTTAGCCACCTCTACATTTCGCCGCTCCTTGAAGTTGACGATCGCGGGCGCTTCATACCCGAGCTAGCCAACCAGGTGCCGACAACAGCGAATGGCGGCATCTCAAAAGATGGTCTGACGATTACCTACCATTTGCGGCCGCGGCTCAAATGGCAAGACGGCGACTCGCTCACGTCGCACGATGTTCTCTTTACCTACCGCGCGATGATGAACCCCAGGAACAACGTGCCGACGCGAACTGGGTACGATCACATCGCGAGCGTGACAACACCTAACGCTCTCACAGTCGTTCTGCATTTGGCGAAGCCATTTTCTCCGATCCTCGCGTACTTTGAGACCGCGCAGGGCATCACCGGGGTCTTACCAGCACACGTGCTCGAACACTATGCGGATCTCAACCGCATTCCGTTCAACGTCATGCCGCTAGGCTCTGGCCCGTATCGCGTTGTCGAGTGGCAGCATGGCGATCACGTGACGCTGACAGCAAATCCGCTGTATTGGCGCGGTAAACCTCACATCGATCGTATCGTGTACAAGATCGTGCCGGATCACAACACGCAAGTGCAAGAGCTCAAGACTCGCGAGGTCGACGCGTACTTTAACATCGACCCACAGCTCGTGCCCGACGTGCGTAACATCTCAGGGCTGATCCTTACTTTTACACCGATTGTTGACTTTCACTATCTCCATTTTAATCTGCGCGATCCGATTGTAGGTGATGTGCGTGTGCGGCGCGCGATCGCGCTCGCAGTCGACAGGTCCAAGCTCGTTCTGGCAGCGACGCATGGAGCGGGCATCGCGGTAGACGGCGATCAGCCGCCGCTCAGCTGGGCTTATGACGCGACCCTCCCGCATCTGCAGTACGACCCCGACGCCGCACGAAGATTACTTGACGCAGCGGGTTGGAGAGCAACCGCGAACGGTGAGCGAATGAAATCTCACACGCATCTCACAGTGCAACTCGCGATATCGCCAACCGGAGTTGGAGGTTCGCGCCTGGTTGCAACGGTGGTGCAACAAGATCTGCGCGCGGTCGGAGTCGACGTCCAAATCAAAGAGTATCCAGCATCTCTCCTGTGGGCCCCAGCGCGCAGCGGTGGCCCGTTGATGTCGGGTCATTATCAGATGGCCTACAGGGCATGGTGGGTGCTCGGCCCCGATCCGGACGACTCGTGGAACCTCGCCTGCGACCAAATCCCGCCCGCCGGCCAAAATATGTATTTTTGGTGCAACGCGCGTGCCGACGCCGCAATGCACGACGCCCTCACAACCTTCGTAATCGAGCGGCGAAAACAGGATTACGCTGTCGTGCAACGAGAGCTGGTTCGGGACTTGCCGTTAGTTATGTTATGGCAGGTTAGACGGCCGGACGTCTACACGCCGCGCCTCAAGGGCGTCTCGCCCTCACCGGGCGGCTCAACGTTCTGGAATGCTTGGTCGTGGAAACTCAATTAGCACAAGGGTAGGGGCGTTAGGTGGTGGGACCTGGAACTATCTAGACGTCGGCCTCGTTAGCAGGCAAGAGAGGGCTCTGGGTGCGGTGGCTCAGATAAGCAAGTCCGCGGTCGGGTGAACCCGGCAAACTAGCCCGCGGGAGGGCTCAAATGAAAAATCCGGTTCTGTGGCGAGGGGCGACCCTGGCCTTTGCTTTATTACTTAGTCTCATCGTAACTATGCCGGCACGAGCCGATTCCAACGGCGTCGCCCGCATCAGCTTGCTTAACGGGTCTGTCACACTCCAGCGCGGAGACTCAGGCGATGTCGTGCCTGCGAGCATCAACGCACCGCTCACCGTCGGAGACTATCTATCGACCACCGGCAATTCACGCGCCGAGGTTCAATTCGACAACGCCACGTTCGTGCGGATTGCATCTGACTCCCAGCTTCGTTTTACGCAGTTAAATCCGACCGACCACCAGCTGCAGCTGGCTGCCGGCACTATCGAACTTGGGATCCTGCGCCTGACGGACGCCCACCCTCAAGTCCAAACGCCTTCCGTTACCGTGCGGCCAGACGATGTCGGCAAATACCGTGTCACCGTGACGTCTGACGGAAACACTCTTTTCACGGTTCGCTCTGGGCGCGCGGATCTCGTAACATCGCAGGGATCGCAGACGGTCGGCTCGGGTCAGACAATTCAGATTTCTGGCTCTGCTGCGAATCCGCAGATCCAGCCAATCGATACGATTGCGTTTGATGATTTCGATCAATGGAATGACAATCGCGACCAATATGCGCAAAGCGCTCTCAACGACCCGTATGCCAACAACGGTATCGTCGGACTCGACGATCTTGGTTCGTATGGTCGATGGCAGCAGGATAGTCAATACGGCAACGTTTGGGTTCCAAGCGATCAATCTCAAAACTGGGCACCATACCACGATGGCACTTGGGTGTGGGAACCGTACTGGGGCTATACCTGGGTCAGCTACGAGCCGTGGGGATGGGCGCCGTATCACTATGGCCGATGGTTCTACTCGGCTCCGTACGGATGGGCGTGGTACCCGGGACCCGTCGATATCGTCCCCGTCTACAGCCCTGCGTATGTCGCGTTCTTCAGCTTCGGCGGCAACGGTTTTAATATCAACGTCGGCTTCGGCAACGTCGGATGGCTGCCGCTTGCACCGTTCGAGCCCGTCTACCCGTGGTGGGGACCCAATGTCGCCTACAACAACATCACCAATATCACGAACATCACCAATATCACGAACATTACCAACATCACAAACATTACGAAAATTTACAAGGATTGCGACGCGCCGAACGCCATCGCTGCGGTCACCGTACGCGACTTCCAAAAGGGCGAATTCAACCACCACTTTCTGCCGGTTCGCACGAGCGATCTCCAGAAAGTCGCTGTTGTGAAAGGTGAAGTCCCGATCGCGCCCACAAAGGCAAATCTGCGACCGTCGATGCACCTGCCAGCGGCCATTGGAAAGCTCGACCCGATTGCTCCACGATTCCACGCCTTCCCGGTAGCACAAACTCGGCCGGTGCAACAGGGAAACACAGGGCAAACAGTCTCAGCGCCGATCTTGCGCAAGCCCACGGCGACGCGAACGGATATCGGACTTAAGACGAGGCCGCAACTGTCAACGCATCCCGTAGCTTCTTTGCCCGCCAAACCGCTCCCGACCCAGGGGCTGCATGCTCAACCGCTTGCTTTGCATCTCCAACCGCAAACTGCATGGGACCGCTTTGCAGCGGCTCGCGGCGAAACAAATCGCGCTGGCGGAGCGCTGCATGCGACGGCACCGGTTGCGCGAGCAATCTTACCTGCGACCACGCGAGCGAGCGCGCCGACTGTATCGAATCTGCCGGCCGTGTCGAGCCACCCGGTCTCGAACGTCTGGAGCCGCTTCGGTCAAGACCCAGGTGTGAGAATCTCCGCTAGCAGCAGCGGCACCGTCCACGAGATGCCGACTCGCACGAATGTCACCCCACGCGACCTGCCAACTCGCACAAGCGTGACACCACAGCAGCCGTGGAGCCGTTTCGGTTCCAATTCTAATCCTCCGCCGCCAGCGAAGGTTCGAACGACAACTGAGCATGGCTACACAGCATATCCGAGTTACCCGAGAGCGACCGTGCCATCTCCTCGATCGGTCGGTCAACGTAGCGGGTCTGCGAGCTACAACTCATCACCCTACCAAGCTCGGGCGCCGTATCGTTCACCAAGCTACGGCTCGCAAGCGCAATACGCCACACCGCGAACGCAGTATGCGCCGCGCAGTTCCCAGGCTTACCGCACGTATCAAAGCCCGGGCGGAGCGTGGTCAGGCCGTGCGAGCTCGAGCCGCACCATAGAACACGCACAACCAGCGAAGCCGCATAACGGCTAGCATAAGACCACAAGTAATCGGGAGCGATGCACGGCGTCGCTCCTGATTTTTTTCGTGGTAGCGCTACTGGCCAAGAGCTGCATTTTTCAAAGACCCCAACGGCGTGACCATGGGTTGCGACACCCGCCAAAGGGCTAGTACTGCGGTCGCCCGAAATTTTATAATTATACGATGAACAAGAAAGCAGACAAGAAGCTAACAAGAACACCTTCTCAGCTCATCAGTCAGAGAATCGCAGAACTTGGCGACTGGCGTGGAAAAACGCTTGACCATGTGCGCAAGCTCATCAGAGAGGCGGATCCAGGAGTCATCGAAGAATGGAAATGGAGGGGGGTTCCGGTTTGGTCTCACAATGGGGGCATCTGCACAGGCGAATCATACAAGGATCATGTCAAGCTGACGTTTTACAAGGGCGCTTCCCTGAGGGATTCTGAGCACCTCTTCAATGCAAGTCTGGACGGAAATGTGAGACGCGCCATCGATATTCATGAAGGCGACAAGACCAATGAATCAGCTTTCAAGAATCTAATCCGCGCCGCTGCAAAACTCAACGCATCAGGAAAGAAGAAGCGGTAGTGATGGCGCCCGCGCGCCATCGCCATCGATTACACTAGGCCGTCACGTTGATCGGGCTCTTGCGCGCCCAGCTGCGCAAGAACTCCGACAGCCGGTCCATGGCGCGCGGATACCAGTCTTGCCCAACGCCGAATCCGATCCGGACATGATCGGGGATGCCGAAGCAGTCGCCCGGCGCGAACAGCAGCCCATCCGTCACCGCTGCTTCGCAGAAGGCTTGGGCGCTTGCCCCCGATACAAGCCAAGGAAAAGCGATCATGCCGCCTTGCGGCTTGATCCACTGCAGCACGTCCGAGTTCGCGGTCAGTACCTGATCGAGAAGTTTGAGGTTGGCCGTTGCCACTTCGCGAGTGCGCTTCCAAATGACGTCACATTGCCGCACGGCAATTTCGGCGAGGAACTCGACAACGGGAGAATTGGAAATCGTAATATATTCGCGCGATGTCAAATAGGCCCGCCGGCGCTTCGCATCGCGCTCGATCATCCAACCCAATCGCAAGCCGGCGAGCGCGAACGCCTTCGAGAAGTCTCCGATCACAGTTGCGTGCGCCAGGCGAGCGGCGGACGCAGTTTCACGTCCATGATAGATGGGATGATACACTTCGTCTGCGACGAATTGCACGCCGCGCTCAGTGGCGAAGTCGTGGAGCGTCTGCAACTCGGCGTCACTCAGCGTCGAGCCAGTCGGATTGTGAGGCGAATTCACGAGGATGAGTTTGGTCCGAGCGTCGACCAGGTCGGCTACCTCGTCAAGATCGACGCGGAAGTCATTGTCTCGCCCCACGCGGTAGGAGCGAATCTCAAGACCAAGGCTTTCGGGGACCGACTGATGTGGAGGGAAGCAAGGAAACGGAACAACGACGTTCGCGCCGGGCTCTGCGGCCGCAGAGAAGACGTGCGTCAACGCTTCGGCTGCGCCAATCATGACGAGCACTTCTTCAGATGACACACCCTGCATGTGCGCGATAGCTTCGCGAAGACCACTTGCACCAGCCGACCTCGAATAAACGACGCTCGAATCGAGCAGGCGCTCAAGGCTACCGGGAGCCGCGAGCTTCAACAGCTCGCCCACTTTCCAGACGGGCCCGGTGCTGCCGGCTAAGTTGAACTCGACGGGAGGCTCAAGGTGCTTATCGATCCATTCCTCGAGCAGAAACGCTTTCAATCGCATGCTTGTCTGATTCTAGATTTTTTGGTGCCATCCGCTAAATATGACACTCGCTGGCACATTTTGCATCGTAAGATAACGAGGGTGAAAAACATGAGACGTTATTACGAAGAACTCTTGGGTGGCAAGCACGCGCGAGGCCCCGACATTGTCAGTGGGGCCGTGTTTGGGATCTCGGGCATGCCTGACGGTGGCTGGTATCCGAGCGGTCGAGCGACATATTCCGTCAGCGATATCGAACCGCTCACAACGGCACAATCGCTTATCCGAAGGCGGCTAGCGACATTCTAGTCTGAAGTAATGCTGAATCAGGCGGAGCAAACCCCGCCTGATCCAAAACGCTCCTCTGGTAAAACGTGCTAGTTCAGTGGTTGTCGCGCGTAGCTGTTCAGATCGCTCGCGTCGTATTTTAGAAGAATCTCTTCGGCCATAGGACGGCTCACGTCACCCGAGGGCAACGCAATCGCGATGATTGCTCCGCCTCGCTTGACCGCGTCCTCGTATTTCGTCGCAACGTCATGCGGCACGCCCTGATCTTTCAAATAACCGGTGAGCGCCCCGACGGCAGCACCCGCTGCTGTTGTGCCCACAAGCGCGCCGAGAGCGGTTGCAAGCGCCCCAGCTCCAGTCACAAGTCCCAGACCCGGGATGAACAGCGACGCAACAAGTGCCGCCGCACCAACGGCAGCACCGATCCCTGCACCCTTCGCAGCTCCTTTGGCGGCGTCGTGTCCGGTCGTGGTTGTGACGCCGGCTTTTACGTGGCGCTCGACACGATCGGGATCGCGCGCGCTCTGGTCGTACGCACCTGTCGTGGCGACGACGCTGAGATCTTCCGGACGCACACCGCGGTCCAGGAGCGCTCCCGAAGCTTTCTCGGCATTCCGATAGTCGACAAACGACGCATAGAGTGTTTCTTGCATGCTACCTTTCCTCTTGACGGGTTCGATGACGAGACGTCATCGGCTAGATAGATTCCCGCATTGACGCTTGCCAAACAGCTCTACACCGCTCTACGACCCGTGAGAAGATTATAAATGAGAGCGATCACCGCTACGACTAAGAGAATGTGAATCAAGCCGCCGCCGAAATGCAAAAGCACACCGAGCAACCAGAAAACGAAGAGAATCACGATAATAGTCCAAAGCACGCCTGCCATCGCCGCCCTCCTATTAAGACAAAGACAACATCATCGATGATACCCGTTTTAATTACCACGAAACAAGAAAAAGGTATAAGAATGATGCAGCGCTATGATGTGGCTATTGTCGGCGGAGGCGCGGCTGGCCTCAGCGCGGCACTTGCGCTCGGACGCGCCTGCCGGACGGTCGTCGTATTCGATGGCGGGCAACCCCGCAACAACGTCGCTCGCCACATGCACGGCTTTTTGTCGCGAGAAGGCATCTCGCCGCGCAAATTTTTATCAATCGCGCGCAGTCAGTTACACCGGTACCATAACGTACAGTTCAGCAATGACCGGATCCAGAATGTAGAAGTCGCAGCGACCGGATTCAGCCTGGCTGCCACGCATGGAACTCCGGTTCTGACCAACCGAGTTGTGCTGGCAAACGGTATTCGAGATGTGTTACCGGCAATAGGGAACATCGATCAATTCTGGGGCAAGAGTGTTTTTGTTTGCCCATTTTGCGATGGCTGGGAATTTCGAGAACAAGCGATCGTGGTGTATGGCGCTGCGATCAAAGCCGTCGAGCTCGCAAAGGAACTCATGGCGTGGACGCAAGACATCGTGATCTGTTCGCCCGACGCGAGCAGCCTCTCTCAAGAGCAACGCCGTTGGCTTTGCGCTGCAAACGTCGGTTTGCGAGAACAATCCATTGAACGATTACTCGGGGAGCGTGAGTCACTACACGCGGTGAGACTCTCGAACATGGAGATCGTGCGCTGCCGCGCGCTCTTCTTGACCGTCCCAGCCCGACAAACGTGTGCACTCTCAAAAAAGTTGGGTTGCGCAACTCTTCAGGACGGCTCGCTCATCGTGGATGAGTGGGGCAGAACAACCGTCCCCGGGTGCTACGCTGCGGGTGACGCGGCGACGTCACTGCATCAGGTGATCGCAGCGGCAGCAAGCGGCACGCGCTGTGCCGTCGCAATTGTCCGCGATTTTACAGATGAGCTCGCGGCGCGAGTCACAAACGGCCCCGTTGGAGCGCCGGTTTAGCGGCTATAGTGGCTGACGATGTCGCGCGCACGCGAGAGTACTTTCTCACGTAGTTCCGCTGGCTCGACAATCTCGACCTTGTCTCCCCATGCGACAAGCTGATGGATGGCGGCGTCTTCCGCGGGGAATACAACTTTGACGAGAAAACCGTCGGATATCCGTGCTTCATCAATGACGTGAGACTCCCACGACCCTGTTATCTCGTCAACCGCCTCAGAGCCAACGCGCAGCAAGACCGGGTAGCCTGTCACGCTCTCCTCGAATTTCACGGTCCAATCGCGCCAAAACGAAATGAGGTCGAAGCCGTCGGGGCGGACAAATTGGTCGTCGGTCTCGTCGATCCCGATGATACGCTCGGCGCGAAAGGTTCGCATTTCGTTGCCCGATCGCGCGACAAGATACCAAATGCCGGCCTTTGCAACAAGGCCCAGCGGTTCGATGACGCGGACGCTCGGCTTTTGATTTCGATCTTTATATCGAAGCCTCACACGGCGATTTTCCCAAATCGCTACCCGCAACGCTGCCAGATGTTCGCGCGGTTGCGTGGGTTGTTTCCAGCGCCGATGGTCGAGATAGATTCGGTCGCGCATGATTTCGATAGCTCGTCGCTGCGCGTCGGGCAGCGCGCCGGCGAGCTTCTCAAGTGCGTGCGGCCGCTTGTCCTCAATTCCGACGTCCGCTAACAGGCTGTCGCCTGCGATGAAGAGCGCTCGTATTTCGTCTTCATTGAACTGCGTCAGCGCTTTGCGGTAACCGTCCGCCAAAACGATGCCGCCTAAAATGCCGCGCTCCGCATGCACGGGCACGCCCGCTGCGCTCAAGGCATCGAGATCCCGGTAGATCGTACGCTGCGAGACTTCGAGCTGTTCGGACAGCTCGCGTGCGGACATCCGGCCCTTTGCCTGCAAGAGCAATAGCATCCCGAGTAGCCGTCCGGATTTCATTTGCACACAACTATGCCATATATGACACTCCGTGTCAACATTCGGCGGTTATGATCGCTCTGGCATTGATGTATTAAATTGAAAGGAAGGCTCTCATGCCCACAGCGACCAGCATACAGGCCACCGGTATCGACATCCACGCGTATCTCGTGAAGGATCCAAAGCGGGCCATCAACTTCTACCGAACGACGCTTGGTCTCACCCCGTCGTGGGAGTCGGAGCAAGGCGCAGAGTTTGAACTTGCGGATGGTGCAACTTTCGGAGTTTGGAAAATGAGCGATGGCAGCTGGCATCCGAGCGCCGGCGTGTTCTTTGCGGTGCCCGACATACAGGAAGCCATTGCCAAGCTGCGCTCGCAGGGCATCAAGTTTCAGAGCGAAGAGCCCTACGATTCTCCGAGCTGTCGCATGATCGAAGTCCAGGATAGCGAGGGCAATTCATTCATGCTGCACCAGCGCAAAGAGCTATCATAGAGGGCCTTATAGTCAAAGGGCCCATGCCAAACGGAGCCGCTCGCTTCAAAATCTAGCGAGCGGTTGTCTTTTCGGTTGCGTTGCTGGACGGAAGGGTAAAATCTTTCCAGCCCATGCGGACTCGAAAATTCAGATGGCTCGCCATCGGGCCGCCATTTTCAACCTCACCTACCTCACGCTGATCTTTAGACTGGAACGGCCCCGGTCGGCAGTCGCCCGCACTGTGTTCTCAGCGGCAGCGATGAATTACGGGCTTGAGCGAACCCTCCACATCGAAGAAGTCAATCTGGCGTTCAACTCTAACGGGCAGCCGACGCTCGAAGTGCGCAAGAACTATGGCAAGAACGTGTACGCGCTCTACAGGACGACCCTCGTTGCGCCACCCGATAACGAAGTCGGCATGACGTGCGCGCTACGCGACGCGCTCGAAGTTCAGTTCCTTGAGAAGCAGAATACCGCAGGTCAAACGCAGTGGCAGCAGGGCCAATACACAACCTTCCGCGTGACCTACAGCCTTCCTCAAAAACAACCCAAGTATCGCAAACACGCGCCGCCCATCAAATAATGTAGCGGCCGACCGTGCTGTCGACCGCAAAGGCATCTCTGCACGGTTCGAACAATTGACGGACCTGTGGCTGCGCTCAACGCGAATGATAACCGCCTGGAGCTCACATGGCGGGGAATCATTCTCGGTGCTCTCATCACGCTTGTGTTCACGGCCGCCAACGTCACCCTTGGACTGCGGATCGGCCTGACGTTTGCGTCATCCATTCCGGCTGCCGTCATCTCAATGGCAGTCTTGCGAGCATTTCGCAACGCGACCATCTACGAAAATAATATTGTTCAAACGATCGCGTCTGCGGCTGGAACTTTGTCGTCAATTATCTTCGTGCTCCCCGGACTGGTCATGGTCGGATGGTGGACGGGCTTCCCGTTTTGGGAAACATTTGCGGTATGCGTGTTGGGCGGAACGCTCGGCGTTATGTACAGCGTGCCGCTGCGGCGAGCGCTCGTATCGCAGTCAAATTTGCCGTATCCCGAAGGCGTTGCCGCTGCCGAAGTTCTGAAAGTCGGCGTCGGCGCTCGAGGCCAAACGGCAGCCGCGGTCGAGGAAAACAAGATGGGCTTGCTCGCGCTTGGTGGCGCAGCACTTGTGTCCGCCGCCTACGCGCTCGTTGTTGCGGGTCGCGTTTTTACCGACACTGTCGCCGGCTACTTTCGTGTGGGCGCCGCGGCCACGGGCATCGGCGTCGGCATGTCGCTCGCGCTCGTCGGTGCGGGTCACCTCATGGGTATTTCCGTTGGCATCGCGATCCTTACAGGGCTCGCAATCGCCTGGGGCGTGCTCACGCCGCTGCTGACGGCGCTCCATCCAGCAGCTGGACCGGCAGCTGCGGTCGCAGTCTCGGTCTGGCACGACCAAGTTCGCTTCATGGGTGCGGGCACGATCGGCATCGCAGCGATATGGACGATCGCGAAGCTTGCAAAACCAGTTTACTCGGGTATCGCCTCGTCAATCGCGGCGTCGCGGCGGTTCGCGGAGGCAAAGGGCGACACGAGCGTGCTCCCCCGCACCGAGCGCGATCTGCCCATAGGCGTCGTGGCGCTTATCAGCCTCGCGTGCTTCATCCCGCTAGCCTTCCTCTTCGCAATCTTTCTTCACGGCAGCGCTCTCGCCCCATTGCTCGTGCCGCTCATTATCGCGGGCGTGCTGTATGTCGTTGTCGCCGGATTTTTTGTTGCCGCGGCGTGCGGATATATGGCAGGCCTCATCGGCTCGTCGAACAGCCCTGTCTCGGGCCTCGCAATCCTCAGCGTTATTGGAGCAGCGTTGCTGTTGCTCTTTGTCGCCAAGACTTCAGGCATGACGGGAGCGCCCGCACTCGTTGCCTACGCACTCTTCGTCACCGCAGTGCTCTTGAACATCGCAACGATATCGAATGACAATCTGCAGGATCTCAAGACCGGTCAACTCGTGGATGCGACTCCGTGGCGCCAGCAAGTGTCGCTCATCGCCGGCGTCCTCTTCGGATCGCTCGTTATCCCGCCGATTCTCTCGCTCTTGAACAAGGCATATGGCTTCAGCGGCGGTCCGCATGCTCTTCCGGCACCGCAAGCAACATTGATTTCCGCTCTGGCAAAGGGCGTCATCATTGGGCAAGTCAGATGGGACCTCATCGGCTATGGCGCCTTGATCGGCATCGCCGTGATCGTCGCCGATGAAGTGCTGCGCGCGAAAACACGTTACCAGCTGCCGCCGCTCGCAGTCGGGCTGGGGATCTATCTGCCCGCTGCAACGACGGCCGCCGCGGTCGTTGGATCAGTGGTCGGGTGGCTGTACAATCGTTGGGTTGAGAAACGACCGAATCCGGATATCGCCAAACGTCTGGGCGTACTCGTCGCATCCGGCTTGATCGTCGGCGAAAGCCTTTTCACGGTGCTTCAGGCAGGCACGATCGTCGCGACAAAAAAAGATAACCCGTTTGCGGTAGTCGGCGATTCATTTCAAACCGTCGCGCTCCCGCTCAGCGCTGCCGCGTTTATTCTTGCGATCGTTCTTCTGTATCGCTGGAGCGCTCACTTGGCAGAGCGCGTACGGACCTAGCCGTAGATTATATACGCCTACGAGCTTGAGATAACCGTGACTTGTTGATCTGGGTTAGCGTACGCCGTAAAGACCATATCAGGGCCAAGCTCGATGCTTTTCGCCTTGGCGAAGGTGTCGGCCATGATGCCGCCGGCTCCAATCGTGAGCGGGCCATAGCCTTTGTCGGTCTTGGCTGCCGCAAGCGTTAAATGTTTGCCGTCGGCGGCCGTGATCCAATCAAACTGCACGACAACTCTTGCTTTTGATTTCTTCGAGGGCTGCGTCACCGCGACGACGTGACCTTCACCTGCCTGACCCGCGAACACGACGACGCGACCCTGCACGAGCATTGGCTGGGCGGCAGTGAGCGCAAAAGTTTGGCCGGCGCTTGCCGACGCCGAAGATAGCGAATTAACGAGATGAACGCTCAGGGTTGTTCCCGCTGGGACCGGCATCGAATACGCGGCTCCGAGCGTCGACATCGCGAGGACGCCCACGGCAACGATCAATACGGGCGAAAAACGGTGTGGTTTCATGCTCTGGTTATTCAACACCAGGGGCCCAAACCACTTGTGAACAACGACTGACGCGCAGGTCGACATGTACTCGCCGTCACAGCGGAGGAGCCGATAGTCATGCCAACACGCAAGGTCTTTCTTGCAGCTGCTATAGCTGCGGCAGCCGCAGCGTCGGGGTCGCTTTCGCACGCCGCGGCGAACGCAGCCGCAAGCCCGGCACCTACACCGACGCCGGCCCCATCGGGCCCAACCAAGCCTTCGGCACTCGCTCGCGAACTCGCGCGATCGCTTCAACACGACTTACCCTCGGCTCGCTTATCGGACGCAATGACGGATAGGATCGCCTCTGACATCCAAGATAACTTCGCGATAGGCAAAGCCTTTCGCAATCGCAGGGATCGGAATCTTCCGCCGCCGGACTTCGTGTTCGCAGCCGATGACGAGAACCGGCCATGAGCGAAAAGATCGCCTTCGCTTCAATTGACACCCTCGGACGGATGCTGCGCGCTAAACAATTCTCATCGGTCGAGCTGACGACGCTATACCTGAAGCGGCTGCAAACATTCGGACCACGGCTCAATTCGGTCGTCACGATCATGGCCGATCACGCGCTAGCACAAGCAGCCGCTGCAGACAAGGAGCTCGCCACCGGAAAAGATCGCGGGCCGCTGCACGGCATACCCTATGGTGCGAAGGATCTGTTGGCCACGAAGAACGCACCGACAACGTGGGGCACGACGATCTACCGGCATCAGATGTTTGACCACGATGCCACCGTTATCGAGCGGCTGAGCGGCGCAGGCGCCGTGCTCGTCGCGAAACTTGCGATGATCGAACTTGCCGGCGGCATGGGGTACAATCACGCGAATGCGGCGTTTACCGGGCCGTGCAAAACGCCGTGGAATACCGACTATTGGAGCGGCGGATCATCAAGCGGTTCGGGCGCAAGCGTCGCGGCCGGGCTCGTGCCGTTCGCTATCGGCTCCGAGACCGA
>Ga0207416_1001803_pt1 | contig 25842 bp, 21 predicted proteins | sample PaiPotPPM11metaG_FD_184107 | JGI IMG/M metagenome (GOLD analysis project Ga0207416, IMG submission 184107) | Iron sulfur acid spring bacterial and archeal communities from Banff, Canada, to study Microbial Dark Matter (Phase II) - Paint Pots PPM... ... | reverse complement strand
GTGCACGGCGGCACCGAGCGGCGCCCCCTCCGTCCGCTCGGTGCCGCCGTGCACGAGCCGCGATTCCACGGAAAAGTCAAAGTCAGATTCCACCCTCTCATTCTCCTCCAGCGACTTCAGGCTCCGCCGACAGCGCCCCACAGCTCCAGCAGCCAACCCGAAGCTAGGTTAGGGCTAACTCTCGGTGCCGAACCAGCCGGCTGATAACAGCAAGAAGCGTCGATTGCTTAGATTACTGCCGCGACACGCGGGCGGATGTTCCGGGCATCACCGGCCGGAACGCCGAAACTAGATCCATGTATGTCCGCGTGGGAAGCAGCCCGGCCCAGGACGCGCCTGAGGCGGGGGACGGCGAGGCCCCGGTCGATCACGACGCCGTCGGGCCATCCGGTGGCGACCGGTCCGGTGACGGCGCGGTCCGCGGCGGCCTGGCGTGGATCGGCGAGCAGGTGCGGGCGGCGCGGTCGCTGCTCGACCGGCCGCTCACGTCGTACTACCTCATCGCGGGCATCACTACCCTGCTGCTCTGCCTCGGCCTCGTCATGGTCCTCTCGACGTCGTCGGTCGTGGACCTGTCCAACGGCGAGTCACCGTACCAGGACTTCATTTTCCAGCTGCTCGGCATCCTGGTCGGCGTTCCCGTCATGTGGGTCGCGGCCCGCTGCCAGCCGCGGCTCTTCCGCGCGGCCGCGTACCCGCTGCTCGCGGTCTCCGCGATCGGGCTCTGCCTCATCCTCATCCCCGGCGTGGGAGTGCACGTCAACGGGGCGACCCGGTGGATCGCCGTCGGGCCGGTGAACGTCCAGCCGTCGGAGATCGCCAAGCTCGCGCTCGCGGTCTGGGGCGCGGACCTCCTCGCCCGCAAAGAAAAGCTCGGCATGCTCACCGACTGGCGGCACATGCTCATGCCGCTGCTCCCCGGCACCGGGGTGCTCGCGCTGCTGGTGATGGCCGGCGACGACCTCGGGACCACGTCGATCCTGCTGATCGTCTTCCTGGCGCTGCTGTGGTTCATCGGCACACCAGGCCGCGTCTTCGTCGGCCTGCTGATCTTCATGCTGCTGGTGCTGCTGCTGCTCGGGGTGACGCAGAGCTACCGGCTCAAGCGCCTCACCGGATTCTGGGACACGACGAGCTCCAGTGCGAGCGGCGTCAACTGGCAGTCCACCCAGGGCAAGTACGCGCTCGGGTCCGGCGGGATCTTCGGCGTGGGGCTCGGCGCCAGCCGGGAGAAGTGGCTCTGGTTGCCCGAGTCCTCGAGCGACTTCATCTTCGCGATCATCGGCGAAGAGCTCGGCCTGATCGGCACGCTCTGCGTCACGGCGCTGTACGGCGGGCTGGCCTTCGCCGGCCTGCGCGTGGCCAGGCGGGCACCGGACACGTTCAGCAGGCTGCTCTCCGGGACGATCACGGTCTGGATCGTCGGCCAGGCCGTCGTGAACATCGGCGCGGTGATCGGGGTGTTCCCGGTCACCGGCGTGCCGCTGCCCCTCGTCTCCCAGGGACTGTCGTCGGTGCTGGTGACGATGGTCGGGCTGGGTATGCTCATGTCGTTCGCACGGCGGGAACCGGGAGCGAGCCAGGCTTTGGCCGCACGACGCCACTTCCCGAGCGGCCGCGCTCTAAGCTTGCTAGGCCAAGGGAAGAGACACGGGCCATAGCGGGTTAAGTGCCGGAATCCCCGCGAGCCAAAGCGCGCGCCGACGTTTTTGGACGCCAGCAGCGAGGGAGCGAGGTACGAGTGACTGAGCGACGAGGGAAAAAACGTCGGCTTCCGAGCGCGCGGAGGCGAGCGGGGGAGGTACTGCGATGAGGGTGGTGCTAGCTGGCGGCGGGTCGGCCGGTCATATCGAGCCAGCTCTTGCGCTCGCCGATGCGCTGCGGGAGGCGGACAGCGGGATCCAGGTGACCTGCCTCGGCACCCAGCGGGGCCTTGAGACCCGGCTGGTGCCGCTGCGCGGCTATGACCTCGAACTCATCCCCGCCGTGCCGCTGCCCCGCTCGGTGACGCCGCAGCTGCTGACCGTGCCGGGGCGGCTGGCAGGCGCGGTGCACGCCACGGGGAAGATACTGGACCGGGTGCAGGCCGACGTGCTCGTCGGCTTCGGCGGCTACGTGGCGACTCCCGCCTACCTGGCGGCCAAGCGGCACAACGTCCCGATCGTCGTGCACGAGGCCAACCCGTCGCCGGGCATCGCGAACCGGCTCGGATCGCACCTGACCACGTACGTCTTCACCGGGCAGCCGGAAACCAAGCTGCGTAACTCCAGGTACCTGGGGCTGCCGATCAGGCGGCAGATCGCCGACCTGGACCGGTTCGCGCTCGGCGACAAGGCGCGGGCGCACTTCGGGCTGCGGCCCGACCGGCCGGTGCTGCTTGTCTTCGGCGGCTCGCAGGGCGCCAAGTCGATCAACCGGGCCCTGGCGGGCGCCATCGGCGCGATCAGGAGCGCGGGCGTGCAGATCCTGCACGTCACCGGCCCGAAGCACCTCGGTGAGAGCCAGCAGGCCGACGGTGCCCTGTCGGCAGGCCCCGGTCTGGCCAGCACGGTCAGTGCGGTCCCGTACGTGGTGCTGCCCTACGTGGACCGCATGGACCTGGCGTACGCCGCCGCGGACTTCGTGCTCTGCCGCGCGGGGGCGATGACCTGCGCGGAGCTTACCGCCGTCGGTCTGCCGGCCGCCTACGTCCCGCTGCCCATCGGCAACGGCGAGCAGCGACTCAACGCGCTGCCGATCGTGCAGCGCGGCGGCGGCCTGCTCGTCGACGACGCGGAGCTGAGCGCCGACTGGATCAGGACCGCGCTGCTGCCGGTGCTAACCAACATCGACCAGGTGGCCGGGATGTCAGAGGCCGCGGCCGCGCTGGGCCGCAGGGACGCGGACCGCTGGCTGGCGAAGGCGGTCATCGAAGTCGTCGCCGCGGAGCGGTCCAGCCGGCCCGCCACCCAGGCCGGCGGCGAAACCGCCGCGGCCCGGCCGGCCCCGGATCCCGCGCGGGCGTGGCAGCAGGAATCGCCGCCGGGAAACCTGTTCACCCCGCGCACCACCAGGCAGCCGCCGCCCCGGGAAGCGCCAAGGCCGCAACCGCCGGGCGGCCACCCCGGGTCTGGCGGCGGCCGCCACCGGCACGCCCGGTGACGGCCCCACCCGACCGAGGACCGGAGGAACCGCGATGGTCCTGGTGACGCCCACCGAGCCAGTACCGCTCGATGAGCTTGGCCGGGTCCACTTCGTGGGCATCGGCGGCGCGGGCATGTCCGGGATCGCCCGCATCATGCTCGACCGCGGCACCGAGGTCTCCGGCAGCGATTCCGGCGCGTCGCCTGCCCTGGACGAACTAGCGGCGCTCGGCGCGCGGGTGCACGTCGGCCACGCGGCCGGCCAGCTCGGCGACGCGGACACGGTGGTCGTCTCGAGCGCGATCCGCGAGTCCAACCAGGAACTCGCCGAGGCGAGACGGCGCGGCCTGCGCGTGCTGCACCGGGCGGCCGCGCTCGCGTCGCTGATGTTCGGCCGCCGGGTCATCGCCGTGACCGGCACCCACGGCAAGACGACCACCACGTCGATGATCACGACCGTGCTGCTCGAGGCGGGAACGGGGCCCGCGTACGCGATCGGCGGCCTGCTGGCCGCAACCGGCACGGGCGCCGCCGACGGTCCTGGTCGGGACTTCGTGGCGGAGGCGGACGAGAGCGACGGGTCGTTCCTCATGTACGCGCCGGACGTTGCCGTCGTCACCAACATCGAGGCCGACCACCTGGACAACTACGGGACCGAGCAGGCCTACCGCGCGTCGTTCGCCGACTTCCTCGGCCGGATCAAGCCCGGCGGGCTGCTCGTCACCTCCGCCGACGATCCGGGCACCAGGGATCTAGCCGCCCGCGCACGGGCGCTCAACGTCCGCGTCATCACGTTCGGCGAGTCGCCGGGCGCGGACTACCGGGTCGGCGGCGTGACGGTCAGCGGCATGGAAACCACGCTGAACATCCGCCGCGAAGCGGATAACAGCAAGAAGCGCGTTAGCGCCACCGACGCCGTGGCAGAGAGGGCGGCTGTCGACAGCAAGCCGACGCCGTTCGGGACAATCGACCTTGATCTTGTGCTCGGCGTGCCCGGCCATCACAACGCGCTGAACGCGGCCGCCGCGTTCGCCGCCGCCGTCGAGCTCGGGATCGAGCCGGCCAGGGTCGCGGCCGGGCTGGCCGGCTTCCGCGGCACCGCGCGGCGGCTTGAGCCGAAGGGCGAGGCGGGCGGCGTCCGCGTGCTCGACACCTACGCGCACCATCCGACCGAGCTGGCCGCCGACCTGCGGGCCGCGCGGGACATCAATGCCGCCGGCGGGAGGGTCATCGCCGTCTTCCAGCCGCACCTGTACAGCAGGACCAGGATCTTCGCCGCGGAGTTCGGCGCTGCGCTCGGGCTCGCCGACGAGGTCGTGGTGCTCGACGTGTACGCGGCGCGCGAAGATCCGGAGCCCGGGGTGACCGGCAGGCTCGTCGCGGACGCCGTGCCGGGCGAACCAGGGTTCAGCGGCACAGTGCGCTACGTTCCCGAGTTCGGCGACGTCCCCAAGGTCGTCGCCGCGCTCGCCGCGCCCGGCGACCTGGTGCTGACGATGGGCGCGGGCGACATCACCCGGATGGGACCGCTCGTGCTCGCGGAACTCGCGGACGGGACGGGCGCGCGGGGAACGGGCCGCTCGTGAGCGACACGCCGACCGCGCCGGCCGACGCCGTGCTGAACACGGGGCCCGTCAACCCGGGGCCTGCCTCGGCCAAGCGCGCGCGGGCGCGGCGGCCAAGGACGCGCTGGCGGGCGGCGTTCTTCGCGCTCGCCGGGGCCGCGCTCGTGGGCGGAGTCGGCTGGGCGCTGCTCGGCAACCGGGTGTTCGTCGTCCGGTCGGTCACCGTCACGGGGACGCACCTGCTCGAACCCGGGCAGGTGATCGCCGCGGCCGACGTCCGCCTCGGCACCCCGCTGCTGAGCGTGAACCCCGGGGCCGTAACGCGCCGGGTGGAGGCGATCAACGACGTGGCGTCCGCCAGCGTGACCGAGGACTGGCCGGATCACCTGGTCATCACGGTCACCGAGCGCGTACCCGCCATGGCGGTCAAGATGGCGACCGGCCACTACGACCTCGTCGACCCGGGCGGCGTGATCGTCACCTACGCGAACACGAAACCAGCCGGCCTCCCGGTGTTCGTGACCTCGCTGCCCGGCAGCGCGCTGCGCGGCAACCCGGATGTCACCGCCGCCGCCGCCGTGCTCGCCGAGCTGCAGCCCGGGCTGGCGCGGCAGGTCGCGGAGGTGCGCGCCGCTGCGGTGCCCGCGGGGCCCGAGCAGGTGACGCTCAGCCTGCGGGACGGCAAGACCGTCCAGTGGGGCAGCGCGGGCGACGCCGCGCAGAAGAACCGCGAGCTGTCCATCCTGCTGCCCGGGCGGGTCAGCGACGTCGACGTCAGCACCCCCGGCACCGTCGTCACCAAATAGCGACATGCAGGCATGGGCCGCGTGGCTAGTTGACCACGCTGCCTCACCACCCTACTGTCCCTATCAATCGTTAGGAAGATAAAACTCTAAATCTCAACCTGAAGGTGAAGCCTGACGGCCACCACGTTGCGGTTCCGCAATTACGGTTGGCGCCGGGCCGTCACCAATGGCCGCAAATTCCGTAGGCTTAGCAACGGGGCGAGCACGGGCCGTCCATCCTGATGGCGAGGGTGCGGCGGCCGGGGCGGGCGGCCAGCGGCGGCACCCGCCAGGCAAGGTAGCAAGCGAGCGGAAAGGTACCCTCCTCGTGGCAGCACCGCAGAACTATCTGGCGGTCATCAAGGTCGTCGGAATCGGCGGGGGCGGCGTTAACGCCGTCAATCGCATGATCGAAGAGGGACTCAAGGGCGTCGAGTTCATCGCGATTAACACCGACGCGCAGGCCTTGCTGATGAGCGACGCGGACGTCAAACTCGACGTCGGCAGGGAACTGACCCGCGGCCTCGGCGCCGGGGCGAACCCGGACGTCGGCGCGCGCGCCGCCGAGGACCACCGCGAGGAGATCGAGGAGGTGCTCAAGGGCGCCGACATGGTCTTCGTCACCGCGGGCGAGGGCGGCGGCACCGGCACCGGGGGCGCGCCCGTAGTCGCGAGCGTCGCCCGTTCGCTTGGCGCGCTGACGATCGGCGTGGTGACCCGCCCGTTCGGCTTCGAGGGCAAGCGCCGCGCCGTGCAGGCGGAGACCGGGATCGAGCGGCTGCGCGCCGAGGTCGACACGCTCATCGTTATCCCCAACGACCGGCTGCTTTCCATCTCCGACCGCCACGTGTCGGTGCTCGACGCGTTCAAGGCGGCCGACCAGGTGCTGCTTTCCGGTGTCCAGGGCATCACCGACCTGATCACCACGCCCGGCCTGATCAACCTGGACTTCGCGGACGTGAAGTCGGTGATGTCCGGCGCGGGCTCGGCGCTGATGGGCATCGGCTCCTCGCGCGGTGACGACCGGGCGGTGGCCGCGGCGGAGATGGCGATCTCCTCGCCGCTGCTCGAGGCGTCCATCGACGGCGCGCACGGCGTGCTGCTGTCCATCCAGGGCGGCTCCGATCTCGGGTTGTTCGAGATCAACGAGGCGGCGCAACTGGTTTCCAACTCCGCCGCGGTGGACGCGAACATCATCTTCGGTGCCGTGATCGACGACGCGCTCGGCGACGAGGTGCGGGTGACGGTGATCGCGGCGGGGTTCGACGAAACGCGGTCCGGCCGGCCGGCCGGACCGACGGCCGTCACCGTTACCCCCGGCCGCCCCCCGACGCCGCCGCAGGGCGCCTCGGGCGACGGTGCCAACGGCACCGGGTCGAACGGCGGCGCGGGCGGCTCAACCGGCTCTAACGGCGGCACGGGCAACTTGAGCAACGGTGCGGTGAACAGCGACACGGGGAACGGCGCCAGGGCCGGCCACCCGCCGGCCGTCAGCGCGCCCGTCACGGCCGCTTGGGCGGGGAACGGCACCGGGGCCCGCGGTGACGGCCCCCAGGCCGCCGAACCGCCGTCAAGCGACCCCGCGCCGAGCGCGGCGCAGGCCCCGGCCGCGTCGAGTCCGGGTACGGCGGGCACGTGGTCCGTGCCGGGTGCCGGGCAGCCGGGCCACGCGGGCCAGCCGGCCGTCGCGGAACCGGTCGCCGAGGCGCCCGCGTCCGACGGCGCCTCCGGCTACGTGCCTGCTCCGGTCTCTTTCGTGTCCGAAGACGACGGCTACGACTCCGGCCGCGGCCCAGATGCCGTGCAAGGGGGCGCCGCCCAGGACAGCGGCCAGGGGTGGAGGGACTCCGGGCGCCCAGGCAAGCAGGACAAGGTCTTCGACGTGCCGGCGGGGCGTCGCAGCCCCGTGGTCTTCGAAGAGGAAGACGACCTGGACGTGCCCGACTTCCTCAAGTGACTCGTCCCGACGAGCTATCCGGCCGCCTGGCGGCCACCAGAAGCCGGATCGCGGCGGCCTGCGCGGCAGCGGGACGGGATCCGGCCGAGATCACGCTGATCGCGGTGACCAAGACGTATCCCGCCGCTGACGTGCTGGCGCTGGCCGGCCTCGGCCTGACCGACTTCGGCGAGAACCGTGACCAGGAGGCGGCGCCCAAGGCCGCCGAGGTGGCGGCCGCACTCAACGCGGTGGGAGAGGCCGCCCCGGTGCGGTGGCACTTCGTCGGCCAGCTGCAGAGCAACAAGGCGCACAGCGTGGCCGAGTACGCGAGCGTTGTGCACTCGGTGGACCGGATCCGCCTGGTGCGGCACCTCGGCGCCGCGGCCCGGAGCACGCCGGGTCGAAACGTTGCCGACGCGGCCCTCGTCTGCCTGGTCCAGGTCAGCCTGGATGGCGACCCGAACCGCGGCGGCGTGCCCGCCGACCGGATGCTCGAGGTCGCGGAGGCGATCGAGGCCGAGCCGGCGCTCGCCCTTGGCGGGCTGATGGCGGTGGCGCCGCTTGGCGAGGACCCGTTGGCGGCGTTCGCGCCGCTGCGCGAGCTCTCCGCGGCAGTCAGATCGGTCAATCCGTCAGCCGCCTTCGTCTCCGCGGGCATGAGCGCCGACCTCGAGGCCGCGATCGAGTGCGGCGCGACACACCTGAGAATTGGTACGGCGTTGCTCGGCGATAGAAGGCTTCCCGTCCTGTAGTGTCCGACGCGTAAGCCACTTGAAAGCTGTTCGGTACGCGGCGACGCGACGGGCGTGGGCACGACGGAGGACTGAAGGATGGCCAGCGCGATGCGCAAGATGGCGGTCTACCTTGGTCTCGTGGAGGACGATCGCCGCTACCAGGATACGTACGACGCCTACGACGAGTATGACGAGTACGACGAGGAGCAGGCCGAGGTGATGGAGGCCGCTCAGGTCCGCGCCGATTACGGAGGCTACGTGACCGAGCCGCCCCTCGAAGCCGCACCGCCGCGGCAGGTTGAGCTCGCTCGTATCACGACACTCCACCCGCGCACTTACAATGAAGCCCGGACCATCGGTGAGCACTTCCGCGAAGGCACCCCGGTGATCATGAACCTGACCGAGATGGTCGACAGTGACGCACGGCGGCTCGTCGACTTCGCGGCGGGACTGATCTTCGGCCTGCGCGGGTCCATCGACAAGGTCACCAACAAGGTCTTCCTGCTCTCCCCGGCGAACGTCGAGGTGACGGCGGAGGACAAGGCGCGCATCGCCGAGCGTGGCTTCTTCAACCAGAGCTAGCGAGCGCACGGTGAAGGGCTGCGCGCGGCCGCGGAAAGTGGCCCAGGACGGGTGATGTGATGCAGATCCTAAAGGTCGTCCTTACCTACGTGCTTGAGCTGTACCTCGCGGTACTGATCGGCTGCATGATCCTGAGCTGGATCAACATGTTCGTTCGCCCGTGGTACCCGCCGCGCGTGGTAAAACTGCTGGCCGAAACGATCTTCACACTGACCGATCCGCCACTGAAATTCCTACGTCGCTACATTCCCCCCCTCCGGCTCGGTACAGTATCCCTAGATCTCAGCTTCATGGTCTTGTTCATCGTGGTACTGATTTTGCTGCAGGTGGCTGTGCCGCGACTTTGAACCATGTACGGTGCTGATCAAGGTACGGTGCTGAGGAACAACGGTGCTTCAGGAAACACGGTGCTAAGGAACACAGCCAAGCGCGCCGAGGAGACAAGATGCCGCTGACGCCCGCGGATGTGCGGAACAAGCAGTTCAGTACGACCAGGCTTAGGCCCGGCTACGACGAGGAAGAGGTCGATGCCTTCCTCGACGAGGTCGAGGCTGAGCTTGACCGGTTGATCCAGGAGAACGAAGAACTCCGGGCCAAGCTGGCCGAGGTCTTGCGTGGCGGGGGAAAGCCAGCGATGGCGCTGAGCTCGCCGCTGTCGGACCCGCGTCCGGACACGATGGCGCAGGAGCCGCCCACCATGGTGGACTCGCAGCCGATGCGGCGTCCCGAGCCCATGATGATGGAGCGTCCGTACCACGAGGACAACATGGACACGGCGGCCCGCGTGCTCTCGCTTGCGCAGCAGACTGCCGACCAGGCCATCGCCGACGCCCGCCGCGAGGCGGACGAGACGCTGGGCCGGGCGCGCCGCGAGGCCGACGAGGTGCTCACCAAGGCACGCCGCCAGGCCGAGCAGATCACTGGCGACGCCCGGGCTCGGGCCGAATCCCTGGAGCGTGACGCCCAGGAGCGGCACCGCCAGGCGATGGGCTCGCTTGTCACGCAGCGCGAGGAGCTTGAGCGCCGGGTGGATGACCTGCGCGCGTTCGAGCGCGAGTACCGCAGCAGGCTCAAGGCGTACCTGGAGGGCCAGCTTCGCGACCTCGAGGCTGGTGTGACGGACAGCGGCACGTTCCCCGCGATGCCTCCGTCGCCACAGTCCTCTCCGCCGCAGCTCCCGGTCGGCCTCGGCCAGTCCGCGTTGCGCAGTGGTGCGACCGGCCCGGCGCCTACGGCGGCTCAGTACGCCGTCCCCGAGCACGTCGGCGGCTTCCGGCCAGACGGCCGCTAGTCGCGCCGCAGTCAGCATTCCGGTGTGCCCGGGCACAAGGAGATAACAAGAGGTGATCCGGTTCAGCGCCGCGCTTGTCGCGGTCGCCATCGGGGTGCTGATTGGTGGCATCGCCACCAGCAAGCTGCTGCTCGTTTACCTCGCGATCGTGGTGAGCGCCGTCGCGCTGGTGGCTCTCGCCATCGGGGTGGTGCTCAAGCGCGAGGAGCTGTTCGGGGAAAGCCAGGGACTCGTGCCCGTCGGCGCGGGCACGGGCCCGGTGCCCACGTCCCGCGTCAGCGCCAGCCAAGGCGACGGCGTCGCGGCGAACACGGTTCCGGTAGGCGCGGTTCCGCTAAGCACGGGCCCGGCGAGCGCCCACGTGCCGCCCCCGCCCCCGTACGCGGGGGCAGGCGGTGCCTACGGCCCGGGGTCGGGTGGCACGGGGTTCGCCGGGACGGCTCAGCCGGCGCCGGCGGCCGCGGTCCCCTCCGTCCCGGCGGCCTCCGCTGCCTCCTCCCAGGCGCGCTCGCCCGCGCCAGGGCAGGGCGAGCAGGGACGGCAAGGACGGTCAGCGGCCTCCGCGCCGCCGTGGGAGACTCCCGCGGCGCGCGAGCGCTGGCAGTCACCGGCCGCCGACTGGATGCCCGCGGGGCAGAGCGAGCGGGAGGTCGGCGTCACCGGAGGCGCGGGCGGCCGCACGCCGACCGCGTGGCCGGATACGACGCAGGGCGGGACTTCCGGCGGCCGAGCGGCCGGCTGGGGCTCGCCCCCGGCCAAGTCGGGCGCGGGATCTGGGTCGTCGAGTGCGGGTTCCGGGTCGGGAGCGCCAAGTTGGTTCGAGCGGCTCGGCACCCAGGCCTCCGCCGCCGACACGGCTGCCGTTGACGCGGGCTTCACTGATACGGGCTCCGCCGGCACCGGATCCGGCGGAGAAGACGACGACTGGCCGACCCGCTACTCCTGGCTGGAAGACGACGCGGACGACAGCGGCGAGGCCGGTGGCGCGGCGCCCAAGACCGTCGCCGTCAACGTGGCCGACATGGACCTGGGCCGGACGCCTCCACCGCCTGCCGTCACCGACGATGCGGGAGAAGGCGACGGCAGCCCGGGCGCCACCCCGGATGCCGACGGCGATCCTGAAGACGAGGCCGAAGAGCCGGGCGGGGCCGTCATCGCGTTCCGGCGCCCCGAAGGCTCCACCGGCCACAGCCCGGTCGGCGACGAGGACGAGGACCACAGCCCCGCCGCCGAAACTGGCGCGGACGGCGAAGCCGACGCCCCGGGCGAGGCCGAAACCGGCGACGAGCCATCGGCTACATCCGAGCGGTCGGCCACCGAGGAGGTAGCTCCAGACCCGGAGGCCACCCTGGTAACCGTGGTCCCTGGCGTTCCCAGATACCACAAGACCGACTGCGTCCTCATCCGCTTCATGCCCGATGAAGACGTCCGGCAAATCCACCCGGCGGAAGCCAAGGACGCGGGCTGCACCCCCTGCGCGGCCTGCCAGCCGGCAAAATAACGATCCGGGCGCCGGCGGCCGGCTGCTTACGCGGATCTCGGCCGGCGGCGGCCGCGGGTTGTCAGGCGGCCACGGCGAGCCAGAAGCGCAGCCCCAGGTCGGCGTCCGCGTGCTCGTGCCACGGACCCGCCGCCCGGCTCCCGGCTCCCGACCCGGCTTCGGCCTCGGAGTCGCCGTCCGCGTCGTCGTCCGCCGGCCCGGCCCCCCGTTCGAAGGACACGGCGAGTACCTCGGCCGCGACCGCTTCGCCGTGCTCACCGAGCGCGGCCGCCAGGTCGGCGTCCGCCGTCGACCAGCGCAGCACGATCCGGTCGCTGACGTCGAGTCCCGACGCCTTCCGCGCCTCTTGGATCAGCCGGACGACCTCGCGCGCGTAACCTTCGAACCGGAGCGCGTCGGTCACGGCTAGGTCGAGCGCGACGGTCTCGCCGCCCGCGGAGGCCACCCCCCACCCCTCGAGCGGCGTCTGCGTCACGACGAGGTCCGCGCCGGACAGCGTCACCGCGCCCACCGACGGGACCTCCACGGTCGCGGAACCCCCGGGCGAGGCCACGGCGTGCGCCAGGGCAGCGGGGTCGGCCGCGCGGATCACCGCCGCGACGGCCTGGGTCGCCGAGCCGAACCGCCGTCCGAGCGACCGGAACTCCGGCTTGACCGTGTAGGTGACGAGTTCGCCGCCTGCCGAGTCGAGTGACTCAACCGCGTGCACGTTCAGCTCGGACGCCACCAGGTCGCGGAGCTCGCCGGGCAGTGACCCGAACCCGGCCGCCCCGACGAGCGCGCGGGAAAGGGGCTGCCGCGTCCGCACCGCCGCCGCGGACCGCGCGGAACGGCCGAGCTCGACGATCCGCCGGGCTAGGGTCATCTGTTCCGACAGCGTAGGGTCGATGAGCGCCTCGTCGGCCGCCGGCCAGGACGCGAGGTGCACCGATTCCTGGCCGTCCGCGGGCCGCAGCACGCCCCACAGGTAGTCGGTGATGAACGGCGTAATCGGCGCGAGCAGCCTGGTCACCGTCTCGAGCGCCGCGTGCAGCGTCGCGAAGGCCGCGGCGCCGTCCGGCGAGCCGTGACCATCCCAGAAGCGTCGCCGCGACCGCCGCACGTACCAGTTGGACAGGTCGTCGATGAGGGTGGCGAGCCGTCGCCCGGCGGCGGCGGTGTCGAACGCCTCCAGGGAAGCCGTCACTTCGCGCACGCAGGCGTGCACCTCGGAAAGCAGCCACCGGTCAAGCAGCGGCCGCGCGGCGGGTTCCGGCGCGAGCGCGGCATCCTCCGGCGTCCAGGTCGCCCCCTTCTGGCCGGCCCCTCCCTTGCTAACACTGCCCGCGTTCGCGTACAGCACCAGGAACGACGCTGTGTTCCAGTAGGTGAGCAGCACTTTCCGCACGATCTCGTCGAGCACGCCCGGCCCGATCCGGCGCTGACCCCACGGCGATCCCGACGCGGCGAAGAACCAGCGCACGGCGTCGGCCCCGTGGGCGTCGAGCAGTCCGATCGGCTCGATGACGTTGCCGAGGTGCTTGGACATCTTCCTGCCCTGCTCGTCCATGACGAGCCCGAGGCACACCACGTTCTCGTACGCCGACCGGCCGAACACCAGCGTTCCCACCGCCATCAGCGAGTAGAACCACCCGCGGGTCTGGTCGATCGCCTCGCAGATGAACTGCGCCGGGTACGCGGACTCGAACGACGGCAGGTTCCGCAACGGCGCGCCCCACTGCGCGAACGGCATCGACCCTGAGTCGAACCAGACGTCGATAACCTCGGGCACGCGCACCGCGTCGAGCCCGCACTCCGGGCAGGGAAACACGATGTCGTCCACGTAGGGCCGGTGCGGGTCAAGCTCCGACAGGTCACGGCCCGCCCGGCCGCCGAGCTCGGCGAGCGAACCGACGCAGGTCTCGTGCGACGACGGGCACTCCCACACGGGCAGCGGCGTGCCCCAGTAGCGCGTCCGTGACAGCGCCCAGTCCACGTTGTTGCGCAGCCACTCGCCGTACCGGCCGTTCTTGATCGTCGGCGGCTGCCAGTTGGTCTTCTCGTTCTCCGCGAGCAGCTCGTCCTTGATCAGCGTGGTCCTGATGTACCAGGACGGCAGCGCGTAGTACAGCAGCGTGGTGCCGCACCGCCAGCAGTGCGGGTAGCTGTGCACGTGCGGCTCGGCCAGGAACAGCAGCCCCCGCCGGTCCAGGTCCGCCGTCAGCGGATCGTCGGCGTCCTTGAAGAACAGCCCGCCGACCAGCGGCAGCCCTTCCTCGAACCGCCCGTCCGGCCGCACCGGGTTGACGACCGGCATCCCGTTGGCGCGCACGACCGCCAGGTCGTCGGCGCCGAACGCCGGCGCCAGGTGCACGAGGCCGGTCCCGTCTTCGGTGGTCACGAAGGTGCCGCTCACGACCCGGTGCGAGTCCGCGATCGGAACTATCCCGAACGGAGGCGTGTATCCCGCCCCGAGCAACTCGCTTCCCGTGAGCGTGGCGAGCACGTGCCAGCCCTCGCCGAGCACCCGCGGCCACAGCGCCTCGGCGACCACGACCTTGTCACCGTCGCTCTGTCCCCCGGGGGGACGACCCTCCCATGCCTGCCCGTAACTTCCACTGCGACGGGCGATTACGTAATTCACGTCCGGGTGGACGGCGATGGCGGTGTTCGACACGAGCGTCCACGGCGTCGTCGTCCAGACGAGCAGGTCGGCCCCCAGCAGCCGCGGGTTCGCGCCTTCGGGGACCGAGGCGACGGGGAACCGCACGATGACCGAGGGGTCGGTGACCTCGCGGTAGACGTCCGGCTGCCCCATCTCGTGGTCGGAGAGCGGCGTGCCGCACCGCGGGCAGTACGGGCTGATCCGGAAGTCCCTGACCAGCAGGCCCTTGTCGTAGATGGTCTTGAGGGCCCACCAGACGGACTCCACGTACTGCGCGTCCATGGTGCGGTACGCGGTGGACAGGTCGATCCAGTACCCCATCCTGGTGGTGAGCGAGGCGAACGCGTCGACGTGCCGCAGCACCGACTCGCGGCACCGGGCGTTGAACTCGGCGACGCCGTAGGCCTCGATGTCCTTCTTGCCGGACAGCCCGAGTTCCTTCTCGACGGCGACCTCCACGGGCAGCCCGTGGCAGTCCCAGCCGGCCTTGCGGACGACGTAGTGCCCCTGCATGGTCTTGAACCGGGGGAAGAGGTCCTTGAAGACCCGGGCCTCGATGTGATGCACGCCCGGCATGCCGTTCGCCGTGGGCGGCCCCTCGTAGAAGGTCCACCGGGGCGCCCCCTCGGTCTGCTTCAGCGACGCCTCGAAGGTCCCCATCCGGGTCCACCGCGCGAGCATCTCGTGCTCGAGCGCGGGCAGGTCCGGCTGCGCCGGCAGCGCGGGCATCGGACCGCCGTGCTCCCGCCCCGTGGTTGGGGACACCGTAGTTATGCTTTGCGACGGAGCATTCGGGTCCGGCATTTCTTGTCTTCCTCCAGCGTCGGCAAATCAGCTCAGCCAGAGGGACGAGGCAGGTTTCCGCTGCCCCGCGGTACCACCCTCTTTGCCCGCACGGTGCACCCTTTACCACGGTGCGCCCTTAACTTCGAGCCGGCCACGCCGAAAGCAGGAAGAAAGGGATACGGAGTAAGCCGCATCCGTTCGGGCCCCTTGTATTTGACGTTGCCGGTTCTACTCAGCCGCCAAGCTGCCGCAAACCGGGCGCGGGCCCGGGCAGGCGGCGGCCTTTCTTCCGGCCGCTCCGGGGTGATCTGGTCCGCGGCGCACGCACCCGGGCTCGCACCATCCCCGGGTCGCTCGGCGCTGCGTTCCGCGGCAGCTGTCCCCTTCAAAGCTCCCCCATGATATCCAGTGCTTCCCGCGCTCACTCTGCTGGCCCCGCTCGCCTCCGCGCCCGAAGCCCGTGTGCTTTGGCTCACGGGAGGGCGCGCCACGCTGCCTCCGCGCGTCGCGAGCCGATCTGGGAATTCTGCCGACGCCGAACGGGTTTGCTCCCTGAGGCAGCGGAGCCGTATTCTCCGTTGTCTGTCCGAATCTAAGATCCGAGGAACCGAAGATGACCGCTGCGCCTTACAAGGCAGCCGATCTGCCGGTGCGGCCTGGCGAGGATCCGTGGTCCGACGCCGAGCTCGCCGAAACCCGCATAGAGCTAGAGAAGGAAGCAGTCGCGCTGCGCGCCGAGATTGGCGATTCGCAGGCGCAGATTGCCGCCCGTCTTGGTGACGCGGCGACCGAGGCCGGGGACGATGAGGCCGACACGAGCTCTAAGCTGTTCGAGCGGGAGCATGAACTCGCGCTGAGCAACAACACGCGCGAGCTGCTTGAGCAGACGGAACACGCCCTGGCGCGGATCGAGGCCGGAACATATGGAGTGTGCGAATCGTGCGGCAAGCCGATAGGGAAGGCGCGGCTGCAGGTATTTCCGCGGGCGACCCTGTGCGTGGCGTGCAAGCAGCGCCAGGAACGCCGCTGAGCACTGCCCCCGCTGAGGCAGGGGTCGCGCCGGCGCGCACGCGGCGGATTGCCGTGCTTGTCGCCGTCGCGGCCTTTGTGCTCGCCGCCGACATCCTCACGAAGGCCGTCGTGGTCGCGCACCTGCGCCCCGACCAGCCTGTGCACCTGCTCGGCAACGTCTTCGAGTTCTGGCTGACCAGGAACCCGGGCGCGGCGTTCAACGTCGGCACGGGCGAGACCGCGGTATTCACTATCATCGCCTTCGGCGTGATCGTCTACATCGCGCGGACCGCCAGGAAGCTGTATTCGGCCGGCTGGGCGATCGCGCTCGGCTTGCTGCTCGGCGGCGCGATGGGGAACCTGGGCGACCGGATCTTCCGCGCGCCCGGGCTGTTCCGCGGCGACGTCGTGGACTGGATCGGCGTCGTGCCCAGGTACTACCCGATCTTCAACCTGGCCGACTCGGCGATCGTCTGCGGCGGCATCCTGACGGTCATCCTCGCGCTGCGCGGCCACCACCTGGACGGCACCCGCACCGTGGAGGGGGCCCGTGGTGCGGAGGGGGCCCGTGGTGCAGAGGGGGCCCGGGGTGACGAGTCGGCGGGGCCGGCGGAGCAGTGAGCGGCGGAGAGCGGCTCGTCTACGTCCCCGAGGGCCTCGACGGTGAACGGCTGGACGCGGCCCTGGCCCGGATGTTCGGTTTTTCCAGGAGCGGTGCGGCCGAGTTGATCGCCGCGGGCGACGTGCTCGTCGACGGCAGGCAGCCGGTCAAGTCCGACCGGGTGACGGCGGGGGCGGAGCTGAGCGTGACGATGCCGCCGCCTCCGGGCGCGGCGGCCGCGGCCTTCACGCCAGAGCCGGTCCCCGGCATGGGGATCATCTACGAGGACGACGACATCGTGGTGATCGACAAGCCCGCGGGCGTGGCGGCCCACCCGACTCCCGGCTGGACGGGGCCGACGGTGACCGGCGGGCTGATGGCTTCCGGGCGCCGGGTCGCGACGAGCGGCGCGGCCGAGCGGCAGGGCATCGTGCACCGGCTTGACGCGAACACCACGGGCGTGATGGTGGTGGCCAAGTCCGAGCGGGCCTACAGCGCGCTCAAGCAGGCGTTCCGCGACCGCACGGTGTCGAAGACCTACCACGCGCTGATCCAGGGCCACCCCGACCCGCGCGGCACGATCGACGCGCCGATCGGGAGGCACCCGTCGGGCGACGGCCGGTTCGCCGTCGTCGCGGACGGGCGCCCCTCCGTCACGCACTACGACACGATCGAGGCGTTCCGCGCCGCGTCCCTGCTCAGCGTCGGCCTGGAAACCGGCCGGACGCACCAGATCCGGGTGCACATGGCCGCGCTGCGCCACCCGTGCTGCGGTGACCTGCTGTACGGCGCCGACCCGGTGCTCGCCGCCCACTTGGGGCTGACCAGGCAGTGGCTGCACGCGGTCCGCCTCTCCTTCGAGCACCCGGCTACGGGCCGCGAAGTCACATTCGAATCGGACTATCCTGACGACCTCGCGCACGCACTGGAAGTCCTCGCCGCGGAAAGCTGAACCGCCCGTCCCGCCGCCGGCGCGGGAGCGCGACCCCGGCCGCCGAACCCGCTATGGTTAGACGCACACCGGTTCGAGGCGCCCCCGACCGCTGACCCACGGGTCCTACGGGACACGGTTTTCACGGGACACAGTTTTACGAGACATGGTCTTACGAGGCATGGTTTACGAGACACAGTCCCCCTGGGAACAGCGGCGCGGAGCGTGCGCGCTTACCGGGTGACAACGGCGTTAACTGAACAACAGCGGCGGGGCCGACAACTGAAGGCACTTGCAGGAGGCGATGATCGCACATGGCTGACACCCCCTACGCCCACCTGCACGTGCACACCGAGTATTCGATGCTCGACGGGGCCGCCCGCCTCAAGGACCTGTTCAAAGAGGTCAAGGCCAACGGCATGACCCACGTGGCGATGACCGACCACGGCAACATGTTCGGCGCCGCCGAGTTCTTCCGCCAGGCCAAGGAGAACGACGTCACCCCGGTGATCGGCATCGAGGCGTACGTCGCGCCGGAGCACCGCGGCAACAAGAACCGCGTCCTGTGGGGCCAGCCGCACCAGAAGAGCGACGACGTGTCCGCGTCCGGCTCCTACCTGCACAAGACGATCTGGGCCAGGAACAAAGAGGGCCTGCACAACCTGTTCAAGCTCACCAGCCGGTCGTACGCGGAGGGCTGGCTGACCAAGTACGCCCGGTTCGACAAGGAGATCATCGCCGAGCACGCGGACGGCCTGATGGCCACGACCGGCTGCCCGTCCGGCGACGTGCAGACCAGGCTCCGGCTCGGCCAGGAGGCCGAGGCGCTCAAGGCGGCCGCCGAGTACCAGGACATCTTCGGCAAGGAAAACTACTTCGTCGAGCTGATGGACCACGGCCTGTCCATCGAGACGCGGGTCCGTGACGGCCTCATGGAGATCTCGAAGAAGCTCAACCTCCCGCCGGTCGTCACCAACGACTCCCACTACAGCAAGGAGTCCGACTCCGTCGCGCACGACCTGCTGCTGTGCATCCAGACCGGCAAGACCCTGGCCGACGCGGACCGGTTCAAGTTCGACGGGACCGGCTACTACATCAAGTCGCCCGCGCAGATGTACGCGATCAACAGCAGCGACATCTGGCAGGAAGGCTGCCGCAACTCCCAGCTGCTGATCGCCGACCGGGTCGACCCGGCCGGCATGTTCGAGTTCGTCAACCTGATGCCGCGCTTCCCCATCCCGGAGGAGTTCGAGTCAGAGAACTCCCTGTTCAAGCACACGGTGTGGCAGGGCATGGAGAAGCGCTACCCGAACGGCATCGACGACACCCGGCGCAAGCAGGCCGAGTACGAGATCGGGATCATCGTCCAGATGGGGTTCCCCGCCTACTTCCTGGTGGTCGCGGACTTCATCAACTGGGCCAAGGACAACGGCGTCGCGGTCGGTCCCGGCCGGGGCAGCGCGGCGGGCAGCATCGTCGCCTACGCCATGGGCATCACCGACCTCGACCCCCTCGACCACGGCCTGATCTTCGAGCGGTTCCTCAACCCCGAGCGGATCTCGATGCCGGACATCGACATCGACTTCGACGAACGCGGCCGGGCCGACGTCATCCGCTACGTCACCCAGAAATGGGGCAGCGACAAGGTCGCCCAGATCATCACCTACGGGACGATCAAGGCGAAGGCCGCCATCAAGGACTCCACCCGGGTCCTCGGCTTCCCCTACGCACTCGGTGACCGCATCACGAAGGCGTTCCCCCCCGCCGTGATGGGCAAGGACATCCCGCTCAAGGGCATCTTCGACGAGGAGTACCCCCGCTACGGCGAGGCCGGCGACCTGCGCAACCTCTACAACACCGAGGCCGAGGTCAAGCAGATCATCGACACGGCCCAGGGCATCGAGGGCCTGATCCGGCAGCCGGGCGTGCACGCGGCCGGGGTCATCATGTCCGCCGAGCCGCTCACCGACCACATCCCGGTGTGGACCAGGCACACCGACGGCGCGGTGATCACGCAGTTCGACTACCCGACCTGCGAGGGCCTCGGCCTGCTGAAGATGGACTTCCTCGGCCTGCGGAACCTGACGATCATGTCCGACGCGGTGCGGGCCATCGAGGACAACCGCAAGCAGAAGATCAACCTGCTCGAGCTGGCGCTCGACGACAAGCCGACCTACGAACTGCTTTCCCGCGGCGACACGCTTGGCGTGTTCCAGTTCGACTCATCCGGCTACCGGACCCTGCTGCGGCTCATGAAGCCGGACAACTTCGAGGACATCTCCGCGCTCGGCGCGCTGTACCGGCCCGGCCCGATGGGCGTCAACAGCCACACGAACTACGCCCTGCGCAAGAACGGCCAGCAGGACATCACCCCGATCCACCCGGAGCTCGAAGAGCCCCTGCGGGAGATCCTCGAACCCACCTACGGCCTGATCGTCTACCAGGAGCAGGTGCAGCGCGCCGCGCAGATCCTGGCCGGCTACACGCTGGGACAAGCCGACCTGCTCCGCCGGGCCATGGGCAAGAAGAAGAAGGAGATCCTCGACAAGGAGTTCAAGCCCTTCCACGCCGGCTGCCGGGAACGCGGCTACTCCGACAAGGCCATCCAGGCGGTGTGGGACGTCCTGGTCCCGTTCGCGGGCTACGCGTTCAACAAGGCGCACTCCGCCGCCTACGGGCTGGTCTCCTACTGGACCGCGTACCTCAAGGCGAACTACCCGGCCGAGTACATGGCCGCCGTCCTCACCTCCGTCGGCGACGATAAGGACAAGTCGGCGCTCTACCTGTCCGAGTCCCGGCGCATGGGCGTCAAGGTCCTGCCGCCGGACGTCAACGCGTCGGTCGCCACGTTCACCGCGGTCGGCGAGGACGTGCGGTTCGGCCTCGCCGCCATCCGCAACGTCGGCGCCAACGTGGTCGAGGCGATCGTCGCGACCCGCAGGTCCAAGGGCGAGTTCACGTCGTTCGCCGACTTCCTGCGCAAGGTGCCCGCCGTCGTCTGCAACAAGCGGGTCATCGAGTCGCTGGCCAAGGCGGGCGCGTTCGACTCGTTCGGCCACCCGCGCAAGGGCCTGGTGCTGATCCACGAGCAGGCCGTCGACTCGGTCATCGACATCAAGCGCAACGAGGCGATCGGCCAGGACAGCCTCTTCGGCGGCGACGAACAGGCCGAGGCCGCGTTCGAGGTCGCCATTCCCGACGCCGAGTGGGACAAGAAGACCCAGCTCAACTTCGAGCGGGAGATGCTCGGCCTCTACGTCTCCGACCACCCGCTGCTCGGCATCGAGCACATCATCGCGAACGGCACCGACATCTCGGTCGCCGAGCTGATGGCCACCGGCGAGGACGCCGACGACGAGGAGAGCGACCGCCCGCCCGTGGTTGCGAGCCCCGTGGTTGGGAACACAGCGGCGCCCGGCGGCCGCAACGACGGCCAGATCGTCAAGATCGGCGGCATCCTCTCCGGCGTGACCCGCAAGGTCACCAAGAAGGGCGACGCCTGGGCCGCCGCGACCCTGGAAGACCTGGGCGGCGCGATCGAGGTGCTGTTCTTCCCGAACAGCTACCAGCTCTACGCCACGGCGATCGCCGACGACGCGATCGTGATCGTCAAGGGCAAGGTCGACAAGCGCGACGACGTGCCGAAGCTCATCGCGATGGACATGACGATCCCCGACCTGACGACGGGCGCGGACGGCAGCGCCCCCATCGTGCTGCAGCTTCCGGTGACGAAGTGCGTCCCCCCGGTGGTGGAGCAGCTTCGCGAGGTCCTCCGCACCCACCCGGGCACGACGGAAGTGCACATGCGCCTGCGCGGTAACCAGAAGACGACCGTCGTCCGCCTGGACGACAAGCTCCGCGTCACCCCGGGCCCGGCCCTCCAGGCCGACCTGAAGCAGCTCCTGGGCCCGTCCTGCATAGCCAGCTTAGACAAAATCATCCCGAACGAAATCGGCTGACTTTAGCCGCTAACTATGACCCTTCCGGGCGGGGGGAAGCGGCGGGCAAAGGCATCGCCTACATGGCTCTTGGCGCGCTCTCGCTGAGGCGCTTCGCCTGCATACATAAACGAGTTGCGCCAGCGACGGCATTCCTGGCATCGTGCGGTCGTGCTGGTACGCAGGGAGATTCCCGGGGACATAGCCCCGATCCGCGCAGTTACGGCGGCAGCCTTCGCCAGGCCCGGGGAGGACGTCCCGGCGGAAGCGCCGCTCGTCGACTGGCTGCGCGCGAGCCACGCATGGATCCCGGAGCTTTCCCTTGTGGCCGTAAGCCCGGACGGCGAAGTTATCGGCCACGTCGTCTGCACTCGCGGAACAATTGGCCCCACTCAGGCGCTCGCCCTCGGTCCGCTGTCGGTCCGGCCCGACTGGCAGCGGCAAGGAGTCGGCAAGGCCCTCGTGCACGCGGTCCTTGGTGCCGCCGACGCCCTGCACGAGCCTTTGGTGGCGCTGCTCGGATCGACCCAGTACTACCCGAGGTTCGGCTTTCGTCTGGCGAGCGAATACGAGATCAGCCCTAAGCACCCGGAATGGACGGAGCATTTCCAGGTTCGTACGCTCACCGCCTACGACCCGGCCGTGCGCGGCGAGTTCGCCTACCCCGAGCCGTTCGACCGCCTATGAGCACATCGCAACGTCCGGCGGGAAGGTCCCGGCCGGGCAGCCGGGTAACGCTACGGTCGGCAGAGCTGGCTGAACAGCGCCCGGTAGCGCTGCATCATGAGCCGCAGGTGCTCGGTGTCCGCCCCGCGCGCAGTAGCCGCCTCGCCCGCGGCCGCCTCGCCAGCGCCGTCCGCCGCCGCACTGCCCCTGGCGGTGCCGTCGTCCGCCAGGCCGCGCTCCCACATCACGCGCAACTGGCGCTGCCGCTGCCGCAGCGCGCCGACGAGAGTCTGCGCTGTCTGCTCGATCAGGTCGGCGGCGTCCCCCACGGCTTCCTTGGGGTCGTCGACGAACCCCGCCTGCACCCGCTGCCACCGCGCGCGGAGCGCGGCGACGTCGCCGAGCAGCGGCTCGTCCAAGTCGGCGGGCGCGGGCCGCGGCAGCACCCGCGTGGCCTCCCCGTCGGCCGGCGCGGGCACGACGGGCACCACGGGCGAGACCGGCTGCGCCGCGCCGTCTGGCTCGCGGGAGTCCCCCGAGTCTGGCGTGTCGCTCCGCTCGGGCGTCACAACGACCACAGGCCTGACGGGCTGCGGGGTGAAGGTGGGCCGAGGGGCGGCCTCCTGGTCGGCGGCCGGCGAGACCGGCACGGCCGGCGAGACCGGCATGGCACCGACCAGTGTCGAGAACCGCCGTCCCTCGGTGCCCGCGGGCTGACCGTCGTCGGACGGCTGACTGGGCTGCACGCTCATAGCGCGTGTCCTCTCTTCTTGCGATTGCCGTTGTCGCTCGCTACTGCGCCGCCGCGATACCGTCGCGGTCGCGCTGCTTCCCGCGGTTGAGTCCGGGCAGGACCTGCTGCCACGCCCACCGTGTCCTGCTCGGCCCGCCTGCGTCGGCCGGCCGTTCGCCCGGCGCCGCGAGCAGGTCGAAGAACAGCGCCCGGTGCCCGAGCAGCGCCACCCGCAGCTCCTCGGTAGCGGCCGACCCCGCCCGCGCGGTCGTCTCCGCCGCCCGCCGGTACCCGTCCAGGTACCTCCCGTGGTACACGGACAGGTCGGTGAGCAGCTGGCCGTCGTCGGTGACGTCGTAACCGCGCTGCGCGGCGACCGCTGTGACCAGCCCGGCGGCGGTCGTCGCGGCTTCCGGCGGGCTGTCGATGAACCGCTCTTGCGCCGCCGTCCACTGGCGCGCGTACCCGGCGCGGAGCTCCTGTGACAGCGGCTTGATACCGAGCCCGTCGACGCGCCTGCGGCGCTCCGCGAGCTCAGCCTTGGCCCGGCGCGGCCCCGCCGAGCGCGCCAGCCGGGCGAACTCCGCACCGACCAGGCGCCGCCGGGCCGCCTGGCGGTGAACGGCCATGCTGGCAAGCGCCGCCGCCACGGCGACGACGACCAACACGAACACGAGTACGAGTACGGTGCCAGCGGACACGGTGACCACCTCCGGGTCGAAGCTCTGGCCTGCCGCCGTCGACTGCCCCGCCCGTCGACCTTCAAACATGGCCGGCGTGGCCTCCGTGCCCGCCCTGCGCGCATTCCCGGCTACGATCACCAGAAGAAACCGGAGGTGCGATGTCAGGGATGGCAACGGTGCCAGAGGTGCCGGAGGTACCCGGTCCGCGGAGCCTGCACGGCACGCGCTCGACCGTGGTGTGGGTCGTGGTGGTGCTCGCCGGCAGCGCCGCGCTCGGCCTGCTCGGCGGCCTGATCTGGGGTGAGTTCGCGCCGCGGGCGACCCTCCAGGAGATCGGCGCGGGCACCGCCGAGGTGATCAACGCGGAGACGCGCGCGTTCTTCGGCGCGGACGTGTGGTTCAGCGGGATCGCCGTGGTCGCGGGCCTGCTCACCGGCGTGCTCGGCTACCGGTTCGCGGTCGCGCCCCGTGAAGGCACGGGCCGGGCCGCGGTGGCGGCGGCGCTCATCCTCGGCGCGCTCGCCGGCGAGTTCGTCATGCTGTGGCTCGGCGAGCAGATCGGCCTGTCCGCCTACAACCACGACCTCGCGTCGAGCCAGAACGGCACGGTGTTCTCCGCGTCGCTCGCTCTCGGGGCGAAGACCGCCCTGACGTTCTGGCCGCTCTTCACCGCGATCGTCGTGCTGGTCGCCGAGTGGGGCACCCGCCCGGGATCCGGCCAGCACCCGGACTAGGACCCGGGTGTGCCGTTGCCCGCCGTACGGCCTAGCGAGCAGGGACGGGGCTCGCCGTCGCCCTCGGCGCGTCCTTGGTAGGGACGGGAACCGGCGCGGCGGCCGCGGGCGACGCGCAGGGCGTGACCGGCTGGTTGCGCGCGGAGGCCGGCACGGGAGACGGCGCGCACGTGGCAGGCTCCCGGGTAGGGAGGGGCGCCGGCGTGGCCGCCCGGCCGGAAGGCACGGGCGCCGGCGTGGCCGCCCCGCGGGTCGGCACCGGCATCGGCGTGGCCGCCCCGGCACTCCCAGGGGCCCTGGGAACCGCGGTCGGCGCGGCCGCGGGGGCGCGGCCGGACGGCGTTGGCGCCGGCGCGCCCTTCGCCGCCGTGGCCGTGGGCGCAGCGGACGTTGCGGCCGTGCCCAGCGTGGCCGGTGTGCTCGCGGCGTGCGTCGCGGCGGACGCGGACTGGCCGGCGCCGGCCGCGGAGGCGGCACCCGAGCACCCCGTCAGCGCCAGTCCCGCCGCGATCCCGAGCGCCGCGATCCCGAGCGCGGGGACCCCGGGCACGGGGCCGAACGTTACCACGGGCGTCTTATCGTTGATCCGCACCTGCATGCTCCTTTAGCGCAGTTGGCGACGATGATCCGAACACCGGGAAATACGTCGCCGCCAGCGAAAAGTTGTGCCGGTCCGGCAGCAACCTTTCAGCCCGCCCGGCCGTATAAGTCAGGAGCGGGGCATCCCGCCGCCTCCGGACTGAGGAGTGACGACTGAGGAACGAGGACTCCGCGCGAGCCAAGGAAGACTTCGCCGAATTCGCGCGGGCCAGCTACGGGGGCCTCCGGCACGCCGCGTACCTGCTCACCGGCGACCGGCACACCGCGGAGGACGCCGCGCAGACGGCCCTGGTCCGCACCTACGCCGCGTGGTCGCGCGTTCGCCGCGACGACGCCTACGCCTACGCGCGCAAGGTGCTCGTCAACCACGTCACCGACCGCTGGCGCCGCCGGATCCGCGAGTACCCGGTCGGCGACCTGCCCGAACGGGAAGGCACGCCGGACCCGGCCGACGAGGTGGCGCTGCGCCACTGGCTGACCGGGGCGCTCGCCACCCTCACCGTAAAGGAGCGCGCCGTCATCGTCATGCGCTACCTCTTCGACCTGCCAGAGGCGACGGTGGCCAGGGACCTTGGCGTCACCGTCGGCACCGTCAAGTCCACCAGCTCCCGCGCGCTCGCCAAGTTGCGCGTCCGCGCCGACGACGCGGCTCCCGCCGAGCCGATCGGAAGTGACCGGCCATGAGCGACCTCGACACGACCATCCTGCGCCGGGCGCTCAAGGCGCCGGGCGACCCGGGCGACCCGGTTGACGTGACCCAGATCGTGACCAGGGGCCGCCGGCTCCGCAGGCGCCGTCGCCTGGCCGCCGTGGCCGGCGGGGTTTGCGTGATCGCGATCATGGCGGGCGCGGGCACCGCGATCGCGAACCTGACGGCCGCCGCGCCGCCCGCCCCGTCCGTGCCCGTCGGCCCCGCGCAACACGGGCTGCGGCCCGGGCTACCGCCCGGGCCGGGCAAGGACCGCCCGCCGCGGCGCGGCGCGGCACAGCCCACCC
>Ga0207416_1001802_pt1 | contig 25845 bp, 27 predicted proteins | sample PaiPotPPM11metaG_FD_184107 | JGI IMG/M metagenome (GOLD analysis project Ga0207416, IMG submission 184107) | Iron sulfur acid spring bacterial and archeal communities from Banff, Canada, to study Microbial Dark Matter (Phase II) - Paint Pots PPM... ... | reverse complement strand
CGCCCGAGCGGCGTGATAATACGATCGATCGTTTGGCGCAGCTGGCCTTCGCTTGAGAAACGAACGTTGGTGAGGACGAGTCTGCCCTTGCGCTCCGCGTAGACGATGCTTGGACCGTTCACCATGATCTCGGTGATCGAGTCGTCCTGTAGAAGGTCCTCGAGCGGCCCTAATCCCAGCGCCTCGTCTAGGATCTCTTGACGCAGCTGCGTCGACTCCTCGGGAGTCAAATTCTTCCGATCGGCGATGATCTCCGTAACGAGATCTTCGATGACTTTTTTCATTTCGGATTGAGAACGCGCGCTCGTTTTTAGAGAGTCGATGCGTTTGCCGAGTTCGGCGTGGATATCTGTTTTAAGAATCGCCCGCCGTTCGGCCACAACGTCGCGCCTCGGATCTTCGGCGGGCGCCTGGAGATCGAAAGGCTGGCGCTCCCCGCCGGCGCTGCGAGTCGCGCCGCCGTTCGTGGAGATGTCCGGCATGGCGTTGGCACGGCGAATCGTTCGCCGCTCGCCCAGCGAGGCATGCGTCGCGGATACCACCGAATCGGCCCGCGGTTCCTCAGGCAACGCGAGTAAGGCGCGGCTCAGATCGTCGATGGATTTGCGATACGTCCGCTCCGACGATGGCGGAATCTGCGCGAGAACCGGAATGCCGAGGTTGCGCTCGATCTCAGCCGGCGTTACGTCCAGACGGCCCGAATGCCACTCTAATACAGCGAAAATCCGGTCTTTTGGGAAATTGAAGCGGATCATCGAATTGAGCATCGCTCGCGCGCCGGTAATCCCGAGCAGGGTTGGAGGCGTAACGAGTAAGTATCTCGTCGCGCGCATCATCAGCGGGCGAGTAGCCGCTGCAAACGGCTGCGTTGCATCGACGAAGACCATCGCATAGCCGACGTCCAGCGTCTTAGCCAGCGCTTCGCTCACCTCTGCGTTCACGGCCAGCGCCGCATCGAAGCTCTCGCTCATTTCGATCGTCATTACGCCGTCGACTTTGAGCATGGAAACGGGGTGTTCGCCTCGGGCGAGATCTAATTCGTCGGTGCACTTGGCGAGTACCGCTAGGCTGCGACGCCCGGCAAAATCTGCGTCGATCGCGGCCGACGGTAGCGTTCCCGAGCTCATTTTTGCGAGCTCCCAGGTGAGCGTCGTTGCCCCGCTGCCGCCCTTGGAACCGACCACCGCGATCCAACTCACGAACGCGGGCCGTCCATGACCGTGCTGCCGTCGATGACGGTCACGCCGTTTATGGTGGGGCCGCCGGCCATCGCAGGCCTCGGCGCCGACGCAAACGCCGGGATGAACGCTCGGGCGGGAGCTGCAGCCGGGGCCACATAGCCGCGCGAGTAACCCGCGCCGTCGAAGACGAGGCGCTGGGTCGGTTCCGACCCGATCGCCTCTTTCGGTGAGCGCAACGTGAGCCGGAGAACGGCGTTTTGATCGGCCGTCATGAGCGTATCGGCCTGCGCCGGGGTTACCGCCAGCGTAACGGTCGCCGCGCTCTGCGCAACCGGTGAAGGGGTTGCGCCCGCGGTTTCGAGGGCGACGCCCATGGCGAGCACGAGAATGCCGCGCAGAATCGTCGCGGCAGGCTGAACGCTATTGCCGATGCGGGGACCTTGTGCGAGCACGTCCACGCGATCGCCGGGCTGGATGAGCCCGGAGACATCCTTCACGGGATCGACGCTGATGCTCATCGCGCGCTGCCCGGGTTTGAGCCGTACCGAAAGCCCGACGTCGGCCGGCGTTCCGATTTTTGAGGCCGTAAGCAGCGAGCCGGCCGGCATACCGATCAGCGCGAGTTGTCCGTTGATCATCTTCGGATCGGTGAGGACATCCGGGTCGACCTTACTGCGCGGGCGCGTTTCGACGCTAAACATTGCTGCGGTAATCGGAATCCGCGCCGGAATATTCTGGTTGGCGACCAGCACTCTGGTCATCAGGGCTTCAGGTGAGTTCGCCTGACGAAACGAGTTTAAGAAAATCAGAACGAGCGCGGCGCTGCCGAGTGCGAACACGATTGCCGCAATGATGGTGATTCTGCGGACGTTCATCGTTTTACAGCCTCAATGCCGGAATGGCGGTCATGGCTAATGCGGTGAGAGAGGCGCCGCCGAATATAGCGACTCCATAGGGAATTTTGGCCGTAGTGAAAGGCAATGACCTCGGTACGACGCCGGCGAGTAACGGATGCAGCGTGCTGCCGACCGATTGAAGCGATCGGCGTAGGCTACCCGAACGCCATGCGACGAAGAGAGCCAACAATCCACCCGCAAACATCGTGTACAAAATAAATTGCCAAAAATAGTGATAAGACACCAGAGTGCTGCAGGCGACGATCATCTTGACGTCGCCGCCGCGCAGCAGCCCGAACGCGAAAAGCGGAAGGCTCGCGGCAAGGACGCCGATCATTACCAGAAGTGCGATCGCTCCGGGTATCGGCCCCTGTGCGGCGTAGAGCACGAAGGCCAGGACAGCCAGCGAATAACTAAGCCAATTCGAAATTCTGCCCGTGCTGAGATCGGAGATCGCCGCCGCCGCGGTAGCGACGAGCAGAATAACTGGAATGAATTGCATGATGTGCATACGAGCCGATTCCGCTAAGAACCGGCTCGTTGTTGATTCTTCCTGATTAGACTTGGGCCGCGACGCTGCCGAACACGCTGCTAAGATGGGTACCGATCAGGATTACTGCCCCGATGCAGACGACCGCGATGAGTGCGACGATAAGACCGTACTCGACCATGGTCGCGCCCTCATCGTCTTTGTGGAATACGGCGATTAACTGTTTCATGGAAGCTCCTTTATGCGTGGCGGTTAGCCGGTGGGGATTGAGATGTCTGTGGTCCGGCGACATGAAAACAGCAAGCAACCGCGGGCGAGAAACCGTCCGTTGAGGCTTGCACGGATAGTACTGCGATGTGCTCGGATGCCGGCGTATAGGGTAAGACAGCCGTAAAACTGTTGTCCCGTGCAGCGACGATATTCAAGCGATCGATGACGACCACCGGGACGTTTCGATCGAACGTCGCCGTGAGCTGAAGAAGAACGGGCGATCCCGCCGGCGCGGTGCCTTGCACGAGCAACGATTCCGTTCCCTTAAGGAAGCGGGCGCTCACCGAGAGAGCGGCTCCCGCTGGATTGCCATGCGAGGGCGACGCCGGAGCGATCGCCGTCGTAGCAAGGACGGTGAGAAGTATGAGCGAGCGAAAGTGCGGTGTTTTCATGGTGCTTATTAGCGTTATCGGGCCCGGCCGGACGCGAAACCATGAAAAGCCTGCAATCCTTGCAAAGCGTTTATTCCCGATAATCGTCGTTACGGGGGCCGATAATCCTTGCGCCTAAGTTTACCGATACTGTAAAGGTGACTGCACTTTTATTAAGGAGCCCATCGCTCGGCGCCCTTAAGTTCAACCGCTTGCTCGCCGGGTTGGCGCTGCTTGCTTGCTTTGTGCCTCGCCCGGCCTCCGCCGCGATGGATCTCACGATGCATACCGGCACTTCGCGAATTCTGCATTTTAACGACGTCAAGCAGATTGCGGTCGGCGACGCGACGATCGTCGGGGCCCTTCCGCTCCCCGGCAAGAGGGAAGTGCTCGTCAACGCCAAGCAACCGGGAACCACCACGCTTTTCATCTGGACCGCTGACGGCGTCGAACACGACTATCGCATCGCCGTTATCGCAAGCGAACTCGATCTGCTCTCGGCGATGCTTCGCTCGAGCATCGCCCGCACCGACGTATCGGTGGAAACCTTCGGTCATTCGATCGTCGTGCGCGGCACCGTCCCCGACGGCACCGCCCTGCAGGGCGTGACCGACATGTTGACACGTTTCGAGCCCGTGGCCAAGCAAGACAACGCCGTCATCGTTAATGCCGTGATGATCGCGCGCCCTCTGGACGGCTTGCAATCGGATAGCGGAAATCCATACATGCGCGACGTGCGGGTGGACCCCGACGGTCAAGGCAACGTCATCGTCTCGGGGCGCGTGCTCAACGAGCAGCAGCGGCAATCGGTTCTGAACGGCGTGCGCGGAACGGCGGGGCGATATCTTTCGGCCAAAGGGAAGATCATCGATCGTTTAGCTATGACGCTGACGACGCAGGTGGACGTCAAGGTGTACATTTTGGAGATCGACGATACGGGCTTGAGCCAGCTCGGCGTGCGTTTGCAGAGCGGCACCCCCGACGGCCAAGGCGGCCTGACGCTTGGGCCAGCGTCGTTTCCGATCACCGAAGCCAAGCCAGCGTCCGGGCCCGGTAACGCCTTTAAACCGTTCGCGATAGGTCCGTTCTTCCGCACGACGGTACTCGCGCCGACGATCGATCTTGAAATGACCGAAGGGCATGCAAAGATCCTCTCCGCCCCGGATCTCACGACCGTACCCGGGGAAGCCGCGACGTTTTTAGTGGGGGGACAAATCCCGGTTCCCCAATCCGGCGGTCTCGGCGCGGTCTCGATAACCTACCAAAATTACGGCGTACAGCTCAACGTCACCCCGACGCTTTTAGGCAACGGCGACGTCGCAACCAAGATCAATCCCGTTGTCTCGGATTTGGATTTTCAGGACGGCGTTCTGATCAACGGTTTTACTATTCCGGCGCTCAAGACCAGCAGCATCTCGACCAACGTGATCACCGCACCCGGTGAGTCGATCGTCATGGGTGGCCTGCTGCGACACATTCAGGCACGCACGATTCAGGAAATCCCGCTCCTGAGCCAACTGCCGATCATCGGCAAACTCTTTCGCGACGTACGCTATCAGAACGACGAAACCAATATCGTGTTCATCATGACGCCGACGGTGATCACTCGGTGAACGCTCGCCGATGGGTCGACCTGCTCCTGGACCTGCATCGCGACGATGACGGCGGCCCGACGGTGGAGTATGCCATTATCGCAGCCGGAATTGCGATCCCCGCGATGGTTGGATTGGGTGCGCTGGTGCTCGCCGTCTCGAGCGTTCTCGGCACGACCATGACCGGTCTCTTTAACTATATGACTCAATAACGTGATGCAGCAACAGCATGGACGCCGGCGGCGTCAGCGAGGAGCGGCAATGGCAGAAACGGCGGTGATCGTCAGCTTCGCCCTGCTGCTCGTGCTTGGGGCGCTCCAGATATTTCTCCTCGGATTCGGACAAATCTCAACCGACGGCGCCTCTTTTGTTGCCGCCGTCGCGGCTTCCACCGGCTACGCCAACCCTCAAGGTCTGGGCGCAAGTATTTTTCCTGGGATCAAGCAAGCCGACATCACCACCAATGCCGGCGGCGGGACGGTCGTAGCCAAGGCCAGCATCGGTGTTCCCGGCCTGGGGGCGTTGCCGGGATTAGGCTCGCTCACGACCGAGCAGGGTGCGGATATCGAGCCCTATACCGGGGTTTCGCAAGGCTTGGGGCCGCAACCGTTCACGTTTGCGGTGAGTGCAACCCTAGCGAATTTTTGCTCGGACGGCACGGGGTGCTCGTCGGATTATTCGATGACGCTCGCGCAGCATCTCGATTCGACCGGGAACGGGGTCAACGGGCAATTTGAGGAGTGGGGCTGCCACGCTCGCGTGTACGCATCGTTGCGTTTCCCATCGAGCCTTCCGACGCCCGGACCGACATGGGACGTTACGAATCCGGCAAGCAACGAATATACGATCTACGCCTGGGATAGCGGGACCGCATGCTAAGGATGAGAGCGCGTCGCCAGCGCGGGCAGATGCTGCCGTTTTGGGCGCTCGCCGTCACCTGTCTGATCGCGCTGACGTTTTTCCTTGCGAACTACGCGAGCGTGCTCACGTGGCAGATCCGCGCTCAAAATGCCGCCGACGGTGCGGCATCGGTTGGGATGTCGGTGCAGGGCAGCGTGTTCAATCAGGAGAGCACCATCCTGTATGCGATGGCCGTGGACGAAAATAGGATCCGGTTTTTGAACCAGGCGATCCTCAATACGATCTATGGTGAGGGCGGGTGCGCGAATCAGTCGGGCGCGTGTGCGGGCGACTATGCGAGTCTCGTCGGCGAATTCAATCAGGCGGTAACGGCCTATCAAAACGATATGCAACTCATCCAACGCGCGAATAACTTTACGGAAGGCGGCCAGCAGGCCGACCAGATGAAAGCGCTTCGTCATATCGGCGATTGCACCGTGACGGATTGTGCGTTTTCGTACACGGTGATCAACACCGGTTCCGGAGGCGGAACGTGCCAGGGGCATTCCTGCGGAACCGCACCGCAAGAAATCGACGTCGTTGCGTGCCACCAGGTGCCGCTCGTCGCCGGGGCGCTTTTCGGGTTGGGCGCGAACGGAACGTTTACGGCGGTGGGTCGCGCGGCGGCGATGGTAAGCCCATCGAACGCGGAGGTGTTTTCGCCCGGCACGGCCGTCAATCCGAGTACCAACCAAGTCTACCAACCGATCGAACCGCAGTGGGCGTCGCTGTATCCGAGCCCGGCTTATACCGTCGATTACTCGGGCCTGCAGGTGCACGTCAACTGGTATGCCGTCGCCCCGATTGCGCCGTATAGCGGGCCGATTGCGACCGGGAGCTACACATGTTCGTAAGGCGACGTCGCGCCCGGCAGCGTGGGCAGGCGCTGCTCGAAACCGTGATCATGTTACCGGTCGCGATTTTTTGCGTCTTCGCGATTCTCTATTTGGCGCACGCGGGTATCGTGAACGAGCGCACGCAATCGGCTATCCGTTACGCCGGATTTACGGGCTTTTACGGGCAATCCAATCAGGCCTATACGGCCGCGGACATCTACGCAAACCTGCAGGGCGGCTCGCAACCGGTGCCGTGTCCGACGGCTCCTCCCGGCATCTTTAGCGACACCGCACCATTTCCCGGGCCGGCAAGCCCGCGGTTGTGGGGGCCCGATTGGCAGGTCACCTCCAACTGCCAGACCATCACCCAGAATATCGGCGGTGCGGAATTCTTGGCTTCACGCGATATCGCGGCGACGCTCGTCAACGTACAGACCGGAATCAACGTACCCCCGTTTTTACAACCGCTGATCGGCGGCAACGCGGTGATGTTCGCACAGACCGCGTTCGCGCATCCGCAGTATCCCGGCATCATCATGTACTGCAATTCGGATACCTATTCCGCGGTCGAGGGCTCGATCACGGCGATGAGCACCGTCGGTATGCCGACGCCGATGCCGAGCACGCCGTCTCCGGCGCCGTCCAATGCGCCCTCGCCGTTGCCGACCTCTCCCGTACCCACTCCTACACCGTACTCAGCTACTGGATCGTGCTAACCATGTATCAAAGACCCGTCGCCTTCATCTTCGTCATAAGCGCCGCATTTGCGATGCTGGCCGCATGCGGCAGCGGTGGAGGTTCGGGCGGCGCTCTGCCGCCGACGGTAGGTGGCGGATTTGTGACGGGGCCGACCAGCGGGCCGGCTGCGACGGCCTCGCCGAGCGGCGCCGCTTCGACCTCTCCAAGCCCCGGGAGCAGCGCGACGCCCGCTCCGGGGAACACGTCAACGCCGGCACCCGGCAGCTCGGCGAGCCCCGGCCCCACCGCCGCACCGACGGCCGCGCCGACGGGATATTACGCGCAGGGCTCCGTGCGGGATATCGCATCCGGACTGCCGGTCTCCGGCGCCGTCGTAGTTTTGGCGCAGCAGGTCTACGCGGGTTCGACGCCGCCGCCCTCGCTGAGCGGCGGATCTGAAACGACCACGGCCTCCGACGGCTCGTTCACGTTGACCGGTTTGGTGCCGGGCTCGAACTATCTCGAAGTCTTCGAGAATGGTTACGCGACGATTCACAAGCCGATTGCCGTGAACCAACTCGACAATCAACTTGGGCTGTTGAAGCTCACCGGCATTACCGCAGACGAAGCTGCGTGGCTGCAACAAGTGAATGCCGACCGCGCGCAGTACGGCGCTCCGATCGTGGTACTCGACGAGATCCTTCAGGAGGCCGCCCAACATTGGGACAACTATATGGCGGCTAAAGGGTACTTCGCCGACGATTGCTCGCAAACCAACGATTCCAGTTGTACGACCGCGGCGCAATACGAACAAGCTGCCGGGGCCCAATACACGCATTCGGCGCAGAACATCGCGGCAACTGGCCCCAACAGTACGTGGACGAACGCCGAGGCCGGGTTTGTCGCCGAATCGGCCAACTGCCCGCAACCCGCTACCTACAGCACGTGCCTGGGACACTCGGGAGCGCAACACTTCCTCAATCTCATCGATCCGCAATACGTTTGGATTGGATTGGCGGAAGTCAAAAATGGGGCTAGCTACAATCCGATCTATGGGCCCGTTCTCGATTACTACACCGAAGAATTCGGGACGCCGTTTCAGTAGTGTCTACAGAGCCGCGCCTGATTACCGCCCGGTTTTTTTGGCGCTTCACGTGCGCGATCGACGAGGAGCCGGTCCAGTGGATGCGGCGCATGGACCGACGCGTGTTTCAGTACCTGCTGCTAACGCCGGAAGGCTATGCGACCCGGGAAGAGTTGCAGAAGATTTTCTGGCCGGATCAGGACGCGAAGGTAAGTCAATTAAGCCTGCGTACGGTTTGCAGCAACATTCGAAAAGCGCTCGGAGCGCTGCTCGGAACGGACGAGACGGCAAACTACTTCGCCGTGCTCGAGAAAACGCTGAACGTTAATCTCGAGTTTGTAAACGTCGACGTGCGACGGTACATCGCGCACGTCCGCAGCGCGAACGTTGCGTACGTAAGCGGCGATATGAACACAGCGCGGGTCCATTTTAGGCGCGCGATCGCGATCTATCGCGGCCATATCGGCTGGGGAGACGAACGTGAAGCGTGGCTCGAGCCGTTAGCGTCTGAGTGCGCCGAACTCCAGCGAGGGGCCATCGAACGTTTCGCGGACCTGTCGCGCCTGAGCGGCGTGCTGTTGGATAATGACGCGGGGCTCTCTTCCGCGAGCAGTGGCTAAGGGCATCGCGTGAAGGCTGAAGTACTGCAGTTGGATCGCAGGATTGGAATCCTTCTGGCGGTGCTTTGCGGCCTGGCGATCGGCGTTTTCATATATGCTGCCGCTCATCCGCCTCTGCTGACCGGCTACGACTTTGAGGCGTTCTGGTGCGGCGCCAAGGCGCTGTTGCAGCATGCAAGCCCGTACACGAACGAGCCGCTCCACGCATGCGAAGCGACAACGTCGCCGGCATTTTTCTTGCGCTATCCGCAAGTGACCGTCCCGGTTCCGCTCCCCGGTTATGCCATCGCGCTCTTCACCCCGTTTGCGCTCATCCCGTTCGCGCTCGCGCGAATCGTGTGGCTGATACTCCAAGTCTTTTGCGCGCTGGTGATCGGGCGTGGGATCGCGAAACTGTCGGGAATGCCGCCGCTTACCGCGCTGGCTGCCTCGGGACTTGCCGTGCTCGGCCCAGCCCTGTTGCAGGGTGCGCTGTCTCCGATCCCCATCGCGTTGACGGTTTGTGCGGCGTTGGCGCTACGGCGCAAGCAGTGGAATGCTGCTACCATACTCCTGGGGTTTGCGATGGTCGAGCCGCACATGGTGCTGCCCGCGTGCGTCGCGGTATTCCTTACGATTCCGCAGATGCGGATACGGCTGTTGGCGGCGGGAGCAGGTGCCGCGGCCGTGATGCTCGCGGTCCTGGGCCCGCAAATAGCGCTGTCGTATTTCACGACGGTGCTCCCTTTGCATGCCGCGTCCGAAGTCAACAACTTGGGCCAGCTGAGCTTGACCGCCTTGCTCTATCACCTCGGAGCCGCTCCGGCACTTGCGCTGCGGCTGGGCTCGCTGCAGTACGTTCTGTTGGCGTTGCTTGGTGTATTTGCAGCGCGCGCACTCTATCTTAAACAGGACGACCGCTCGTGGCTGGTGCTTTTACCTGCGGCGTTTGCCGTTACCGGCGGCGCGTTCATACATCTCGACGAGGTTGCGATGGCCGTTCCGCTGGCGTGCGTTATCGTCATGCGGCGACCGAATCCGTTCTCGATGCTTGCGCTCTTGATGCTAGCAATGCCCGTCGCATCGATCCTCGACTGGTTTCCACTCTCCGTTCCCGCGGCGATGCTGTGCGTGTGGCTGATGGCTCGCCCCGAATTCCCTCTTCGCCGCGTCATAGCGAACGGGATTCTGCCTGCGGCGACCGCTCTGGTCGTTGTGGGAGGAGCGTTTGCGCTGCATTCGGTAGCCGCCGAGCACGCGCAGCAGGCGGTGACGTACATCGTGAATCTGGTGGATCCCGGCGGTACGGCAAATGCGAGCGCGACGTGGTTTGCCTATAACTCCTTAGCACAAATAACGCCGCTCTGGTGGGCGCAAGAGGCGTGGACGTTGCTACCGCTGGCGATCCTCGTAACGCTGAGCGTACGGGAGTCCCTCGCCGGTGATGCGGGAGGCGCGGAGTGGAAGCGCCTCGGGGGCGCGCCCGGCACTTGGAACAGGACGGGATCGCGGCCCTAACTAAACACGCACCATGCTTGCCTATCGAGCGCGTCTAGCCTTCGTGTGCGGCATCGCAGCCGTTGCATTCGGGCCGCTTCCCGCAAGCGCCGGGGCCAACGATCAGCCTGCGTCGGCTTCGGCCGTAACGATATCTTCCGCGCGCATCGGCGCCGCGGTTGCCGCGTTGCCGGCGATCGCTCACGCGATCCAGCGACGCTCCGGAATCCCGGGGATGGCGATTGCGGTCGTGCATAATGGGAAGATCGTCTACGCGGCGGGTTTCGGCGTGCGCCGCATCGGTACGAAGGAACGCATCGACGCAAACACCGTTTTTCAACTTGCGTCGGTTTCGAAATCGCTCGCGTCCACGGTCGTTGCCGGAGTGGTCGGGCAGGGCGGCGTTAAGTGGAGCGATCCCGTAGCAAAATACATAGCCGGCTTTACGCTTTCGGACCCGTACGTCGGCTCGCACGTGACGATCGCGGATATGTTCGCACATCGTAGCGGACTACCCGACCACGCGGGCGACCTCCTCGAGGATCTCGGCTACAATCGCGCGCAAATCATCCGGCGGTTGGCGCTGGAGCCGCTCGACCCGTTCCGCATCACCTACCATTACACCAACTTCGGACTGACGGCCGCCGCGCAAGCTGTAGCCGATGCCGAGCACACGACGTGGGAGGAGCTCTCGGCTCGGGTGCTCTACGGGCCGCTCGGCATGACGCATACCAGCTCGCGTTGGGCCGACTACGAACGCGCTCCGGACCGCGCCGTGTTGCACGTGCGCGTGAACGGGCACTGGAGGGTGAGCTCGCGCGAACCGGATGCACAATCCCCCGCCGGCGGCGCGAGTTCGAGCGTTCACGACTTAGCGAAGTGGATGATCCTCGAATTGAATCTCGGCAAGCTCGACGGCAAGCAGATCATCGGTCGCGACGCATTGCTTGCGGCGCAACAACCGCAGATCGTCAGCAACCCGCCGTCCGGGCCGTTCGCGCGCGCATCCTTTTACGGGTACGGGATGGGGGTTTCGTACGACGAGGCGGGGCGCTTGCGTTTGAGCCACTCCGGAGCGTTTTCGGCGGGAGCGGCAACATGCTATGAGATGTTACCCTCTGAAGACCTCGGGATCGTGATCTTGACCAACGGCGAGCCCAGCGGCGTGCCCGAATCCATCGCGAAGACGTTCTACGATCGAGTCGAATTCGGACGCGCGGCGCGCGACTGGTACGCGCTGTACTCCGGCGGATTTGCAAAGATGCTCGCACCGCACGGCGAGCTGGAGGGTAAGACTGCGCCCGTGCACCCGCAACCGGCGCTCGCACCGGCTTCGTACGTGGGAACGTATACGAACCGATACTATGGACCGGCAACCGTTAGCGCGACCGCGACGGGCTTGCGATTAACCCTCGGTCCGAAGCACGAAACGTATGCGTTGCGGCATTGGAACGGCAACGTCTTTTCGATGCGCCCATCCGGCGAAGGTTCGGATGGCGGCCCTAGCGCGGTGACGTTTACACCGGCGGCCGGCACCGGCACCCCGTCGATGACCATCGAGTATCTCAACGAAAACGGCTTGGGTACGTTCGGCAAACCGTAGCCGCAACCGCTCTTGGAGGAGGAACTACGATGAAGACCGCCGTGACTATTTCCCGGGTTTTGCTCGGGGTGATATTTTTCGTCTTAGGGCTGAACGGATTTCTGTTCTTTATCCCGGCCCCGCCGATCGGCGGCGACGCGGGGACGTTTAGCGAAATTCTCGTCCGTACGCACTACATCTACTTAACCGCAGGCGTACAGGTGGTAGCGGGTGTCTTGTTGTTGAGCAATCAGTTCGTGCGTTTCGCGCTGGTGATGCTGGCCGCCATGCTGGCGAACATTCTGGTGTTCCACATCACGATGATGCCCTCCGGATTGCCGGTCCCGCTGATCGTGGCGGTGTTATGGTTCATCGTTGCGTACTCGCAACGCGCGCAGTTTGCCATCCTTTTCGCACGCCGCTGACGTTCGCGATGAGCGAAAAGGACTATTCTTTGACGGCCGTTGCGATGAGGCTGGTGCGCGGATTCCATTGCCCCTGGCTCTGCGTTAGCTGGAGGCCGATGAGGGCGTTGGCGCCCAGGGCTGCGGCGCGTTCTTTCAATTCGTGCAAACACTCGTCGTACGAGCGCTCGTTGACGCCTTCGATGCTGGCGTGGACGACGCCGAGTTCGGCCGCGCCGTTCGTGAGATGGTTCAACGTGCTGATGCGCATCAATTTCCCCCGTCGACTGCGGCGTAGACGCTCATCGAGTGCTCGAACGCATCCGAGGAGAGCGCGAGCGGTCCGGTAAAGGGCCGGTCGAGCAGGGTCATCATCAAGAGCAGAGTGCCGATCAACGACGCCATCAACACCGAAGCGATGATGTGCGGGAGCGGCCGCTCCATGAAGACGATGAACGTCATCGCGATCACGATGGCGCCTCCGATAAGCACGCCCGCCCAAATAATGCCGGGAAGGCTTTCGCCGGCTTGCAACGTGCGACGGTTGCGATCGTCGGCAACCGACGCCAGGGTGCTCAAGAACGCTTTGCTGATGCTCGATGAGGCGACGCTCGGCTTGAGCGTCGCAAACGTGCGATACATATCGCCCAGAGCCTTGCGGGCAACCGGGCTCGCGCCGCCGGTGGCCGCTTGGATCGACCATTCCTTGGTGACCACCGCTTCGGTGTAATCGCGCAGCAATCCGCGCATCGTCGCTTGCTCCGCGGGCGGCATGCCGTTAGTTTGGCGATAGAGGGTGGTGAGCGTCGAAGCTTCTTCGGCTGCGTTATCCTTGGCCGCACCGTAGTTCTCCCAGACCGCGATCACCAGAAAGCCGAGTAACACGGCGTACAGCGTTCCGGCCATCAGGAAGAGCGGCACCAACACGTCATTGTGGCCCTCGCGAACGTGCGGTTTCATGAACCGTCGAACGATCGCGACACCGACGAGCGCGTAGACGGCGCAGAGGCCAACGATAAGCAATGCCAGCGTTAAAAGCTGCATGCAGTAATATCCTGAAGCATCATTTGGCGGCGACATTGGTCGTCGGGCGAGAACTCCCTCCCGCTACGAGTATGACGCGGATAAAGATTGTGCTAGGCGTCGACCGCGCGCGGCCTGAACGGCGTGAAGCGTTTGGTGAGTTCGAAGGCCGCGATGCTCGCGAGGCCGGCGCCCAGTGCCCACGCCATGTCGTCGTAGTGCAGGAAACCGAAAGAAAACAACCCGCGTAGCAGCGGAACGTAGAGTACTGCTGCGAGAAATGCAAGCCCGCCGCCGATCGCCCACCACAACGCTCGATTGCGGCTGCGCAAGGTCGCGATGATGCTGCCGGAGCGAGAACGGTCGGCAAGAATGAGGCCGAGGCTTGCGATGACCATCGTCGTGAATGTGAGCGCCCGCGCAACCTTTTCACCGTCTCCGCGTGCGAGGGCGATACTATAGATCGCGAGTACGATGGCGAACAAAATCGTGCCCTGCAGCAAACCCAGCCCTACCGTACGGCGATCGAAAAGCGGCTCGCTCTGAGGCCGAGGCGGACGTTCCATAATCGTGCTCTCGGCGGGTTCGGCTTCGAAGACGATCGAGCAGGCCGGGTCGATGATCAATTGCAGGAATAGAATGTGCACGGGTAAGAGCATGAGCGGCCACCCGAGGATCACGGGGATGACCGACATGCCGATGATCGGGACGTGCGCGGCGATGACGAAGGTGGTCGCCTTACGCAGGTTGTCGAAGATGCGCCGCCCCATGCTCACCGCCGATACGATCGAGGAAAAGTCGTCGTCGAGAAGCACGAGCGCCGCCGATTCGCGAGCGACGTCGGTGCCGCGCCCGCCCATTGCAATGCCGATGTCCGCAGCCTTGAGCGCAGGCGCGTCGTTAACGCCGTCGCCGGTCATCGCGACGATTTCACCGTCCGCCTTCAACGCTCTGACCAAGCTGAGCTTTTGTTCGGGGACGACCCGGCAGAAGATGCCGGCATTCCGCACGCTTTCCCGCAGCGTGAGGTCGCTCATGCTCGCCAGATCGGTGCCCGTGACGTAATTATCCGCCGATCGCATGCCGATTTGGCGGGCGATCGCGATGGCGGTTGGGGCGTAATCGCCGGTGACCATCACCACGCGGATTCCGGCGCTCTGCGCTTCGGCGATCGCCTGCGGAACCGATGCGCGCACCGGGTCGCGAAACCCGATCAGCCCGAGAAACGAAAAGACGAAATCGTGCTGATCGGCAGGCAGAGTGGCGCCCTCGAAGGTCGCTTTCGCTACGCCCAGGACGCGGAGGCCGCCGGCTGCCAAGGCATTCGCTGCGTCGGCGATCGGTGCGGCTACGACCGCGTCGAGATGGCACAGATCGACGATGGCTTCGGGCGCCCCCTTTGCCGCGACCACATACGCATCGCGATCCAACGCGCGCCATACCTGCGAAGTTGCGAGCATCGTGCGCGAGAGCGGATAGTCCAAGACCGGTTGCCAGTCCTTGCGCTCGTGTTCGGTGCCCGCCAGCGTGCGTTGCAGCGCCGTGTGTATCGCCTGCTCCATCGGATCGAACGGATCCCGGCGGCTTGCCAACACGCTGAATTCCAGCAATTCGTGAAATGTTTCCGGAAGGTCGGGCCGTACTGCCTCGTCGCTAAGATCGAAGGATGCGCCGTTCGCAAAGATATTCGTGAGGCTCATGTGGTTTTGCGTCAACGTTCCCGTTTTGTCGACGCAGAGAACCGTCGTCGCGCCCAAGAGTTCGATCGCCGGAATGCGGCGCGTCAGGACGCGCTCTCGCGCGATTCTCCACGCGCCCAATCCCAGAAAGATCGTTAAGACGAGCGGCAGCTCTTCAGGAAGAATCGCCATCGCCAGCGTGATGCCCACCAGGATGCCCTGTAGGAAGTTGCCGCGCGTAAAACCATAGATCAACGCGACCGCGACGCTGAGCCCGAGCGCCGCCCACGCCAGCACGCGGACGATGCGGGACGTCTCTTCTTGCGTGCGAGTCCGTTCTTGCACCACGGTCTTCAATGCGGTGCTGATGTGGCCGATCTCGGAGTTGCGACCGGTCGCGAGCACACGGGCCAGGCCGCTCCCGGCGACGATCAGCGTGCCGGAGAATACATACGGCAGATCGTCCCCGCCGGGCCGCTCCATCGTATCGAGCGGATACGTCGCCGGACTCTTGCGCACCGGAACCGACTCACCCGTGAGCAACGATTCGTCGGCGGCGATATTGCTGCACGCCAGCAACACCCCGTCGGCTGCGACGCGATCGCCTTCGGAGACGACCAGCAAATCGCCGCGCACCACCTCGCGCCCGGGAATACGCTGGCGCTTGCCCGAGCGGATGACCGTTGCGTGCGTTCCGGAGAGGTCCCGCAACGCCGCGAGGGCCTGTTCGGTCCGCGATTCCTGAGCGATGCTGATCGCAACGATCACAAAGACGAAGCCCAGGAGCATTAGGGCCTCGCCCCTATTTCCGAGCACCAGATAGACGCTGCCGCAAACGATCAACAACAGGAACATGGGTTCGCGAACGACGTCAAAGGCCACGTTCAGAAAGCCGCGCCCCTTGCCTGAAGCTAGATCGTTATACCCATCGGAAAGCAGCCGTTCGGCAGCGAGCGCGTCCGACAGCCCTTCGGTAAGGTCCGGTCCCATGGATCCTATGCTACCGGCGCGAGGAGAAGGAAGTGGGAACGCGGCGATAGGCGGGCGCGCATCCGGAGCCTTCCCATTGTCTGGAGGTTGGCTCGGTAGCATGGAGCGACCGAGCGAGGAGCCTGTATCGAATGGATCTTGACGCTACGGCCCTTTGGGCGCGAGAGACGATCGCGCGCTATACGGATGTCGCGCGCCGCGCCGTGTCCGCCTACTACCGCAAGCCGCGTTCTGCGAAGCGCTTGCACCGGGCCCGGCGGGATTTAGCGCGCTTGAATACGGCGCTGGACGACCTCGGAGCCCTCGCGAATCCGTCCGCCGGATTCGCGGAACAGATCCACGCATTGCATCGCCGTGCGGGTAGGGTGCGCGACGGCGACGTCTTGCTGCGCCGCATCAAGACTTATCGCGAGCTGGCTCGCGGTGCCGAATGCGACCAACTCGCGAGCGTGCGCTGCGAGCTGCGCGCGCGGCGCAAAAAGGCGCGGCGCAAACTACGCCGCCTCATTCGCGCGAGCGCCTCGATCTTGAAAGCCGCACCGGCGCCGTCCGCCGCGCCGCGTGCGACGCCGATGGAAGCGGTGCGGACCGCACTTCGTCGCCATCTTGCCGATTGCATCGAGCGGCAAGCGGCGTTCGAGTCCGACGACGACGACGCGCTGCATGCATTTCGCCTCTCGTGCAAACGGCTGCACTACGTCATCGAACGCTCGTCGGCCGACCTGCCCGAGCTGAACCCTTTGGCGAAGCTTCTCTCGAAACTCACGGATGCGTTGGGCGTCGCGCACGATTGCATAGCCCTTCGCGCCCATGCTCGCGCATGCAACGCACCGCTGGTCGCGTTACGCGCGCAGCACGATCGGGACGTCCACGTGCGCCTAGCGCGGCGCCTATGGCATCACTGCAGCGCGTTACAGGCCTATCGTTTGTGCGAGGCGGCGCATAGCGGGATTCGCGCTATTCCGGTGAGGGTATAAACTTCGCACTATGGACAAGCACATTCACCTCGGCACGGTCGGGCACTTCGGCCTGGCCGTGCACGATCCCAAAAAGAGCGCCGCTTGGTGGCGCAAGCTGTTCGATCTGAAGACGATTTTCGAAGGAGACGGCTATGTGGGCCTGTCGAACGAGAACGTGACGATGGTGCTGTCCGCCGGCACACCGCGGCCGGAAACGATCGGCCACATGTCGTTCCATCTGCCGGGTATGCCCGCGCTTCGCCACGCGCTCGATTGGCTCAGAGAACACGACGTCGCCGTGGAAGACCCAGGCGACGAAATCGGGGCCGAAGCCGAGGGTTCGCCGAACATGGGCTTGTGGTTTCGTGACCCCGACGGCTATCGTTGGGAGCTTTCCGTGCTCGCCCATCGCTGAACGCCGCACCCAGGGCCGCCCTTCCGGTCAGAGGCCGAAGTATGCGGCGCGCACCGCGTCGCTCGTTTCGAGTTCTTCGCGCGTGCCCGAGACGCGGACGCGGCCGCCGTCGATCAGATAGCCGCGGTCGGCGAGTTTGATAAAGGCGACGTTTTGCTCGGCCAGAAGCAGCGCCGTGCCGCCGCCGATCGCGACGCGTAGCGCTTCCACGACTTGCTTAACGAAGACCGGCGCGAGCCCGGACGACGGCTCGTCCATCAGCAACAGCTTGGGTTGGGAGATGAGGGCTTTGGCGATCCCGAGCATCTTGCGTTGGCCGCCTGAGAGCGAGGCCGCGAGGCCATGCCGTTTCTTGGCGAGATCGGGAAAGAGTTCCATGAGTTGGACGCTACGCCGTCGCACCTCGGCCCCGCTGATGAAGTAACCGCCCAGCCGCAGGTTCTCTTCGATCGTGAGGCTGGGGAAGACGCCCATCTCGGACATGAACGCGATGCCGCGCCGGATCCGCTGGTCGGGCGGCAAATGGTCGATCGCCTGGCCGTCAAAGTGGATCGCGCCGTTCCAGCAGCGCAGCAGCCCGATGATCGTGCGGAGCAGCGTCGTTTTACCGGCACTATTGGCGCCCAGCAGCAGCACGGTCTCGCCGCGTTCGACCGCGAGATCGATGCCCCAGAGAATCTTCATCGCGTCGTAGCCGGATTCGACGCCTTGGATTTCAAGCAGTGCCATCGTCTCTCTATCCTCCGATGAACGCTGCGACGACGTCGGGATCGTGCGACGCATCCTGGAGCGTTCCCTCGAAAAGCATCTTTCCGGCATCGAGGACGATCACGCGGTTGGTGATGCGGTTCAAGAAGTCAAGCAGATGCTCGACGACGATGAGCGCGACGCCGCGCTTAGCCAGCGAGAGCAAGAGTTCGCCCATGACGGTGAGTTCGCTCGGGTTGAGGCCGGCGCCGATCTCGTCGACGAGCAGCAGCTTGGGCCGCACCGCGAGCGCGCGTCCGAGATCGAGTCGCTTCTGCTGATTGACGGTGAGTTCGCGGGCGAGCGTCTCTGCCTCGTCCGCAAGCTCGATTTCGGCAAGCACCGCGTCGACTTCGGCCGAACTGCGCGACCCCGCGCCGAAGTAGGCGGCAACCTCGATGTTTTCCCGGGCCGTCATTTCCGGGAAAGGCTTGGGGACCTGAAACGTGCGATTGATCCCGAGATGCGCGAGGCGGAAGGTCGGGACGCGTTCGATCGAACGCCCTTCGAACAGCATCGTCCCTGCATCGGCCTGATGGATGCCGGAGATGACGTTGATCGTCGTGGTCTTGCCGGAGCCGTTCGGCCCCACCAAGCCCAGAATCTCGCCCGCGTCGACCGCAAAATGAACGTCGTGCAGCACGGTGAGCCCGCCGAAGCGTTTGGCAACGCCTTTGAGCGCGAGCAGCGGTTCAGAGGACACGTACGCCTCGCCGAGTGAGCAACGACATGATGCCGTTCGGTAAGAAGAGCACGAGTAACACGATCAGCAGGCCGTAGATGAATTCGAAGTACTGCGGTGCCGAGATGCCCACGCCGTTGTAGAGTGCATCGAGCACGACCGCACCGACGATCGGGCCGATCACCGTGCCCACGCCGCCGAACAGCGCGAACACGATGGCGAAGACCGATGTCTGCAGCGTGAAGACCGCATCGGGATAGAAGACGGAGAGATTCCACGCATATGCTGCGCCTGCGAGCCCCGCGATTGCCGCCGAGACGAGCCACACGATTAAGCGTCCGCGTACTACGTTGATTCCGGCCATCGCCGCGCTCGTCGGATCTTGCTTCACCGCGCGCAACGCCATGCCGAAACGCGAGAACCGAAAATGCGCCGCGAGCCCGGTCGCGAGCAGTAAAACCACGAGCATCGTCAGGTAACTGGCGGTGGGGTTATAAACCTGATCGATCTTGAGCCCGTACGGGCCGCCGGTGATTTTCGAGAGATCTTGGTTGGAGACGATGTTGTAGAGAATCTGCGAAGCCGCAAGGCTGGCGATCGAAAAATACGCGCCGGAGAGGCGCAGGAGCGGCCCTAAAATCAGCGCCATGATGACCGCGCCGGCCCCGCCTGCGACGACGCAGGCCAGCACCGGCAAATGGCTATGAAGCACCAGCAGCGACGTGGTGTACGCGCCGGCGCCGAAAAAGCCCACGTACCCGAACGGCAGATACCCGGTAAATCCGTAGATCAGGTTGAGCCCTTGTGCGAGCACGGCGAACGTCATCATCGTAAACAGCAGGCTTCGGTTGCTGTAAAAATGCGGCGCGAGCAGAAAGATCGCGGCGATCACGGCCAGCGTGATCGCGCTGGGTAGGATGGTGGCGGGCCCGCTGAGCGCGGGTTTTGCGATCGCGCGCATGCGTTAGGTGACCCGCACGGCTTTGCCGAGCAAGCCGGACGGGCGAATGAGCACGATGATCACGAGCAGTGCGTAGGGCACCAGATTCGACCACGATGGAAAGAACGTTTGCATGTACATCGTGCCGATACCGAATACCAATCCTCCGACGATGGTGCCCAGCGGGTTGCCGAGCGAACCGATGATGATGACGGCAAACGACGTGGTCGTGAGTTCGTTGCCGATGTCGGGCGAGATCGAACCCAGGAGATACGGCACGAAGACGCCCGCGATCCCTGCTAGCGCAAGGCCGATGATAAACGCAATCGCGGAGACACGCTCGACGTCGATGCCGGTCGCGAGTGCTTCCTCGCGATTTGCCATGATTGCGCGCGTCGCAAAACCGAGGCGCGTCCGGGTGAAGTAGAGGTAGAGCCCGCCTATCGCCAGCAGGCTTGCGGCCGCGCCGACCCACCAGCTATCGGGGAATTGCTGCCCAAGAACGCCGATGTTGCCGCTTCCCAGCGCCGTTTCGGGTAGCGAGCGCTGGTTGGCGCCAAAGACCATCGTCAGCACCGCGTCGAGCATTTGAGCGATGCCAAAGAAGAGGATGAACGAAAGCATCTCGGGGTCGCGGCTGGCCTGTAGGCGCGGCACGACGGCGGCATAGAGCGGAATGCCGACGACGATCGCGCCGACCACCGCTAACGGTATGCCGAAAATCGGGTTGAGATGCAGATGTTGAACGAGCAGAAATGCGCCGTACCCGCCGAGCAGCACGAACTGCCCGTGCGCGAGATTGATCATGCGCATCACGCCGAAGATGAGATTGAGGCCCACGCCGACCAGTGCGAAGAATATCCCGTACAGGATGCCGCCGATCAATGCGTAGGCAAGAAGACTCGTGCTCATGCGCTCGTTACGTTCTCACACGAAGTACTCCCGCCGGCTTGCGCCGGCGGGAGAGGTAGGCGACGTTAGTGCTGCGGTGCAGGATAGACGGGCTTGCCGGTACCTTTGCCCGGAGGATACACGACAACGATCTTGACCCCCTGGCCTTCCGGAACGAGTTGTGCGACCGGAAGCAGCTCGCCGAGCTGCGCGCCGTTCTCATTGATCTTGAAGTCGCCGAGCACGGTCGTGGTCTTGCCCGACATATCCATCAAGGCTTGGTGGAAATCGAGCTGGGTAAAGGCCGGCGCTTTCGCGATCATATTCTGGATGATCAGGCCGGTGTTGTAGCCGGCGGCATCGAGGAAATTCGGCGCCTGGTGCATCGCCGCCGTGAAGTTCTTGACGAACTGGCTGGTGTTGTCACCGAGGTTGACGACGTCGTGGCGTACCAGCGGCGGCGTCGGATATGTGTAGGTATACGCGAGCGCCTTGGCGCCCACGTTTTTGGTCAGCAGCGCGAGAAGCTGCCCGGGGAAGATGGTGAAGGTCATGTTGAAGTGCAGACCGCTCGAAGCGAGATCGCGAAGGAACGCGATATCGTTGGGTGCGTAGCCGAATTCCAACACTGCTTCCGGCCGCTGCGCGGCGATGGTGTGCAGGAGCACCGCGTAGTTCGATTCGGTGGTCGGCACGCCGTTGTAATATACCGGCGTTACGCCGCCCTTGGCGAGTACGGACTTGAGCGTCTCGGCCTGCGATGCGTCGAAATCATTCGAGTCGTAGATGACGGCGACGCGTTTGATCTTCTGATGCAAGATGAATTGCGCGAGGGGAACCGGCCAGACGGTGGAAGCCGGGATGCTGACGTCGGCCAGATAGTCGGTTTTCTTGGTGAAGAAGTTGGCACCCGAGCCGGTCGGATCGACCAGCAGCATGTGGTGTTCTTCGGCCAACGGAATCGCTACCGATGTCAGCACCGAGCCGAAATCGGCGACAAGCACGTCGACCTTGTCTTGCGTGATCAATTGGTTGTAGAGCGTCGTCGCGGTAGACGTGTTGCTCTGGTCGTCATAAGCGATGATTTTCACCGGGATCTTCTTGCCATATGCCTTGACGAAGATGCCGCCGGTTTTGTTCACGCCCGCGGCCCAGTACTTCAGGCCCTGATACTGCCCCTGCGAAGCGACGGCGAACGTGCCGCTGCTGGCATAGAGCGTTCCGATCTTGATCTGCGAGGGCGCGGTAGCCGCCCGCGCCGTATGGACGAGGCTCGTGCCGATAATACTTGCGGCGACGAGGATGATGGCGAGTGCCGACCATTTGAGGCGGAATCTACGCATGCGTTTCTCTCCTTACGAAAGTCATAGGCTCGTCTGCGCCGTCCCCTTGCCCGGTGCCTGCCGAGCGAGGGCGCAGTTGGCACGGTTTTCGCGAGAGGCCATACGCAGTCGCCCGGCGGAGTAGCGCGTATGAGCCAGAGCGAACGCATTGCCAAGGGGAAGGCGCTGAGGCGCAAGGTACTGGGATCGGCATACGTGGATAAGCCGGGGCCGCAGCCGACCAAATTTCAAGCCGCATTTGCGGAGTTCGCGGAAGAGCATTGTTGGGCCAACGTCTGGATACGCCCGGGGCTCGCGCTACGCGATCGCAGCATGATCAACCTCGCGATCCTCGCATCGCTGGCACGCTGGCCGGAGTTTGAAGTCCACGTGCGCGGAGCGCTGAACAACGGCGTTACCGAGGACGAGATCGTGGAGATCATTCTCCAAGCCGGCGTGTATGCCGGCATCCCGATCGCTTCCGAGGCGTTTCGCGCCGCCGACCGCGTCATCGCCGCATACCGAGCCGAGAACGGCTAGGGCAGGTTCCGAGCATCTCCGGCTCGCTCTTGGTCGAGGTCGTCGTCCTCGCGCCGTTCGAGCTGCTCTTGAATCTCCGCCTTCACGTCGTCGGGCACGCTGGGGATCTCGAGTACTTGCCGGTCTTCGCCGGTGACCAGTGCGTCGATCTCTTCCTGCGTCGGTTCGTTTTCTGAAGATTGCATCATGTCCGCACCACCGCTAAAACGCGAACGGCACAATGTTGCTGCACTTGTGCCGTTCTTCGTGATCGTAACTGTTTTCTATACCGCGATCGTTTCATGAGAAGCGATACGTTTGGCTATAAGCACTTTGAAGTTTGCTCATGCAATTACATAAACAGTCCGTCATTTTGGGATTCCCGCCTTTGGAGTTTTTCGACTCTTCCGGCTCGATCAGCGTAACGTTTCAATGTTCGTTTTTTGTGAAGGTCGTGCGAATATTCGATGACCCACGGCGAGCGCTTGCCGCCTGCCTCCCACCCTTCATCAAATATTCCATTTGTTCGGTCAGGGTAAGAACTATGAACGTCGATAAGATGGAGGCCTTCGCCGCACTCGACCACTACGGCATTCACGTTGCGCGTAGCAAGTACGTGGACTCGGCCGAAGACGCGGTCGCTTTCGCCGAGCGACGCAACGCGCCGGACCCGCGGTTCGTCCCGATCGTGTTACGTGTCGCGGACGCAGCCGCGCAAACACCGCTGGAAAGCGCCGAGGCCGTTCGGGAGGCCTACGAGGCGATTCGCCGCCGTACCGGCGAGCCGATTCTGGCGCAAGTCTTTACAGGGCCGGGGACGGATATCGTGATTTTCGGCAAGACCGACGAATCGCTCGGGAAAATCGTCGGCGTACATAGCGCCACCCACAGCGTGCAGCGGACCGTGCCGCTCGGGCCGGAGAGCGCCAGGGAGCTGGCGAGCGAATACGAGGGCTACGGACACCACGGTTCGCGCGAAAGCGCGCGCCGAATGCTCGAACACCTGGTGGTACGCATATCCGATCTCTTTGCCGACACGGAGGTGCGGGAGCTACGGGTGGATGTCCGCCTGCATGAAAACGAATACAGCGTACTCGACGCATCGATGTCGTCGCTCAAAACGCTACACATCAAACCTCGGCTGGACAAGCGCGCGCACGATCGCAAGGGTGACGAATACCGTCCGGCCGGCAGGCAGTAGCCTTCCAGCCGTCGCTTGGGAACTATTCCCAGGGCGAAAGCCGGCTGGCGTACTCTTCCAAGCGGTGTATTGATGCGCCGCATGGCGGACGAATGCGCCAAGATCAAAAAGATGCTATCCAACGCGGCTGAGTGGAATCGGCCGGAAACATCTCGAATCTGCGCGCATGAAGACACCGCTGACTCCGCTGGAATTCATGCGGCGTGCCCGCCGCCTCTACGGCACGCGCGAAGCCGTCGTCGACGAGGGCCTACGCCTCACGTACGAGGCCCTGTTCGAGCGATGCGACCGATGGTCGGCACTCCTACAAGGCTACGGCATCGGCAAGGGCGACCGCGTCGCATACGTCGCGCCCAACACGCATTCCTTACTCGAAGCCTTCTACGCCGTGCCGCAGATCGGCGCGATTTTGGTACCGATCAATCATCGCCTTACGCCGAACGACTTCGCATACATCATCAATCACAGCGGCGCGCGGGTTGTCTGCGCTCATGCCGATTATCTGGACGCGATCGAGAGCATTCGCGACCAAATCCCCGGCGTCGAGCGCGTGATCGCGCTCGAAGGCGAGAAGCCCGGCTGGCTCGATTATGAAACCGAGCTGGCGCGCGGCTCGGCGGCCGATGTCGTGCGGCCGGACATTTCCGAAGACGATCTCATCACGATCAACTACACCAGCGGCACGACCGCCAATCCGAAGGGCGTGATGATCACGCACCGCAATGCGTACTTCAATTCGATCGGTACGCTGGTGCACGTGCACATGACGCCCGACGACCGCTATCTGTGGACGCTGCCGATGTTTCATGCCAACGGCTGGACGTTCGTGTGGACCGTGACGGCCGCCGGCGGCACGCACGTGTGCCTGCGCAAAGTCGAGCCCGCGCGGATCTTTGCGCTGACCAACCAGGAACGGGTGACGATGCTGTGCGCGGCGCCCACCGTCCTGATCGGCATCGCGAACGCCCCGCAAGAGCTGCGCAGCAGTGTGCGCCGGGGAGTGCGCGTCCTTACGGCAGGCGCGCCGCCGGCCGCTGCGACGATCGAGCGCATCGAGCACGATTTGGGCTGGGAGGTGACACACGTGTACGGCCTCACCGAGACCGCGCCGTTCATTACGATCTGCGAACCGCTCGCGGAGCACGTGGAGCTCTCGCCCGGCGATCGCGCGCGCATCAAAGCGCGGCAGGGTGTGGAATTGATTACCTCGGGCGAACTGACCGTCGTCGACGAACGCGGGGACGAGGTGCCGCACGACGGCGCGACCGCCGGCGAGATCGTCGTGCGCGGCAACGTGGTGATGGAGGGCTACTTCAACGATCCCGAAGCTACGGCCCGCGCCTTCCACGGCGGCGTTTTTCACACCGGCGACGCGGCGGTGGTGCATCCGGACGGCTACGTGGAGATTCGCGATCGCCTCAAGGACGTGATTATCAGCGGCGGCGAGAACATCTCTTCGGTCGAGGTGGAGGGACTGCTCTTACGTCATCCTGCCGTGCAAGAAGTTGCGGTGGTCGGCATTCCGGACGAGCGATGGGGCGAAGCGCCGCACGCATTCGTCATCATCGCCGGCGGTGCAAGCGTTAGCGAAGAAGAACTGCGCGCGTTCGCGCGCGATGCGATGGCACACTTCAAGGTGCCCAAAACCTTCCACTTCGTCGACGATCTCCCGAAAACAGCAACCGGCAAGATCCAGAAATTCGTCCTACGCGGCCGCTCCAGCGCCATCGGCACACAATAGCGGCGACGCTTGCTTGCCCCGCGCCGTTTCGTTGGAGGCGCATGATGCCCGGTATGTGGTACTAGGCGCTTCGGGAAACAGCGCCATGGCTCGCCATGGCTAAGGATGCCGTGGGTGGCATATACGCTTAAAGCGTAGTATAATGAGGGCAAGCGTTGCGGGATGACGTTGATGACGTTGACGAATTCGAGTGGGATGAGTTAAAGAGCGGGCGCAATATCGTGCTTACGGGATTCGATTTCGAGTTTGCGTCCCGGGTGTTCGACGGCCCGTTCTTCGAGCGCGAAGACCGCAGACGCGAGCACGGTGAACCGCGATTCGTCACCACGGGCGCTGTGGACGGGGCGATCATCACC
>Ga0207416_1001801_pt1 | contig 25859 bp, 23 predicted proteins | sample PaiPotPPM11metaG_FD_184107 | JGI IMG/M metagenome (GOLD analysis project Ga0207416, IMG submission 184107) | Iron sulfur acid spring bacterial and archeal communities from Banff, Canada, to study Microbial Dark Matter (Phase II) - Paint Pots PPM... ... | reverse complement strand
TCGTCGCTGACGATAAGCCCGTCAAGCAAGCGAATAATACGCCGCGCGTGACGTGCGATATTCTCATCGTGCGTCACCATGATGATCGTGTGCCCCTCGTTGTTGAGTTGCTGAAACAAGCCCATGAGGCTCTCGGCCGTAACCGAATCGAGATTGCCCGTCGGCTCGTCGGCAAGCAAAATCGCCGGGTCGTTCACCAGCGCGCGCGCGATCGCGACGCGCTGCTGCTGCCCACCCGATAATTCATTCGGCCGATGGTACAGCCGGTCGCCGAGTCCGACTTTCGCAAGTGTCGCAGCCGCCTTCTCTTCGCGCTGCCGATCGCCCGCGTAAAAAAGCGGCAGCTCGACGTTGCGCAGGGCCGACGTTCGTGCCAGTAAATTGAATCCCTGAAAGATGAATCCCAGCTTCCTGAGACGGATGCTCGCAAGTTCGCGATCGGCCAAATCCGCCACATCGATGCCGTCCAACAAGTACGTGCCGCTGGTTGGTTTGTCCAAGCAGCCGAGCAGATTCATCAAGGTCGATTTTCCGGAACCCGACGGCCCCATGATCGCGACGTATTCGCCGCGCTCGATCCCGAACGTCACGCCGCGCAGCGCCGGCACGTCGATATCACCGATGGCGTACGTCTTCGTCAGCGCGCGGATGTCGACCACGCACCTAACGGGCGCGGGATGCTCGGAAGCGGCTTCCAGCGCCCTACTCATAGCGCAGCGCGTCGATCGGATTCAGATAGGAAGCGCGCACCGCCGGGTACGTGCCGAAAACGATGCCGACCCCGGCAGAGAAGCCGAGCGCCACGGCGACGATCGGCAACCAGGAAAACGATACGACTGCACCCGTCAACTTGACGATCAGCGTATGGATGACGAGTTCGGCCAGGACCGCGCCGATCGCAAGCCCGATAACGCCGCCGACCAGACACAGCAAGAGCGCTTCGCTGAAAAACTGCAGCAGGATGTCGCCGCGGGTAGCGCCGATCGCCTTGCGGATGCCGATTTCGCGCGTGCGTTCGGTCACCGAGACCAGCATGATGTTCATGATGCCGACGCCGCCGACCACCAACGAAACGCCGGCAACGACACTGATGACCGCGGTCAATATGGCGAACGTCTTCGAGATCGCATCGCTGGCCGAGCCGATGTCCTGTTCGTCGTACTCGGCGCGCTGCCCGTGGATCTTTTTGAGCGCGCCGATCGCGCTCGCGCTTACTCGGCTGACCTCACTCGCGCTCGGCGCGACGATGGCCAGGCCATAGATATACTGCTCGCCGATCTCAGGGATGAGCGAGTACGGCACGGTGACGGTCACGTCGGCGCCGCCGCCGATCAGCCCACCGCCTACCGGCGGTTGCAGGACGCCGACCACGATGTAGTCCGTGCCCTGCAGCTTTACGACTTTGCCGAGCGCGCTGCCGCCATCGAAAAGTTCCGTTTTCGCCGCATCCGAAACGATGCAGACGTGGCGCCGTGCCGCGACGTCGAGGTCGCTGAAGCGGCGCCCCTCGGCGAGCGGGGTGGAATCGAAGCCGACGCCGGCGCCGTCGGATTGCACGAACAGCGTCTTGTCGGTGTGGTGCACGCGCGTCTCCATCGGCAAATACAGTACCGGCTGAACGGCCTGGGCTGCCGGCACCAAGCGGGCGACGCGCTGCGCGTCGCTGTAGCGGATCTGCGCGAGTTCCGGATCCGGCTGATCCTCCTTCGGCGAAATCAAGCTCGAGAGCTGTGAGTACGGGGCAAGCAGGTTCTGGACCGAGCGGTTGGTGGAATCGCCGATCGCCAAAATCGCGATGACCGAGCCGACGCCGATGATCAGTCCGAGCATCGTCAGCAGCGACCGCAGGCGGTTGTTCCACAGAATGCGCCAGGCCTGCGCCGCGTACTCGGCGATCCTACTCATGGCGCAGCGCCTCGATGGGCTCAAGCCGCGAGGCGCGCACGGCCGGATACGTGCCGAAGAAAATTCCAACCAGCGCCGAAAAGGCGAGCGCGCCGACGATCAATGGCAGCCACGCGATCGTGCCCGGATGCCCGCTCAACTGCGTGATCAAAACATTGCTTGCGACGACGGCGGCCAGCCCCCCGACGAGGATGCCGACGACGCCGCCGACCAGCGTGATCGCCACCGCCTCGAAGAGGAACTGCACCAGAATGTCGCGGCGCGAGGCGCCGATGGCCTTGCGGATGCCGATCTCTCGCGTGCGCTCGATGACCGAAACGAGCATGATGTTCATGACGCCGATGCCGCCGACCACGAGCGCGATCGCACCGACTGCCGAGATGCCGACCGCCACATAATCGATGACGCTCAAAAAAGCGTTGAATTGCTGCGAAACGTCGATGCCGCGGTATTTGCTGCGCGGCCCATGAATCCGCTGGAGGATCGACGTCACTTCGTCGATCGCGCGTGCCGGCGTCGTGCCTTCGGTTGGATACACCTGAATGCTATTGATCGCCGAATCCGGCAGCGCGTGGAAGGTGGTATACGGAATGAAGACGGCGTTGCCCGGACCGACCTGCAGCACGCCGGAGCTGATTTTCGCGAACACGCCGACGATCGTAAACGGTTTTCCCGCCACGCGAATTTCGCGCCCGACCGCCGGCGCAGCGCCGAACAGTTTTTGTTTCAGGGGCCAAACGAGCATTGCGACGGGACGCGCGCCCGCCACGTCGGAAGCATCGAATTTGCGGCCTTCTGCGAGCGGCAAATTATCGCCGTTGTAATCGCTGCGCGATGCGAGGACGAACGTATCGCGCCGGTGCCCAATGCGGATGTACTCCCATGTGGAGTAGCGCGGATAGACGTCGGCGCAGCGCGAACAGCCGTCGCGGATCGCCTGAACGTCATGCCACGTGATCTGCGACTGGTTGGCGTATGCGGTCTGCGATTGCGGAAAAACCAGAATGCCCAAGTTGCCGACCTGGCCGAGCAGGCCGCCGATCGACGACGCTGCGCTTTGGCCGATCGCGAAGATCGCGATGACCGCCGCCGTACCGATGATGATGCCGATCATCGTCAGGGCCGAACGAAGCCGGTTAGCCCACAGCGCGTCCAGCGCCGCGGCGAAAAATTCAAAAAGCTTCATGGGTTACGCGATCACGTGCTCTGCGGGCTTGGCTCGGGGGTCGCGGCCGAGACTTCCACGCGCGCTCCGTCGCGCAGCATTTTCAGGTTGCTCGTTGCCACCACGTCGCCGCGCGAGAGGCCGCTCGTAATGGTCACGAGCGTGTCGTTGGCCAAGCCCTTTCTCACCTGGACCTTGTGGGCGATGCCTTTGCGCACCACGAATACATAGTGTTTCGACCCATCGTCGACGAGTGCCGCAAGCGGTACGGTCAACACGTTTTTCGCCTGGCCGGTGATGATATCGACGTCGCACGACATGCCGGCGCGCAGGAACGGGTATTGCTTGGCGAGCGAGATCGTCGTCTCGACATTTTTGGCCGCATTCGCAGCAGAGCTCTGCTGCACGACGACCGGCGCGATGCGCGTGACCGTTCCCTCAAGCGTGCGATTCGGAAAATCATCGCCCGTGATCAGAGCGCGTTGACCGACATTCACTCCCGCGATATCCTGCTCGTCTACCTGCGCGCGCACGATCATCGGCCCCGCTCCGGCTATCGTGAAGAGCGTCTGCCCGGGCGTCACCGAATCGCCGACCGCCAGCTGCACGGGCAGACCGCCCGTCGCAGACTGCTGCGTGCCGATGGTCTGGATTACCCCGTCGAACGGAGCGCGGACATCGGTGGCGGCAAGCTGCTGTTCGTGCAGCTGCATGGTTGCTGCCGCGGAAGCGACGCCGGCTTGCGCGCTCTCGACGCCGTTTTGATCGGCTTGGATTTGCGTGTCGAGCTGGCCGGCGGTATCGTGGAGCTGCTGCTTCACGAGGTCGTACTGCTGCTGCGCCGCGACCTCGTTGGCTTGCGCCTGTTGAAAGGCGGCGCGATCGCGGTCGAGCTGCTGACGCGGCACGCCGTTGATCTTGAACAGCGCGAGATCGCCTTGGTACGTTTCCTGCGCGGTCCGCGCATTGCTCTGCGCGATCTGCAGCTGCTGCTGCGCCTGCACGAGCTGGGCTGCGCCCGACATACCCAGCGATGAGCCGGAGACCAATCCGGTGACCTGGCCTTCGCGTTTGCTGTTGACGTCGGCTTGCAATTTTGCGCGCGCGTTGATGAGCGCGGCCTGCGCCTGTGCGACCGCCGCCGCGTCGCCTGAAACAGTGGCTGCGATCTGCCGGTCGTCCAGCTTCATCAGCAGATCGCCGGCGCTCACGCGCTGGCCGGAGTGCGCCGCGATGCTCTGGATCGTGCCGCCCGTCTGCGCCCCGATCGTCGCGGTCTGGGGCTGGTCGACGACGCCGTTTTCCGGCAGTTTGATCGTCAGCGTGGTCTGCTTGGCCGTGGCCGTGACCACGCTGATGCCGCCGCCGCGGTGCGACGCCGCGCCGATCAGGATGACGGCGGCGATTCCGGCGGCCACCAAAACGATCGGCAGCCAGCGCGGCAGCTTGCGTTTCTTCATCTTCGTGCGGTTTCCGTCACATGCTTCCCGTCTGCAAGGTCCCTGTCGATAGCTTGAGCTTTTCGATGCCCAGCACGTACGCCACTTGGGCGGCGAGCAAATCTTTCGCCGCCTGCAGATATGCCTGCTCGCTGGATACCGCGTCGATCTGCCCGATGATCCCGACTTTGTATTGCACCTCCGAGATCTGTGCCACTTGCTTGGCGAGCTGCGCGTTCGCCAGCGCGCTGGTAAGGTTTTGCCGGTCGACGGCGACCCGGCGCGCCGCCTGATCGACGTCCACCAGGGCCTGGCGCTTCGCGTTGTCCAGCGCGAGCCGCTCGGCGTCGATCTTCGCATACGCGCTGTTGTGCGCTGCGCGCGTGGCGCCCCAATCGATAAACGGCAGCGTCCACGTCGATTGAAGGCCGATGTTGTAGAAGTGCGTCGAGCCCGGGCACGGGAAAATGCCCGGATTCGCCTGGCATTGGGCAAACTGATCGGCGCGAGCGGTGGGCGACGCCTGATTACCCCAGGCGCCCGTCAGGGCGATCGTCGGTCGGTTCGGCGCGTCGATCAAAACGTTGTCGAGATAGGCGTTCCCGACGTTGTCCGAGGCGACGTTGATCTCCGGCCGATGCGTCAGCGCGATGGCATCGAGCCGCGCGATGTCAAGTGCCGGCGGCTCGGGCATCGGAATCTTGTCGACCACGACGAACTGTTGCTGGGGCTGGGCACCGATGAGCAGCGCGAGGTTCTCTCTCGCGTCCTGCGTGTCGGCCACGGCCGACGCCAGTTTTTCATCGCTCGACGTTACCTGCACCTGTGCCTTCAGCCGATCGATGCCCGCCACGCGGCCGGCTTGATAGTTTGCGGCGGCGATCGTCAGCAGCGCCTGATTGTACGACAAGTCCGACCGCGCGACGTTTTCGAGCGACGCGTTCTGCACGAGCGTGTAGTACGACGTCTCGACGTCCAGCGTCGTCTGCTGCCGCGCGAGCCGCAGGCTTTCTAGGGCCGCGTCAAACGCGTTCTTCGCCTCGCGCGCGGTCACCGTGTCGTTGAGGTTGACGACGTTGAGGCTGGCCAAGAGCTGGGCCGTGTTCTGCGAAAAATTCGGGCTTGGCGTAAGCCCGAATTGCGCGAACGTGCCAGAATTCGACTGGCTTTGGCGCTGCAGCAGGCTCTGGAGCTGCCCTGAGAGCAGCGGGAGTTCGGTGGATCGCGCGCGGGCGAGCGAGCTTGCCGCGGATATCGCTTGCGCGTAACTTTGAGCGACGTTGACGTTGCGGCTTTGCGCGTAGTCGATCGCCTGCTGCAGCGTCATCGGCGACTGCGGCGCGATCGTCGGGGTTGGGCGCGGGCTGGGCCTCACCGTCCCTGCCCGTGCCGAACTCGACACCCCAACGATCAGCAACGCCAGACACATGACCCATCTTGCGTTCGCGCTCATTTTGCGAACAGCGTCCCAAGGCCGGCCAGCAGCAGGCTCAAGATGACGACGGTGACGATCGCTGCGGTACGGCTCAGCTTCATGACGTGCTCCAGGCCGATCGCTATGACGACATACGCCCAGACGTACAGGATATTGTACGCGTAAAGGAACGCCGCCAGCTTCGGGCTGCCGTGCACGAACATTGCGAGCGATGGAACGACAAACGTGTCAAGCGGCGAATTGAGGCTATCCGGCCCGCGCATCGCCAGAATGATCGCATTGACGAGCAGCGCGACCGCGGTTATGGCGTAGGCGTTGACGGCGAGCACCCACGCGTTGCGGAACCGCGCTTCGCCGCCGCTGAGCGCGCCGGCGATCAAAAACACGCTTGCCGCTATCAACCAGCCGATCCACGGCTGAAAAACTGCCCCTACGATGAACGTGAGCTTCAGGTATGGTGCCATCTTGGCGATCGCAGAGGCGGCCCGGGCTTGCTGGTCGGCCGTCATCTGCTGGAGCTGCTGCTGTTGCATGACGTGGGCCAAGTGCGATTGTTCGGGCAGCATGACGATGGTGGCGAAAATGGTCAAGACGATGCCGGCGATCGCAGCCCAGCCCCACATCGGCGTGCGGAAAAGCTGTTCGAAGGCCGCGCGAGGGCTCGTAATGACCGATAGGTACGTCAGAAGTCCGTTGGCGCGCTCCTGCGGAGCGGTTTCGACGATGGTGCTCACGCTTTATCCTCCCGAGCTGACCATAGCGGCGATAGCACCGGCTTCGGCGGGTTTTTCGCCGGCCGTGCTTGCCGGCGTCGGCGATGAACTCGCGCCGGGAGCGCCTCCAATTCCCATGCCCAGTGCGGACAGGCCGGCGATCGTACCCAGCCCCATGGTCTCGACCGCGGTGCTGGGAACGACGATCATCGCGCCCTTTTCCTTCAATCCCTCGTAGAGCATATTCATGGCGCGCAGATGCAGCGCGATCGGATCGGTCGCATACGCCTTGGCCGCGGCGAGGAACGATGAAGAGATCTGCTCTTCGGCCTCGCCCAAGATGACGCGCGCCTGCCGCTCGCGCTCGGCCTGCGCCTGGCGCGACATGGCGTCTTGCAGGTTGTCCGGGATCTTGATGTCGCGGATCTCCACCGATTGCACGGTGATGCCCCACGGCGTCGTGCGCGCATCGATTGTCTGCTGCAGGTGCTCGTCGACCGATTTGCGGTTCGACAAGAGGTCGGCCAGCGGCGTCGTGCCGATGATATCGCGCAGCGCAGTTTGCGACGCCCAGCCGATCGCGTCGCGATAGGAAGCTACTTCAAGCGCGGCCTTTTTCGTGTCCCACACGATCCAAAACAAAACTGCGTCGACATCCACCGGCACGGTGTCCTTGGTCAGCGTTTCCTCGGCGGTGAACGTACTGGTTTGCACGCGCTGATCGATCCATGCAGCGATCTGATCGATCGCCGGGATAAGGAAGAAGACGCCGGGGCCGGCGATGGACCGGTAATTTCCGAGCCGCAGGACGACGGCTTTCTCCCATGCTTTTGCCATTTGCAGCGACGCCAGGACGATGATTGAGAGCACGATTGCGGCGATGATGTAGGCCGGGCGCTGGCTGATCGCGGTCGCGACGGCGCCTGCGAGGTACAAGAGAATCGACAACACCCACGAGACCGGGTTGCCGAAGTGCACCGGCTGGCGACCGGCGGTGACGGCCCCCGACGGGCCGTTGCCTATGGTGGCGGTAGCTGGCATGGTGATGTGCGCCTCCTTTATGGCACCGGCATCAAAAGTGGTCTTCGCGCGCGACCCGCGCTATGCTTTTCAAAAGTTCGTCGCTTGAGAAGCCGAACGAGCGTGCTTCGCCGAGCGCGCGGCGCGCGATGGCTTTCAGCCGGGTGGCTTGCGCTGCCGCGTCGGCCTTGCGGGCGTGCTCCGCGACGAACGTGCCTCGCCCGCGATGCGTCTCGAGGATGCCTTCGCGTTCGAGTTCGGCGTACGCGCGATTGACGGTGTTCGGATTGATGGTCAGGGCGACCGCGACTTCGCGGACCGTCGGCAGCTGCTCGCCGGCCTTGACGCGGCCGCGCGACAGCGCGTGGAGGATCTGTTCTTTGAGCTGGAGATAGACCGGTGCGCCGCCGCCGGGATCGATGTCGCGGAACTGCAATCGTGCGTCCGCCCTCCTTGTCTCATTGTCTTAAGTGTTAGAGACAAGTATACTCAAGGTTGGCGCGGCTGTCAAGCTCCGCTCCGAGGCGAATCGTCCGGACCGCTTGACGAGCGATTTTTTGGTGGGGATAGCTCGTGCATGCTCGGCGCACTGCTGCTCGCCTCTCACCTCGCGGCGCATTCGTGTCTCCATCACGGCAAGCGCACGCACCACGCAGCGTGCGTCAAGACAGTCGCAGGCGATCCGACACTCGTCGAAGAGAAAGCGTTGCGCCGGCGCGCGGCCCGCCTCGCCTATCTGGAGCGGCGCGCGGCCCTGCTCGAGGCGTTCCTTACGCGCGCGGCGACGGAGGCTCCGGCCTTCATGGACACGCGCGTCGCGCGACTCGCCGGCGTCGACGTCGGCCCAACGCTCGTGACGCGCGACTTTCTCGGCAGCCCCGTGCTGCGCGTGCGGCTGCGCAATGCCGGTGCGCCCGCCTCGATTCTGCTCACCGCACGCATGCGTTCCCGCAACGGCTCGCTCGCGGAGGCGTCGATCGCCGTCGAGCGCATCAATACCGGAGAGTCGCGCAACGTCGAGTTGACGTATCCGGGCGAGCTCGCGCCCGCATCAGTCGAGTGGGGGGTAATGCGGCTCTGAAGTTCTAACCCCTCAAGCGCACATGCAGCACAGGTTCTTTCCGATTGACGCCTCCCGCGACACCGAGCACCCCCTTCCCGATCCGCCAAGCGGCGATTACCTGCGCGTCGTCTCGCTCGGCGGCTGCGGCGAAATCGGTCGCAACACCGTCGTCTACGAAACGCGCGAGGACATCGTCGTCGTTGACGCCGGCGTTCAATTCCCCGAAGAAGAGATGCTGGGCGTCGATCTCGTCATCAACGATTTATCGTATCTGCGGGAGCGCAAGAAAAAAGTCCGTGGCCTGCTCCTCACGCACGCGCACGAAGACCACATCGGCGGCGTGCCGTACTTTCTGGCGCAGCTCAACGTGCCGGTCTTCGGCACGGACGTGACGCTTGCGCTGCTGCGCGGCAAGCTCAAAGAACACAAGCTCGTCCAATCCTCGGATCTGCATGTCGTCGACCCGGGGGACGAGGTGCGGCTCGGCGGCATCATCGCGCACTTCATCCGCATCACGCACAGCGTATCCGGCTCCTGCACTCTCGCGCTGCGCACGCCCGCGGGCACCGTTATCCATACGGGCGATTTCAAGTTCGATCAGACGCCGATCGACGGCAAGCCATCGGACATCGGCACGCTGGCCCAGTACGGCAAAGACGGCGTCATGCTGCTGTGTTCGGATTCAACCAACGCCGAATTGCCGGGGCACACGCCTTCGGAACGCGTTGTCGGTGAAACATTTAAAGACATTTTTGCGCACTGCGGCGGGCGCATTATCGTTACGATGTTCGCGTCGAACGTGCCGCGCCTGCAGCAGACCGTCGACGCCGCGGCGCTGTTCGACCGCAAGGTGTGTTTCGTCGGCCGCAGCATGCAAAACGTCGCCGGCATCGCCACCGAACATGGTTATCTGGTGCTCGCACCCGGCCAGCAGATTCGCGAACACGAGCTCGACGACTATGCGCCGCACAAACTCGTCATCTGCACAACGGGCAGCCAGGGCGAGCCGACATCGGCGCTCGTGCGCATGGCCGCGCGCGACCACCGGCGCGTCAAGCTCGTGCCCGGCGATACCGTGATCCTCTCCGCGACGCCCATTCCCGGCAACGAGCGCAGCGTCGGCCGCACGATCAACAACCTGTTTAAGCTCGGCGTCGACGTCATCTACGGCAAGCAGCGCATGGCGCACGTCAGCGGCCACGGTTGCCAAGAAGAGCTGCTGCTCATGCTCAACCTCACCAAGCCGCACTACTTCATGCCGATCCACGGCGAGTACCGCATGCTCGTACAGCACGCCGAATTGGCCGAACAGACGGGCGTGCCGCGCGAAAATATTTTCGTAACCGAAAACGGGGACGTCGTGCAGATCGCCGCCGCCGGCGCCGAGCGCATCGGCCGCGTGTACGGCGGCCCGGTCTACGTTGATGGGCTGGGAGTCGGCGATGTCGGCGAAGTCGTGCTGCGCGACCGCAAGCACCTGTCGGTCGACGGCATGATCGTCGTTACCGTGACCGTGGACAGCGTCGACGGCAAAGTGCTTGCCGGACCGGACATCATTTCACGCGGCTTCACCTACGGCGCAGCACCGGATGACGGCATCATCGATGAAGTGCGCCGCGTTGCCGTCGGCATCATGGAAGAAGGCGCGTCGCAGGGGCTGACCGAGTGGGCGTCGATCCGCGAGCACGTGCACAAAGGGCTGCAGAAATTCGTGTTCGATCGGACCAAGCGTCGCCCGATGATCGTGCCGGTCGTCATGGAGATATAGCGCTGCTGTAGCCGACGGATGGGTCGTGTCGCAGGCGGCCGAAATCCGCTCACCGAACGCCTGTGCGAACATGGGACGCACGAGATCCATGGCCCGCTCGCGGCGCGTGGACAAGCTGCCGGGGCTCACGATCAATCTGGAAATACTCGGTGCGGCGCTGCTTTGCGTGGCGCTGCTGTCGGCGCTGGCCATGGCGCTGCCGCACGGCCGGACGGGCGCGCTCGGCGGCGTCGCAGCGGCCGCCATGCACGGATGGTTCGGAGCCGCGGCATGGCTCGCGATACTCGCCCTCATCGCGGTGGCCGCCATCATCTTTCTGGAACTCCATGTGCCGCCGCTCCTCGCCGCGTACAGCGGCTGCGCCGCAGGCGCCTTTTTTGCCCTCGACGGCTGGTTCGGCATGGCAGCGCGCGGCGGCGCGGTGGGCAACGGCCTGGCGCACGGCTTCGTCTGGCTGTTCGGCCCGGCAGGCGCCGACGTCGTTTTCGCTTTTCTGATTCTGGCATTTGTCGTAACGCCGACCGGCGTGTCGCTGAAGCGCACGTTCGGCAGTCTGATCGCGCGCTGCATCAATATAGCGGTCGCCTTTCGGCGGCCGCCGGCGAAGGAAATCGCGCCGGCGATCGAGCCGCTGCAGCCCTTTGCATACGCGCCGCTGCCGGCCGTCATCGCGACGGTGCCGAACGACGGTCTTCCAAAAACGACCGCTGCGACCGTTCAAGAAGCGGCGACTGCCACAACGTCGCAGCTAGGACCGGAGAGCGACGGTCCTCCCAAGGCGACCGCTACCATCAACCCGCCGGAGACGGCTGCGCCTGCGCGGCGCGCCGAGCGCAAGACGGATGGTCAGTACCGGCTACCCGACTTCGCGCTTTTCGATCCGCCGGAAAAACGCGCGCACAGCGAAACCAGCGCGGCACTCCTGCTCGAAGAAACGCTCGCGTCGTTCGGCGTGGCCGCGAAGGTGACGCATATCGAGCGCGGGCCAAGCGTCACGCGCTACGAGCTGACGCCCGGCAAGGGTGTGAAGGTCCAAGCGATCCGCGGCCTGTCGGACAATATCCAGCTCGCGCTCGCCGCGCAGACCGTGCGCATCGAGGCGCCGATTCCGGGCAAAGCCGCGGTCGGCGTCGAGGTGCCGAACACATCCGTGTCGTTGGTCGGGATTCGCGAAATTCTCGATTACCTGCCGAAGGGCGCCGACCGCCTGGCGATCGGCCTCGGCAAGGACATCACCGGCCGCCCCATCGTCGCGGATCTGACGCGCATGCCTCACCTGCTCGTCGCGGGTGCCACCGGCGCCGGCAAAAGCGTCTGCCTCAACGTCATCTTATGCTCGCTGCTGGCCACGCGCACGCCGGACGAGGTGCAGCTGCTGCTCGTGGACCCCAAGCGCGTCGAGCTGGCCGAGTACAACGGTGTGCCGCACCTCATCGCGGACTGCATCACCGATCCGAAACTCGCGGCGGGAGCACTCTTCGAACTCACCCGCGAAATGGACTCGCGCTACGAGCGGTTCGCGCTCGCCGGCGTCCGCAAGATCGAGGAATTCAACGCCGCGCACCCGGCCGATCGCCTGCCCTATATCGTGGTGGCCATCGACGAGCTGGCCGACCTCATGCTCGTCGCGCCGACGCGCGTGGAGACAAGCATTTGCCGCATCGCGCAGCTCGCGCGTGCGACCGGCATCCATCTCGTCATCGCGACGCAGCGGCCGTCGGTCGACGTCATCACCGGGCTCATCAAGGCGAACATACCGTCGCGCATTGCGTTTGCGGTGTCGTCGCAGGTCGATTCTCGAACCATCCTCGATATGGCCGGCGCGGAGCGCTTGCTCGGCCGCGGCGACATGCTCTACCTGCCGATCGACGCGCCGAAACCGGTGCGCGTGCAGGGCGCGCTCGTCACGGGCGCCGAGATCCAGCGCTTGTGCGCTTTTTGGCGCGATCAAGAAGAACCGGAAAACCGTACCACGATCTCGCCGACCGAACTCAGCGACGAGGCAGGCGGCCCCGCCGACGAATTGTCATTCGATGCGGCAAAAATCATCGTCGATCGTCAAATGGCGTCGGTAGCGTTGCTGCAGGCGGAGCTCAAGGTCGGCCATCCGCGCGCCGTGCGGCTCATGAAGATCTTGGAGCAGTACCGCGTGGTGGGTCCAGCGGAGGGAACGAAGCCGCGCAAAATCCTGGTCGGCGCCGCCGACATGGATGAAGTTGCGGCGCTGCTCGCACCGCGCGGCGGCGAGCAAACGCTGCTGTAGCGGCGCGGCGGCTTTCGTACCTACGTCGCTTCCCCGCACAGGCAGCATCTTGGAACCCGTCGAACCGGCTCGCCACACCATGCCGTCGACGGACCTTCGTCTCGATGCGATCGCCGAAAAGGTTCGCGCCCACCAGCCTCTGACTCGCTCCGAGGGCGTATTCCTGTATGAAGGCGCGCCCTTCCACGCGCTCGGCAAGCTGGCGCACGAAGCCCGCACCGAGAAAAACGGCAACCGGGCGTATTACGTTTTTAAGCGCTACCTGAACACGACCAACATCTGCTATGCGGGCTGCAAATTCTGCTCGTTCGCGGCCCACGAAAAAGAAGCCCGATCGTACCGCATGACCGGTGGCCAGATCGTCGCCAAAGCGTGCGCCGAACCCACCGACTACGACGAGCTGCACATCGTCGGCGGCCACGACCCCAAGCAGACCGGCTTCGATTTCTGGATTCCGGTGATCGAAGAAATTCATCGCCGTATCCCCCATGTCCAGCTCGCGCTGTTCACGGCGGCGGAGATCGACTACATGTGCAAGCGCGAGCGCTGCACGTACGAGCAAGGACTGACGCGGCTGCGCGACGCCGGCGTGACGTCGTTGAACGGCGGCGGCGCGGAGATCTTGGTCAAACGCGTGCGCGATCTCGTCTGTCCGCATAAAGCCTCGGCAGAAGAGTGGCTTGACGTACATCGCGTCGCCCACCGCATCGGCATGCGGACGAACTGCACGATGCTGTACGGTCACGTCGAAACCATCGAAGAGCGCGTCGAACACCTCGCGCTGCTGCGCGAGCTGCAGGCCGAAACCGGCGGCTTCAAATGCTTCGTGCCACTTGCGTTCCATCCGGAAGATAACGATCTCGAGGAGTACGGCTGGACGCAGGGCATCGACGACCTGCGCACCATCGCCGTGTCGCGCCTCATGCTCGACAACATCGACCACATCAAAGCCTACTGGATCTCCTACGGAATCAAGCTGGCCCAACTAGGCCTGCATTTCGGCGCGGACGACATCGACGGCAGCGTCGACAACGAGCAGCGCATCTATCGCGACGCCGGCAGCAGAACCGACCAGGCGACGCCGACCGCCGAATTGCGCCGCGCGATCGAAGAAGCCGGCTTCGTTCCGACTCGCCGCAACCTGCTGTACGGCGTGCTGGAGCCTGACGTCGTCCCCGCATGAATCCGGACCGGCCGCGCTGCGGGCGCATCGACTACACGAACGACGTGCCGATCTACGCGGCCTTTGACGCAGGCGCGGTCCCGTTTCCGGCCGACCTGCGAGCCGACGTGCCGACTGCGCTCAATCGCGCGCTGCTGGCGGGCGAACTGGATTGCAGCCCGATCTCTTCGTTCTTCTACGCGCAGCACGCAGGCGAGCTCGTCTTGCTGCCGGGGGTCTGCATCGGATCGCGCCGCGCGGTGCGCAGTATTTTTTATGTCTCGCCGAAGCCGCCGTCGCAGCTCGACGACGCGCCCGTCGCCGTGACAAAGGAATCCGCCACCGGCCGCGCGCTGTTCGAAACCATCTGCAGAACCCGCTACGGGTTCGCGCCCAATCTGGTGGAAGCCGACGACCCGTTCGCGTCGTATCGCGAGGGTGGCGCGTGCTTGCTCATCGGCGATAAGGCGATCGACGCCTCCTTTGCCGCGCCCGCGCAGCACGTCTACGACCTGGGCCTGCTCTGGCAGGAGCAGGCGGGAGCGCCGATGGTCTACGCGGTCTGGGCGGCGCGCCGAGAGTACGCGGGCCGCGAGCCGCGAGCGCTCGCGCAGATCGGCGCCGCGCTGCGCGCCGCGCTGGCGTGGGGACGCGCGCACCCCGTTGACGTCGTCGAACGCGCGCAGTCGGTCAAGCGCCGGCCGGCAGGTTTTTACGAAGACTACTATCGAGCGCTTGCCTTCGAGTTCGACGCTCGAGCGCAAGCCGGGCTGTGCCGCTTCTACGACGCGGCGGCGGCGTGCGGGGTCTTGGCGGCGGCGCCGAGGCTCGAGTTTGTGGGCGAGGAGCTGCAGCGTGTCTGACGTGCCGGTTGCGGCGCTGCTCGAGCGCGCGGCGCACGGCGGCCGCCTGACGTTTGACGAAGGGGTGCGCGTCTATCGCGACGCGCCGCTGCACGATTTGGGCGCGGCGGCCCACGAGCGCCGCACGCGCCTGCACCCAGGCCGCGAAGTATCGTACGTCATCGATACGACGATCAACTACACGAACATCTGCGACGTGCACTGTTCGTTCTGCGCGTTCTTTCGGCCCGAGGGTCACCCCGAAGGCTACACGATGACGCACGACGAGGTGCTCGAGCGCGTCAAGTACGCCGCCGATCAGGGCGCGACGCAGATCATGATTCAAGGCGGCGTGAACCCGCAGCTGCCGCTCTCCTACTACACAGAGCTCTTTGAAAAGGTGCGCGAGCGGTTCCCTGCGGTTGACATCCACTCGCTCTCTACCAGCGAGATCTGCGGCATCGCCAAGCGCGAGAATATGCGCGTCGCAGACGTCTTGAAAACGCTGCGCGCCGCCGGCTTGAAATCGCTGCCCGGCGCAGGAGCGGAGATCCTCGTCGAACGCGTCCGCAAGCGCATCTCCGCGCGCAAGATCGACGACGATCGCTGGCTCGAAGTCATGCGCGTGGCGCAAGGCCTCGGCATGCCGACCACCGCCACGATGATGTTCGGCTCCGTGGAAACCGACGCCGAGCGCATCCAGCACCTCGACGTGCTTCGCGAGCTGCAGGACGAGACCGGCGGATTCACCGCCTTTATTCCGTGGTATTATGTGCCGTTCAAGACGCCGTTGAAGGGGCGAGAATCGACCGGCATCGACTATTTGAGAGTGCTGGCGATCGGCCGCCTGTACCTGGACAACTTCGCGCATATTCAATCCTCGTGGCTCACGCCGGGCCTCAAGCTGGGGCAGCTCGGACTGATGTTCGGTGCCGACGACATGGGCGGCACGATTTTGGAAGAGCGAGTCGTGACGCTCGCCGGCAGCACGAATTCCGCCAACCGGGCGGAGCTGGAAAAAGCCATCCGTCGCGCCGGCTACATCCCGGCCGTGCGCGACACGTATTTCAACAAGCGCGAATATCCGCTGGCCACCTCTGCCTAGGTCGTCGCAAGCGCAGCTTGCGCTCTCGACGCTAGCGCGCCACGATTCGGAAAAACTCCAGCAGTGAGTCCACCGGCGGCGGCAGCGGCAGCGAACCGACGACCGCAGTAAAAAATGCGTCCTGCACGGCGTGCGGTGCGAACGCCGCCAGGCGCTTTACCAGCTCGCGCATGTTGAACTCGGTCACGTAGGCCGCATCTTTACCGAGAGCGGCGCGGAAGTTGAACGAGTCTGCAAGCAGGTACCACAGCTCGCCCACGCCGTCGACGCGTAACGCGAGCGCGTAATGCAGCGTCTCCTCGCGCACGGTCGTCGTCTTCTGGCCGAGCGATGACAACGCGACCGGAATGCCCGTCGAGGCAGTCAGCGCCATCGAACTGAGCGCCGGCCCGGCGGCTTTAGGCGGCAGCTGGGTGACCGACTCGCGCCGGATGCGGGCGCCGTGCAGCGCACGGATCTTTTCAACCGACACGATGCGCTGCGCGTCCCCGTCCTCCAGGCCGACGCGCAGCATCTTTGCGGCCGCATCGAAGGCGATGGTTTTGATGCGTGCGTTGGGGGGCAGCTCGATGCCGAACTCTTGCACGCCGGTCGTCTCGCCGTTCATTCCATACCTACCTTACGTATGCCACGGATCGGATACGAAGTTGTCGACGTGCTGATCCGGGTACACCCCGGATACCTTCGCCTGCGTGATCGAGCTCAACAGCTTCGTGCCGGCGGGATTCGCCAGCGTGATGCCGATAATGCGAAACGGCGCTTCGGGATCGTTGGGGTTGGCGGCCGCCATCTCGATCATGAGGTGATCGGTGTCGTCGTAAATGTCGCGCGTGCGCGTGTCGATCTGGCCGACGATCAAGTCGTACGAATCTCGATGCCCGGCGCGCCGGCGGCGACCGGCGTTCAGCTTTTGCTTCACCTGATCGTCGGGCATGCCGAGCGTGAGCCCCAGAGGCCCGACGTACTGCGGATCGGATGCGATCGTCACCGCCACCACCCGGTCATCTTGCAGCAGTATCTGTCCGAACGGGTACGTCATCACGTCCGCTTTGATGTTTTGTAGCGCGAACGGTGCCGCTTGAGTCGGCTTGCCGAGGATCTTCTCGACGCCGGAGCGAGAAATGCCCGGCACGACGCCGGGTTTGTAGCCGCCGGTCTCGGCCGTTTGTGTAGAACAAGCGGCGCCAAACAGGGCAAGCGTCGCGAGAAAAACGGCAAGCGCGCGGCTTCTCATGTCAATCGCCTTCGATGATTCCCGAGGCGAGCACTTCAGCGCCGCTCTCATCATACATGACGAGCAGCTGCCCGGGGGTCACCACGGCCACCGCCTCGGCGAACGCAACCGACAGGCGGCCGTTCGCCAGATAGGCGCGAGCGGGGATCGCTTTGCTGCGATAGCGGCACACGGCGACGCCGGCGGCGGGCCCGCCGTCCGAAAACACGTCTTCACGAATGACGTTGACCGCCGCGCACGTGACGTTCGTTTTCGCAAGCTCCTCCTTTCGCCCGACGATCACCGCGTTCGCGCGACGATCGGTCCGCACGACGTACCATGGCCCGCCGGGCAGATCGTTCGGGAGACCTTTGCGTTGCCCGACCGTGTAGCCGAGCAATCCGTCGTGGCGCCCGACTTCGCGGCCGTCCGACGTGATCACCGGTCCCGATTGGGCTGCTTCCGGATGCCGTCGTTCGATAAAGCCGCGATAGTCGCCGTCCACGAAACACAGGTCCATCGAATCGGGTTTGTCGGCAACGTCGAGCGCGTGCGCGCGGGCCAGCTCGCGCGTCTGTTCCTTCGTGAGAGCGCCGAGGGGCATGACGACCGATGCGAGTTGCTCGCGGCGCAGTCCGGCCAGCATGTACGATTGATCCTTTAAGGGATCGCGGGCTCGGAAAAGCCGCGGCCCGTCCGGCGACTGGCGGATGCGCGCATAGTGGCCGGTCACGACGGTTTCGGCGCCGAGCGCGCGCGCGAAGTCGAGCAGCGCGCCGAACTTGATCAAATTGTTGCACGCCACGCAGGGGTTGGGCGTGCGCCCAGCGAGGTATTCGGCGCAGAAATAGTCGACAACGGCGCGGCGAAACGCCGCCTCGAAATTGACGACGAAATGCGAGACCCCGCATCGGGCAGCGGCGCGGCGCGCATCTTCAAAGGCGGTCGGGCCGCAGCACTGCCGCGCCTTGGCGTCTTCGTCGCCGCCGCCCGGGCTCCACAGCCGCATGGTGACGCCGACCGCTACGCCGCCGGCTTCGGCGGCGAGCAGCGTTGCGACCGCGCTGTCGACGCCGCCGCTCAGCGCCGCGAGTACGCGACCGCCGTCACACCCGGCGAGCGCCGCCCGCACGGCGTCGGCCGCGTTTTGCTGTGTGCTGATCATGGTCCGTCGCGTGTCCCAAGAAAAGGGTGTGGTTTGCGGCTCCTCCAATTCTTCTCTGAGGGCGAGCCTTCATTTAACCGGCACGGCTTTCGACACCACGCTCGCAGCACGCCGCCTGCGCGCCCTCTTTTTCGTCCGCAATCGCCTAGGAGTTTTCAGCTTCGTGCCCCCGATCGGTTCAGAACTCGCCGAAGCCCGCAAAGCCAGAGGCCTCAACGTCGCCGACGCGGCCGCGCGGTTGCATATCCGTGCGATGTACATCGAAGCGATGGAACGTGAGAGCTGGGACGTCATCGGCGAGCCGGTTTACGTGCGCGGCTTCCTCAAAAATTATGCGCGGCTCGTCGGAATCCAACCGGAAGCAGCTCTCGAAGAGGTCGACCGGCACTATCGCGCGCAGCTGTCGCTCTCGAGTTTCGACGAAGACGAATCGACGGCGCTCCGCAAGCCGCCGGTCGACCGCTTCACGCGCGACGATCAGCCTGCGCCATCCATGTTTTACCCTTGGCTGCTCGGCTCGCTGACGACGGTCGCCGCCATCTTGGTGTTCCTCGTGGTGCGCGAGTTTTGGTTTGCGCCGGTTGACGTCACCGCGAATCAATCCGCTGCGGCGATCGCGAACGCACCGGCGACGCAAGGCGCGAACGGGCCGGCCGCGGCGGGTACGCAGCAAGCCGCGGGCCTGAACGCCGGCGACCAGGGCGCGCTGGATCAAACGAGTCAAGGCGGCGGCCCGCCGCGCGGCGTCAATCTGCGTCTGGTGCTGACGCAGAACTGCTGGCTTGCGGTGACGGTCGACGGCAAGCGCGTGCTGTACGATACGCTGCCGAAGGGCACCGTCCGCGAGTTCCGCGCCGCTCGCGAAATCACGCTGCGCGCGGGCAATGCCGGCGGCGTCATCGCATCGGTCGACGGGCAGCCGCTCGGGCCTCTGGGCAGCCCCGGCCAAGTGCAGGATCGCATCTTTGCCGCCAAGACGAACGGCATGGGCGGAGCCGTGCCGGGTGAGTGAGTTTTCGTTTGACGTCGTCTCGCGCGTCGACAAACAAAGCCTGGCCGACGCGGTGAATCAGGCCCAACGCGAAATCGCCACACGCTTCGACTTCAGAAATTCAAAATCGTCCATCGAACAGAGCGAGTACGCGATCACGATCGTCGCCGACGACGAGTTGAAGCTCAAAAACGTCGTCGACATTCTACAAAGCAAATGCGCCAAGCGCCACGTGCCGCTCAAAGCGCTGCATTACGGAAAACCGGAGCCGGCGGCCCAGGGCACGCTGCGTCAGGTCGTCACCTGCGAACAAGGCATCCCGACCGAAAAGGCCAAGCGGCTCGCCGAAGCCATCAAAGCGTCCAAGCTCAAAGTCACAACGCGCATTCAGGACGACCAGCTGCGCGTGACCGGCAAGTCCAAGGACGATCTGCAGAAGGCGATCACCCTCGTCCGCAGCATGAACTCGATTTTCCGGTGCAGTTCGTCAATTATCGATGAGAACTCGATGAAACGTGCGCGCCGCGCGGGGAGCCAGGCCGAAGGCGGCGTAGTCTTCGAGCAACCTTACCAGGCAAAACGAGAGAAGCATGGATAGCGGCAATTCCGGTCCCGAGCAGGCGGCAGCTTCGGATTCAGCCGGCGCGCAACGCGCCAAGCGGCAGTATCGCAAGCGCGTGGCGATTCCGCTCATTGCCCTCGGCATCGTGCTGATCGCCGCGGCGCTGGGCTGGGTGCATCACAAAGGCAGCCTGCGAGCCGCGCTTTCCGAGTTGCCGTTTGTGTCGCCGGATCTGACGCACGTGTTCGGTAAGCAGAAACTGCGACTGCTGGTCATGGGCGTCGACGAGAACTGGACAGAGTCGGACGAGATGTACACCAACTTCACGCGCTCGGACACCATGATGGCCGTGATGATTGACCTGCCGAGCCATCAAGTCAGCGTGCTGTCGATCCCGCGCGATCTATGGGTCTACATTCCGAAATCCGGCTATGCCAAGATCAACGAAGCCATCGAGGACGGCGGGCCGCAGCGCGCCGAGCTCACGGCGGAAAAAAATCTCGGCACCCCGCCCTTTGATTACTATTTTGTGTTGAAAATCGACGCCACGAAGAACATCGCGGACGCGCTCGGCGGCCTGGACGTCAACGTCGAAAAGAACATGGACTACGACGACAGCTGGGGCCACCTGCATATCCATTTGAAGAAGGGACCGCAGCATCTGACCGGCGAGCAGCTGGTCGGCTACATCCGCTTCCGGCACGACCCGGAGGGCGATATCGGACGGATGCGCCGCCAGCGGCAAGTCATCCAAGATCTGATCAAGCGCCTCAAGGATCCGTCCATCGTGTTCCGCTTGCCGGAGCTGCTCAACATCGTGCAGCAAAACGTGCGGACCGACATGCCTGCGGACAAGATGTTGTATCTCGCCGAGGCGCTCAAGAACGAGACGCCGCAGCAGGTGCACACCGGCCAGATCCCTACCAACATCGGCTGGACCGACGGGCAATCGGTGCTGTACGCCGACGACACGGCGACGCAGGCGCTCGTCCGCAAGTACCTGGTCATCGGCTTCAACGGGGAGTTCGACCCGTCGACCGTGCACGTCGCGGTCCACAACGGATCTGGCCGGCCGGGGGCGGCTTCCGCGCTGGCCGACTACCTGCGGCAGCGCGGCTTCACGATTGTCGAAACCGGTAATGCCAAATCGTTCAACGTGCGCACGACGAAGGTAAAGGGTCTCGATCAAAAGATCGTCGGCGAGGTGGCGCGAGAGCTGCCGGTCGCCAAGCCGCAGCTCGCGATCGGTCAAGTTGTCGGCGGCGACGTCGACATCACCGTCGGTGAGGATTATCGAGCGCAGTAGCCTGCGGCCGTTATGGCGCACGTTCCGGGCGCTGGTTGCCGCCTGCGTCGCGATCGGCGTCGTCGTCTTCATCCGCCGCTGGGTGCACCACGCGCAGCTCGAGCTCGTTCCGGTGCTCGTGGCGCCGTCCGCAGACGCGGCTTCGATCGCCAACCCCCCGCCTGCGCTCGTGGCCGCGCGCATGCTGCGCGACGTGCGAGAAGTCATCTCGCCGCCGCGCCGCCCCCGTCTTGCCGTGCTGTCGTTCGACGACGGGCCATATCCGGTGACGACGCCCGCGCTCTGCGCACAGCTGCGGGCTCTCAGCGCGCCCGCAGATTTTTTTTTCATCGGCGACGACGCGCTCGCGCAGCCGGCAATCGCGGCGCGCACGGCGCGTACCGGGTTCGAGGTCGGCAACCACACCCTCACCCACCCGGCGCTGGATGCATTGCCGCTTGCGGATCAGCTGCATGAGATCCAGGCTGGCGCGCGCGCGGTGTCGAGCGTGACGCGACGGGCGATCGTGTATTTCCGCCCGCCGCACGGCGACTACAACGCCGATACGCTGCGGGCGGCCGCGCTGTCGGGCCAGACCGTGGCGCTTTGGGACGCCGATCCGGGGGACTGGCGTACGCTCGCGCCGGAGCAGATCATCGACGCCGTGGAGAAGCAAGCGCGCGCCCCCGCCGTCATCTTGCTGCACGACGGCAAGAGCGCGACGATCGACGCGCTGCCGCGCATCGTCGCCGACTTTCGACGCGCCGGGTACACGTTTGTGACGCTATCGCAACTGCAACGCGAGTTGCCGCTGGACGAGATCAATGACCCCGTCCGCGTGAGCCTGCCCCTTCGCTGATCGCTTGCGGGCTCAAGCATAAGGAGAAACATCCGCTATGTCGAGGCAGATCATCAAAACGCGACCGCAGCGGCCGTACGTCATCGCCCGCATCGTGCTTGTCGCGATCGTTCTCATCGTCGTTGCGATCGCGATCGCGTACGTCGTCGCCGAAAAACGAGCGCGTATGCACGACGCAACGCTCGCCGTGCCGCAAGCAGCCGCACGGCAGGACTTGGCCGCCGCCGTTTGGAAGCTGAAGAACTCGCATATCTCATCCTTTTAGAGGGGCGATTCCAATGCAAGTGTACGTTCGAGGCAAGAATCTCCACCTCGCGCCTGAAGCCCGCGATTACGCAACAGAGAAGATCGCTCACCTGGCTCATTATCTCGACAACATCGTCGATGCCCACGTTACGATCCGCTGCGAGCGCAAGCGCTACATCATGGACGTCACCCTGTATCTGCCGCATATGGTGCTCAAAGCCGAGGAGCGATCGACGAGCATTCAAGCCTCGACCGATCTCGTGCGCGACAGGCTCGAACAGCAGATCCGCAAGTACAAGACAAAGCACTGGGATCGCCGCCACCACGGCAACGGCAGCGCCAAGCGCGTCGCCGAAGCGGCGTTGCCCGAAGCGGACCTCGGCGACGAAGCGCCGCTCGTCGCTAAAACCAAGCGCTTTGCCGTCAAGCCGATGCACGCAGACGAGGCGGCCGAGCAGATGAAGCAGCTCGGGCACGATTTTTTTGTCTTTCTCAACGCCGAAACCGATCAGGTCAACGTACTGTATAAGAGGAAAAAGGGCAACTTCGGCTTGCTCGAGCCGGTCCGCTGAGTTCATAAGTTGTCAGTTCTCACCGCCGTCAAGTCCTGGGTCGACGGCAACGACCGCGAAGTCGCGCGCCTGCGGCGCAAGGTCGGGCGCATGAACGAGCTCGAGCCCGCGATGCAGTCGCTGGGCGATGAGCAGCTTGCCGCCAAGACGACCGAGTTCAAAGAGCGGCTCGCGCGCGGCGAGAGCCTCGATGGCCTGTTGGCCGAAGCGTTCGCGGTTTGCCGCGAGGCGGCGCGCCGTGCGCTCGGCATGCGCCACTTCGACGTGCAGCTCATCGGCGGCATGGTTCTGCACGAAGGCAAAGTCGCAGAGATGCGGACGGGCGAGGGCAAGACGCTGGTCGCCACGCTCGCGGTCTACCTGAACGCACTCGAGGGCAAAGGCGTTCACGTCGTTACCGTCAACGACTATCTCGCCAAGCGCGACGCCGAATGGATGGGGCCGATCTATCAGGCACTGGGCCTCACCGTCGGCGTGATTCAGCATTTTATGCCGCCGCCGGAGCGGCGCGCCGCGTATCGCTGCGACGTCACCTACGTCACCAATAACGAGGCCGGTTTCGATTATCTGCGCGACAACATGGCGCCGCATATCGACTACTGCGTGCAGCGCGAGCTGCACTACGCGATCGTCGACGAAGTCGACTCGATCCTCATCGACGAGGCGCGCACCCCGCTGATCATCAGCGGCTCGCCGGAAGCGGTGCTCGGGCCGAATTACAAGGATCCGTCGCACCTGTACGAACAGTTCGCGCGCAACATCATGCCGCAGCTGACCCGCGACGAGGACTACACGGTCGATGAGAAGATGCACGCCGTCCCCGTCACGGAAAAGGGCGTCGCGAAAGTCGAGCGCTTGCTGGGCGTACAAAACCTTTACGATCCCTCGAATCTCGAACTGGCGCACCAGCTGCAAGCCGCGTTAAAAGCCAAAGAGCTCTTCCGCAAAGACGAACAGTACGTCGTCAAAGACGGCGAGATCATCATCGTCGACGAGTTCACCGGCCGGCTCATGTATGGCCGGCGCTACTCCGACGGCATCCATCAGGCGATCGAGGCCAAGGAAGGCATCAAGGTGAAGAGCGAGGACCAAACGCTCGCTACGATCACCTTCCAAAACTACTTCAGGTTATATAAAAAGCTTGCCGGCATGACCGGCACGGCAAAGACCGAGGAACGCGAGTTTCGCGAGATTTACAGCTTGGACGTCCTCTCGATCCCGACGCACAAGCACGTCATCCGCAGAGACTACGACGACGTAGTCTACAAAAACGAAGACGGCAAATTCCGCGCGGTCATCAACGAGATCGTGGACATGCACGGTAAAGGGCAGCCGGTGCTGGTCGGCACGCGCTCGATCGAAAAATCCGAGCGGCTCTCCGCGCTGCTGTCCAAGCGCGGCATCGAACACAACGTGCTCAACGCCAAGTATCACGAGAAAGAAGCCGAGATCATCAAGGACGCCGGGCTGCGCAGCAAGGTGACGATCGCAACCAACATGGCCGGCCGCGGCGTCGACATCAAGCTGGGCGAGGGCGTCACCGCGCTGGGCGGGTTGCACATCATCGGCACCGAGCGCCACGAGTCGCGGCGCATCGACAATCAGTTGCGCGGCCGCTCCGGCCGGCAGGGCGATCCCGGCTCGTCGCGCTTTTTCGTGGCGCTGGACGACGAGCTGATGCGCATCTTCGGCGGCGAGCGGATCCGCGGCATCATGGAGCGATTCAAAATCGACGACGACACGCCGATCGAGGCGGGTATCTTAACCGCCAGCATCGAGCGCTCTCAGAAGAAAGTGGAGTCGCACCACTACGAGACGCGCAAGCATGTGCTCGAGTATGACGACGTCATGAATAAGCAGCGCAGCGTGATCTATGCCGAGCGCCGGCGCGTGCTCGAAGGCCACGACCTGCGGCCGTCGCTGACCGAGATCGTGCGGACGAAAGCGGCAGAGGCCGTTGAAACGAACTGCCCGGACAACGTCCATCCCCACGAGTGGGAGCGAGACCGGATCGTGGCGGATCTCGACACCATGGTACGCGGCATCGCCAAGCGCGTGAAGCGCGAACAGCTCGATCCGCTGTCGAAAGAAGAGATGATCGAGCTCCTGACGCGCGACGGCGACCAGGTCTATACGGATAAGGAAACGCGCTTCCTCGAACGCTACAAAGATCAGCTTCCGAAAGAACAGCTGCAGGAAGGTCTGCGCATGCTCGAGCGCGGCACGATGCTGCAAATCGTCGATCGTTTGTGGATCGACCATTTGTACACCATGGATTCACTCAAGCAGGGCATCGGGCTGCGGGGTTGGGGTCAAAAAGACCCGCGTGTCGAGTACGAGCGCGAAGCGTTCGAGCTGTTCGAAGCGCTCAAGGCGGCGATCCAAGAAGAGTTCCTGACGGCCATGTACCAAGGCGACGACTTCCATGTCGTGATCAACGCTCCGCCTCCGCTCCAAGCCGGCGAGCAACCGCTGCAGGCGCCGTCGCCGTCGCCTTTAGAGCGGTCGCCGTTTAACGACCGGCACGCGCTGCCGGCGCCCGACACGCGATCGCTGCAGCGCTTTCACCAGCTGCATACCAATCGCGATGAGGCGGGCGGCGCGCCGGCGCCGGTTCGCCGCTCCGAAAAGATAGGCCGCAACGATCCTTGCCCATGCGGTTCGGGCAAAAAATACAAGAAATGTCATGGAGCGACTGCCGCCTAAAAAGCCCCATGCCCGGAAACCCCTGGCGTACGATAGCCTATTTGGAATACGTGAATCGAGGAAACGCGCAAAAAGACTTCTGCCCGCATTTTGGGACTCCTTGAGTAGCTCACTGAATTCATCGACGCTTCGGGCCTGGCTGGTTACGTCGGTCGAAAGTGCAGCTCGTGAGCAGATGTCTTCAGTCGGCCAAAGATTTTGCTTTGGATGGACCTGAGTACGGGAGAGAGAGGCGATGTGCTAAGGGCGAGGCACACTTCGTAGCTCCTCCCATCGCGATCGACAATGATGAAGCAACGGTTGCGCTCGTAGTATGCCATCGCTTCGTTTGACAATTTAGGGAGCGCCGAAAGGAGTTTGTCGCGACTAAACGTTGGGGA
>Ga0207416_1001798_pt1 | contig 25896 bp, 31 predicted proteins | sample PaiPotPPM11metaG_FD_184107 | JGI IMG/M metagenome (GOLD analysis project Ga0207416, IMG submission 184107) | Iron sulfur acid spring bacterial and archeal communities from Banff, Canada, to study Microbial Dark Matter (Phase II) - Paint Pots PPM... ... | reverse complement strand
CCCCCACACCAGCGGTAAGCCTGAATGGCGTGCTTCTCGCCATGCAGACGTTCACCGCCGGAGTGAACGCAACGGGAAATCTCGCAAATGGAGGCGGAGCAGATCAGCCGAACCGTTTTAATGTCAGCAACGCGTTCTTGACGGTCACGCGCAATACTGGATTCTTTCGGTACGGGGCTAGCGCCGGTATCTACAGCATTCCGGTCGTTGGGCTCTCGGGAAACAAAACGTTTCAGGCCGGCGCCAACGTCAACACTTATGGGCCACTGCCCTCAGCCTACATCGGCCTCAACCCTAACGATCATGTGAGCCTGGTCGCCGGTTACTTGGCAACCCTGATCGGTCAAGAGTACACATACACCTACCAAAACTCCAACATCCAGCGCGGGCTGGTCTGGAATATGGAGACAGCCGTTAGCCGTGGCGCACGACTTACTCTGACCGGCGGCAAGTTCACCGGCGCGCTGGAGGTGAACGACGGCTTCTTCTCGGGGCATTACTTGGGTCTAGAGGGCTCGCTGACAATGGCGCCGGATTCGAACCATTCGCTGCAGTTCGTTTTCGTGATTCCGAACTCTCAGGCTCCCGGCAACTGGACAGCCGCGATCGCAAACAAGCGCCTCTACAACCTCATGTATACGGCTACCAGCGGGCGCTGGACTTTCGCACCCTACCTCCTGCTCGTCCAATCTCCCGCCAGCAGCGCACTTGGCTACACAAATTCCGAGAGTGCCTACGGCGTTGTGTTCTTGTCAACGTATGCGATGAACGCCAACTGGTCGGTCGCGACCCGCATTGAAGATATTGCAAATCAGAGCAGCACCGGGTCGACGAGCCCCAACGCGGACTTAGTGGGATACGGTCCTGGCAGCGGTGCCTGGACCTTCACGGTCACGTCTCAGTATCGACGAGGGCAACTTCTGGTGCGAGCAGATCTCTCCCAAGTCACGGTGCGAGCGGCGACCCCGGGTTTGGCCTTCGGAACTGTCGGAACGCAAGGCGGCCAGTTTCGCTTCGTCTTGGAGTCCGGGCTTCAGTTCTAGGGCGTCGAAGTGCCCTGGGAATGTGCCGGCGCCAGTGTCCATGCGCCGCCATCTGAGAAGTGCACGTATTCCACTTTGCAACTACCCGGCACCGCACCGAAATACGGTGAATTGAAGAAACCATTGAACGCGTGCACGACTCTGACATTTTGAACGAATCTGCCCTTGTCGGTGATATGTTCGGTGCGGCCACCGTACTGAACGACGAAACGAATCTCATCAGCGGTACTCGCGCGTTGATTCGTAAACGAAATCTCAATGGGTTTGTAAGCCGACACGTAAGAGCGCGTATTCAGAATGCGGCAGTTGTCTATCCGAACCGGTTCGGATGCCTCAGCCGATAAACCAACCGCGGCTTGCGACAGGAACGCCGCTGAAAGTGCGATGATGCAAATGCTGGATTGCATTTCACTTCACGTCTTCCACGACTTCGTTACGGGCCGTCTTTCCGTTGTTGGAGGCGGTGATGATGAAATGCCAGCTCGTTGCGTACTGCAGCGACAGATTTGCCGAATAGGTTCCGTCGCCGTTGTCGGTGGCAGTCGCAGTTGGACCGCTCATAGACATTGTCGGCATTTGCGTCGTGACCTTGACGATGGCGCCTTTCGTAGGCGTGCCGTCGGCATTCCTTACGGTGATCGTCAGGGCTTGCGCGCCTTGCCTTGGTGGATCGGGATTGAAAGACGTACTGACGCTCAGCCCGCCCTGCGCAGCCGCGTTTTGGCTGCTCGCGTTCTTACCCTTAGAACTGCATCCCGCGACGAGCAACGCTACCACGACGAGTGCGATGAGGTGTTTCATGTAGGCTCCTTATCTGTAAGCGACGCGTCCCCGGCAGCGTGATGGACGGCGGCGATCGCGTCATTGATTCGCGCGACTGCGCGGCACACGTTTTCCCGAGCAATCGCATCGTCGGAAAGCGCAGAAAGCATTTCGAGCGTGGTTCCCTTGCCCGAATGGTCGCGTAGCGATGCCACGCGAAACTCCTCTGCGGCGGCCGTGGCTTGGACTCGAGCAGTCTCGAGATTTCGTTGCGCGGCTCGGTACTCGCGCCACGCGTTAGCGATGTCGCGCTGTGCCGAGAGCTGCGCCTGTTCTAATGCTGCCTGGGCATGACGTACCGCGGCGTCGGCTTCGTGGACGGCGGCAGGCCGGCTACCACTATCGACCACGGGCAGCGTCGCGGTGATTCCGACCTGATAGCCGGTCGAACCTAGTGGCGGATTCGACCGCCCGTTATAGGTTTGCGCGCTGGCAATGATCGTCGGAAGATATTGCGCGCGGGCCGACGCTCCGCGAGCCTGAGCAGCGTTTACTTCCTTCTGCGCCGCGAGGATTTCGGGTCGTTGCACTAGCGCGCGTTTTGCATATGTCGCCATGTCACCGTCCAGCCTCAGGGGCGTCAGTGCATCGGCGAGCCGCAGGTCGGGTGTGACCGCAAGATCGAGAATGACTTCCAGATCCGAGATCGCGGCGTCGCGCCCGACGGCAGAATCTTCGAGAGCTTGTCGCGCTTGCGCCAGCGCTGCTTGACTTTCGAAGAGCTGATACCGCGGCGAGTCACCCGATCGCACCCGGAGGGCGATGTCATCGACGTGCCGCTTTTGGTAACTCACCGTAATGGTGCGTGATTCGACGACCGCCGAAGCTAGGAGTGCACGCTCGTAGGCTTGCGTCGCTACCAGCATCGCATCATTGCGCTGGCCGGCCGTCGAGTAGCCGGCGGCTTCTGCCGTGCGCGCGGCTGCCGTCGACGTGTTGAAACCACTCGGGACGAAAATCGGTACCGATGCGGTTGCCAAGAGATACGTTTGCTGCGCGTACGGCACGCCGAACTGCTTGATGCCCCCGTTGCTCGTCGTACCGGAAACGCCGATCTGCGGCAGCACCTCGGCGCGGCTCGCCGCCGCTCGCGCGGCCGCCGCATCCGCATCAGCCTGGGCGATGCGAACGTCGAATCCGGCGGTTTGGGCCCTTTGGATCGCTTGCATTAAGGTCAGTGTGCCCGACCATTGCAGCGGCTCGGCCGATGCAGGTGTCGATGCCGCTACAAAGGCGAACAAGGTCGTCATCCAACGAGCTTGACTACGCATCGACGCCTTCTAACGTTGGCGTGGGCGGCTTTCCTAAAACGCGCTGGCGCCACCAGGCCGGGAAATCGTCGAGCAAATCGTGCAAGACCGGCACGACAAAGAGCGTCAGAACGGTAGAGATAGAAAGCCCACCGATGATCACCGTGGCCAGCGGCGAGTATGCATCGATGCCGGTCGCGGGGAAGAACGCAACCGGAACCAGCACGACAAGACTAACGATCGTCGTCATGAGAATCGGCTGCAAACGCACCGGACCGGCGTACAGAATCGCATCGCGCCGAGACATGCCTTCCTTGCGCTTGCGGATGATCAGGTCAAGCAGCAGAATCGCATTACTGACAGCCATACCATTGGCCACCACAATACCGAGAATCGAAACCGTTGAGAAGTTTTGGTGCGCGAACAACAATCCGGCGAACATTCCCAAGAGCTGCAGGGGAATGGCCAGGAGCATGACCAGCGGTTGCACGAGCGATCGGAACTGTACGACGAGCAGCAGAAAAACAAATAGTAGCGCGATCTTCATCGCGTTGATCAGCCGATCAAAACTCTGCATCATCTCGGTCATGTCGCCGCGCATCTCCATGCCGTATCCTCGGGGAAACGGAATAGCACCCATGCCGCGCATCAGAATGTTCATATCGAGGTTCATCTCGCCGGGGCCGCCCTTGCGATAGAACCCGAGAACGGAAACGCTGGGTCGCAAGCCGTCGTGTTCGATGAGGGACGGTCCGACGGCACGCTCGACGCTCGCGAGTGCACTGAGGGGCACAACTTGTCCGTCTTTGCCGACGATTTGGACGGTCGAAATGTCAGCCGTGCGAATGCGCTGATCTTGGGCGTAGCGCACGAGGATCGTGTCGTGACGAAGATTCACCGGGTTGAAGTATTCGGACGTCAAGCCTCCGTGAAGGCCGTAGTAGGCCTGCGTCTGTACGTCTTGGGGCGTTAGACCGATTTGCGAGGCCCGCGTGCGATCGACGACGATCCGTTCCTCAGGTTGGGTTAGCGCTGAGCTGGTCGAGACTTCGTACAGGCCGGGAACCTTGCGTGCCTCATCTGCGACAGCGCCTGCCAAGCGGTACAGCTCGGTGCGGTCTGGACCGTAAACTAATATTTCGACTGGAGCATTGTTGCTGGCCATGACGTCGGCGCCCATCTCTTTGAGGGCGAGTCGCCGAATACCGGGGATGGTCCGCCGTGCATCCGCGTAGACTGCATCCATGATCTGCCAGATCGAGCGGTGGCGCTGTTCCTTGGACGAAAACGTGATCAGGTACGACGCGTCGTTCACGCCGTTCATCGCTTGACCAGTAAAATAGTCGGTGGCGTTCTGCTCGCCGATCTCGGCAGAGACTTTCTCGATTTCGGGTTGTCGCAGGAGCAACGCCTCGAAGCGCCGGCTAGCGGCGCTCGTCGCCACGAACGATGTGCCGGGTTCCATCTCGAGCTGCCCGTAGGCTTGGCCCGTGTCCGCCAGCGGCATCATCTCTTGACCGATGAACGGCTGCAACGAAATGCCGACGTATGTCAACACAACCGCGGCGGCAAGCACGAGCCCGCGATGATCGAGGCTCCAGGCCAGGGCGCGGCGATAGGCTGCATCGACGTGGTTCAAGCCTTCGCGTGCCGGGCGTAGCCCACGGGCGACGACGGCGTCGACGCGGGTGCGGATAGGCGAACGCACTTCCTTTGCTTGGAACAAGTACGCGGCGAGCAGTGGCGTGAGGGTTACCGAAACGACGAGCGACGCCAAGAGCGCGAAGACAATCGGCCAGACCAGTCCGACGAACATGATCTGCGTAATCCCACCGCTCATCAGCAGCGGAACGACCGCGAGGGCCATCACGCCGGTGGCGGCCGCGATCGGAACGATGACCTCCATCGTGCCGTCGATCGCGGCCCGTGCCGGCGAGCTTCCTTCGTCAAGTTTTCGATGGACCGAATGGATGACGACAATAGAGTCGTCAACGAGCCGTCCGATAGCCAGCAGCAACCCGATCAACGTGGAGCTATTGATCGAGAAACCCATCGGCATAAAGAGCAGCACCGCGAGCGAGAGGCAGGTCGGAATGGACGTCATTACGATGAACGTCGCGCTCACGTCTTCCAAGAAAATCAACAAGACGATGCCCGCCAGTATCACGCTGACGACCAACTCCTCGAGCATGTTGCGGGTGAGGTCATGCACGAACCGTGAATTATCATATGCACGGGTAAAATGGACCCCGGGATGCGCCACCTCGATCTGGGCGATCCGCTGCATAACGGCCGCGATGACCTGCGGAGAGCTCGCGTCCGGGTTCTGCACTACCGAGAGTTCGACGGCGTCGTTGCCGTTGAAACGGTAAGCGCCGCGAACCTCCGCAGGGCCGTCGTGAACGGAGGCGACGTCGCGCAGATAGACGGTGCGACCGCCGACGGTGGTGACCGGATAGTCGAGCATGTCCTGAGCGGACTGCGCGCGTTGCTCGTCGCGCACGAGCGTTTCGCTTGAGCCGCCCGTGACCACGCCCCCCGACCGGCTGACGTTCTGCGCGTCGAGCGAACTGCCGACGTCGAGAATCGAAAGATGATTGCTGGCTAACGCGTCGCGGTCGACGTCCACGCGGATCTGGCGTTGCAGGCCGCCGAACGGAAAGGCCACCTGGACGCCGGGAACGCTCTTGAGCTGATTGACAACATCGTTGGCGACGAACTGGCGCAACTGCACCGGGTCCCAGCCGTCGCCGGTAACGGCAAGCTGCAAGACAGGGGTGTTGAGCGGGTCGACCGGGACTACGTAGGACGGTTTGAGATTGGCACGATCGTACGGCAGATCGCCCTCAGCCTGTTTCGCCAGTTGCTGCACGTCGACCAGGGCGCGCTGCATGTTCGCGCCGTACTGGAACTGCAAGGTAATAATCGAAATGCCTCGCTGCGAGATCGAGCGAATGAAGCGGACGCCCTGCAGATCGGTCATGCGCTCTTCGATCGGCTTGGTGAAGTTAGTCTCGACCTCTTGAGGTGAGTAGCCGGGTGTCATGGTGATGACCGAGATGAGCGGGCTCTGGACGTAGGGCATCATGCGCGTAGGTAGCAGAAAAAGAGCCGCTGCGATGGCGCCGATGACGATGGCAGTGAACGCGGCAAAGATCGTGTATGGACTGCGCAGGGCCCACGCGGCGACGCTTCGCTCGGTCTGCTTGAAATGTTCGATCACGGCGTCGACTCGGCGATGGCTTGACCTTCCTCGAGATCTGAAGCTCCGGTTACGACCATGCGTAACCCTCGATGCACCGGGCCGGTAATCTGTGCGGTCGTGCCGTCATCGGAAAGCACGGTGACCGCAACGCGGTGAGCCGTACCATCTTGATCGATCCAGATGGCGGTCGATGCTCCACCGACGATCGCCGTCGAAGGAACGCTGAACGAGTTAGCGCGCGCGCTTTGGCGACCGTAGAGAATGGCGTGCGCGAAGCCGCCGGGCTGATACTTTCTGCCTGGATTCGGCACGATTGCTTCCGCGAGGGCCGTGTGCGTGCTGGGATCGACCACTGGCGATATCGAGCTGACGTGTCCGTTAAGGGTTCGGCCATCGTCAAAGGTGACGACAATCGGCGTGCCGACGGCGATCCGCTGAAGATCACGCTGCGCAATCTGGGCCTGGACGCGAAGTCGATCGATGACCGCTACCTGCAAAATAGGAGTCCCCGGCTGGACGAAGACGCCTGGGTCTACGAGTCGCTTCATGACCACGGAGTCATCCGGAACCACGACCGTGGTGTAGCTAGCGTTTATGCTCTGGGCTTGCGCGTTGGCGCTTGCGCGTACGGCTTGCGCTTGTGCCATCTCAACCGACGCTTGAGCATCGCCGATGCGTGTCTCTGCCGAGTCGAGGGTAGATCTCGACGAACGGTAGGCCGCGTCTGCCGCCGCGGCTTGAGCCGTCTCGTCTTCGTACTCGCGACGCGAGACGGCGCCGGCGGCATACAACTCCCCCTCCCGACGGATCTCGTTTTTCCAATACGTGGACTGCTGTGCCTTGGAAGCAGCATCGGCGGCTGCGGCGGCGGCGTCGTTCTGCGCAATGACAACTCCGTTGGGAGCGTGGTGCATCGCTTCGATGCGCGCCGCCTCGGCGTCTGCCGCCGCGGCCTGCGCGGCACTCTGCAACTCGGGCTCATCGAGATGCGCGACCACCGTTCCCGCCGATAGACGATCCCCGGCATAGGCAGAAAGATCTCGGAGCAGTCCCGGTGCGCGAGATACAATATTCTGCGTCAAATAGGGTGCGACATTAGCGGGTGCAGCAATCGTAGTGCCGCTCGAATCATTGCTCCCGATCACGGCGAGCGTAACCGGTGTGGGAGCGTTCCCGGCCGCGGTCTGCATCGATGTCATGTCCATCGCCGGTGCTGCAAATCGCGCTTGCGCGAGCGCTAAACCGAAAACGATCAGGGCAACGATCGCGACGAGCGCTACGGTTCCCGGCCGACGGTCACGGCGCAGCACCAGCGCCCCAACGAGAATGATGCCGATCAGCACAAACGTGGCGGTGCGCCACGCCGTCGGGTCGCCCGGTGAGGCCATCCCCGCCATCGGCGTTACGCTTTCCGAGCCCGCTGCCGGCGCGACGACGAACTGATAGGTTGCGCTGCCGTTGACCGTACCCGAAAGCTGGATTGTTAACGCCCACGGCGCGGCCATTTGTAGCGCGAGATCGAACGCATATCGACCGCTTCCCAACGCCTTCGCGTTTCCGGTTGGACCGTTCATGCTCATCGATGGCATGGCGGTCGAGAACCGAACCCTAACGGCGCCTCTCGACCCAACACCCTGCAGTTGTAACGTCGCGTGAACATTGCCGACCGTGGGTGGATCGGGTTGAATAGTAAGAATCGCTTGCGTGCCGCCAATTTGTTCGATCATCGGTGCCGCGAGCGCCGGCCGCATCGTTATCGCTAAGTAACTTAGCAGTACGCAGCAAAAAAATAGGCCGGTGCGCACGCTAACCGTGCATCCCCGCGATCGCGCAACTGTAGAAGTTCGTAGCGGAAACGATCGCGGGCACGATACTCAGAACGATGATGACAACTAGAGACGCGCACGCGATAAGACGACGCCGTCTCGGGTTCGCATGATCTGCGCTCGCGCTCAACAGCGTTAGAACGCGCTGTTTAGCCGAATGAGCGTCTTCAGCCAAGGCCGCAACAGCTCGGGTGCTTCTCGTCGTGGCAACGGCGACGATTGCTGAAGCGAGCGTTGTCGGATCGCAGTGCTGCACGGCCCGCTCGTCGGCAGCGCGCTCCCGAGCCGTCGCGTAGGTTTCGACAAGGTCGTCGGCCGGCAGCGGAAGCAAATCGGCAAAGAAGCTTAGTGCAGCAGCCAGAATGAGGTCGAAACGGGCTGCATGCGCGTGCTCATGGCGGAGAGCCGCCTCCAACTCTTCGGTGCTAAGACGTTCGAGCGTGGCCCGTGAAATGAGGACGACCGGATTCCAGAACCCTGCCAGAGCGCAGAATGCATCTGCGTAGTCTACAACCCGCACGCGAACTCCGCAGCGTTGGGCGATTGCCGCTATCGCAGGGTTTGTTGGTCGTGAGATGCCGACGAGCTTGCGAACCTGGGCGGAGCGCTCAAGCGCCCGTAAAACAGCTCGCAAAATTGCTAATGTCAACAGCACACTTATGACACCGAAAAGTCCGCGCCCCCACACGAACGCTAAGCAGCCGGAGGCTGAGGCTCCGATCAATCCGATAAGCGCGAGCAGGAGAAACATTGCGCCCGGTGTCGTAGCCGCTATCGCGGCGAGCGGCGCCTGCCACGCGGCATCATCGCGCATCCGAAGAATGAACGGAGCGAGTGCGCGAACGCCAAGCCAGGTTAGAAGCGGAATGAAAATAAGTCCACATAAGGAGCCGATCAGTGTCCCCGATGCAGCGCAGAGACGCAAAAAGCTAAGGAGATCAGCCATTTTTCTGCTTCCGCTTTTCCCGCAAGAGTCGCTCGAGCTGCACGATATCGTCGTCGTCAAGCTGCTGTACAACGTGCGCTAGGAGCGGGTTGCGATACTGAGCGATCAACGGCTTGACCAAATCTGCAACAACCATTTCCTCAAAGGCTTCACGCGTGATGGCGGCGGCAAACTCGTTGGCGCGGCCGGCGGAACGCTTCTTCAAGTGCCCTTTATCGACGAGATTGGTGAGAATGCTCTTGATCGTAGAATACGCCAGCGTCGAGTCAAACGCCGGCATGACGTCGGCGACGCTGACCCAGCCGCCGCGCTCCCATACGGCTTCCATAACCCGGGTCTCCAAGGGACCGAGCGCCGAGGCGACGCCGCGACCGTTCACTCGCAGGAGCCGTTTCATGTGCTAATCAACTTAGCAGTTGCGGTATCCCGACGTCAAGACCCGAAGAAGGCGGCCTTACGAACCATCGATCGTGAGGTAGTGCGCTGAACGGCTCATCGGGAACCCGCGAGCAGCGCGACCGCTGGGTCCGACGCGGCTTGCAACTCGAATGGTTCACTATCGCTTGGATGGTCGTCGAAGCGGCCATCGCAACGGTGTCCGCGGCAAGAGCCCACAGCCTCACGTTACTCGCATTCGGCGTCGATAGCATCATCGAGCTCGGTTCGGCTTTTGTTCTGTTGTGGCGTTTGAATCTGGAACTCCGACTAGGGCAAGAGTTTTCCGAACGTACAGAGATTCTGGCAAGTAAAATTGCAGGAGCCTTACTGTACGCCTTGGCGATCTACGTCGTGGTGTCCGCCATATGGAGCCTGCTTCAGCGCTCCGGACAAGAGTTCTCTCTCTCGGGGCTGCTGGTGGCGCTGGTTGCCCTTCCGACGATGTACTGGCTTTCACGCAGAAAGCTCCGCGTCGCGGAGAAGCTCAGTAGCCCAGCTCTTCGTGCCGACGCGATAGAGGCGATAGCCTGCGGCTGGCTTTCGCTCGTCGTTGTGATTGGTTTATTGGCCCAACTTCTTCTACGTGCGTGGTGGCTGGACGCAGTGACGTCCGTGGTGATCGTCTACTTTCTCGTGCGAGAAGGCCGAGAGGCCTGGACTGGCGATGAATGCTGCAAGTGACTCTTCGGCTTCGGCGACGACCGGCGCGACCGCGGAGGAATGCTTACGGGAGGAATGCTCGCAATGGAAACTGGTTACGCTCGCCTGAAGCCGCTCGGCTTCGCCCTCGCCTTTGCGGCCGCGGCGGTGGTCGAGATTATCCTACTTTTCGTGCCGATGATTGCTATGCATCGTGGAATGATGGCGCCGCAGCGTGAGATGATGGGCCAGGGATCCGCAATGATGGGTGGCGCCGGCGGAATGAGTATCGGCATAATGCTGCTCGTGTGGGTGTGGATTGTCGTCGTCAGTGCCATCGTCGGTGCAGTTGTGGCAGCGGTCTACAACGCGCTGGTTGCGCCCAAGAGATCCTGATTCCGCGAGCGCGCTGCGTACAGCATCGCTGACTCATGCGGCAACCCTGCGGCTCGGGTGGCCGATGCCACGTCGCCGCCGACGCGCTCCGGGGCTCGGTTCATGCGACTATGGTAGACCCCACCTGACTCCGGAGCCAAGGGGCGTCGTCTAACGGGCGTCTAACGGACAAGCGGGGATTCGACGAAACACGGCGATACGAGACACATCCTAAATCGCGAAAAGCCCTGATAGGACAAGCTTTTGCGGTACGTAGCGGTTCCGGCCGGGACCCCGAAGTTTGGGTTCGAATCCCGCTGGGGCTACCAATATCGTCCTCATCCTATATATGAATTTTTCGCGATACCTGAGGCTCCGTGCAGCAGAAATGCAACGGAGCCGTCCGACTCGGATTCAGAAGAAAGCGAATTGTCGCCGTAAAGTCACTCTCGAACGAAATAATCGAGGCCTGGGTCGCGAGAGCTACGCTCCAATCGACAGGAATCCGCCTTGCTCGAACTTCATCATTAGGCGGTCTGCCTTCCGATACCAAGATATCGCGCCGCCTCTTCCACCGTCATTGTTGCACGTTCTCCAAGTGGCAGACGATCTTGGCGACATTGTTCGCGCTACGGGCACGGCATCGATCGCAATTGGACTGGGGGATTTCATGGTTCACCTCGTCCTACACGAACATTGTACCGAGGACCGCATCCAGTCAATCGACACTGCTAAGATGATTGAAAAAGGCTGATGAGGTCAATCTCGTTCCCAGAATCTCAGATGCTCCAGGAACGTCTTCTTCCGCGGAATGCTTGCTGCGGCCAGCATCGGTAACTTTCCTCGCGCGCGCATGTCGGCTTGCCGTCCCGCAGCGATCTCTTCGTCAGTCATGCGGGGTGCCCACTCAGCCTGGTTGCGGTTAATGAAGTAATGCGATTGGCAGCGCAGCCGCCAATTCCCAATTGAGGGCCAGAACGACACCGACCTGCCGTCGAACGTAAGCCGCCATCCGCTCGCGGGATTGAACGGCGTAACTACCTCGTTGCCGCAACCGCATGCGCAAAGATGAACGGCTGTCGCGTACTTCGGGCTGATGTAAAGCACGGCTTCTTCGAGACGTTCGGGAACAGTATCAACGAAGTCGTGGCGGAACAACTTCGTGGTCATGCCCGATCCTCGCTCAGCAGAAGGTTGCTGTCCACCGTGTAGGTTGAATGGAACTCTTTTTTTAGGTCGCCGTAGAAGCCGTGGAGCTTCTTCCATTTAATGACCGCAAGGGAGGCGTTCAACGCGTTGAGGTCAGCAATCTGGATGTTCTGCTCGTACTCCTGCCCGGGCCGGCGATCACCGAGCGGGATGCGATGCTTCGTATGGATGTGTTCCCGTTGTGCGGGGGTACTCGTCGTTACACGGAGCGTTCCCCCGATCGCGTCATCGGTGCTGTAGAGACCCATCCCAACGTCTATGAATGGCTTTCCATGCGCCTCCAAATGATCGACTATCGCCCCCTTCGCATCCCCCTCCATACATAGGAAAACGAAATCCACGTTGTCCAGTTCGTTGACGTTCTCCGGGTTGATGAAGAATTCGTGCGGAATGATACCATCACGCATTGCGGCGTAGAGTCCAGCAAGGTAAGCAACCTTCGTCGGCCGTTCGATGAGCGTCTCCATCGGCATCGCCCCCGGTGACCGGAAGGCATTGTGCGCAAGCATATGGTCCCCGTCGAAGAGATGGATCTCCGGCGCATGCGTTTTGGCTACCAGGTCGAGCAAGTATGAACCGGTGCCGCCAAGGCCGACGATGGCGACTCGTCCTTTATTCAGCTTCTGACTGATCGCCACGATATTGGCGCGGCTTGAGGCCGTATCTACGTATTTGAAGACGGTTTGCTCGTCATCGTCGGGTGCCACCGGCCGAAATGTCTTCGGAGTGGCCGTAGCATCGATCTTTCTCGCGTGTGGGCAGATGAGGTTGACGTAGTTCATCATCTTGTCGTAGAAATCCGCGAAGCCATCCGGGTTCGTCGGTCTGGCGGAGAACTGATTCTCTACGTCGAGGCCTTCTGCAATGTGCTGCTGGGATTCGGCGCGCCCAAGCGCGCCAATCGGTGTCCCATCGAATTTGCAAGGATGCGTGCCTGCGAAATAGACGACATGGGTATCTGGCTTGACGGCCTTCTGGCCATCCGTTACGAGTTGCGACACAAGCACGCCGCGTTGAACATTCTGGCCGACATCCACGTACGGAATGTCACCGATCACGAGGTAGCCGCCTTTGATTGTAACGTTATATCCTTGGTCGGCGAGCCTCTTCAGGTCCGGGCTATGATCTATCAGTTTGCGTGACATTGAAGACCATGCCGTTCTTGATCTTTACAGTGTCACCACCGACCATTTCGCCTTCCGGGTTTTCCTTCGGCCCTTTATCGTATGTGACGGTGTAGTCGTATTCTCTACCCGGCGTCGGATCCGGATATGCTAGTTTAACCACCCGCTCGAATGACAGGTGCCCATCGTCCACGGTTTTCTCTCGCAGGTTGACGATGATGTGATACTTATGCTCGGCCTCGTCGAGCTCCTCACGGATGCGATCTCGTTCGGCTTTGTCTTTAGCAAGACGCGCCTGGTCCTCAGCAAGTTCCTTGTCGAGTTCTTCCAGCTTGGCACGAAGTTCGATTTCCCGCGTACCTTCTTGGTTTTCGTTGTCGCCCACTGACCGTTCTCCTTGACGCTCGTTATTTGATTGCTTTTAGGTCTGCACCGTACTTCACCGTGACGGTGAAACCGGAACGACGTTCACTCATTTCTTCCAGCCGTTGGTTTTATGATCCGCCAATACTGAAGCTGCGACGCTGCGCTCCTGCTTGTTCCCGGTGTGCAACAGCGATGCCGCAACCGAAGCAACTCCGCTGCTGGTGTGCGCGACGGGCTTATGTGCCCGAGGAGAAGTGCGCGTGTCGGATAACGCCGCGGCGGCAACCTGCCGGACCTCCGGCTTCGGGCTGTGCATCAGCTTGGCAGCGATATGGTCGACTTGCTTGCTGGTATGCCCGTGGGGCTTAGCGCCTTTGCTCAAAACCAAATCTCCTTGAAAATCTTCCGGTATTTTTAGAATGCCTCGCCGAACCTGATGACGACGATGAGCGCTTGTATTCCCCGTCCAAAAGACAGGTGTTCGTAGAATCGCGCGCCGAGGAGTCCGGCTATTGCATAGAGCGCATGCTCAATTTTCACGTGACTGTTCTCCATCAACTCGCGAACGCAAGACCTGTCCACCACGAATGGTCGTAACGCACGACGAGGACTCCGTGCTTTCTGCCGGTTACGGACGCGGCCGCGGCGGCAACGGACCGAACTTCTTCGCCGGACTGCGGAGTGTCGACGATGTATTCGGCGGTGGGCAGCGCGTAGTCGCTGCCGACTCCGGACGTTATCGTCCGTTGAAAGCCTCTGCGGCTCATCGCCTCGTGAAGAACGTCGTAGTCGTTGCGGTTGGCTCCATGCAGCTCGACCCGAACCAGATACATCATGGCTGACCTCCGTCTTCAAGTGTACGCATGTCCGCGTACATTGTCAACACCACGTTTGCCGGGAGCTGCCGTCAGCGCTTCGTGCGGTTACGGGGAGCCTTTTCCAGGCGTTGGAGCGTGCTTCCGATTACCGCCTCCATCTGGTCCGGCGGGAGGTCGGAGAGCTTCCGAAGCAGTGTTCCCAGCGAAGGAGTCTTCCGGAGCTGGCGCTCCGTCTGGTCGCCAAATCGGCCGGCCAGTCCCATCATCTGGTCGAAGTCGAGGGTCAAGATGTCGCATGCCTCGCGAAGCACGGCTTCGCTAGGGATGCGAAGATCGTTCTCTATGTCGCTGACGTAAGAGGGGCTCTTGTCGAGCACGACCGCGAATTTGCGCAGCGTGAGTTTCTTCGCTGTACGAGCTTCACGGATGAAGTCTCCGAGGGAATGCGATTTACTCACGTTCGCGGACAAGCGTACACGCGATATGTCAATCAGTCAAATCGGTCGAATTCAACCGGGCTATCTGCCGGTCTCGGTAATGCGCGCCATGACGCTTCTCTGACGCTCCCGCAGGGCAGCGTAGGAATCAAACGTGCCGCAATCAGCGTTGACCTTCCGCAATTCGCCGGGAAGCGACTTGCACTTACGCAGTTCGAACTCGCGACGCCTTCTGCGCACGGTCGCTTGAAAAATGCTCCCAGTGGTACCGCGCTTAAGACCGTCTGCCAATCCGGTCCAGCGCTCTTCGTCCCCGACTGATTGCAGGGTCCAACTGCATCGAATTGGCACGGCTTCCAGCGCGTGACGCAACTCGTCGGCATCTCTGTAGCGCTTAGAAGGGTCCGCGTTCATCGCCTTTTTGATGACTCGTTTTAGCTTGTCATTCACGAACGGCTGGAACTCGTTGCGGTCGGGAAATCGACCTCGCACAACTGCCTCTGCCAGCTCGTCCTCGTCCCCGGTCCAATCCACGTACGATGACCCGTTTATTAATTCGTAGAGTGTAACACCCAGAGAATATATATCGCTCAAAATTGTCGTCGGATTTCCGTCGACCACCTCGGGTGCGGCATATACGAGCGTGCCGGCTCCGCTCGCGCCGCCCCCAGCGCCAGGCACGCACAGTCCGAAGTCCGAGAGTTTCGTCTGCTCGCCCGAAATGAGGATGTTGGCCGGCTTAATGTCACGATGGATGTAATCCTTGGCATGGGCGTGCGCCGCCGCGACACACGCGGCGGAGAAACGATGAACGGCATCGCGAGGGTGAAGAAAGGCTTCCTTTTGTAGAACGTCGTCGAGCGAACCGCCGTCTATGTATTCCATGATGATGACGTACATGCCAACGTCCGGGCTGGTCCCGGTCTTGGGTCCGACTTCTGCGCCGTAGACCTTGATGATGTTTGGGTGTGCGAGGTTGTTCAGTACGCGCGCTTCGTCGTTGTAGTTTTCGAGGCTTGGAATCGCGCTCGGCGCTACGATTTTCACCGCTCGCAGGGCGTCGAGTCCGCGGTCACGCGCCTTCCAGACTTCACCGAAGCCGCCTGAACCGATCTGCCTAATGTATTCGAGGTTCGACAATCAGACCAAGCCGGCTAGCGCGGTGACAGCCGCCTCGTCGTAATTGGTTTTGCCATAGCCAGCGAACAGCTTCTGGTGCTCCTGGAATATCTTGAATACCTCGCTGGCCTTTCCATCGTAACTCAGCAGCTTCTTGATTTGTGATTTCACCAGGCTCTTCACTTCGACCCTCGGGGTATGAGAAAAGCACGCTTCCTGAAGAACGCCTTCCACCTCTGCTCGTTCCATATCGCTCGACTTGCTGTTCCCTTCCGCCGTCTTGAACACGGTTTTGGAGACTTCGTATTTGGTCAACAGAGCCTGCATATCGTTACGAAATGTCGCGAGTTGAGCGCCTCGGGATTCATTAACGGGCAGGGTGACGTAGTCGGCCTTTATCAACTTCGGCCGGTCCAAAGTACCGGACAAGACGACGTACGCATGCCGATTGGACCAACATCTTATGCCGATTACCCTAGCCACGCCACTACCGCCTTTCCCTCTCGAAAACGGTCTCAGACTGTTTTTGGCGCGTGGACTCAGAACTCCACCTGTTTGACCTCGCCGCGTTCACCACACGGAGCATGTGGACCGAGGTAGCGGCCGAACGGACAAAGCATCGATGCTAGGACGAGGGCGGCGGAGTCGTGGTTCAGCTACGGTCGATCGGAGGCTCCATGAGGAGCTCCGAACCATGTTGCAGACCACCTTCGAACGCGCCGGACCCGTACGGTACTAGCCGCGTTGCCGCCACCAGTCCCGAGTGGCGCATTCCATCCGCGAGGCTGGCCGATGGCCTTACCGTACCTCGTGATCCCAATGCCCGCTGCGCACTCGCAAACCATCGGCTTACCCCGCTGCTAGCATCGCTCCATCGGAAGGTCGAGCCCTGATCTGCGTGACGCCCAACGCTGTTAGCAAATCGCGACTTTGCTAACAATTAGCTAACGAATGGGGCCACGACGAGTACTCGCTGCTCCTAGCAATGCGGATTTTCGTGCTCGATCGAAAAGGCGTTACAGGATAGCACCGCACGGGTTATTTCGAGTATATTCCGACCCCGCGAGGAAGGCTCCCGAGCGGCTTTAGGAGTTCCCTGCCCTCGTTGAGCTGACGGCGGCTAAAGTCGTGCAAAGAATGTATAATGCAGGGATGGCAACGTACGACGAAGTCTACGCTAAGACTTACAAACCCGGCGACAGAGTCGAGAAGTCCGGCATTTACCGCGTCACTCATGATCCAACGCACAGGAGCACGAAGTGACCGTCATTTATGACAAGAAGTTCCCGCCGTGTAGCGGATGCGCTCATCCGCGATTCAAGGCCGTGAGACTGGCCAAGCACATTGATCTCCATGAACACTTCAAGTGACCTACCATTCTCGACGACGCGCTCGTAGGAGGTTTAGCAGGCAACGGCTTCACTCCGGCAGTTCACGCTGGAACGTGGCCGGCGGAGATTGGCGATAGAGGTATGAGCGAGTATGATTTTGAGTCGCAAAGCGCGAAGTATCGAATCCGAGTCGCATCAGGGGCAGACTTTGGCACTGAGATGGCGGCGATTTTGTCGTTCCTCATTCCACGTGCACACGTCAGTGGAAAGTACCTCCGACGGTACGTCCCGCACGTTCAGATACTTGCCGTCGCTGATGTTACCGGCGAGATCGTATCAGTCTGCGCGCTTAAGAGCGCTAACCCTGAACACACGGCGTCCATCGCTCGCGACAGCGGCTACCCGCTTGCAATGGACCTGCCGGAACTTGGGTACGCGGCAACGCACGAACAACACGCGGCGCGTGGTCTTGGGAAGGGCCTCAATGCCGAGATCGTATCTCGAACCGAAGGCGCCGCATACGCTACCGTTCGGAATGGGAACTTTTGGGAAGAGCGGAATCTTCGACGGTGCCATTTCCACCGGGTCGGCGAGCTTTGGGAGCGTGCTGGTGCAGACGGCGAACCCTACGCAATCGGATTGTGGATTCGTGACGCGGACGCGCCACGAAACTGTGACGGGTTACCAGACGAGGAACCATAGCCGAACGAGCCGGCACCATTAGATTAGCCAGGGTGTCACATTGGTTGATGCAATCGCAAACCATCCTAGTGGCGACTTGTTCCTTCGAGCGGGTAGCGTGAACGCGCAAAAGGTCCAATCGCAAGGCTGGAACGCGACGAATCCACGTTTGCAGTTGCCTTGCACTTGGGCAGGCACGGTAGCCTTAAGGTGCGGCACGCAGGGGGCGCTTTACGTCTTGAACACCGGGTTAGGTGAAGCTGCTGGAGTTAGCATCTACGGCAATGGCGGCACGTCGCTTCTTCGCAGTATTAGTCTCGGCAACTATAGCGACGGCTTTACCGTCGATCGGTCCCATGCACGAGACTAACTTGACTTCTTGTCAAGAGGTTTCGGTGTCTTGGCTGCGGCGATCCCAGCTTCGAAGGCCTCATCGATTCCGCCTTGATCGTTAAACCCTAGGACTGTCACCGGCAGTGGCGTCAATGGACGAATATAGCGAATGGTAACGGCAGGGTTGTTGTTTACTGAGTCCATGTCTTGTTCCAGCAACTTTTGTTGCATCACGGTAAGGGACGCCAACCCTATTTCAAGCAAATTGTTCGTCGCGTAAGCGGGTACTGAAGTCTGAACAGGCTGCAGCAATACGGCGGTAATCTCTGTGGCTCCGACGTCCGCGGCTAGTCTTATTGGTATATTATTGGCGACGCCACCATCCACGAATTCTTTATAGCCAGCCGATCCAAGATTCATTGGAACAGGCTCGAATGCGCCGGGGATTGCTGCGGAGGCTCGGACCGCTAAAACGAACTGCTCGTCGTTATAAATAGCGTGAGCGCCGTCACCAAGAGCTTTCGTAAAGGACGATTGCATTTGCCCACTGTTGGGGCCGACAAAAGCATAAAATGTTTCCGAGGAGCCGTACGTAAGGTTTGTAGCGGTTACTATTAGGGAGCGCTTGAGGGCAGCGAATACTAAATTGGATGACAGTATCGTTTCGATCGTGTTCGGCAATACAAAACCCCGCAGTGCCAGGAGCGCCTTCTTTGATCCCAGCTGCATCCATCGAAGTGCGAGCGGTTCGAGTCCGAAGGGGTTCCCGTGTGCTACTTTGTCAATCTCATCTGATAGATTTATCGCGGCGTGTACCTGTTCTATATAGTCGATTACGGGTGGCTGCAAGGCGGAAATACCGCGCCACAGGGATGTTAACTGATCGACTTTGTCTTGCGCGACAAACGATGCGTTGATCGCACCGATGGAACTTCCGCAGATCACATCAAACTCGGTACCGCTATCACGTAGAGTTTGGATTGCACCGGCTTCGAAGGCTCCAAGCGCGCCGCCGCCGCTGAGAACGAGTGCTTTCACGAAAGCCTCTCCTTACGCCGGTTTCTTTGCAGCCAAAACGTCGTCCAATCGGGCGGCAATGCCGAACTGCGTCGCATACCAGCACCACCATCCCCAATAAAGCGCGCAAGCGGATAATCCCTCGGGCGCGGTGGTGTATCCGGAGGATTCCTCCAACCCTGAGGAACTGGTCGAGATGAGGGTCACTGTGCGCGAAGGGCGACCCGACGTTTTCAGGGGCTTAGGTAGCATCCTCGGCAAGAGGCGTGTGGGTCTCGCGCATCGAGACTGCCTTAGTGATTTCCAAGACCGCCGGATCAGACTGAGCGCAAAACCACCTGCGACTTCAACCCCTAGCGTCTCGTGCAACATCCGTGCAACAGCGCGGTCCGAAACGCATCGGGCTGAAGAGTATTGGCCAGGAACCAGGCACCGCAAAAGCTCTATATTCTCGGACTTTTCAGTAACCGCACGGAACGGCTAGGACCGCTAGGAGGGAGTTCGAATCCCGCTGGGGCTACCAAAATCGTCCTTATTTTACAAGGCTTTTCGCCGCACTAGATCGCCTTTAGGCTCTCGTTTCTAACATTTGTCTAACCGTCTGAAAAGCCGCGGTTAACCGCAAAGTGTGTCAAACACGCTCGCGGCCGCCGCGTCTCGGTCGGAGTAAACATGCAAGTACCTCACGGGCGTAACTCCAGTGGTCGAATGGCCGAAACGCTTACGGATCGCCTCTGAAGGACCGGCCACGCCGCGTTCCCGCGTCGTAGCACTCGCTGGTCATTACGTTCCGGTTGTTGGCACTGACGGGTCCACCACGTCAACAGCGATGCCCGTCGCAGAAACGCGGCCCTGGCCACGCAAAATCAATCCAAAGGCTATTTTCTTGGCATCGCTCGGAACGTTTAGCACGATCGCGAAAGGCGTCCACGACTCTGAGCCACTCAACTGCCGATTCGACATGTTGTCGAACGACTCAACACCATTCGGCCCGTCTACCCTCATCCAAAATCGGCCGCCAATCGCGGCGTTGGTGACCGCGAGTTTTCCTGTGAGACGCAAACGCTTACCTAGATAGAAAGTGACGGGGATTGACGCTACGGTAGAACCCCATGCGTTTTGCGTGGCTTCGGAAGATGCGAGCCAAATGGCTCCGCCCGGCACCTGCGCCGTCGCAGAATCAAAACCAGCCTCGTAGCTTGCGGGATCGTTACCGGCGACTGTCCACTTTGTCAGCCACGACACGCCTGCGGTTCCAAGGGGAACCTTGAACTCGTGAACGGCTCGGGCCTGTGTGTACACGAACGAGTGCGCGGCATGGCTATCCTCCACGAATATGAGCGAGTCGAAAGAGTTCTTCAGTTCAACTTGTATCAGATTTTGAGGATCTAAGGCTTGTTTCGTATCGTAGAATGCCCCAAGCATTCGCATGGGATGCGAAGTCGAGACGTATCGTCCCAGCAACGTGTCGGGCTCAATCGTTCTGAGGTTCAGCCCAAGCAAAGGGAGCCCCGTGGAGCGGACATACGTAAAAAATACACCCCCAACAACCGTCATGAACAACGACATGATCCGCATCAACGGATTTGCCGCAGTTCGATAGTGAAATAGCGCGATCGAGAACCAGGCACACGCAAAGACCACGATTATAGCTGGAAACAGCCAAGGATAATCGATCTCGTTATATGCTGGGGCTGTCGATGAAGAAATCAGAACCCGCCGGCAGATATCTACGTACTGCGCCATCGCCTGAAGCTGCACGTAAAACATCACCAGTCCAATGACCAGGAAGCAGGTTAGTACAACGCGGCCGACTTTCCAATTGCTGTCTTGGCTATGCCACAATGAGACTAGCATTCGGGCACAGAGCGCCAACCATGCAACCATTAAAACGGGGCCGAAGTAAACGGTGTCTCGTTCCCACCCTGACTTGTGGGGGTTGTACGCATTTACGATCTGAATGTTACGGTTCTGCAAAATAAGGTCGCATTGAGCGTGACTAAAGCCCCAAAGATACGACAGAGACGAAACCATGTGTCCCAGAACCACGAGTTTTTACGTTTTCAACATCGCGCTCGGCTGCTCTGCCCTTTACGGCGTAAACTCGAAGATTGCACCGCAATCAACGCCGCGATAACAACCTCTTACGCCATCGATCGCCGTGCCGAAGAGGTTGCCGTTTAGGGCTCTCAAGCCGTTTGGAAAGCTCGCATCTCCCACGCCCTTGAAGCGATAGAGTACGCTTTCTGTATTTGTCGATGGATCGAAGTCGAAAATTGTGCCACAGCGGCATTTTCCGCCCAAAAGGGTTGTCCCGTATAGCTTACCATTAAGCGCTACGAGGTCCGCCGCGGGACCTGCTCCATCTGAGCCGCCCAAATTACCCGTGAAGTCATGAACTACTTTCTCAATTCCTGTGGCGAGCGTGAAAGTGAAAATCGTCCCACAAATTGCCGTATTGTAGCAACCACCGCTCTCGAAGGTCGTTCCGTATAGCTTGCCTTTGTACACAATCACGCCAGCGCGAGGGAACTGACCATCCTTACCATCCTTGAATCGATACAGAACGCTCTCGACGCCGGATTTAAGATCATACTTGAAAATGGTGCCATAACCGTAGGAATTGACACCACCCTCGGTCGTCGTGCCGTACAGGTTATTGCCGTACGCCATCAATCGTGCCCAAGGGTTTGCCCCGTCCTTGCCTCCCTTGAATCGATAGAGAACCTTTTCTTCACCGGTCGACGGGTTTAACACAAAAAGGGTGCCACAACCATAGCTGTATATACATCCGTTGCCACCGCCGTATCTAGTGGTTCCATAGATACGGCCATGATGGGCGTTCAAACCGTTAGGAAGTACGCCGTCGTTCCCGCCCTTAAACTCATACACGATGCGTTTTGAATAAGACGAAGGGTCAAACGCAAAGATCGTGCCACAGCCGGACCCGCAACCGCTCTTAGCGACGCTTTCGGTAGTAGTTCCATAGAGCTCGCCGTTTACATCTACTAAAGCGGATTGAGGATCGTAGCCATCTCCAGGCCCTTTGAACGCATAAACCACCTTTTGAGCGCGCGAAGACGGGTTGAAAGTGAAGATCGTTCCGCAGCCGCTCCCAGAGCACTCGTAGTTGCCGCCCGCAGAAGTTGTTCCGTAGAATTCACCGTTATCTGCCAGTAGCGCCGCGATCGGTTGCCTTCCGTTTGCGCCGCCTTTGAACCGATAAACTCGCACATAGCCCGTGAGCGCCTGATCCTCGCTTTGCTGTCCCGCCTTACCGAGCATTCCGACCGTTTTCGCGCTTGGAAGGTGCTGCTGCGATGGCAACGGTGATGCTGCGTTGAACTGAGCACAACTTACTAAGACTACGGGTAGCATGGGAACGAGGAGGAAGATGGCGCGCAATATGCCTCCTAGAGCATTTCTCTGACCGATTAGAACGGAAGCGACCTATTTTGTAAGAGTGGGCCAGCCGCCTTTTCCAGAAAGCCTTTTGTTTCTCCGCGTACTCCGCGGGGCCGTCCACAAACGGCAGAATCCAGCGCTCTTAGCCGGCACGTATAACTGTCGACGTCGGTCGCATATTGGACCAGCGTCAGTCGCCCTAACGAGCGCTGGTCGACGACTTCACGCCGCCATGGCGACTGCGCTAAGCGAATGGCCGTCGAGCTTCGGCACCATCTCGCGCAAGAACCACGCCTCGTCGCGATAGGGAAGGAGGTCATCGTTCATCCTACTGACACCGACGAAAACCTGACCGCCGAGATGCTCGGCGCAACGGACGCCTTCGAATACGTGGATCCAGGATGACCAAATCGAAGCGCTCCGCGCCCGGGTGCGAGAAGCCGGCATTCGAGCGGTTTCGGAAAGCGCATCACTAAGCCGCAGTCACGTTCAGGAGTTCGCAATGGACTGGCAACACCACATTCGAGGACTATTGCGGGAGTATAGCCGAAGCGAACCGGCCGCCGGCGGTGTCCTGCGCGCAAAGGCCGTTATTGCAGACCGCCGCCGCGCGCTCGTTACCAGCGCCGATCTTGCAGAGAGATCGATAGAGAGCAACATCGAACTCGGTCTGTTAGTTGATGATCCGGCGATCGCTTCTCGTATCGGGGCGCGGCTGCTCGCAAGGCTGGACATCTCCTCTCCAGAACAAAGGCCAAAGCTAGTTGCTTGGTCGTCGCATGCCGCGCACGCTTTTTCTTCGAAAGGGCTCTTATGAGAAAAACGAAGCACGTTCTCGCTGCTTGTCTCGGTACCGCTTTCTTAGCTGCCTGCGGCTCGACGGCCGCGCCGTTCCAGCAGCAGCAGCGGCCGTCGTCTGCTGCGGTGACGCGACCTGACATACCTAATGCGTCGCGCGCGCTAAACGTTTCAGTCGCCAACGCGATGCCACTCAACCCGCGCGCCGCCCGCGCGTCGCGCGTGCCGCTCTTCAATCACGTCTTTCTGATCATTGGTGAGAATACGAGCCTGCGCGACGTCACCGCTTCCCACATGCCGTACTTGGTTGACACACTCATGCCGGAGGGCGGGTCGCTGACGGATTACGAGGGATTGCACAGCGGATCGCTTTCGGACTACATCGGGATGACGGCGGGTCACTATACGCGTTGCGACGTCAACGACGCATTGCCGTACAATCTCAACACCAACAAGCCGACCTGCGTCGACCGCGGCCCGAACATTTTTAGCCTCCTGGACGAGTCGAACATCTCATGGACAGAGTGGAACGAGTCCATGCCAAACCCGTGCGGCTTCTTCGACGTTGGCACGGATTGGTCGTACAACGTCTACACGACGCATCACAATCCGGCGGTGTACTTTACCCGCATCGAGGGAGCGCGCTATTGGGAGAACTTCAATCGAGCGCCGACTCCCGAATGCCTGCAGCGCGTGCTCTCCATGGGATCGACCGCGCCCAACGACACGTCGGCCTTCGATGCAGCGCTCGCAGCGGGCACCGTTTCGAAATTCAACATGATCGTTCCCAACGGCTGCGAGGATAGCCACGACCTGTGCGGCGCTCGCGACCGCCTGAGCCAGTTCGATGATTTCCTGGCGCGTGAGGTACCGAAAATTTTGGCCTCTCGGGCTTTTGGCTCGGATGGCTTAGTATTGATCACGTTCGACGAGTGGGGCGACCGCACGCCGACCGACAAGCGGGTTGCGTTTGTCGCTCTGGGACCGGCTGTTTTACCGGGCAGCAGCAGCACTAGCGCATACAATCACTACAGCTTGCTGCGCACGTTGGAAGATGGCTACGGCCTGCGCCCGTACCTCGGCCGGGCCGCCACCGCGGCGACGATAACGGGTATCTGGGCAAGACAAGAGCCGAACCAAACGCGCTAGGGAGCCGGCTGGCCGCCCTAACGAATGCGAAAGCGCGAACGCCGGCGGACGAAACTTCCAGGCGTCGCCGCCTTCGGTTACTTCTCCTCATGGCGCTGCCGGCACCGCTATCGACGCATGCCGTGACGTTTGCCTTCACCGAGATCGAAGGCAGTACATCGCGGTGGGAGCGTGAACGTGCCGTGGTGCAGGAGGCACGACGAGTGGGCAACATCCGTTTCTTTTTTGCTGCATCTCTTGATGGCTACATCGCTGATCCGGAAGGAGGCGTTGAGTTTCTCGACCTGGTTGAAGACAACGAAGATGATCCGTCGGAGGGCGACGGCGACGAGTACGAAGCCTTCTTCTCCGACATCGGCACGCTCGTAATGGGACGCGGAACGTACAAGTTCCTCGAAGACAACGAAACCTGGCCGTACCCTAAGATGCGGACGATCGTGTTAACGCATCGAGCGATCGAACATCCGCTCTGCGATTTGGAAACACGGGCCATCGACGATTTTGCATCGTTCGCGCGCGAGCTACGGACGCTCACGGATGGAGATGTGTGGATCGTCGGCGGCGGAAACGTTATGGGCGAATTTCTGAGTGTAGGCGAAGTCGACAGGATACATATGTCGATCGTCCCCTTCGCCATCGGCAGAGGAATCCCGATGTACTCGGGTTCTCAGACGATCTCACAGGCTTTCAGTCTGACGAAACTGGCGCGATCCGCGAGCGGCGTGGTCCGCTTAACGTACGAGCCGCGTTAGCGTCGGCCGGGGCGTACCCGCGCCGCTCAAGGGCGATGCCGAGCTTATCGTTTTGCCTCGGGCATAAGCTCAGGAACGTCAGTCTGCTCTTTTTTAAATGTCGCGACTGCATCCAGCGACCTCTTATCAATCGTCATGCGCCCAATACCACGGGGATAATGGTCGCCATGAGTCTTCGATAGCGACTTTTCGCAAATCACAGCCAAGTATTCGAAATTGGCCCAGAGCCCGCGATTACTGACCTCTCGTCTGATCATAATTACGGGTTCGAGCTGTTTCCAGTACCCAAACACGACCCCGTCGTAGAGATCGGTTACGAGAACCCCGTCGACGATACCAAGCTTTACGAACACCCCCAAAGTTTCGAAGAAGTTCGCCAGGTCGCGCACGGCGTCCAGCTCAGAGGGGAAGACCTCGCCTCGCAGCTTGTTTCTTTCCGCTGGATCCGCAAGGAGTTTGGGCACCTGTTCGACGACAAACCGCCGGGCCAGCCTGAACCTTTCGGATTCAAGCGTTTCACGCATCTCGGTAACAGCCGCGATCTGGTTGCTCGATCGCATGTGGCGCAGTTGAAGCAGCGCGGCGATTGCCGTTGACGCGATAACGACAAGAGTAGCGAAGGACGCAACGGTACTCCACGCTGCTAGTGACATACCCTCCCTCCACTTTTTGCGACATGGCTCTTGAAAGACTTCCCGCCGAACTGCGTGCCCTTACGTGATCGTCCCGGAGATCGGGGAGCCAGGTTAGTGTTGGCCTCGACGAAGATGACTCGAGTTATGCTGCGCGATTCACCTTCTTCTTCGGCCGACC
>Ga0207416_1001797_pt1 | contig 25896 bp, 22 predicted proteins | sample PaiPotPPM11metaG_FD_184107 | JGI IMG/M metagenome (GOLD analysis project Ga0207416, IMG submission 184107) | Iron sulfur acid spring bacterial and archeal communities from Banff, Canada, to study Microbial Dark Matter (Phase II) - Paint Pots PPM... ... | reverse complement strand
CTGTTCCTTCAGGGCTACCGGTTAAGATTGGGAAATCAAGCCGTACTGCGGGGCGTCGTTGTTGGCCTCACGCTGACTGTTGCAGTCGGAGCTATGACATTTGTCGCCCACCGCAAACTGCCCTACAAGCGAATGCTGGTCATCACAGGTGTTCTTCTCGGTGTCGTCCTGCTGGTCATGGTTGGAGAACAAGTGCAGGAAATGCAGCTGGCTCACTGGCTGCCGACAACGGAGTTGCCAAAACTAGAACACATCTTCCCTCCTTGGGCTGGGCTCTGGTTTTCTTTGTTCCCAAATGTGGAGAGTCTTGTCGCACAACTTCTATCCGCGATCATCGTATGCGGCTCATACTTCGTGGCTCAGAAGCCTCGGTCGGCAGACAGGCAGCCGCCAGCCAAACAACAGCATCTCGCCACACAATCATGAGGACTTTCGTCCGAAAGAGTGTTAGCAACCGCAGGCTTCTCCCTTGCGAGCCTCATTGGCCTCGCGGATGATGAGGGGAAGCAGCAGCAAGGCGGCAACAGAATCGGCTAGTGGAAAGTGCCATATTGCATTTATACCAAGTCCTGCAAGTGCGATCCATGACATATAAGCACAGAGATTGGATTGCGCTGCCTCGGCTTTCAAGGCGCCGCTGCGAGTCACAGTCGCCAGACGCTTCTTCACGGCTCCTAGAAGTGGCATGACGATTGCAGCCGCAAGAAGCAGCGCGATGCCCATAAGCGATGACTCCGGTTGGACGCCTTTGCCAGACAAGGTGATGGCGGACGTGATGACGATGTAGGCTGCGAGCGCATAAAGAAGACCGGCATTTACGCGAGCAGCAGTCTTCTCGGTTTGTGCCCCTAAGCGAAAACGCCAAAGCACTACAAGGGCTGAGAGTAGTTCGATCCCGCTGTCGCCCGCAAAGGCGATGAGTGCGACACTGTGGGCGCGAATGCCAGCAACGAGAGATCCTAAGAGTTCAACCGTCATCCAGCCAATCGTGACGAGTTGAATCTTTCTGATAGAGGCGGCGCTTCGTTCATTGGGCCCGGAGGCTCCGCATATCTCTCTCGAATTCTTTATCATCTCCATCACCTGATTATGCTCCTAGCGTGCGTCGATTCCGAGGGGGCGACTGAGGCTGAACGTCTCCTCGGGTTAGAATTGGGTGTGGCGTTCTGGTCAAAAGCGGTCCGTTTTACGGCTGTCTTTCTCGTGCTCTTTATAGGCGTTGAGATTTTGACCTGCTACCTTCCCGGCTCGGATTGCGCAATCGTACTAGCAGCGGAGCATCAGACCTCCACGATCACTGTGTCGGGCAGTTCCGCTGTTGGACTGCCTGCGCATCGGCAATCTCTCCCTGATAAGGATTGCGACAACTGTATCTGTTGCTGCGGTCACGCGCTGGTGCTGCTTCAAATTTCTTTCGTCCCTGGTCACACCGTGGGCGCGGCTTGCCGAGAAGCCGCTATTTTGTATCCAGTATCCCGTCCATCTATCATCGAACACCCTCCCCAACTCTCCTAGTCATCCATCCGTGTTTTGAATTTGGGACAACGAGGAGAAATGTATGCCAGGAAGACTTTTGTCTATCTTGTGCGGATTGCTGATTGCACCGACTTTGCTTGGTGCGCAGCAAACCAATCCGTCCACCGTGGACGATTTGGTTCGCATGGGTATTGCGCAAAATCGGGATCTGCTCTCGATTCGTGAACGAATCAGTGAGGCTCAAGGGTTAGCACGGCAAGCCTCCGTTCGTCCGGCACCCCTGCTGGGTGTTACGGGGTCAACGGGACGTCCGCTTGGAACGATCGGCGAAGAGGAGTATGGCGTCAATGTGTCGCAAACACTGGAGACGTTTGGGAAACGCGCGAAACGTGTTCAGGTCGCCACGTTTGCAATAGGGCAAGCGCAAGCGGAGCTACAGGAACGATCCGCAAGCCTCGCTTACGACATACGCGCTGCCGTCGCCGAACTGCAAGCCGAGCAACAGAAACTCAAGTTGCTGGACGACCTTGCTCCGGTCAATCAGGAAGCATTGCGCCTTACGGAAGCTCGCGTCAAGGAAGGCGATGTCGCGCCACTCGAAGCAAACCTGCTGAAAGTCGAGATTAATCGAGGCCTGGTTCTTAGACGGAGCGCGCAAGGTCGGCTCGCTGTGGCCGAGACGAATCTGCGGAAATTGGCTGGAATGACACCGAACCAGTCTCTCCCTGCTGATTCTCCAGAACCTATCAGACCGGATGACTTGGAAGCAATGAAGAGTCGCGCCCTTGAATTGAGGTCCGACCTTCGGGCTGCACGGCTGCTCGAAGAGCAGAATCGCACCGGTGTGGACTTAGCAAAGGCGAACGCAAAACCCGACTTGAATCTCACCGCAGGCTATGCGCGCCAATACAGCCAGTTCGACAACTTGTTCGGCCAAACCTCAACCGGAGCTCTTGCCCCGATCAAGGATCGTACTGATATTTTGAGCTTTGGTGTTTCGATTTCTCTGCGGACAAATCGAAGCGGTGCCGGAGACATTCAGGCGGCGACGGCGCGTGCTTCCGGCGCTCAACTAAGGCGGGAATATCTGGAGCGAACAATACCCCTTGAAGTAGAGGGGGCCTATCAGCAGCTCGTCACCGCGCAATCGTCCCTTGAGCTGCTGCGTACTGGCGTCGTCGAACCTTCGACTGCGAACCTCAACATGATACGCGAAGCCTACAAACTCGGGCAGCTTCGTCTCTTAGATGTCCTCAACGAGCAGCGACGGCTCGTTGACAACGAACTGGCCTATATTGACGCCCAAGCTGACGCCGCGCGTAGCTGGGCAGAACTTGAACGCGCTATTGGAGGCAACCTTCCGTGAAAATTTCCCTGATTGCTCTTGTATGCACCCTGGCACTCCTCTCCGGTTGCAAGCGTACTCCCGTAGTGGATAACGACAAGGGCACGTCCGCAGATGATTCTTCTGATGCCGCCTCTAAGCAAAAAGACATAGAGATGCTCCTTCCTGCCCAAAGTCATGTTGGGCTCGTCGTCAGCACCGCTGGCGTCGTCCAATTGAGCGAGTACTTCCGCGCCACCGGCACGGTGCAGCCGATTGACAACCGCGTGAGTGAGGTAAGCCCTCTCGGTCGCGGAAGAGTTGTTGAGATCAAAGCCAAGGTCGGCGACAGGGTTCGCGCGGGTCAGACTCTTGCAATATTCGACAATCTCGAAACGATTGACCTCTCCGCACAGGAAGAGTCTGCGCGCGCGGAGTTAGCGAAGCTCAATGCGCAGCTCATCCCGGCGGCGCGTCAGACAGAGCGCAGCCGGCGGTTGGCGGACATCGGAGCGGGTGCGGAAAAGGATTACGAATCGAGCAAGGCCGAAGAGCAAGGTATCCAAGCGAGCATCAAGTCCGAGCTAGCCGTCCTGCAAGGAGTCCAGCAGCGCCTTCGCCGATACGGCTCATCAGGAGACGGAGCGCTCACCGCGCTAAAGGCTCCGTTCAGTGGTGTCATCACGAAGGCTCAGTCTTCCTCGGGGGACGTAGTAGAGCCGGGGCGGGAGATGTTTACGGTAGCCGATCTATCCAAAGTCTGGGTGCAGGCCGAAGTTTACGAGAAAGACCTAGGCCGTATCCGCCTGGGACAGAATGCTGCGATCAAGGTGGACACCTACCCCAACGAGACCTTTTCGGGACGAGTGGCCTATATCAGTGACACTCTCGATCCGCAGACCCGAACGGCTCGTGTTCGCTGTGAAGTAGACAACCGCGAAATGCGTTTGAAGACGGATATGTTCGCGAACATCGAGCTTCCCACCAAATTTAGCAAACAGGCTCTTGCAGTACCCTCGACCGCTCTGCAAGATGTCGAAGGAAAGAACGTGGTTTTTGTTCAGCATTCGCCGACGAAGTTTGAGGCTCGGCAAGTGGAGAAGGGTGTCACCGTGAATGGGCAAACGGAGATTATCAGCGGATTGTCCGCTGGGGAGCGAATCGTGAGCCAAGGCGCATTTCACTTGAAATCCATCCTTGCCGGCGGACAGTTGGGAGACGACTAATGAATCGACTTGTAGAGCTTGCCCTTCGTTATAGTGTTCTCGTGATCCTCGGTGCAGTCTTCGTCGCCGTTATCGGCGCGTTTGCTCTACAGAATCTTCCCATCGACGTTGAACCGGACATAACGCCGAATCAGGTACTCGTGCTCACACGAGCGCCCAGCCTTTCCCCGCTCGAAGTTGAGCAACTGCTTTCTTTCCCGGTAGAGACCGCGATGAGCGGCCTTCCCGGAGTCAAGCATATTCAGTCCACGTCGAAGTATGGACTGTCATACGTCGCAATCTACTTTGAAGACGGAATGGACCCGTATTTCTGCCGGAATCTGGTGAACGAAAGGCTGACACAAGCCAAGGAGAGCATCCCCGCAAATGTCGGTGTTCCCGAAATTGGGCCAATTTCTACCGGGCTCGGAGAGATTTATCAGTTCAAGGTGACTGGCCCAGGGCAAAGCCTGATGGATCTCCGCACAATTCTCGACTGGCAAATTGCGCCAAAGATGCGTCTGGTTCCTGGGGTCGTTGAGATTAACAGCCAGGGTGGAGAACTAAAAACCTACGAGGTCACAATCGATAGCGATAAGCTCACCGGCTATCACGTTCCGCTTTCCAAGGTTATCGACGCGCTCTCCAAAAACAATGCAAACGCTGGCGGGGCATACCTCGAACGCTCTGAACAGCAATCCCTCATTCGCGGCGAAGGACTGATTGGCAGTCTCGCGGACATTGAGAACATCGTCGTTGCAAACTCTCCGACCGGAACGCCGATTTTGATTCGGAATGTGGGAAATGTGCGTTTCGCGCCGATGGTTCGTCGTGGCTTCGCCACGCAAGACGGCAACGGAGAGATCGTCGTGGGAGTTGCGATGATGCTTCTGGGCGAGAACTCACGTGTGGTTGCCGATAGGGTCAAGGATGGACTGATCGAGGTACAAAAGACACTGCCGCCCGGAGTCAAGATCGAGCCCTTGTACGACCGCAAGGACCTCGTCAATCGCACCATTCACACTGTGTCGAGAAATCTGATTGAGGGCGGCATCCTCGTCATCGCAGTTCTGCTGTTGCTGCTCGGCAGCTTTCGTGCGGGTCTGCTCGTGTCGGTTGCGATCCCACTTTCTATGTTGGTAGCGGTCACTGGTATGGTCCAGGCGAAGATTTCCGGCAACCTGATGAGCTTGGGAGCTATTGACTTCGGGCTTATCGTGGATGGATCGGTGGTCATCGTCGAGAACATCCTGCGGCGTCTGCATGAGCGAAAACCTGGTGAGTCTGTCGAAGACACTATAAGAAACGCCGGTAGTGAGGTTGCTAAACCGATCTTCTTTGGTGTGGCAATCATCTTCCTGGTCTATGTCCCGATTCTGACGCTTGGCGGCACCGAAGGTAAGCTTTTCAAGCCGATGGCAGCCACGGTGCTGTTCGCGTTGGTCGCTTCCCTCGTCATCGCTCTCACGCTGATGCCGGTCTTGAGTTGGTATGCACTTAGAAAAGAAGCGGTTGAAAAGCCGACGCTGCTAATGCGCAAGATTGATTCCGTCTACCAGCCCTTACTTCGACGCGCCCTAGCGTATCCCGCGATTACAGGCGGAATCGCGCTCGTTTTGTTCCTGGCTTCCCTGACCGGGATTCCCTTTCTTGGTGCAGAATTCATTCCGTCGCTAGACGAGGGTTCGATCCTCGTTCAGATGTATCGAGTTCCGGGCATCTCGATTGGGGAGTCCCTACATGGAAATCAAATCGTAGAGACTGTGCTGCGCGAGTTTCCCGAAGTCTCCCGCGTAGTCAGCCGCACGGGAAGCCCTGAGGTCGCGACTGATCCGATGGCTATCGACCAAAGCGACGTGTATGTCGCGTTGAAGCCGATCGACGATTGGAAGAGTAAGCGGAGCAAGAACGAACTCATCACAGCTATGAAAAAACGCCTTGAGGAAGAAGCTCCCGGCGCTACATATAGCTTTTCCCAACCGATACAGATGCGAATGCAAGAGTTGATGGAGGGTGGCTCTCGGAGTGATCTTGCGATCAAGCTGTACGGCGAGGATTTGGAGGTCTTGCGTCAAAAGGCCGATCAAATCGCTGCGGTCGTCGGGAAGGTTAAAGGAGCGGCAGATGTACGCGCGGAACGCGTTGCAGGCCTCCCGTATCTTAGAATCAGACTTCGCCGCGATGCTCTCGCGAGGCATGGTCTCGATGCTTCCGCCGTCCTCGATACGATTGAGACAATCGGCGGCAAACCCATCAGCGAAATCGTCGAAGGCAACAAGCGCTTTGCTTTGCAGGTTCGATTCCCAGAGCAGCAGCGCAACACGACTGATGCTGTGAGCAATTTGCGCGTCGGCGATAACGAAGGGCATTTCATCCCGCTCGCTCAATTGGCCGACATTCAGGATGAAGAAGGCCCGGCCCAAATCAGCCGTGAAAGCGGACAGCGGCGCATCAGCGTCGAGGTTAACGTTCGCGGGCGCGATCTGGCCGGGTTTGTCGGTGAAGCCCAGAAAGCGGTCGATGCCAAGGTGAAGATTCCTAGCGGCTACGAACTGGAGTGGGGCGGCCAATTTCAGCAATTGAAGAGCGCAAGCCAACGGTTGATGATCGTTGTACCTGCCGCTTTGCTGCTGATCTTTGTCCTTCTGTACTTCAACTTCCAGGCGATGTTGCCGGCGGCGCTAATCTTCCTGAACATCCCACTTGCAGCGACGGGTGGGATCGTCGCGCTCTTGATGAGAGGGATGCCATTCAGCATTTCCGCTGGTGTCGGATTCATCGCTCTCTTCGGCATCGCGGTGCTGAATGGGATTGTTCTGTTGAGCTATGTTCGGGAGTTGAAGCAGCAGGGGAAGACAATTGCCGACGCTGTCGAGCAGGGCGCAGAAACCCGATTGCGACCAGTCCTGATGACCGCATTGGTGGCAAGTCTTGGATTCATCCCTATGGCGATTTCGCATGGTGCCGGGGCGGAAGTTCAACGGCCTCTGGCGACTGTCGTTATCGGTGGCCTAGTCACTTCTACAGCACTGACTCTTGTGGTGCTCCCGTCTCTCTACAAGTGGATTGAAGAATGGCGCGAACGCAGACACTCCCACAGGTGATTGCTTGACGGCAACCCCACAGCGTTGCGAACCACAATTTTCAAAAGGAAGCCCAAGAGAAAGAGTAGGTCTATTATGATTCGTCGATTTTTGCTGGCACCACTATTCATCGTGTTCTGTGCCTCGCTTCATGCGCAGAATGACGGAGGTTTGATGACGGTGAATGTAAGCGGGCTGGTCGCACCAAGCGACAGCACCCAGAATGTGAACCCGGTGAAGCTGTTTCTGAAGGGGCATGAATTGCCGGTCTCAACTGTTACAGACTTTTCCCAGATGCCGCTTCACGTCGTCTTCGTGCTTGACAATGGTCGGCATCAAGAAAGGCTTATGCCACTCGCGATGGATTACGTTGCAAAGATCGCCGCGTCAATCCATGTATCCCAACCCAACTACACAGTTCTCGCCGCCACAAAGCTACCTAGCATCTTGCTAGAAACGAGTGACGCATCAGAGCTCTCGTCTGCTCTCGGTAATGTCAAGCCGCCTGAAGGAACGGCCAAAGTGGATTCGGCAGATTTATATGCTGCGATGACCGAAGCGGTGAACATCCTTAAATCCATGCTGGGTGTACGTGTCGTTGTGCTCTTGTCGGATGATGACGACAACATCAACGGAAAGCTACTTCAAGACCTGAAGGTGCAGATGGCTAGTACACATACCCGTTGCTATTCGATCCTATTGGCACAGCATGATTTCTTTGGAACGAGGGCCAGAAGTGCATCGGGACGGCGGCTCAACTCGTTAGCTAACTTCTCAGGTGGCGCACAGTATGAAACCAACTGGCAGAACCGTCAGTCCGATCCGTCGGTTCTGAGAATTGTTGCCGAACGCATTTCACATGGGAGCATCGTCACTTTCACCCTTCCTGCGGATTTGAAGGTCAAACCGGGAATCTACACTTTGCAAGCCCAGTCTCTCGGCACAACACGTATGATTCGCACGAGTCCGTTCGTACTGCCGCACTAGCGGCTGCCCCATCCTCAGTGATTTGTGAGAGATTCTTTTAGAAGTGAAGCCGTGTCAAAGCAAAGGGCCTGTCCCTTGTGGACAGGCCCTTTGCCGAATTTAGGCGGCACGTTTCTTTGGAGGTTTGTCCGCTTGGGGCAGCTTCCTTTCGCTTCTCACCTTCGCTTTCGCGGTAAACTCCTGCTTGACCTTGAGGGCGATGGCATCGGTGTCCACTTTGTACGCCTGGGCTGCGGCCTTGAGCACCTTTCCGCCATCGGATTGCGAACGTGCCGAAAGCAGAATCACAATCTCGACCGTTAGGCGACTGAGGATTCCCTCATCCGCTTTGCGAACAAAGGTTGTGAGCAGCTTAACGACGGATTCGCCCTCCTTGGCACGAATACCTCGGCTCCGTGCGACCATGACCAACCTGCGCTCGTCGAGCAAGGGCAACAGGCTCTCGACGATGAAGAGCAGGTCGCGCTTCATCAATCGAACGGGTACGGCGGCAACGATGGTTTGCAGGATACGCAACCCGGTAGCGTTCGCCAGTGCCTCTTCGCGGCGTTGCTTCTCCTGCTCCGCTTTGTAGGTAGCATCGGCTTTGGACGGCTGCTTCTTGGGGTTGTGGATGGGGCAATCGGGATTGGCACAGACCTTGCGGACTTCGCCCTTCTCGCTGCCTTGCGTAACGACGGCCTCAGTGATGAAGCGGCACGACTTGTACTCAGGCCGCTTCGCCTTCTCCGGGGTGTCCGGTTTCTCCGCCTCGATCTCAACGTACTTGTTGCGCGGGATCGCAATGCTGCCCTCCGGCTGGCTGCCGTAGCTGGTGCTGATTTGCACGAGCTTGGGCTTGCTGGCGATGAGGGCTTGGACGTGGGCTTCAACCTTGGCCGTGTAGCAGGTGGGGTCGGTACAAGCGTCCTGCTGCACGTCGGCAAACAATAGCCTGTTGTGGCCTGTCCGCTTGGGGCATTCGAGGCAGCTCCCGGCCGCGGGTACGAGTTGGGCATCGCGCTTGCTGAACGGTGCCAATTTCAGGATGAGCATGAGTTGGTGCTCAATCCAGTGTTGGAGATGCCGGACGGGAAGCAGGATGCGCTTTGGCTTCTTGCCTCCTCCCGCCCACTCCTCGCGGAAGCATTCGGAGAGGGCTTTCTCCTGCTGGTCGGGTTGGAGTTTGGCAAGCAAGAGGGCGTGTCCGACGCCGATCTCTTCGGCATAGAACGCCTCCCCCACAGATGCGACTAGCTCCGTGAGCCGTATGCGCTGGGCGACGTAGGCCGGGGATTTTCCGGTCTTCGCCGCAATCTGCTCGACGCTGTACTTCGGCTCCTCCAAGTTAAGAAGCGCACGGAATCCCTGCGCCTCCTCCAATGGGTGAACATCCCGCCTTTGCAGGTTCTCAATAAGCTGCGCCTCCAACGCTTCGGCATCCGTGAGGTTGACGATACGGACGGGGACGGTCGCGGACTCGGCAAGCTGGGCTGCGCGATAACGCCTAGCTCCGGCGACGATCTCGAAGCTCTGTTCATTGACGGGACGGACGAGCAAGGGCGAAAGCACTCCCTGAGTGCGGATGCTCTCGGCATTTTGTGGCGCTGATTGTTTTGTGGCCAAGGATGCCAAAAGGAGTATCACAACAGGCGGTCCGCGTTCCGAAGGGAACATAATGGATGAATGGCGCCCAAACACAACATGGGCACTGTTCGGAGGGCAATCCCGCAATGGCCGTCACTGGGGACAAACACGACTCCGTGCAAAGAGGCTATGCCTCCGCACGGAAGCGTCAGGAAGAGACGCTGGAGAGCCACCGTCATCTGCTTGGCGAGGTGCATCCAGACACACTGACGGCGATGACCAATCTCGCCGTGACGCTGGGTAAGCAGGGCGATTGGGCGGGAGCGAGGAAACTTCAAGAACAAGTGCTGGCGGCGAGCAGTCGTGAGCAGGGTGGCGAACATCCCCACACTCGGACGGCTATGAGCAATCTCGCCGCGACGTTGGGTAAGCAGGGCGATCTGACAGAAGCTCGGAAGCTCCAGGAACAAGTGCTGGAGACTCGCCGCCGCTTGCTGGGCAAGGAGCATCCGGACACGCTAACGGCGGTGACCAATCTGGCCGCGACACTGAATTTACAGGGCGATATGAAAGGGGCGAAAGAACTCCAAGAACAAGTGCTGGCGGCGAGTCGTCATGTGCAGGGCGAGGAAGATCCTCACACCCTGACGGCGATGAACAACCTCGCTGCGACGCTGATGGGCCTCGGCGACTTGGTCGCAGCTCGGAAGCTTCAGGAACAAGTGCTGGAGACCCGCCGTCGGCTGCTGGGTGAGGAGCATCCGGACACGCTGACAGCGATGACCAGTCTCGCCGGAACGCTGTGCTCGCAGAGGGATCTGGCGGGAGCGCAGGAACTTCAGGAACGGACCCTGGAGGCGTGCCTTCGTCTGCTTGGCGAGGAGCATCCAAACAGCTTGACGGCAATGAACAATCTCGCTGTGACGCTGAAGGCTATAGGCGACTTGGCCGCAGCGCGGAAGCTCCAGGAGCAGGTGCTGGAGACTCGCCTTCGTGTGCTTGGCGAGGAGCATGCGAACAGCTTATGGGCAATGAGTAATCTCGCCCTGACGCTTTACTCGCAGGGCGATCGGGCGCAAGCGCGGAAGCTTGAGGAACAAGTGCTTGGGACTCGCCGCCGTCTGCTGGGTGAGGAGCATCCTGACACCCTGACGGCGAAGAACAGCTTAGCTCGAATGAAACCGAGAACCTTGAGGCACTGGCTGCAGCTAGTGTTCGGGTAGATTGATACCAGCGGCGACTTGGTCACGGCCGAAGAAGCACCGGCTGCTCAGGGTCGAAATCCGCTCCAATGAACAGCATGATTATTTCTTATCGGACATTTCCGAATGGAGATCATCATGCTCGAACACTATTACGTTAAACCCTCAACCATCGACCGAATCCGTGACAGTTGGCTTGGCTCTCAAATTGAGAACTACGTGGGATGGATGGAAGCGAACGGCTATTCTTCCCGCACTGTCTTTCGCCGATTGCCAAGGCTTTTCTGCTTTGCTGAGTTCGCACAGAAGAGGGGCTGCACAGATGTTGCTTCTGCCCTTGCTCTTGTCGAGGACTTTGTTTCCGAATGGTTGGTTCAGCACGGACCGGAAGCAAAGACATCGGCATCGCTGCGCAAGCATGCAATTGATATAGGGAATGCCACGCGTCAAATGCTACGGCTGGCCAGTGGTGATCCGGTAAGGCATAATCGTCACCGCCACCCATTTCCACTTGAATCAGAGGTTCCTGGTTTCCAGGAGTATTTGCGCAGTGAATGCGGACTGATGGAGAGCACGATTCAGGGGTACCGTCATCATCTGCACGAATTTGGACAGTACCTCCGAAAAGCTGGCATCACTTCGTTCGGCGCCCTGTCGCCGGCTCTTCTGGCATCTTTTATCGTCGAATGCGCGCCGGGAATGGCTCCCTGCACGCGCCGCGATCTCTGTTGCCATCTGAAAGTGCTGCTACGGTTCTGCCATCGCGAAGGAATCACCGACCGGGACCTCCGCGGTGCGGTCGGTATGCCGCAGGTATACCGTCTGGCCGATGTTCCCCGGTCAATCACGTGGGACGAGGTCCGTCGCACTTTGGAAGCGGTGGACCGACGGACAATCCGAGGTCGGCGAGACTATGCCATCCTGCTATTTCTTGTGACCTACGGGCTGCGGGCCCATGAGGTCGCAAAGCTCACACTGGGAGACATCGACTGGAAACGCGAGCGATTCCAAGTGCCGGAACGCAAGGCTGGTCACGCGACCGCGTATCCGCTCGCCGGAGTAGTGGCAGAAGCCTTGATCGACTATCTCAAACGAGGTAGACCTGAGACTGAGGATCGTCATCTCTTCTTCCGCGTTGTGGCTCCGCGCTCCCCCATCACTCCCGCCACAGTGTCATCGAGTGTAGCGTTTTATCTGCAGAAGGCGGAAATCAAGGTGCGCAAAGGTGGATCGCATACGCTCCGGCACACCTGCGTACAACGCCTGATCGACGCCGAATTTCCACTGAAGACTATCGGCGATTATGTTGGGCATCGCTCGCCGGAGTCCACACGTATCTATACGAAAGTCGCTATCGAAGCCCTGCGCGAGGTTGCCATGGGCGATGGGGAGGCTCTATGAACACTCCCTTTTTCCAGAGCTTCCTGGCGCCGTACCTCCATCAGTTCGTGCAATACAAGCGCGCACTGAACCGCAAGTACTTAAACGATGCGCATACGTTGCGCCTGTTCGACCGGTATCTCTGCAACCACAACATCGCCGACTGGCACGCCATCGATAGCGCTGTCGTCGATGATTTTCTGGTGTCCCGTCCCAAAGTCGGGCCAAAGAGATACAACCTCATTCTGTATGCGGTGCGCCGGTTCTTTGCCTTTGCAATTATGCAGCAGTGGACGCAGCGGAATCCTGTGACCGCTAGTCCACGCCGCATTACCGGCAGCCGGATTCCATACTTATTCGATCTCGATACCGCGAGACGTCTAATGGCAGAAGCACGAAAACTGCCGGAGAGATCCCGTGCGCCCTATCGAGGCCTTGTTTATGAGACGATTTTCGCTCTGCTTTATGGCCTGGGGATGCGAGTAGGCGAAGTGTCACGACTGAAGATGGGTGATGCCGATTTCACACGCAATCTGCTGTTCATCCGTGAGACTAAATTCGCTAAAAGCCGATATGTGCCGATGGGACCTCGTCTGGCACAGCGCCTGAAAGATTACGTGGCAGAACGGTATGGAAGCACGCCAGCTTCCGAACTGCCAATGTTCACCTTCAACTCCAAGCGTGGCAGCGTCGATGAAGGGACAATCAGCATGACTTTTCATGCCCTCTTGCCCAAGCTGGAACTGCATATCCCGCCGGGCGTATCGCCACCGCGTCTCCATGACCTGCGCCACTCGTTTGCTGTTGCCACGCTGCTTCGATGGTACCGGGAAGGCATCGACCCGAACTGCCGGTTGATGCACCTCTCCACTTTCCTCGGCCACGTCGATCCCACTTCTACCTCTGTGTATCTGACGATCACCGAAGAGCTTCTCAACTTAGCCGCCCAACGCTTCCAGGGGCTAGCCCCGAAAGGAGGTGCGCAATGATCGGAGTGGGGCAAGTGCTGTTCGCTTTTTTTGAAGATCACCTCAAGACGCAGAAGGGGCTTCGGCCCGGTTCGGTGCGAAGTTATCGGGACACAATGAAACTCTTCCTTGCCTATGTCGCCGCCAGTTGCCGGCGTCCGATCACGCGATTACAGCTGGCTGATCTGTCGGCACAGCGGGTGCGTGACTTCCTCAACACTATGGAGGTCACGCGCGGGAATCGTGTGAGCACACGCAATCAGCGGCTAGCCGCCTTGCATACCTTCTACCGCTTCCTCGCTCTCCGGCATCTTGAGATGCTGGCTGAAGCCCAACAAGTGGAGGCGATTCCTGTCAAACGCACCGCGCCTCCCCACACTCTGTTCCTGGAACACGACGAAATCGAATCCCTTTTCCGGAGCTTGCCACGCAACGGCATCCTTGCGCTGCGCGATCGGGCTCTCTTCATGGTGCTTTACAACACCGGCGCGCGAGCGCAGGAAGTGGCCGACTTGAGAGTCGAAGATGTTGATCTCGATGGGCCACTTCGCGTACGCCTTCACGGGAAGGGCGATAAGTGGCGAAGTTGTCCGCTCTGGCCTGAAACTGCTGATCTGTTGAAGAAGCTCGCTGCCGATATGCGTGGAAATCAGGCCGCCCCCTTGTTCATGTCTCGGCAGCGAAAGCCTCTGACGCGGTTCGGCATTTACAAAATCGTCAAGAGGCACACCTCCAACTTGTCTCCCACCACTCCGGATAAGAGGCGTCGGAGCGTCTCTCCGCACGTTTTCCGCCACTCCACGGCGGTTGGCCTGCTGGAGCAAGGCGTAGACGTCAATGTCATCCGAGCCTGGCTGGGACATGTCAGCTTGGAGACCACCAACCGTTATGTCGAAATCACCTTGAGGACGAAGCAGGCTGTTGTAGAGGCTTGCCTCCCTCCAACCGGAACTTCGGAATCACCTCATCCAACGAAAGCATGGCGTGACGATCAAGAGCTGTTGAAATGGCTTAGCTCGCTGTAATGGTTATGTGCCTATCACGAAGGGGAACCGCCTGTTTCCATGCGGCTCCCCTCTTCATCCGCAACAAAACGATCAGCGCCACAAAAGGCCGAGAGCATCCGCAGCCAGGGCGTTCTCTCGCCCTTGCTAGTCCGGCCCCTGAACGAGCGCGGTTTCGAGATCATCTCCGGAGCGCGGCGGTATCGCGCCGCGCAGATGGCCGAGGCCGCGACCGTCCCTGTCCGCATCAAGAACCTCACCGATGCCGAGGCGTTGGAGGCGCAGTTGATCGAAAACCTCCAACGCCGAGACGTTCACCCGATGGAGGAGGCCAACGGCTTCCGCGCTCTGCTGAACTTGGAAGAGCCGAAATACTCCAGCGAACAGATCGCCGCCAAGACGGGCAAATCTCCCGTCTATGTAGCGGGCAGGCTGAAACTGACGGAACTTGTTCCCGTGGTGGTCGAAGCCTTCTACCGCGAGGAGATCGGCGTCGGCCATGCCCTCTTGCTGGCGAAGCTCCAGACCGGCCAGCAGGAACAGGCTCTCGCCGCTTGCTTCAAAGAGGACTGGACGAACGGAGAGCGGAAGGCAAAACGCATCCTGCTCCCCGTCCGCAATCTGCAATTCTGGATTGAGTCGAATATCCTGCTCATCCTGAAACTCGCTCCATTCGACAAGCGGGACGCGCAGCTTGTACAGGCGGCGGGCAGTTGCGTCGAGTGCCCGAAGCGGACAGGACACAACAAACTCCTGTTTGCCGATGTGCGGCAGGACGCTTGCACCGATCCCACCTGCTATCACGCCAAGGTCGAGGCGCACGTTGCCAAGACCGTCGCAGCAAAGCCGAAACTTGTACAGATCAGCACGGCCTACGGTCAACAGCAGGAGGGCAGCCCGACCTTGCCCCGTAACAAGTACGTCGAAATCCGCCCCGAGAAGCCCGCAACTAAGGAAGAGGCAACCCGACCGGAGTTCAAAACTTGCAAGTTCACCACCGAAGCCATCGTCTCGGACGGCATCGATAAGGGCGAACTGCGCAAAGTATGCACGGAGCCAACTTGCCCGGTGCATCATCCCAGGAAGCGTCCGCAGCAGATCGCGGACGACGCCAAGTGGAAGGCCGAGCAGGAAAAGCAGCGCAGGGAGCAAGCCATTGCCAACACCACCGGCATCCGCGTCCTTGCCGCCATCTCCGCAGCCGTTCCGGTGCGGCTGATGAAGCGCGACCTGCTCTTTGTGGTCGAGCAGTTGGCAACCTTGCTGGACGAAAACCGTCTGGCCGTGGTCGCCCGGCAGCGCGGCATCAAGAAGGCAAAGGACAGCGACTCGATTGTGAAGCTGTTTGCCGCCTACCTGCGCCGTGCCGAGGAAGGAGCGTTGGGCAGCATGTTGGTCGAACTGACCATCGTGCTGTCTGCCGCACGCAACAACGGCAATCAAGTCCTCCGCGACGCAGCCGCTGCATACAAGGTGGACACCGACGCCATCGCCCTCAAGGTCAAGCAGGAGTTCGCAGCCAAGGAGAAGGCGAAGACCGAGACAAAAGCCAAGCCCAAACCGGCAACCAAAACCCTCAAGAAGACTGCCTAACAGAACCTACTGAGAGCGGGCCTGCCTTCGAGCAGGTCCGCTTTTTCGTGCCGCCCGTCTTCCCACCCTGATTGACGCTCTCACGGTGCGAGAGCGCCTTTGTTCTGCCCACCCGACGGGCCTGAATCACAACGCTCCTAGGCTAATTCTCCGAAGGACGTTCCACCCGGTCGATTACGAACACATCGGTAGCGGCATTCGTCGCCTGTAACTTCAGCCCAAGTTGCTCCTTGATCGCAGTGAAAAAACTCGGCGGCGCAGACGCGTCCTCCTGTGGATCATCTGGCTTTTCCTCCGCACCAAAGTTATCGGGTGTCCACCGCAGCACAAGATCGAAGTGCCCAGCAATCCCAGTTTGATCAACCGCTGGCCGGTCAAGCACGAAGCGCTGCAAAAACGTCGTGAAATTTGCCATCGTCGCATTGCCCACATGAAGTTCGCCCTTAGGGTTATAGGCGACTGCGGGGATCCCACCCGGATCGGCAGTGCTCGTCGTGAGCTTTGGCGTATCCGCTGTTTTCACCAGCGCGTACACCGAAAGAATCTTTTGCTCCTGATGGATCACCAGATGAAAGCGCTCCACGAGAAGCTGCTGTACCATCGCCTTCATCTGATCGGAACTCGGCCGTTTCTCAGTCTCGGGATCGGCAAGAATGTCAAATTTCTGTGTCCGTAGCCATTCTGGCCCGCCTACCACTTGATCGGGATGCACGTTGTACGCATACTTGAAGACGTCGACGAAGGTCGTGCCTTCAGTGGCAAAGCGATTGCCGCGAATTTGCGTAACTGCCACGGCATCCGGGGCGCTCGGCTTGATTGTAGCAACAGAGAACGTCGGCAAGACGCTGGGTGTTCGCTGTGCGGGTACTCTTTCCCAAGCCAGGAAACACAACGAGAGCAGAATCACACTCCGCATCGATAAACCTCGTATTTTCATTTTGCACCATTGTGAAACGAGCCAATGCGGTTACTCCTTTTTCCGGATCGAAACACAGTTTCGTAACCGACTTGAACGGACTCGCAGGGATGTGGAGCGGCTTTAGCTTCAGCCCAGTTAATTCGGGGATGGCCTCTCCACGTGGTTGATGACGAACACGTCGACGGGAGCTTTGGTGGGTTGGAACTTCAGGCCAAGCTGCTGCTTTACAGCGGTGAAGAAGCTAGGCGGCGCGTTCGGGTCTGTTGATTTGGCCTCGTCGTAGGTATAGCCGAGCGAAAAGTCGTAGCGGCCGGTGAGACCGGTCTGGTCGACGACGGGTCGGTCGAAGAAGAATTGCTCGCCGAACGCGAAGTCGGCCATTGTGGCGCTGGTGTAAGTGATGGTCTGCTCGGTGCCGTGGCCGTCCCTGCCTCTCTGATCGGGCTGCGCGTCGGGCTTGGCGGCGGCCTTGAGCCTGGGACCGCCCTTCTCTATCTGGATGGCGTAGACGGGCAGCTCGCGCTTCTCGCGGTGGAACTTGAGCTGGAAGCGGTCGGCGAGCAGCTTCTGCAGCATCTCTTGCATCTGACGCAGGTTGGGTTCGCCGGGCGTGTCTATCGTTCCCTCGATGTCGTAGGGAACGTCGCCGACCCAGTCGGGCGCATCCACTATCTGGCTCTTATTGATCGAGTATGCGAACATCGTGAGGCTGGTGACGCTTTCGTTGCGGATGGTGAATCGGTCGCCTACCGTATTGAAACCCTGGTGGTGGGAGTTGGGGTCGTGCGGCTTGATGGTGGCGACCTCGAAAGACGGATGCGCGTCTGCGGCCATGGGCTTGACGGGCGTGGCGCCCGTGCCTTGCGGGGGTGCTAATTGAGCGCGGACTTGCGTCGCATTGACGAGGCCGAAGGTGGCCTTCACCTGCCCCAGTACAATCGGCACTGCCACCACCGCGAGCCCAACAACCAGCAGCAGCAACTTGCGCCCGAGGTCCAATTTGCGCACCACGCGCTCAGTCATGATCTGTACGATCCGCTTTTTCAAATCGGCCCCGGTTATTCCGGACACGCAAGCCAGCGGGGATTCGGAACAGAATTTGCAGACTCTCAAAATGCTCTCGGCATAGACGTGAGGTTGGTTGCATAAAAGACTGACCTCTTCGTCACAGGCTCGTTCGCGTTCTTCCTCCAGTCGCGCTCCCAGCCACCAGACCAAAGGATGGAACCAGAAAACGGCCTCGACCAGCATGTGGAGAACAGCGGTCAAGTTGTCATGGCGGCGCACGTGGCAGACTTCATGAGCCAGGATAGCGTCAATGTGCCTCTGGTCGAGATGCTGCGAGATTCCTTCCGGCCATATCAACACCGGCCTGAAAACTCCAAAGATCCCCGGCTCCATCCAGTTTCGAGACACCACCAACCTGAGTGGCTTGCGTACGCCTAAGCTCGATTCCAGGCGGCGCAGAGCTTCAACCTCGGGTCCCTCCCTAAGCGGCACAGCCCTGCGCACCATCCGCGAAACTCGAATCCAGCCTGCCGCCCACACCAGAAGGATGACGACGATCCCTGCAAGCCAAACTGCGACGATGATTGGCGGAAGCAGATGAAACCGGCTAACCGGAGCCGGAGCCTGCGAGATCAAAGGCAACTCCGGCCCCGCGAACGGTTGGCTGAAGTCCTCAACAGCGGAGTACACAACGGCTTGCGCGGGCGTGCTCACGCGGGGTTTTGCGAGATGGCTGCCGAGAGCGATCAACAGCGAAAACGGAAGGAGGAACTTCACGGACGCCGTCAGCCAGACCCAATAGCGCACGCGACCCGGATTCTTCCGCAATGCGAGCACAAGAATCGCGGCCAAGACAACAAAGAGGGTGGATTGCCACAGATGGTTTGCCATCTGCGGCGCAACGGAGGTCCATAAGGCAGACAAAGCTCGCAAGATCATGACTTCTCCTTGCTTTCCAGTTCCTGTAGGGCCTTCTCCGCCTCCCGGACATCCTCCGGTGTCAGCTTGCCGTATTTGACCAGGTGGGCCACTACCGGCTGGGTGCGGCCTCCAAACAAGGCCAACAGATCATCGATCAACCGGCGCTGCGCGGCACTCCGCGATACTGCGGCACCGAAGATATGTGAAGTGCCGATTTTCTTGACGCGATTGACGATCTTCTTGGCTTCCATCCGCGTAACTGTCGTCTGAATCGTCGTATATGCCGGCCGGTTCTTGGAGGGAAACGACTCCTGAATCTCCCGGACCGAGCAGTCGCCCTTGGTCCAGAGAGTCTCCATAATCTTGAGTTCGAGCTTTGAAAGTCTAGGTGTCGCCATTCCCGTTCCCACCCCTGTAGTCCAATCTCCTACTAGTGTGGGAGACACTATCATGGCCAGTTCAACAATTGCAAGGGAAAAAGCAGATAGCCTAGGGACTGGATTGAATGCGAGGATGGTTCTCAGCCATCAGACTGGAAATTGATACAGCGGGTCTTTACAGTTCTGGCCCTCTGCAAACATGCTTGGAACCCGCTCCTTCCCCCAGATCTTTTGTCCCGCTTTCTTGGGGTGAGTGGCAAAGTACTCGTTCCTCTCGCAGAAATACCGATCAATGGCCCCCCTTGCGGCCTCTACAGACTGGTAATCGCTATTGTGGATGATGGCTCTCGCCATTCCGCTGAACACCGACTCAATCACATTCAAGAACTGAGCGCAGGCGGGGAGAGGCGCGGCTTTGACTATGGGGAAGCCTCCCAGCGAGGCTTTCTGATTGATCTCATCCAGATATGCTCCCAGATCCTTCGACACGTGCCAGGAGGCGGCATCCCATGACAAGTAGATCGTGCTGCACGTGCGGTATTCATCCCGCAGAAGATCGGCCATCTTGATCATCTCGGCGGTATTCTTCTTCAGAGAATAGAAGTGAGTTACCTTGTTTCTCGATAACTCAAGAGCGGCAGTGAGGATTGACCATCCCTTCGATTTCTGCCACTGGGGAACTATGTACTGTTCCCCGGGGGCAACCTGCTTTAGGCCGCCTTTTTGCTTAATAGCGAACGGACCGTACTCGTCAATCGAGAAGAATGCCTCATCGGGCTTCAAGTTCGAGAGGATATCCTTGATGGCATCCACTTTGGCTCGGTATTCAGGATCGTTACTGGTGAGAACTATTCGTGCATGCCGCCACTTCCAGCCAGCCTCCTTGATAATCCTGTGAATGACATCACAGCACATCGGGTGTCCTTGCTCAGCGAGTACATTCCTAAGGTCGGACATCCTCCAAGTTGTGCGATTGAGGCCATACGCAGCGGGTGGCGAATGTAACAAGGAAAACACGGCGTCTTTATTGGAATCAATATCGGACTTTTTGTCGTTCCGCGTCTTTCTTGCAAAGACACTCTTCGTGCCACCTCTTTGAAACGAGCTCCAATAGCGGAACCAACTCCCTGTTGAGATTTGGAGGAACGAGCTGCCTTGCACCCAGCCAATTCCACGCAGATGGCAAAGAACAGCCAAGGCTTTGTTCCGCATTTTCAGCCTTTCCTGGGTGGCCACCGATAGGAGCACCTGCAGCTCGCGTAGTGACACTTTGTCCAGTTCCTTCGACAGCACTTCTAAAGGGACAGCTTGCTTCAGCACACCTTTTATCCATTCGGCCACCTGTTCCTGTGACTTATCCTTCCACTGAAAACGGTCGCCGGTCGACGCCATCGCCGAGATGGTCCGGTGCGTTAGTTCTTTGTTGCTTTGGCGTATTGAAGGCGTGAACACCATGCCGACGCTGGGGATTGAGAGTGGCACAGCAGCACTGGGCGCTTTCAATTCTCGTATTCGCGCTTGGGGATGTGGACTGGGATTTAACCTCGACATGATGCGCGCCTGACGCACATATGCGTTGACAGCCGAGAAGCTGCCTGTGAATCCGCGTTCCTCCTTCAGATACTCCCAGATCATTCTGGCCGAAACCTGCGCTCCCTTTGCACGCATCTCGTTCTCTCTGATGATTCGATCGATCGTCGAAATCCAGGGGCCCAGAGGGAGCACCCGTGCCGACTGCGCGCAGTTGCGAGGAGGCGATACCATGCTCAACATTTTCTGCAACGTGTTTCTGGGGACAATAAACTGCAAAGCAATTTGGCCTTGCGATCTGCTCTGCTTCGAAGGTCGCTCGCGGGTGATGGTCCACTGGACCGTATCTTTGAACATTTCTTCCCTCCCGATGAGCCTGGGTTCGATGTGACTATCGGTCGCAGGCGTGGGCAGCCATGAACCATTGTGGCTCGGACCAAATGCTGTGCCCTCAGCCGCTCTCGGCTTACACTGGACTCGCAGAGGGCGCTATCCTAGTTGGGCAGCTCCCCGGATCGCGGCCCTGATCCCAACGGCCGCAACCTCAACTCAAGATTATGGACCTGTTCGAATGACAGATACCAACATCGTCGACACAATGACCATCCAGGAAGCGGCTGCCGTTTGGACGGACCAGCGAAGGGTCCATTTGAGACGTTGGGCTGAGACATTTGAAGTTCCCCTCAAGGAGTTGCACTATGGCCACGTCCTGACCTACCTAAAGGACCGCGGCGAAGAAACTACTTCATCTGAGGTTGATGCGGAAGTCGAGGCTCTCTTGGCGTTGCTCAAAGAAAAAGGATTGGGCGGCGAAATTGAGCGCTACATTCGGCCAATTAGTGAGACTGGAGAGTTAACTGCCGTCGAAATCCGTGCTTTACCAGAGGCCGCCCGAAAATACACTAGCAAACTTAAACAGCAGATTGCTGACCTTCAGTCGACGAGCGCCCGGCTGGAGAATCGAATTCGAAGAACCAATTGGGGCCGAAGCAGATAGAAACCCGCGCGCACTAACAGTGTCCCCCCCGACAGTGATTTGCCGGGCCGTGTGTTGAAAGAGGCTCTGTGGATATCGACTATGGCGAGGTTCGTTTTATTTTGGAAGGCTCCCCAGCCACATTTCGTGCCGCCCGTCTACCCACCCTAGAGCGAGTGCGCCTTTGTGCAGTCCACCCGACGGGCTTGCTACCTGCATACCCTCATCGTCTGGTGGTTATATGCGATTGGCTATATGTTGAGCGCGTCGCTAATTAACTTTTCCAGTAGCTCCCTGGCTTCCTCAAAGTCGGCTCCTTCACGCTTCTCACCGCAAATTCTCTGACATTCACGGATGTTCTTCATAAATTTCTCCTCAAGTCGTTCAATGTGATTCAGTCTGACGGTGCGGATCAAGTACCAGTAGCGATGTGCCGCAATGTCGACCATAGTCATGTTCCGTACATAACGACAGGCGTCCCAAGCCAGTTCGAAGGCGAAGTCCTCAATCCGGTTCAGTAGCCGTTGATCCTCCACCGAAACCCCCTCGCGGCTCGGATGGTGCACCCCTCCTGTGCCGACGGGCATTAACGCTTCCAGAACGGTGTCCACCGCTTGAAATATGTCGACCGGCATTCCGTATCGCACACGAGAAGTCGCCGCCCGCACCGCATCCAAGACCTCGTGCTTCACCGGATAGTCGAACTCAGTTGCATAAGGCAAGAGCTTTCCGAGGAGCAATTCGAATTGCGGCCAGTCGGGGCGGGTCTCCATCTCAAAACGAATTCGTTTCACCTCCAAAGCGGGCCCGGATTCTTGCTCGAGCTTCGAAATCCTCTCGACAAGCGGTGTCGTGGCGTCGGCGATCTTCCGATTAGCGATGGCGTCCAACCTAGATTGGATGGCATCTCCGTCGAGCTCCTTTTTGCCGGCGGACCTCCGCCCCCAACTCTGACCTGGCTGCAGGTGTATGCGCTCGTCCGTCTTGAGCTGTTTCCGGACGACGTAAAGAACGCTTATATCCGGCTTCACGACCAAGACACCGATACGCCCCCGGCGACCGTTGCTGAATTCTTCATAAGAGGTAACTGGACTTGGGGCAACAAGCGCGTTGAGGATTTCCGCAAATACGGCTCCGTCGTAGCCTTCGGGCCCGATGTCGTGGCACTTGCCATCTCTAAAACCGATGACGAGGTAGCCGTCGTGGCGCGGAAACTCACCTTCTGAATTCGCCAGAGCGATCACATCTCGGATAAATTCTGCTTTGACGGCAGGGTTCGAATGGTCAATTCGCTGCTTAAATTCGAGCCTGCTGTTTTCTTTTGGATTTTGTGTGATCCATTTCCGAACTTGAATCTCTAGGTCAGTCTTCGCGCGTGCAGCCATTTTGAAAGCATATTCCAGCACCCTGGGAGAATCCATTTAGACAGGTGGCCAATGCTCAGGGCCGGGAGGGCGAAAATCGAGCGGGCAATGTTATGACGGCCGTGGGAGTCGCTCAAGATGTCCAGTTTTCCTCAAATGAACCGGGTTGCAAGCATTAGAGGCGCCGGATCGATTCACCACCAAGCCGTTCTGGAATAGCATGGGGACAGCGGAGGAAGAGGTTCGAGTGGCGAATTCCCAAACAGAGATACGGACCATGCGCGGGATACAGCAGTCGATGCTTATGCCGGTGACCGCTCCAGCCACTGCACCTCTGGAACCTAAGGGTGTCGTTTATACCAAGCGTTGGGTCGTGGAACTGCTCCTTGATCTCGCGGGTTACACCGCAAGTGCGAATCTGGTTGATGCTGTTGCCGTTGACCCTAGTGCCGGCGACGGAGCTTTTCTTGGCGGGATGATCGAGCGGCTGGTCGACTCCTGTCGTCGGCTGGGAAGGCTAGTTTCAGAATGTCACAATTCGATCATCGCCTTTGAATTGAGCGAGTTGAGTGCCAGCCGGGCAAGGAGTTTGGCCGTCGACGTCCTGGCGGATCGCGGCGTGTCCCTCGCGACCGCGAAGGGGCTGGCAAACGCCTGGGTACGGACGGGTGACTACCTATTCGACTCGGTTTCCATAGAAGCTGACTTTGTGATCGGGAATCCGCCCTATGTCCGGTTGGAAGAGATTCCTGATGAAACCGCCCTGCTCTATAGGAAAGCCTATTCGACCATGTGTGGGCGGGCAGATTTGTATGTCGCGTTCTTTGAGGCGGCTCTCCGCCAGCTCAAACCATCAGGCGTCTGCGCCTTCATCTGCGCGGACCGCTGGATGCGCAATCAATACGGCGCCGAGTTGCGAGAATTGATTACTTCCGGTTTTGCCGTGGATGTCGTCATCGAGATGCACGATGCCGATGCGTTTCATGACGAGGTCGATGCTTATCCTGCGATCACTGTTATTGGCCGCCACCCGCAGGGACCTGTCGTTGTCGCCAGTGCCGGTCCGGAAATCGAATGCATTCCTTCCGCGAAACTTGCCTCCATAGTATTAGGTAGTGACCGAGCTAGAAGCCCGATTCTGCCCGAAGGACTGCACAGGGCGCGCATTGATACTTGGTTCAAAGGTGGCGATCCATGGCCTTGCCAGTCGCCAGAGCAGTTGGCGCTTTTGCGGCGGCTCGAGGACAAGTTCTTGCCGCTTGAAGCAAATGCCAAGGTTGGCATTGGAGTGGCAACAGGCAACGACAAGGTGTTCATTACGAAGGATACACATCTCGTCGAGCCATCTCGCCTCCTTAAGCTCGCAATGGCGAAGGACATCGGCACTGGCACGCTCAAATGGTCAGGGCATTATCTGGTCGACCCCTGGAACGGCGACGGTCTTGTGAAGCTCGATAAGTACCCTCGCTTGAACGCTTACTTCGGTGCGCACGAGGTCGCCCTCAAGAAACGTCACACGGCAGTCAAGAATACTCTGGGTTGGTACAAGACGATTGATCGGGTGACGCACGCCCTCATCGAGAAACCGAAGCTCTTTATTGCCGATATCAAGAACACACTTGAGCCGGTCCTTGACACAGGCGAGACATATCCTCACCATAACCTCTACTTCATTCAGTCGGACGAATGGGATCTCGAGGTGTTGGGCGGACTTCTAATTTCCTCAATCGGACAGTTTTTTGTTGAATCCTACGGCGTCCGTATGCGCGGCGGGTATCTGCGTTTTCAGGCGCAGTATCTTCGCCGAATCCGTGTGCCAGCACCATCCGAGCTTTCCAAAGGCCAATCCGACGCCTTGCGACAAGCGTTTCGTACGCGTGACAAGAAACGCGCAACTGAAGTGGCGCTTGGAGCATATCGGATCGAACGCGATGAATTGGAGAGAGCGCTTGGACACTGAAAAACGCCTCAAGCAGGCCGTGCAGAGCTACTGGAATGCTCGAGCCAGCAATAAGGAAAAACAGATCGAAGGCGGCAAGATCGATGCCGGCACGCGCGGTGAAGTGACGGTCGGATCACAGATGGGAGCGATGGAGGTACTCGTCGCCGACATCTTGTGTGAGGCAGGATTGAAAAAGGTGGATGTCAGGACTCGCACGTCGCTTGAACTCCCCGGCTACTATCGCTCCGAGAAGAAGTGGGATTTGATCGTGATCTCAGACGGCCAGCTCGTAACGGCCATGGAATTCAAGTCCCAGGTCGGCCCGTCCTTCGGTAACAACTTTAATAACAGGTCGGAAGAGGCTATCGGCAGCGCCACAGACATATGGGTAGCCTATCGAGAAGGAAGATTCGGGAAGACTCCTGCTCCATTCCTTGGTTATTTTTTTCTGCTGGAAGACTGTGACCGAGTGAAAACACCTGTCCGCAATAAAGAGCCGTACTTTAAGGTCGACCCCGCCTTCGATAAAGCGTCCTACAGCAAACGCTATGAGTTGCTCTGCAGACGCCTAGTACTCGAACGCGTCTATAGCGCCGCTTGTCTCGTCATGGCGACGAATTCGCCGAAGACCGAGATCACTCAGCCCGCTGACGACCTCAACTTTCAGCGATTCGTGGCAGCGCTACGCGGACATGTTGTGACATTCCTTGGAAGTAAGAAATAGAAAATACCCTCTGCGGAGATTGCCGTCATTGCTGAAGACGCCATTTCCCATTATCTCCAAGCTCTACGCGCTTTCCTTTCTTTGTAAACCGTGGAGGCTTCCCCTTTGCAGCGCGAATTGTGTCGGGTGAGTATTTAAGCTTCGCCCTTTGCGTCTCAATCAAAGCGCGGGCTTCCTCGATTTTTCCCTCTTGCACTAAAGTCATGAAATCCCCGAACTCGCTAGACATCAGTAAGCGTCCGGTGATTCCACGTTGACCGGAAGGCGTGGGTGGGCAGTCATTATTAGTGGGCGAGGTAAGTGTCCACGTATATCTAGGTGGACACTTATTTAAGAGTGTGTGG
>Ga0207416_1001796_pt1 | contig 25917 bp, 26 predicted proteins | sample PaiPotPPM11metaG_FD_184107 | JGI IMG/M metagenome (GOLD analysis project Ga0207416, IMG submission 184107) | Iron sulfur acid spring bacterial and archeal communities from Banff, Canada, to study Microbial Dark Matter (Phase II) - Paint Pots PPM... ... | reverse complement strand
CGATGATGGCGGCCCGCGCAGTCGGGTGCGCTGGAAACGCGGGCCGCCATCATCGTCTCCATCGCCCTGGCCGCCGTCAGCATCGTGCTCACCGCCGAGTCGGTAACCGCGCTCGTGAGCGGCTCTCGTCCCGGCACCTCAGCCATCACCGTAATTGCCGCCGCCGTCTCCCTCGCCGTCCTTATCCCCCTGGCTTACGCCAAGCGCCGCCTCGGCAAGCAGATGGCCAGCCGCGCACTGCAAGGCGATGGTGCCCTCAGCGGCATCGGAGCGGCGACCAGCCTCCTGGCGCTCATCTCCCTCGCGCTATACCACGCGCTGGGCTGGTGGTGGGCCGACCGCGCCGCCGCGCTGGCCGTCGCGGCCGCCGCCGAGGCCTGGCACACCGCACCCTGAGCTGAACTAGAAAGTCGCTGTCCCCGGCTCTGCCGCGCCGTGCTTTGGGTAATCGGCGTCAACTACGGCGGCTCGTACACCTCGATCGCACAGTGAACGCTCTGGGTCGGAAATGCCCCTATGCGGCCGGCAAGGGCTGAAGAGACTAAATGATCTTGACTGGGATGAGGACTACATCGGGCCTACATGGCCTCAGGGCGGCGCTCGGCGCGTTCTGGAGCCATCTCGAAGCTTGTCATCGCAGACGGGGCAGATCATCCGGCCAGGGTAAGACAGGGCATCGTGCGGCTGGCCGTCACGCACAACCAGCTGGTCGGCGAGGACGAGCGCGACGCGCTCGCCGCCGGATGGGCCGCGGTGCTGTCGAACCTAAAGACGTTCCTGGAACCGGCCGGCCGCTGCCCGCGCCGCCCTGGGACATGCTTCCCGGCTTCGTCCGCGAATAGCCGACCAGCCCACCGCGTGTCCTGCCAACCTGGCTGCTGTCCTGACGGACCGCAGCTTCCGCCCTGCTGGCAAACCCCAGCGCGATCGGCACTTGCCTACCTGACCCTGAAGCACTGCTGCCTGAGCGTGTCTCGTAGATCTTGCCAAGTGTTTCAGGTTGGATTGCGCCGTGGATCATGGGCGCAATCCGGTGTCACACGTGTAATATATGAACGTGGCTGACTACTCGACTATCCGTTTCTCCGTCCGAGACCATGTCGCGGAGGTCTGCATCGACCGGCCTCCGGCGAACGCGCTCAACATGCAGGTTTACCAGGAGTTGCGGGACGCCTTCACGGTCATCAGTGAGAGCGAGTCCACAGAGATACGTGCGGCCATCCTCACCGGCACCGGAAAATACTTCTGCGCGGGCCGCGATATGAAGTCGGCAGACAAGGATCCGGTCGAGAAACGCAACGCGATGAACCGGGCAGCGCACTTCGCCGTCTATCACTGCGCCGTCCCGCTTATAGCCGCAGTGAATGGAGCGGCCCTGGGTGGCGGGCTCACCTTCGTGCTGGAAAGCGATATCATCCTGGCTGCGCAGAACGCGACTTTCGGGCTCCCCGAGATCAACGTCGGCCTGGCCGGAGGCCTCGCCGCCACCCGGCGCGGGCTGAACGTCTACCAGGGACGCATGCTCTACTTCACCGGCCGCCCGGTGGACGCGGACTACATGCATACGGCCGGGGTGGTCGATACTGTGACGTCCGCGGACGACCTGATGCCCGCCGCCTGGGATCTGGCCCTCGACATTGCGTCCAAGAGCCCGGTGGCGGTCCGCGCGGCCAAATGGTCGGCCAACGAAATCGAGAAGATCCTGGATTACGAGCAGGCGAACCGGGCCATCCAGTCCAGGGTTACGCTCGCCCTCGCGGCCACGGACGATCACAAGGAGGCCATCCGCGCGTTCGCCGAGAAGCGGGAGCCGGTCTTCAAAGGCCGCTGAGCGGGGATCTCGTTTTACGGACGGCCGGAGACAGCGATAGAAGCTAGTATCCGGGAAAGCTTCTCCGGAGCGGAGAAGAATGCCGCGTGGTCGGCCGGGATTTCGGTAGCATAGGTGGTGTTGGCGGCCATTAGCCGCTGCGCGGCGGGGTCGATGGCGTGATCGCAGGTGCAGACGATATAGGTCGAGGTTATCGTCTCCCAGGGCCGGAACTCGAGACCGAGCAACTCCCCCGGGACCGAGATCATCGGCCGTAGCCGCCGGGCCGCGCCCTGGAAGTCCTCCTCCGAGCACGCGTTGTAGTACTTGCCGCGCACAGTGCCCAGATCCGGGATGGCGGTGTTGGTGACGCGCGGCTTGCGCCGGTACTCGGCCAGCTGCTCGGCGTTCGGCAACTGCACGGACAGGTACACCAGGTGACGTACCGAGGCCAGCGAGCCGGCCGCGGCGGAGACCAGCCTGCCGCCGTAAGAGTGGCCGCAGAGGATCACATCCGGGCCGATGGCCGTGGCCGCGGCCTGGATCGCGGCCACGTCGTCCTCGAACGAGGTGAACGGCAGTTCGACCGCGGCCGCGCGCACTCCGGCCTGGCTCAGCCGGGTGATGACGGGTTGCCAGCACCAGGCACCGTGCCAGGCCCCGTGCACGAGCAGCAGTTCCGGGTGGCTCACGCCAGACCGCCTGAGCCGCTCATGTCCGCCGGGACGTCCGTGACGATGCCCCGCGCGATCAGCGAGTCCACCTCCACCCTGGCGAACCCGATCTCGGCCAGCACCTCACGGCTGTGCCCGCCCAGCGGGGGCGGGGCGGCAACCGGCCCCGGGTCCTGGTCGTCAAGGACAAAGGGCAGCCGCGGGGTCAGCGCCGCGTTGCCACTGGGCCGCGTGGTCAGGACAAAAGGCTGGTTCTGCGCCACCTGGGGATCCCGTGCCACGCCCTCGTAATCCAGCACCCGGCCCACCAGCAGCCCGGCTTCAGTGAGCAACTTGAACCACTCCTGCGTGGTCCGGGTACGCAGGCGGACCTCGAGCGCATCGATAAGTTCCGGCCGGTGGGCTACCCGGGCGGCGTTGGTGGCGAATCGCGGGTCGGCCGCCAGCCACTCCATGTCCAGCACCACACACAGCTTGGCCCACTGATCCTCCAGGTAGGCCGCGAGCATAAGGTATCCGTCGCTGGTCGCGACCAGGTCCGAGGGCGCGGCGTGCGGAACCGAGTTCCCCGACCGGACCGGTAGCTGGCCGGAGATGGCGTGCTCGGCCAACTGGAAGGCCTGCAGGTACAGCGCGCAGTCCAGCAGCCGGACCTCGACCTTGCCGCCCCGCCCGGTGCGGTGCCGGCGCAGCAGCGCCGCGCAGATTCCCTGAGCGAGCGCGACCCCGGCCACCGAGTCCACCGGCTGGAAACCGACCTTCATCGGTGGCCCGGCCGGGTCGCCGGTCAGCGTCATCATGCCGCTCTCGGCCTGCAGCACTGCGTCGATGCCGCCGCGGTCGCGGTAGGGCCCGGCCGAGCCGAAGCCCGTCACGGACGCGTATACCACCTGCGGCGCCAGTTCGGCCACCTCGTCGTAGCCCAGCCCCCATCGGGCCATGACGCCGGGACGGAACGACTCGATCAGTACGTCGGCGGCCGCCACGAACTTCCGCGCCACCACGCGCCCCTCCGGCTGGCGCAAGTCGACGCAGAGGGAACGCTTGTTGCGGTTGGCGATCGCGAACATTGTCCCGTCCCGCCCGATGGAGCGGGCCGGGTCACCCTGCGGGCGGTCGAACTTCACCACTGTCGCCCCCAGGTCTCCGAGCGCCATCGCGGCCAGGGGCCCGGCCAGCATCTGGCTGAAGTCCGCGACCTTAATCCCCGCGAGCGGTCCGTCGGCCGTCATCAGTCATCCGCCAGCTCGGCGGGTAGCTGGTAGGCGACCGGCTCGAGGTACTCCTCGACGCCGTACCGGCCCAGCTCGCGTCCGATGCCCGACCGCTTCACGCCGCCGAACGGCGCCAGCGGGTTGTACGGGCCGCCGTTGATGACTACCTGGCCGGCCCGCATCCGCCGGGCGAAGTCCAGGGCTCGGCCGGAGTCGGCGGACCACACCGCGCCGCTGAGACCGTAGTCGGTGCCGTTGGCCAGGGCGATCGCCTCGTCCTCGGTCTCGTAGCCCAGCACGACCAGGACCGGGCCGAAGATCTCCTCGGTCGCGACCGCCATGTCCGGCCGCACGCCAGTCAGGACGGTCGGCCGCACGTAATTTCCCCCGGCGAGGCCGAGTGGAGGCTCCGGCCCGCCGTAGGCAGCCGCCGCCCCTCCGGCGAGCGCGCCGGTGATGTACCTGCGGACCCGCTCAGCCTGCCGGTCCGACACCAGCGGGCCAAGCCGGGTGGCCGGGTCGAACGGATCCCCGACCGTGAGCCTGCTGACCGGCGGCCCGGCCCGGCCAACCACTTCCTCCAGCATCATCCGGGGCACGATGAGCCTGGTCCAGGCGTCGCAGGTCTGGCCGGAGTTCAGGAACGCCCGGTTGACGGTGGCCTTGACCGCAACGCTCAGGTCCGCGTCGGCGAGCAGCACGCTGGCCGACTTCCCGCCCATCTCGAGCGCCACCCGCTTGACCGACGCTGCCGCGAGCTGGTAGACGCGAGTTCCGGTCTGGGTGGATCCGGTGAACGACACCATGTCAATGCGCGGATCGGAGGCCAGCGCCTCGCCGAGACTCACCGGATCGCCGGTGACGAGGTTATATACGCCGACCGGCAGGCCCGCCGCCTCGAACGCCTCGGCCAGGATGAAGGCCGAAAGCGGAGCGAGTTCGCTGGGCTTGTGCACCACAGCGCACCCGGCGGCCAGCGCCGCCGCGACCTTGCCCATTGTCTGGAACAGCGGGTAGTTCCACGGCGTGATCGCGGCAACGATCCCGGCCGGGGTCGCTGCCACCACCGAGTTGCCCAGCCGTTCCTCGAACGCGAGCGACCCAGCCACCTCCGCCGCCCCGGCCAGCAGGTGCAGCGCGCTGTCCACCTGGATCGCCAGGCACATCCGCGCCGCGGTGCCGACCTCGGCCGTGATGATCTCGGTGAGTTCCTGACGCCGGGCCGCGAGCGCCGCGTGCACCCGCCGCAACTGCTCCGCCCGCTCGGCCGCCGGCCGCGCCGCCCAGCCAGGTTGCGCCCGCTGCGCCGCACCGATAGCCGCCTCGAGATCGTCCGGCGTCGCGGCTGGAACCGTGCCGAGGACCGCACCCGTGGCCGCGTCCCGCACGGCCAGGCCGCCGGCATCGCGGCCCGGTTTCCGCCAGCCACCGTCGATGAACAGGGTGCTCCGGTTGTGCGTCCCCGGCTCGGGCCGGGTCAGCATCAGCCCGTCGTTCGTCTGCACCGTCAACTGCGCCCCCTCGGAGCTGTGGGTTGTCACAGATACTGGCGTGAGATGGAATCCGCCACCATGGCCGGCTTGTCGGCGCCCTCGACCTCCACGGTCCGCCTCCAGAAGATGTGGATGACGCCCGGCGCTATGTCCTTGACGTCCAGGAGGGTGAGCCTGGCCCGCATCCGCTGGCCGACCACGATCGGGGTGATGAACCGCACGCGGTCGAATCCGTAGTTGAGGCCATAACTCGCCCCGAGATCGATCTCGGGGCCGGCCGCGGCCGCGAGCATGGCTGGCACCACCGACAGGGTGAGGTTGCCCTGCGCGATCGTGCCGCCGAACGCTGAGTTGCGGGCGCGCTCGGGGTCGTTGTGAATCCATGCGTTTTCCCCGCTGAGCTCGCCGAACACATCCACTTCGTGCTGGGTGAGGACGCGCCATTCGCTGACCCGCAACTCCTGTCCGATGCGCACCTTAAGCTCCGCCACCGTGGTGATGCGCTCGGCCGCCGCCATCTGCCACTCCTTCCTGCGCCATAACGCCCCGCTCAGGCCAGCCCGAGCAGGCGGTTGAGGTTCCCGCCGAGGATGGCCCGCTTGGTCTCGCCGTCGACTCGGTCAGTGGCGGCCAGCTGGTCGATGATGTTGCGCCGCGAGCTAGGCCCGGGCGCCGTTACCGCCGAATACTGGTCGGTGCCGAACACGATTCGCTCCGGGCCCGCCACGTCGAGCACCGGCAGCACGAAATGCAACCCGGCGCACACGCTTGTGTCGAAATACAGATTAGGCGTCTGCCGCGCGACCCTGACCGCTTCCCAGGCTTTTTCCGAGGATGTAAACGCGTCCAGCGCCAGCACCGGCGTATCCGGAATTGTGTCGGCGAAATCTTGAATTTTCCACCAGTCCTCGTCCCGGCTGGCATCGGCCGCATGCACGAATGGCACCAGGTTGAGGCGCGCCATTTCTCTGGCCAGCGTGAGAACCAACCCGCTGTTCGTCGCCACTCCCTGAAAGCGGACGTGGAAACTAACTCCGGCCATCCCCAGATCGTCCTTTATCCGGTGCAGCTCCCGCAGTGATTCCTTGCCATGCAAGGGCTCGACCACGCCCAGCGCCGCAGGAAATCGATCCGGATTGCTGTCGCGGTATGCGGCGATACGGTCATTCTCCGCCATGGTGTCGGCGTTGCCGCGCGGCCGCAGATATCCGTGCCCCGGGATGAGCACGGCCTGGTCGACGCCGAGGTCGTCCATGGTCGCCACCCGCACCCGTGCCTCGGCTTGCTGGAAATCCTCGGACTCCTCGTCCTGCGCGACCCCGCCCCCCTCGGCCGCGACCGCGCTCACCGAGCCGACGTGATGGTGACAGTCGATGACCTGATATCCCTGTACGGTCACGGCGAGACCTCCTGTCGGGTGGCTATGGCCGGGGGCTTCACCGCGCCACCCGGAAGCTGGCGGCGGTCTTCTCCCGCACTTCGGCCAGCGTCACACCAGGCTGCAGCTCGCGCAGGGTCAGCACGTCGGCCACGAAATCGAAGACCGCCAGCTCGGTGATGACGCAGTCCACCGTGCGCTGGCCGGTCAGCGGCAGCGTGCACTCCTTGACCAGCTTGGGCGCGCCGTGCCGGTCCACATGGTTCATCGCGATGATCACCTGCCGTGCGCCCGAGACCAGGTCCATCGCCCCTCCGACACCGATCCGCCCGGCCCGGGGCACTGACCAGTTGGCCAGGTCACCGTGCTCGCTGACCTGTAGCCCGCCCATCACCGTGATGTCCACATGCCCGCCGCGGATCATCGCGAACGCCTCGGTGCTGTCGAAGATCGAGGCACCGGTGTCGAGCGTGACGAGCTGGCCCATGGCGTCGGTGAGGCCGTAGTCCTCCTGGCCCGGCTCCGGGGCCGGGCCGACGCCGAGGATGCCGTTCTCGGTCTGAAGGAACACCGACTTACCGGTGAGGTAGTTCTTGACCAGGCTGGGGATCCCGGTGCCGAGGTTTACGATCTGGCCGGGTCGCACCTCGCGGGCGACCCGCTGGGCGATCAGCACGTCGCTAGGCGACCACTGGGCATTGAGCCGCCCCCTGGCCTCGTTGGAGGAGATCGCGGGGTCGCGGACGACCACGATGTCCACATACGCGTGCGGGGTGACGATCTGCTCCGGGTCCAGGTCACCGGTCTCCACGATCTGGTCCACCTCGGCGATGGTCAGGTCAGCCGCTTTGGCCATGGCCGGGCCGAACGTGCGCTCGCTGCGCCGGTAGGTCAGGTTGCCCAGCCGGTCGGCCGTGTTGGCCCGGATCAGCGCGACGTTGGCCCGCATGGCCGAGACCAGCGCATAGGGCTGGCCGCCGAAGTCGCGGATCTCCTGGCCGGCCACCAGATCGGTCCCGGTGCCGGTGGCGGTGTAGAAGGCCGGGATGCCGGACCCGCCGGCCCGGATGGCCTCGGCCATCGTCCCCATGGGAACGAAATCGACATCCAGTGAGTCGGCCAGGTAAGCCTGCACGGCTTCGGGGTTGCGGGTCAGGAAGCAGAGCCTGAGCTTGCGGATCCGGTTTTCCCGCAGCAGCAGGCCCAGGCCCTGGTCCGGCACGCCCGAGGTGGTGGTGATGCAGGTCAGGTCGCCGCAGTCCTGCCCGACCAGGCCCTGCAGGAGGGTGTCCGGCGAGCCGATGCCGCCGAATCCCCCGATCATGACGGTGTCGCCACTGTTGACCCTGGCGGTCGCCGCCGCGGCATCCGCAAAGATTGCAGCCATGTTTTCTCGCGTTCCTACAGTGTTCGGTCCGGCGGCTCAGTTCCCCGTGCGACACGTGACACATTAACATATTCAAGGGTATGTTGGGCGGGCCGGAAGCATTCGGTTCAGACAGTTGCGAGACGGGAGGTTCGATGAAGCCGGAAGGTGGTAAGCGGCCACTGCCCAGTTACCAGGACCTGACGTGGCACGAGACCTTGCACGGTCGTATATCCTGGGATTTCTTCGACCGTGACGACGAACTGGGCACGATTGGCCTGATCGGCAGTGAAGAGGTCGCCGCGGCGGCGGCGGAAATCGTCCGGGGGGTCCGGTTCAATCTTTCGCTGCCGTTGAACCAGCCGAATCCGGCGCCCGGCGGGCGGCCGCACTATGAGCATCACATCTACGCCTCCGAACGCAATTCATTGGATGACTGGCTGGACAAGCTCTATATGCAGTCCTCGAGTCAGTGGGACGGCCTGCGGCACGTCCGGGCCCGGGAGTTCGGCTTTTTCGCCGGCGTATCGCAGGAGGACGCGACCCGGCCCGGCGGCCGCCTCGGCATCGAGCACTGGGCCGAGCACGGGATCGTCACCCGGGCCGTGCTGGCCGACGTGAAGAGCTACGCCGACGCCCACGGCCTTCCCCTGCCGCCGTTCGCGTCCGCGCCGATCACCCCGCAGATGCTGGCCGCGACCCTCGAGTACCAAGGGACCAGCGTGCGGCCTGGTGACGTGCTGCTGGTCCGCACCGGATACCTGGCTGGCCTGTTCGCCGTGCCCGAGGCCGATCGCGCGGCCATCGACTACCCGGCCGGCTGTCCCGGGCTGACCGGTTCCGAGGCCATGGCCGAGCTGCTGTGGGACTGGCACGTCGCGGCGGTCTGCGCGGACAACCCCGCGGTCGAGGTGCGGCCCGGTGACCGCAGGGACGGATCCCTGCACCGGCGGGCGATCGCGATGCTCGGCCTCGCCCTCGGCGAGCTGTTCTACCTGGAGGCACTGGCTGACGACTGTGCCGCCGATCGCCGCTATACCTGCTTCTTCACCGGGGTCCCGCTCAACCTGCCCGGCGGGGTCGGCTCCCCGGCCAACGCCATAGCCTGCAAATAGCCTGCGCCCGGCCGGTCCCGGACGACGCGCGACCGGCGCGAGCGCGTCCGGCCCAGGCCGCCATCCGTTCACGCCGGGCCCTGCTCGCGCAGCAGCGTGCGCACGGCCGGCGTGATCGGTGCCTGGATCTCCTCGTCGATGTGCGCGATCAGCCCGGCGGTCCGGCTGATCAGCGCGAACCCCCGGTGCAGGCGCCACGGCACGCCGAGTTCCAGCAGCAAAGCGGCGATGGCGCCGGTGGCATTGACCGGAAGCGCGCGGCCGATCACCTGCTGCGCGACCTCGGCCAGCGTGAACATCGCCGCCACGTGCGCGCCCCGGCGGCCGCACTCCGCGGCGATCTCGAACAGCCGGGCCGCCCGCGGGTCGCCCTCGGTGTGGATGCTGTGCCCCACCCCAGGGATCCGCCGCCCGCCCGCCCGGGACTCGGCCACGATCTGCCTGGCCACAGCGGCCGCGTCGGCTCCCTCATCTACCTCCGCGGCGATCCTGGTGAGCAGCATCCCGCACTCCTCCATGGAGCCGAGCAGCACGCTGCCCGCGCCGAGCAGCCCGGCCGCGACCGCGCCCTGGATGGCCTCCGGAGCGACGGCGTAGGTCAGCCGGGAGGTCACCGCGCTCGGTGTGAGCCCGTGTTCGACCAGCGAGGTCAGGATGGCGTCGAGCAGCCTGCGGTCCCCTGTGTCGGGCAGCCGGCCGCAGATCAGCAGGAAGATCATCTCGGTGAAGGAGACCGAGCCCATGAGCTCACCGGTCAGGTCATAGTCCCGGACCCAGATGTGGTGCAGGTCATGCCGCGCGATCCGGGTGCCGATGCCCGACCGCGCGCCATCCCCGGCGTCCAGCGCGCTCACCGGTTCCGCCACACCGGAGCCCGGCGCTCGGTGAAGGCACGCGCCCCCTCGAGGTGGTCCTCGGTCTCGATGAGCGCGGCCTCCACCCGCGCGTTGTAGTCCTCGATGCCGTCCGGCTCGAAGAGCGCCTTGTACAGCGAGGCCTTGATCGCGCGCTGGGCCAGCGGGGCGCCCTGGAGCAACTTGTCCGCCACCGCCAGCGCCTCGTCCATCAGCTTGTCGGCCGGCACCACTCGGCTGACCAGCCGGATGCGCTCGGCCTCGGCCGCGTCGATCATCTCGCCGGACAGCATCATCTCCATCGTCCGCGACACGCCGATCTGGTGGATGAGCATGGTCAGCCCCCGCGTGGTGCCCATCAGGCCACGGCGGGTGTAGAAGTAGCCGAACCTGGCCTCAGGCGAGGCCACCCGGATGTCACACGAGATCGCGATGCTCAGCCCGGCGCCGACCGCGGGACCGTTCACCGCCGCGATGGTCGGCTTCGGGTAGCCGTAGAAGTAGAGCGGACTGACCTGGCCCGTCCACGATTCGGCCGGTATCCGCCCGACCAGGGACAGCAACCGGTCGGCTTTCAGCCGGTTGACATCGTCGTCGAGGAAGACCTGCTTGACGTCCTCGCCGGCGTGAAACCCGCGGCCCGCGCCGGTAATGATGAGCACGCGCACGTCGTCGTCAGCGGCCACCTCGTCGGCGACGGCCTGCTCCTCGATCTTCATCGCATAGTTGTGCGCGTTCATCACATCGGGCCGGTTGAACGTCAGGATCCCGATGCCGCCGCTCTTCTCGTACTTGACTGTCTCGTAAGGCACGCTCTACTCCGATGCAGATGCTGACACGGCCGGGAACTTTGGGGCTGTGACCGGAGGCGGAATTCTCACCGCGCCCGTGCCCCGCCCTCCCGCCAGGCCGCCCGGTCCTGGCTGGGCTAGCGGTTCTTGAACACAGGATCGCGCTTCTCGGCGAACGCCCGGCCCGCTTCCTTGCGATCCTCGGTATGGAGCAGGCCCATGCTTACCCGTGATTCGATGGCCCGATAGGCCTGCTCGAAGTTCTGGAACATGGTTTCCACTTCTATGCTTGACCATTTCGCGCCGCGCAGCGCCATCGGGCTCTTGGCGGCGAGCACGCCGCCAATGCGTCGCGCCTCGGTCAGCAGCTCGTCGTGCGGCACCACCTTCTGCACCACGCCGATCCGGTACATTTCCTCAGGCCCGACGCGTTCTGCGGTAAAACCGTAATACCGGGCCTGGAACTGGTTGAATCCGCGCAGCAATGTCGCGATGCTCATATTCAGTCCCGCGTCGATCTCCGGCAGCCCGAACTCGGCTCGCTCTGACGCGATCAAGAAGTCGGACATCATGGCCGACAAGAAGCCTGCGCCCATCGCCGGCCCGTTGATCGCCGCAATCACCGGCACCACGCTGTGGAAGATCGCGGAGTAGCTCGCCTTGGCCGCCGCGGACCGCGTCTCGGGTGGTTCGACCTCCGACACCTTCAGGTCGCGCCCGGCGCAGAAGCACCGCCCGCCCCCGGTCAGTATCGCCACCCTGATCTCATCGGTCCGACTGGCGATCTCGCCGAACGCCGCCGCGATGTCCAGGTACAGGCCCATGCTGAGCGCGTTGACGGGTGGCCTGTTTAGCCTGATGGTGGCGATGTAGTCGGAAACTTCAAGATCAAGATTTTCGTACTGTGCCATCTGGTTCCTCCTACTGCGTGCCTCTTGACACGACTCAGGCGGCTAGCTACGTTACCGGGACATGTTACACGTGCGACGTAAGCCTGAAACCTGACGTTACACGTGTAATCCTCACACCGGAAGACCGAACGTGGATCCTGCTCTGATCCGGACCGGATCAGTCCCTCGGATCGACCACCCAGGCGGGCCGGCGACGGGTCGGCACGCCAGCCTGAGACCGGCTGCGGCAAGAGAAGGAGGCTCTCAGTGGAAGGGCCATCGCGTTTCGGAAAAAGATCCAGCAGGCTATTTACCTGCCTGGCGGCGGCGGTAGCCGCAGTGCTGTTTGCGGCGTGCAGCTCCAGTCCCTCGGACGGCTCCGGAGGAATCAGCAGCGGTCCCATCAAGATTGGTGTCATCGTACCGCTGAGCGGTCCGCTCGCCACCATTGGCCAAGCTGAACTCAATGGCGTCAAAGTAGCCATCCAGGTGCAGAACGCCAAAGGCGGAGTCGACGGCCACAAGCTCGACCTGCTCAGTGCCGATGACCAGGGAACCCCCGCTACGGCAGTGTCGGCCATGCAGTCGCTGGCTGGCCAGGGTGCCAAATTCTTCGTCGCCGGGATCGACTCACCTATATGCCAGGCTCTGGACGGCGAGACTGGGCGCCTGAGCGTTCTGATGGTCACCCTGACCTGCTTTGTCGGGAATCTCATCGACCCCACTAAGTTCCCCGACGTATACCGCGCTAATGAGACGAACGAGTCTATTACTGCCGCTGTCGCGTACTTCATGTGCAAGAGCCCTGACCTGGCGGGCAAGGCTACGACGTACGACTACATCGGGGTCAACGACTCGACATCTTTGGGCCAGAACAAATACCTGGACCGCGTGCTCGCCCGGTGCGGCATCAAGCAAGGCACCACGGTGTACACCGACGACACCGCTACGGATATGCTGCCCTACGTCTCCGACCTGCTGTCCAAGCTCCCGGCCAATTCCGCGCATACTCGCGTGCTGGTCCTATCGGCGGCCGGCGCGCAGCTGGCTGGCATGGTATCCACCGGCGTTTCCTCGGGCTTGTACAAGAAGTACTCCTACGTGATCGGCCTCGGCGAAGACACCGAGCTGTTCACCGAGCAGGCTTCGCTCGGCAAGAACATGCCGCTCATCTACCAGGTCAACCCCTACTTCTACGGCGTCAAGTCAGCCCTGAACAACTCGTTCCTGCCGGCCTACAAGGCTCTCACGCACACCGACCCGCCGGTGGTCGCGGCGAACGGGTTCATCTCGGCCACCGCAATGATCGCCGCCCTCAAGACGGCGAAGTCGGACAACGTGCCCGCAGTCAGCAAGGTCATGGTGGGCCTGAAGTTCCCGGCCTTCCAGGGCGCCGAGACCATCCTGCCCACCCATGAGGGCACCGTGCCCGAGCTGATGCACACCTTCGGGCCGAACGGCCCGCAGTTCGTGGCCAACGCCACCACCCCGGAGGTTGCGCCCTTCGACACCGCGGCTGATCACCAGTTCGCCGAGTCCCAGGGCATCTGACCGACCACCCGGCCGCTACGCGGAGGAAGGTATATGGGCCAGCAGGAGACCCGTGAGTCCAGTGTCGGCTTCGTCGGCGTAGGGAACATGGGCAGGCACATGGCGGCCAGCCTGCTCCGTACGGGATACCGCCTGGTCATCTGTGATCCCCGGGCCGCGGCCCGCGACGACTCGGTACTGGCCGCCGCGTCATGGGCGTCCACCCCTGCCGAGGCCGCGCGGCAGTGCCGGACCACGATCACCTCCCTACCCGGCCCGGCCCAGGTCGAGGAGGTCGTGCTCGGCCGTGAAGGCATCCTCGCCGGGGCCCAGCCCGGCGACTTCTATATCGACATGTCCACCAGCACGCCCGCCTGCATCCGCGCGGTCGCAGCCGCCGCGGCGCAGCGCGACGTGAGCGTCCTGGACGCGCCGGTGGCGGGCGGCACCCGAGGCGCCCGGCATGGCACCCTCACGATCATGGTCGGAGCCAGCCCGGAGAGCTTCGAGCACTGCCTGCCTGTGTTCCAGGCCATGGGTGAGCAGATAATCCGGGTCGGCGAGGTCGGTGCAGGCCACGTGGCCAAGCTGGTCAACAACATGATGACGATCGGCAACGCCATCGTCGCCATGGAGGCCATGGTCGTTGGGACCAAGGCCGGTGTTGATCCGCGGACCCTGATCGAGGTGGCCCAGGCGGGCACCGGCGGCAGCTTCTCGCTGAACCTGTTTCCCTACGTGATCTTCGGCGGCAAGTTCGACCCGGCCAAGTTCGCCCTGTCCCTGGCCACCAAGGACCTGCGGATAGCGCAGGACTTCGCCGACGAGCTGGGCGTGCCGATGCAGGTCATCCCCGCCATCCTCGCCGCGATGACGCGGGCGTGCGAGGCGGGCCTGGCTGACCGGGACTGGAGCAGCTACATCACCCTCCTGGAGGAGGCAGCAGACGTGCAGGTCCGGGTGCCGGGGGGCGGCCAGTGAACCGGCCGACGCCGGCCCCGCCGCCCGAGCAGTGCCTGGAGGTGGACGCCCTGGACTGCTCCTACGGCGCGCAGCAGGTCGTCTGGGACGTGTCTCTGCGGCTGGTGCTCGGCGACGGCGTAGCCATTGTCGGCCGTAACGGCGTCGGGAAGACCACCGTTCTGCGCGGCATCGCCAATGCTTTCGGCGTGCGCCGCACCGGCCGGATCCGGCTGGACGGCACCGACATCAGCACCTGGCGCGCCGACCGCATCGCCCGCGCCGGGCTCAGCTTCGTACCCGACGACCGGCGGATCCTCCCGCTGTCCGTGCGCGACAACCTGCGCTTGGGCGCCCGCGCGGCCAGCGGCTGGAAGGTCACGGCCGAGCAGGTCCTCCAGTACTTCCCGCTGCTGAAAGACCGGCTGGACCAGCGGGGCGACACTATGAGCGGCGGCGAGCAGCAGGCCGTCTCCATCGCCCGCGCGCTGATGGCCACCCCCCGGTACCTGCTGCTCGACGAGCCCGCCGAGGGCCTGGCGCCCAGGCTGATCACGCAGCTCATCGACGCCCTCGCCGCGCTGCGCCAGGACACCGCGATCGGGATCCTGCTGGTGGACCGCAACATCGACCTGATCAGCAAGCTCTGCACCACCGTGTACGGCATGTCCAAGGGCCGCATGCTGCACCAGGCAGCCGCCAGCGATTTCGCCGCCGACGAGAACCTGCGGGTCCGCTTCCTCGCCCCGGTGAGTGACGACAGCGTGCCGACCCAGGCGAGGGCATGATGGCCGTCGCTGCCGCCGCACTGGAGGTCACCGGCGTGACCGTCAACTACGGTGCCTTCCGCGCGCTGAGCGATGTCAGCCTCCAGGTCAGATACTCCTCGGTCCACGCCATGATCGGGCCGAACGGCGCGGGCAAGACCACGCTGGCGGGCTCGATCTTCGGCGAACTGGAGACCGCCGCGGGCCGGGTGGTCGTGGCTGGCACCGACGTGACCGGCCTGCCCACCTGGAAACGAGCGCGGTTCGGCCTCGGCCGCGGCTACCAGGTCGCTCGTGTCTTCGATTCGCTGCCCGTACGGGGGAACCTCGAAGTCACGGGCATGGCCCGGCGCCAAGCCCGGAAGGCCGACCAGTCCCAGGCAGATCTCGCCCTAGAGCTCACCGAGTTGCAGCGGGTCGCCCACCTCAAGCCGCCGTCGCTGAGCGCTGGTGACCGCAAGCGCCTCGAACTCGCCCTCCTGGTCGTCCAGGACGCAAAGATCATGGTCCTGGACGAGCCGACGGCGGGCATGTCCGCGGCCGAGAGCGCGCTGATGGGCCGGCTGATCGGGCAGCTCGCCGAGCGCGGGGCCGGCATGCTGATCATCGAGCACGACCTGGACCTAGTGTTCAGTCTGGCCGACGCGGTGACCGTGCTCAACCAGGGCAAGGTCATTTTCGACGGCACACCGGGCGATGCCCTGCGCAGTCCGCTCGTCCGCGACGTCTACCTGCACGACCGGTCCGAGCTCGGCGCGATCGCGCCCGCCGGGCCGGCCGAGGACAAGCCGTGAGCCGGCCGCGCCCGGGCCGCCGGCCCGGGGAAGGACAGGGGCCGCCATGCAGCATGTAGTTCTGCCGCTGGTCGTCGGCATCGCCGAAGGGCTGGTGCTGGCCCTAATCGCGCTGGGCCTGGTGCTCACCTACGGCATGATGCGCATCGTCAACATGGCGCACGGCGCGTTTCTCATGCTCAGCGCCTACCTGATCGCTGTGCTGCTCGGCCACGCCTGGTCCGAGTCGGTCCTCGGCTACGTGCTGGCCGCGGTCATCGCCATCGTCATCCCGACGGCGATCGGCATGGGCCTGGAGCGGACGGTGTACCGGCGGCTGTACGGACGCGCGCACGGCTCGGCCTTCCTGGCCATGTTTGCTCTGATGATGGTCTTCCAGGGGGCCGCCCAGCAGATCTGGGGCGTCTCGCCGCTGCCGGTCAAGGTGCCGTCCTCGCTGATGACCGGCTACGTAAGGTTCCTCGGCGTGCAGCTGCCCGACTACTACCTGATGATCATCGCCATCGGCGTGGTGGCCATCGCGATCACCGCCGCGGTCGTTTACCGCACCAAGATCGGGCTGTGGACCAGAGCCATCGCCGCCGACCGGGAGATGTCGGCCGTGCTGGGCGCGAACGTGCAGCTGACCTTCGGCCTCATGTTCGGCCTCGGCAGTGCCCTGGCCGCGCTGGCCGGGATCCTGCTTGCGCCGATCAACCAGGTGACGATCTCGCTGGGTACCGACTTCATCCTGGAGGCGTTCGCCGTCGTGCTCATCGGCGGGCTAGGCAGCATGACCGGCGCCGTGATCGCTGCCCTGGTCATCGGCATCGTCCAGTCCTTCCTGACCATCGACTACCCGCCACTCAGCGGCTACGGCATCTACCTGGTCATGGTGATCGTGCTGGTCTTCCGGCCCAGCGGCCTGTTCAAGACGGCGAACGCGGGATTGGGGGCAGAGAGTGTCTGACGTCAAGTCACCAGCGGGCGCCGGCCCCGACGTCCAGGATCTCGAACCGGGCCCCGGCCCGGGCCTGGGGCCGATGGCGGGCAAGCTGCTGCGCGAGCCGGTGGTGCTGTCGGTGCTCGCGGTGGCGTTCCTGGCGTGGTCGCTGCGGTTCGCCGGATCTGCGCTGCTCTTCCAGCTCACCGAAATGCTGATCGCGATCCTGTTCGCGGTGGCGGTCAGCTACGTCATGGGCGTGTCGGGCACGCCCGCCTTCGGCAACCAGTTGTTCTACGCCGGCGCGGCCTATCTGGTGGCCATCATGACCACCCGCTTCAACGTCGACAACGTGCTGGAGCTGTGCGGGGCCAGCATCGTGCTCGGCGTGGTCATGGGCGGGGTGATAAGCCTGCTGCTGAAAAAGATCACCGGCGTCGCATTCGGCATGGTCACGCTGGCCATCAGCCAGATGGCCTACGTCTACGTCGGCATCTCCAACTACCTGGGCAGCGACAACGGCCTGTCCGGCATCTCGCCCGGCACGTTCTTCGGTGTCTCACTGCTGGATCCCGACCGGATGCTCATCTTCGTCTGGGCCGTCGTCGTGCTGGGCGTCATCGTCATCGCGCTGATCACTCGCTCCCGGCTGGGCCTGCTCACCCGGGCCTCGCGCGACTCCGCCTCGCGGGCCAGCGCCATCGGCATACCGACGTTCCGCTACCACGCGACCGCGTTCATCATCGGCGCCGCCATCTGCGGCCTAGCCGGCTCTCTCACGGCCATCACGGTCGGCACCGTGGACCAGGACATGTTCTACTGGACCGCCGGCGCCGCGCCCATCCTGGCCGGGCTACTCGGCGGGATCCGGACCATCAAGGGCCCTATCGCGGGCTCGATCATCCTGTCCATCATCATCATCTGGGTCAGCACCCTCACCACCAGCTGGCTGCTCCTCGAAGGAGCCATCACGCTGGGCGTCTTCCTGATCTGGCCGCAGGGCCTGCTCGGTGAAGGCAGCGGATCCGGCCTGGCGGCCGCGCGTAGCCTCACCCGCCGGATCGCCCGGTCCAGACGTCAGCCCAAGGTCACATCCTCATGACAGCGAAGGTACCCACGTGGACTTGACGATCCCTCAGGAACTCCGTCTCCTCCAGGAATCCGCGGGCGAGTTCGTCCGCCGGGAACTGGTGCCACTCGAGGCGCAGGTCGAAGAGGAAGACGAGATCGCTCCGGCGACCATGCGACGGCTGCGCAAGCGCGCGGTCGAGCTTGGCTTCTATGGCTTCAACCTGCCCACCGAGCTGGGCGGCGGCGGCGTCGGGCCGCTCGGCCAGAGCCTGGTGGGCGAGGAACTCGGCCGGACCACGATGGCCCTGGGCGAGGCATTCGGCCGGCTCTCCCAGTCGCTTTCCTTCTGCCGGGGCGAGCAGGTGGACTGGCTGCTCAAGCCGGCCCTGCAGGCGGACGTCACGGTGTGCAACGCGCTGACCGAGCCCGGTGCGGGCTCCGATCTGGGCGGGCTCACCACCCGGGCCCACCGGGAGGGCAATCGCTGGCGGCTACACGGGGCCAAGCAGTTCATCTCCAACGCGGAGAGCTGTGATTACCTGCTGGTGCTGGCGGTAACCGACCCTGCGGCCTCGCTGACCCGCCGGTTCACGACGTTCGTCGTGGACCGGCAGGATCCCGGGCTGCACATGATGCCGCGGTTCAAGAAAATGGGCTGGCGCGGCTACCCGATCTCCTCTTTCGCGCTGGATGACTGCCTGCTGGACGACCGCCGGGTGCTCGGAGAGGTCAACGGCGGGTTCACCACCACGATGGCCTCGGTCAACACCACCCGGCTGTTCCTCGCGGCCAAGTGTGTGGGCACCGCACACGAGCTGATCCGGCTCAGCCGCGAGTACGCCGGGCAGCGCCAGACCTTCGGCCGAATGCTAGCCGAGCACCAGGCCATCCAGTTCAAACTGGCCGACATGGACGTCGAGCTGGAAGCTGCCCGCTGGCTGGTGATGGCGGGCGCATGGAAGGGTGAGACGGGTCAGCGCGACTTCCGCATTGCGGCCTCGCGGGCCAAGCTGTACGCCAGCGAGATGGTCGGCCGGGCCGCCGACGCGGCCATGGTCGTATTCGGCGGGTCCGGGTACATGAGCGACCTGCCGATCGAGCGCATCTACCGCGACTCCCGCGCGTTCCGGATCGGTGAAGGCACCTCGGAGATGCAGCGCATCCAGATCGCCCGGCACGTCATGAGCGGCGCATGACGGGATGGCCATGCAGAAGCTGATAGATTCACCGGTCGGCTTCGTGGACGAGATGCTGGCGGGCATCCTCGCCGCCTACCCCGACCACCTGCGGCAGGCCGGTGACTCCCGGGCGGTGGTCCGGGCCGCCGCGCCGATCAGCGGCAAAGTGGCCATAGCCACCGGCGGCGGATCGGGGCACCTGCCTCTGTTCCTCGGCTACGTCGGCCCCGGCCTGGCCGACGGCTGCGCGGTGGGTGACGTCTTCGCCTCGCCCAGCGCCGACCAGATCCTTGCGGTGACGCGGGCCGTGCAGGCTGGCCGGGGGGTGCTCTACCTGTTCGGCAACTACGGCGGCGACGTGCTCAACTTCGAACTCGCCGCCGAGCTAGCCGCCAGCGAGGGCATCGAGACCATGACGGTGACCGCGGCCGACGACGTGGCCTCCGCGCCGCCGGCCGAGCAGAACCGCCGACGGGGCATCGCCGGGATCGCGCTGCTCTACAAGATCGCGGGCGCGATGGCCGACCGCGGCGCCAGCCTGGCCGAGATCGCGGCCACCACCAACCGGGCCGGCACCCGGCTGCGCAGCATGGGGGTGGCGCTGGCGCCTTGCACGATTCCCGCGGCGGGCCGACCTACGTTCGAGCTGCCCGACGGTCAGATGGAGATCGGCATGGGAATCCACGGTGAGCCAGGCGTGCGGCGGGCCCCGCTGTCCAGCGCCTCGGAAGTCGCCCGCGAACTCACCGAGACCGTGCTGGCCGACCTGGACGCCGGATCAGGCGACGAGCTGGCCGTGCTGATCAACGGGCTCGGCGCCACCCCGGCCGAGGAGCTGCACCTAGTCTTCGCCACGGTAGCCCAGGTAATCGCCGACCGCGGTATGGCGGTGCGGCGCCGCTGGATCGGCGAGTATGCGACATCGCTGGAGATGGCCGGAGCGTCGGTCTCGCTGCTGCGGCTGGACGCCCAGCTACTCGACCTGCTCGACGCTCCGGCTGCCAGCCCATTCGTGGCCTTCCGGTGAGCCGGGCCAGCGACCTGGCCGCGGCGATCGCGGCGGATCTGGCGGAGGCCAAGGACCAGCTGAACGAGCTGGACGGCTTCGCCGGGGACGGCGACCTCGGCCTGACCGTGGCCGCCGGGTGCGCGCTGGTACTCGATCTGCTGCCCGAACTGACGTCCGCGCCCGCCAGCGAGTTGCTCCGCCGGATCGGCCTGGAGCTGTCCCGGCGCGCCCCCTCCACCAGCGGAACCCTGGTCGCCTTCGGCCTGATCGCCGCGGGCCGCGAGTGCGCGGCCAGCGAGCCGGGCTACGACACCGGCTCGCTGGCCCGCATCCTGCGGGTGATGACCACGACCATCGCCGGCCGGGGCCAGTCGGCGGCGGGCGACAAGACCATGGTCGACGCGCTGGAGCCAGCCGCCGTCTCCGCCGAGTCGGCCGTCGCGCAGCGAACTGACTTGCCCACGGCGGCGTGGGCCGTCTCTTCTGCCGCGGCCGAGGGGGCCGCTGCAACCGTGGCCATGACGCCCCGGCACGGCCGGGCTTCCTGGCTCGCCGAACGGTCCGCGGGACACGAGGACGCCGGGGCCAGGGCCGTGGCCATCGCGCTGAGGGCTCTCGCCATGGCCGTGCCGGAAAAGGAAGAGGCGAGCTGACCGGCGCTACTCGTCCTCGGGGGACAAGCGCACCGCAGACCACCTGCTCGGTAAAAATGCCAGGCGCGATGCGTGTTCGGGAGATTCGGAGGAGAGGTTGAGAATGGGACGGTTCGACGGCAAGGTCGTCTTCGTCACCGGCGCCGCCCGCGGCCAGGGCCGGTCACATGCCGTGCGGTTCGCGGCCGAGGGCGCGGACATCATCGGCATCGACTTGTGCCACGACCTGGACACCGTTCAGTACGGCCTGGCCACGGAAACCGACCTGGCCGAAACCGCCCGCCAGGTCGAAGAACTCGGCCGACGGGTGGTGGCCCGGCGGGTGGACGTGCGTGACTTCGACGACCTGGCCAAAGTGGCGGCCACCGGGGTGGGCGAGCTTGGCCGGCTGGACGTGATCCTGCCCAACGCCGGCATCGTGGCCTCGGGCCCGACCTGGGAAATGCCCGTCGACAAGTGGCATGACGTGGTGGACATCAACCTCACCGGGGTCTTCCACACCATCAGGGCAACCGTGCCCCACATGATCGAGGCGGGTAACGGCGGCAACATCGTGTTCACCGGTTCGCTGGCCGCCATGCGGGGAATCGCGAACGCCGGCGCCTACGTGGCGGCGAAACACGGCGTCATGGGGCTGATGCGGACCCTGGCCAACGAACTGGCCGCCCACAGCATCAGGGTCAACGCGGTCAACCCGACGAACGTGGCCACGGACATGCTGCACAACGCCACCAATTACAAGCTGTTCGTCCCGGAGGAGGCCGATCCGAGCCTGGCCGACGCGCTCGACCGGTTCATGTCGCTGAACCTGATGCCGGTCCCGTGGATCGAGGCCCAGGACATCAGCAACGCGATGATGTGGCTGTGCTCGGACGAGGCGCGCTTCGTCACCGGGTCCATGCTGCCGGTCGACGCCGGCGGCTACGTCAAGACGGTCCGGTGAGGACGCCGGCGTGCGCTACCTGACCTTTGGCCGCCGCACCGGGCTGCGCGTGTCCGAGTACTGCCTGGGCACCGGGAACTTCGGCACCGGCTGGGGCGCGGGCGCCGATTCCGCCGAGTCCCGGCGGATGTTCGACCGCTTCGCCGACGCGGGCGGCACGCTGCTCGACACCGCTGACAGTTACCAGCGTGACACCGAGTCGGAGCATATGCTCGGTGTGTTCCTGGCCCACGACCGTGATCATTTTGTCGTCGCGACCAAGTACACCAACGGTGCCGGGGCCAAGCCGCGGGTATCCGAGACCGGGAACAGCCGGAAGAACATGATCCGGTCCCTGGAAGGGAGCCTGCGGCGGCTGCGCACCGACTATGTGGACATCTACTGGGCGCACTTCCCCGACCGGATGACGCCGACCGAGGAGATCGTCCGGGCCTTCGATGATCTGGTTCAGGCGGGCAAGATCCTGCACGGCGCGCTGTCCAACTTCCCGGCCTGGCGAGTGGCCCGGGCCGCGACCATCGCTGAGCTGCGCGGCTGGTCACCGGTGGCGGGCATCCAGGTGGAGTACAGCCTGGCCGAGCGGACCGCCGATCGTGAGCTGGTGCCCATGGCCGAGGCCATGGGCCTGGCCGCGACCTTCTACCATCCGCTGGCTGGCGGCCTGCTCACCGGCAAATATCGCGGCCACGCCGAAGGGCGGATGACCATCCGGGCGCGCGGCTATCACACCGAGGACACCGAGCAGCGGACCGCGGTCGTCACCGCGCTGCTCGCGGTGGCCGCCGAGATCGGGCTGCCGCCCGCTCAGGTCGCGATGGCCTGGCTGCGCGAGCGCGCGGCGCGCGCCAGCACAGCGCTCATCCCCATCATCGGCCCCCGCACCGTGGACCAGCTCGACGACTATCTGAGCGCACTGGATGTCACGCTTTCCGGCGACCAGTTCGCCCGGCTCAGCGATATCAGCTCGGCCGCGATGGGCGTGCCGCACGACGCCGCGGACGCTCAGCAGCCCGCGCTAGCGGGCGGACTACCGGACCGCACGGTGCCGCCGCCCATCCCGGTCGCCTGATCGCGATGAGCCCGCTACGGCCGGACCAGCTTGAGCCTCGCGTGCGCCCGGTCGGTGCCGCACGAGCACCGGTCGATCATGGTCACCGGGAACATGATCCGGGCCGGCTCCTGGGGCAGCTCCGCTGCTTCCATCCGCTCGATGAGCAGAGTCGCCGCCCGCCGGGCCAGCTCGCCGATCGGCTGGCTGATGCTGGTCAACGGCGGGTCGGTCAGCGCCGACCAGGGCATCTCGTCGTAGGCGATGATCCCGAGCCGCTTGGGGACCATGATCCGCAGGTCCCGGGCCACTTTCAGGAAGCCGAAAACCTGCACGTGGTTGAGCGCCAGGATCGCGTCCGGGCGGTTAGCCGCGCCCAGGATGCCCGCGGCGGCCGCAGAACTAGTGGCCGGGTCGGTCGCGAACGCGCTCACCAGGCTGGGATCGAACCTAATCGCCCGGCTGGCCAGCGCCGCTTTATAGCCGTCCAGTCGTTCTCGTGTCGAGCTGACCGCGAAATTACCGGCCACGCAGGCAATGCGCTCGTAGCCGAGATCAAGCAAATGAGCCGTGGCTTCCCGGGCGCCGTTGAAGTTGTCCGCCGTAATGGAGTCGATATCCTCAAACTGGCGCCGGATAATCTGCACGATCGGTACCCGGGCGGCGACCCGCTGGACCAGATCCTCATGCGACCCGGGGACCGGAATGAAAATCACGCCGTCGACCCGCTCGGCCAGGATCATGCGCAGCGAGGCGGCCTCACGCTCGGGATCTTCGTCGTTGTCGTAGAGCAGCACCTGGTAGCCGCACCCAGCCAGGTGCTGCTGCACGCCCTTGATCGAATTTCCCCAGATGGGCCCGGACGTGTCCGCCACTACGAGGCCGACCCGCTTGGTGGCGATGCCGCGCAATTCCCGGGCCGCCGAGTTTGGCCGGTATTCGAGCTGCCTGAAGGCATCGTTGATCCTGCTCGCGGTGGCGGGCGAGACCGTCCGCGTGCCGTTCATGAATCCGGAGACTGTCTGCCGCGAGACGCCTGCGAGTTTTGCCACGTCGGCACTGGTCGGGCGTCTGTTCACGGCAATCACTTTACCTTGCTGAAGCCGACAGGCATGCTTCCCCGCGGCCCGCCGTGCTGGCGGCGGGAGATTCGGATGATAACCGATTTCCAACCGGTCAGCACAGACGGTGCGGTCACCCGGTTCAGGCCGGATGCGCCTGCCCGGCTGGTCAGCACACCGGCGAATTGGAGTTCAGATGAGCACGTCAGGAGAGGCTTCCACGGTCCGTTCCGAGATGACAGGCGAGGGGATCACGACGATCACCCTGGACCGCCCCGATGTGATGAACGCCATCAGCCAGCAGATGCGCCGCGAACTGTCCGCCGCCGTGCGGGCCGCTGACGCCGACGAGCAGGTCCGGGTGATAGTGCTGCGCGGCGCGGGGGAACGTGCCTTCTGCGCGGGCGCCGACGTCAGAGAGTTCCTCCCGCCGCAGTCGCTCGTCGCGGCGCGCCAGGACCGGGCCGGCCCCATCTGGAACGACCTGATCAGCGCGGCCCGCAAACCGGTCGTGGCGGCGGTGCACGGCTACTGTCTCGGCGGCGGACTGGAGATCGCAATGGCCTGCGACGTACGCATCGCGGCCGAGGACGCCGTGTTCGGCCTCCCCGAGGTCAGGCTGGGCATAATTCCCGGGGCAGGCGGCACGCAGCGCCTGCCGAGGCTGGTGGGCCTGGGCCACGCATTGCGGCTGATCCTTTCCGGCCAGCGCATCGACGCCGTCGAGGCTCTCCGGATCGGGCTGGTCACCGACGTCGTGCCCGCCCAGGAACTCGTCTCGCGCGCGCTGGGCTACGCCACGCAACTTAGTCAGGGCGCACCGCGGGCCCTCGAGTACGCCAAGGAGGCCATCCTGCGCGGATCCGAGCTGAGTCTGGCCGACGGCCTGCGGCTCGAGGCCGACCTGTCGACGTTGCTGATGAGCACCGATGACCGGGCCGAGGGCGCCGCAGCCTTCCGCGAACGCCGCCCGGCCCGATTCACCGGCCGCTGAATCCTGTGACTCCCCCGCCGCGCTACCACCAAGTCGCCGACGGTGTCTGGCGCGCTGCCGTGCCGCTGCCCAGCAGCCTGGCCAGCGTCAACGCGTACCTGCTCGCGAACGCCGGCGAGGCGTTCCTGGTGGACACCGCGTTCGTGCCGGGCCAGAGCTGGGAGCACATCCCTCAGCTCATGCGCGCCGCGTCCGTCGATCCGGCACAGCTACGCGGGCTGGTACTGACCCATGCCCATCTCGACCATGTCGGGCACGTCCGGGCCCTCGAAGACTGGCTCGGCCTGCCCGGCCATCTGCATCCCGACGAGCAGCTCACCTCAGCCTGGGCGGCCCTCGAGAACCGGGCGTTGTTCCAGGACTGGCTGGCTGAGCAGGGCGTGGACTCGGCCACCGCCACGCGGCTGCTCGTCGTCCTGGACCGCGGTCGCGAACCACTCCCCCGCCATACCCAGCGGGTCGCGCACGGCCAGATCCTGCGCGTCGGCACGGCGGTCTGGACCGTCCTGCACACGCCCGGGCATACTCCAGGCCACATCTGCCTGTTCCGCGAGAACGACGGCATCCTGATCACCGGCGACCACCTGCTGCCCAACGACAGCCCCAACATCAGCGTCCGGCCCGGCCAGCCCTACAACCCGCTGAGCCGCTACCTGGCTGCCCTGCGGATGATCGGCGAGCTGCCCGTGCGGCTCGCCCTGCCCGGCCACGGTGAGCCCATCCGTGACATCGGCGCCCTGCTCAGCCGCCGCATCGGCCACCACGACCAGCGGCTCGCCGACGTCAAAGCCCTCGTCGGCCAGACCGCCCTGAGCGCCTTCCAGGTCGCCCTGGGCATCCGCTGGGTGCACCGCAGCAAGCACTTCTCCGAGCTGGAGCCCCGCCATCAGTTCCTGGCCCTCGGCGAGACCCTCGCCCACCTGGTCGCCCTGGAAGCTCACGGCACACTGAAGCGCACCAGATCCGCCAGCACAACCCTGTGGACCCATCACTAGTGATGGCCGGATCAGCGACGCCGCAACTGCTTGTCGGCAAGGTCAGCTCACGCCCTGCGCCCAGAGGCCAGCCTCGCGCTCACCCAGGACACCGAAGACAGCGCCGCATGACCGCGATCGTCACCGGCACCCCAGCGGAGCATGACTGACCGGTGTCTGACCTGTCACGTTCACTGGCCGCTCCGCACGGGGGTGCGGGTGCCGGCGGCTCGTTCACCGGGGCGCGCGCAGGTCGTCGGTGTCCGGGGCCGGCGGCGTAGTTGCCGGGCGGGCCCGGGCGCCGCCAGTGCCGCCAGTGCCGGTGCGGCGGCGGCTCATGGGTGAGGGCCACCAGTTCCACCTGCCGAGCAGCGCGACGGTGGAGGGGACCAGGAGGGTGCGGACCAGGAAGGTGTCCATCAGGATGC